>ENA-UERQ01000008-UERQ01000008.1-human-gut-metagenome-genome-assembly--contig:-NODE-8-length-182874-cov-41.657648_pt1 | contig 182874 bp, 164 predicted proteins | sample MGYA00242986_ERZ507987 | MGnify/ENA primary metagenome ERZ507987 (study PRJEB26167, sample SAMN06115429) | human gut metagenome | host: Homo sapiens | place: China:Chongqing | collected 2015-04-15...
GCCCAGCAAGGCAAAGTTCTTTTCAGGCAGATAGGCAGTCATCTCAAAATCATTGCTGAAATGGGAAAAAACAAACCCGGCGATACACCCCAAATACAGAGAAGGCGCAAAAATACCACCGCAACCACCACCGCCATTCGTTGCGCTCGAAGCGAAAACCTTAAACAGGATTATCAATATCAAATACAGCAGCAGCAAGTGGCTGTGTCCGTAGAAGAAAGAGTTATTCATCACCGTATCCCACTCAACATTACTTGTACCGTTGAGCAGTAATTCTATCGTATCGTACCCTTCACCGTAAAGCGGCGGGAAAAGGAATATCAGAATACTCAACATAGCGCCGCCCACCAGCAGTTTCTTATAAGGCAGTTTCAGTTTACCGAACATTCCTTCCACCGAACTCATGGCACGGGTAAAGTAGAGGGAAACCAGTCCGCAGAAAATACCCAGCATGATCACATAAGGGATACGCTCCAATTCAAAAGCCTGGTCAAGGTGGAACTTAAACATGGCTTCCGTACCCGTCACGATATAAGAAACGGTTGCCGCCGTCACCGCCGAAATCAGTAACGGAAGCAGCGAAGACATTGTAAGGTCTATCATAAGCACCTCCAACGTAAAAACAAGTCCCGCTATCGGAGCTTTGAAAATACCTGCCACGGCCCCGGCAGCGCCACATCCCACCAACAGCATCAGTGTGCGGTGCTCCATTTTGAACAGGCTGCCCAAGTTGGAGCCGATGGCCGAACCGGTAAGCACAATCGGCGCCTCTGCCCCGACCGAACCGCCGAACCCGATTGTTATGGAACTGGCAATAATGGATGACCACGTGTTATGACGTTTGATACGTCCCTGCCTGCGGGATATGGCATATAGAATTTTCGTAACTCCATGACTGATATCATCCTTTACGACATAACGTACAAACAACCCGGCCAAAAAGATTCCCACCACCGGATATATCAGATACTGGTAATTAGCCTCTGTTGTGTCGAAATTCTCTGTAAGAAAATTTTGTATCCAATGTATCAACAGTTTCAATATCAATGCGGCAAATGCCGTAAAGATACCGACCAGAAAGCTAAGAACCAGGATAAACCGTTTCTCCTTGACATTCTTCTCACGCCAAATGATAAAGCGTTGCAACCAACTTCTCTCTTCTCCAGTCATTTCCTTTATTCACGGATTATTTTAATCACTCCGCCTTTATCCAACTTGATAATGCTGGACGGCTTCGGATTACTCATCTCTTCCTGCCGGTAGCCCACGATATAATCCACCGCTGACTTTACCTCCTCACTTATTTCGCTGAAGTTCTTCGGCGAAGGCTGCCCGCTGATATTGGCTGAAGTAGAAACAATCGCCTTACGGAACTGCTGGCAAAGACGCTTGGAGAAATCTTCATTTGTCACTCTGATGCCCACGCTTCCGTCTTCCGCCAGCAAATTTGCCGCCAGATTACGCGCTCCCGAATAAATAATAGTCAACGGTTTGTCTGCCAGGTCTATCAAATTCCACGCCACCTCCGGAACATCCCGGACATAGAAATCCACTTTTACGGAAGAATCCACCAACACCAGCATCGCTTTGCTGTCCTGACGCTGCTTTATTTCATATACACGGCGCACCGCATCTTCGTTGGTAGCGTCACAACCAATACCCCAAATGGTATCGGTGGGGTACAGAATCACCCCGCCTTCCCTCATTACCTGGCAGGCTTTTTTAATGTCTTCTATCATTTCTTACTCTATAAATACAGTGATTAACACGCAAAAATAGTAAATTCGCACCGATTACAAACAAAGTTTAGGAGAAAACAATGGAAGATATTAAATTTAACCACACACTACCCATACAGCTACGTTTCAATGACGTCGATAAATTCGGTCACGTCAACAACACCGTCTATTTTTCCTTTTACGATTTAGGCAAGACGGAGTATTTCGCTTCCGTATGCCCGCATGTCGACTGGCAGAAAGACGGCATCGTCGTAGTCCACATCGAAGCCAACTTCCTTGCCCAGATTTACGGCTCCGACCACATTGCCGTACAGACCGCCGTGACCCAAATAGGCACGAAGAGTTTTCATCTTGCGCAACGTGTCATAGATATCGAGACGCAGGAAGTAAAATGTATATGCACTTCCGTCATGGTAGCTTACGACCTCAGCAAGCACGAATCCAAACCGCTGACAGAAGAGTGGATAGAAGCTATCTGCAAATACGAGGGGCGGGATTTACGAAAAAAATAACGCAATACCGCCCCCTATCGTATAAAATTCAAATCACTGGCTGAATATTATTCCACCGTAACCAGTACAGGTGCATGGTCGGACAAAAAAGCATCTCCTTCCGTCTCGGCAAGTATGCCGTATTTCAGAACTTTAAGTCCATTACGTACAAATACGTAATCAATCAACGGACGCTCCTCATAGGGAATCTTCCCGTAATTATGAAAGCTCCAGGACGGGCCGTAGACAATGGGAGAGATTTCCCGTGCATCGGTCAGATGTTTTGGATTCTTCGCATCGGTCACGTGCCTGATAACATCCGATTCCGGCGCTGCATTGAAATCACCTGTTACGATTACGGGCGCTCCACCACTCAGTTCATTCACTTTATCCAACATAAGGCTCACACCTTCGCGACGTGCCACAACACCCACATGATCCAAATGTGTATTCAACGCCAAATACTCCTTACCGGAAACCTTGTCCCTCAGTTTTACCCATGAAGCTATTCGCTCACAAGCACCGTCCCAGCCTTTAGAACCGGCAACCTCCGGCGTTTCACTCAACCAGAAATTGCCCGAATCAAGCAATGCAAAGCGTTCTTTCTTATACCAAAGCGCACTGTATTCCCCTTTTTCCTTTCCATCTTCACGCCCTACTCCAACCACATCATATTCCGGCAAACGCTGTTTCAAATCTTCCAACTGATTATGAAGCACTTCTTGCGTACCTAATATATCGGCATCGTAAAAATGAATAGCAGTAGCCGCACGGTCTCTTCTGTATTGCCAACCGTTCAAACTATCCCCCGGATTATCATAACGGATATTGAAAGACATTACATTAACAGGTAACGATGCGGTTTCCTGTTGTTTCACCTGACAGCAGGATGCTATCCCAAAAGACAAAAACAATAAAAGGATGTTTCTCATAATACTATTATATTTATCGGTTAATAATTTTATTTTACTCCAATACAAACTGCAAATGATTATCCGTACTGAGTCCCTCGTCAAAAGTAAAACCTTCCCACGAAAAACCTCTCAAATCTTCGGGGCATCCAATGCGATTTTTGATGATGTGACGCACCATCTCCCCTCTGCACATCTTCGCATAAATGACAACGGTCTTTAACTTTCCGCCTTTCCACACTTGAAAATCTGGAGCAATCACACGCACCTCCGACTCCACCCGTTTCCAGTCGAATAAATCCTTCATCTCACCACTTGCCAAGTTGACCAGTATACCGCCCCGTTTCTTGATTTCTTCTATGAAATAGTCCGTCAGCAGAGGTTTCCAATAATCAAACATGGTGATACCGCCTTTCTCCGGCAGGCGCACATCTCCCTCCAGACGATAAGGTCTGATACCGTCCAGCGGACGGAGCAATCCGTAAAGAAAAGAGGTAATACGGAGATGTTCCTGTGCATAACGGAAGTCATCAGCCGTAAAATCCTTTGGCAGGATGCGTTTGAAAACAGCTCCCGTATATGCACCGATTGCCGGCATAGGGCGATTGTCTTCCGAACAAAAGTCATGAAAGCGTACCTTGTTTTCCGCAGCAATCTTAGCATTCACCTTCAAGAGTTTTTCCAGTTCTGCGGCAGAAACCTGTGACATTTCCAACGCATTCCGTACAGCTTCCGCTTCAAAATACGGAACGGTAACTTCGGGCACTTTCAAAGAACAGTGCGACGCCATGGTCTTGGCACAAGAGATAAAAGTGAGCATAGGCATATTCCTTATATTTGAAGAAAGTCCAAACGAACTCTTAGACGCCACAAAAATAAAAGGATTTCAGGAGAGAAAGCGCATCATTAAGAATATTTTCCATAGAATTCACATCGGTTTCAAGAGTTTTTCATACCTTTACAGCTTGTTGGAGAAATAGCGCACAGCAATCGGATAACACTAAGTTCCCCCTATTCTCCGACACTTGGCGATAGAAAAAGAAAAAATAATATATAAAATGACTCACAAATGGAATTATTTACCCATTACATCCGATCAGGCAGAAGCAAGCCAACGACTGGCCCAGGAATTAGGGATTAGCCCTGTACTTGGGAGATTGCTGGTGGAGCGGGGAATAACGACAGCGACAGCTGCCAAGAAGTTTTTCCGCCCGCAACTACCGGATTTGTACGACCCGTTCCTCATGAAAGATATGGACGTGGCCGTAGAACGCCTAAACAAGGCAATGGGAAAGAAAGAGCGCATTCTGATTTATGGAGATTACGATGTAGACGGAACCACCGCCGTGGCCCTGGTCTATAAGTTTATTCAACAGTTCTATTCGAACATAGATTATTACATACCCGACCGTTACAACGAGGGATATGGCGTTTCGACACAAGGTGTGGACTATGCCTCCGAAACCGGTGTGGGACTGATTATCGTGCTGGACTGCGGCATCAAGGCCGTAGACGAAATTGCATACGCCAAGGAAAAAGGCATCGACTTCATCATCTGCGACCACCACGTACCCGATGAAGTGTTGCCCCCTGCCGTAGCTATACTGAACGCCAAGCGCGAAGACAACACCTATCCTTACGAACATCTTTCGGGCTGCGGAGTAGGTTTTAAATTCATGCAGGCATTCGCTATCAGCAACGGCATCGAATTCCACCATCTGATTCCGCTGCTGGACTTGGTAGCAGTCAGCATCGCTTCGGACATCGTACCGATTATGGGAGAGAACCGCATACTTGCCTATCACGGTTTGAAACAGCTCAACAGTAATCCGAGCGTAGGACTGAAAGCCATTATCGACGTATGCGGACTGTCGGAAAAAGAAATCACCGTCAGCGATATAGTATTCAAGATAGGTCCGCGTATCAACGCCTCCGGACGTATCCAGAACGGCAAGGAAGCGGTAGATCTGCTGACGGAAAAGGACTTCTCGGTTGCTCTGGAAAAGGCCGGACAAATCAACCAGTATAACGAAACCCGCAAAGACCTCGACAAGACCATGACCGAAGAGGCCAATCAAATCGTAGCCGGCCTGGAAGGACTCGCAGACCGCCGCTCCATCGTGTTGTACAACGAGGATTGGCATAAAGGAGTAATCGGAATCGTCGCTTCCCGCCTGACGGAAGTATATTACCGCCCCGCCGTAGTATTGACACGCACGGATGATATGGCAACCGGATCGGCACGTTCCGTTTCCGGTTTCGATGTATACAAAGCCATCGAGTACTGCCGGGATTTATTGGAAAACTTCGGCGGACACACCTATGCTGCCGGTCTGTCCATGAAAGTGGAAAATGTACCCGCTTTCACCGAACGTTTCGAAGAATTCGTATCCCGGCATATTCTGCCGGAACAGACCAGCGCCGTAATCGACATCAATGCCGAAATCGACTTCCGGGATATCACTCCCAAATTCTGCAATGATTTGAAGAAGTTCAACCCCTTCGGTCCCGACAATACCAAGCCCGTATTCTGTACCCACAATGTGTACGATTACGGAACCAGTAAAGTCGTAGGACGCGACCAGGAGCATATCAAGCTGGAACTGGTGGACAACAAATCAAACAATGTAATGAACGGAATTGCTTTCGGGCAGAGTTCTCACGTGCGCTACATCAAGACCAAGCGTTCGTTCGACATCTGTTACACCATTGAGGAAAACACTCACAAACGGGGAGAAGTACAGTTGCAAATTGAAGATATAAAGCCGAATTAAGCCGAAGAAGACGGGAGAAGATTCTCTTTGTGTTTTTCCTTTAGGCACGGATTACACGGATTTTACTGTTTTTTTAGTCTACAAAGTCCGTGTAATCCGTACCTGAAATACCATCATTATATATAGTATCACACACTCTTTTTATCTTTCAACTTTACAACCATGTCCTCGCAGCCCGACGCCTCCCAACTTTCAACTCTCAACTCCCGAATCCTAAAGCAGTATTGGGGATATGACTGTTTTCGGGGTATCCAGGAAGATATCATCGACAGCATCAGCAAGAATAAGGATACCTTGGGACTGATGCCTACGGGTGGCGGCAAGTCCATTACTTTCCAAGTCCCGGCACTTGCCAAAGAAGGAATGTGCCTGGTGATTACCCCCCTGATAGCCCTGATGAAAGACCAGGTACAGAATTTGAAGAAGCGGGGTATCAAGGCACTTGCCATCTACTCCGGCATGAGCCGGCAGGACATCATCATCACCCTTGAAAACTGTATATTCGGCAACTATAAGTTCCTCTATATCTCCCCCGAACGTCTGGATACGGAAATATTCCGCACCAAATTGCGGAAAATGCACATCAGCATGATTACGGTAGACGAAAGCCACTGCATCTCGCAATGGGGGTATGACTTCCGTCCCGCCTATCTGAAAATCGCAGAGATACGCGAACTGCTGCCGGATGTCCCCGTTCTGGCACTGACCGCCACTGCAACCCCCGAAGTGGTAAAGGATATCCAAGCCCGTTTGCATTTCCGTCACAAGAATGTATTCCGCATGAGCTTCGAGCGGAACAACCTTGCTTATATTGTTCGCAAAACAGAGAACAAGACTGCCGAACTGTTGCATATACTGCGCAGCATGCCCGGCAGTGCCATTGTATACGTACGCAACCGCCGCCGCACCAAGGAAATTACCGAACTGCTGAACAACGAGCACATCACAGCCGATTTCTACCATGCCGGACTGGACGATGCCACCAAAGACATCCGCCAGCACCGCTGGCAATCCGGCGAGAGCCGTGTCATGGTGGCAACCAATGCTTTCGGCATGGGCATAGACAAACCGGACGTGCGCATCGTTATCCACATGGACCTGCCCGACTCCATAGAAGCCTACTTCCAGGAAGCCGGAAGAGCCGGACGTGACGGACAGAAGGCGTATGCCGTCATCCTATATGCCAAGTCGGACAAGACTACACTGCGCAAACGCATCCCCGACACCTTTCCGGAGAAAGAATATATCAGAGACGTTTACGAACATCTCCAATACTATTATCAAATGGCAATGGGTGACGGGCTGGATTGCGTACGCGAATTCAACATCGAAGATTTCTGCCGCAAATTCAAGTACTTCCCCGTACCGGTGGACAGCGCTTTGCGAATCCTGACCCAGGCGGGCTATCTGGAGTACACTGCCGAACAGGACAGCACCTCACGCATCCTCTTCACCATACGCAGGGATGAACTCTACCGGCTGCGCGAAATGGGCGAAGACATGGACAGGCTCATACAAGCCGTGCTTCGTTCCTATACCGGAGTATTCACAGACTATACCTATATCAACGAAGATTCGCTTGCCATACGCACAGGACTTACCCGCCGGCAAATCTACGAAATGCTGGTTCACCTTGCCAAACTGCGCATCGTAAGCTATATTCCCCATAAAAAGACACCTTATATAATATACACGCGCGAACGCGTGGAAGCACAGCGCATCCATATCTCCCCGGAAGTATACGAACACCGGAAAGCACGCTATGAAACGCGCATCAATGCCATGCTCGATTACGTGACCAACGACACTGTATGCCGCAGCCGTATGCTACTGGACTACTTCGGGGAGAGAAACGAACATAACTGCGGACAATGCGACACCTGTATCAGCCTGCGCAGCAAATCAAAAGTTTCTGAACAACCGGACCGGGAAACGCTTTGTACAAAAGTATGCGGGATATTGTCCCGTGAATCCCTGACTCCCGCCGGCCTGCTCAAACAACTTCCAATGGACAAAGAGCTTCTGACCGAAATATTGCACCGGTTATCGGACGAAGGAAAAATTATTGCCGTCGACGGAATACTGCAAATCAGAAAATAAATCATTACTTTTGTACAGTGCATCAGCACACCAATCCAGTCAACCTATTAAAAACATAACTAAAACAACATCATAATCATGGGATTCTTTAAATCGTTCTTCTCCGGCAAGCCGGCAAATCCGGAAGAGGAAAAACAGAAAAACAATCAGAAGAACTTCGAGATATTCAAGTACGACGGTATGCGTGCCCAACGTATGGGACGTGCCGACTATGCCATCAAATGTTTCACCGAAGCCCTTGCGTTGCAAGAAGATTTCGAGACAATGGGCTACCTGGCACAAGTATACATCCAGTCCAACGAACTGGATGAAGCCCGCAAGCTTTTGGAAAGAATGATCCGAACAGAACCGGAGCATACCTCTACTTTACTCACCCTTGCCAACGTCTGCTACATGCAGGAGGACTATGCCGCCATGGCGGAAGCCGCCAAAAAAGCCATTGCCGTTGAAGAAGGCAATGCCATGGCGCACTATCTGCTGGGAAAAGCCGACAACGGCCAGAACGACGGCATCATGTGCATCGCCCACCTCACAAAAGCCATCGTACTCAAGGACGACTTCACCGAAGCCCGTCTGCTGCGTGCCGAGGCTCTGACGAAGATGCAGCAGTACAAAGAGGCTATGGAAGACATCGACGCCATACTCGCCCAAGACCCGGACGATGAAAACGCCATACTGCTCCGTGGAAAGATAAAGGAAGCGACCGGTGCAGAAGCCGAAGCAGAAGCCGACTATCTTCATATAACGGAACTGAATCCGTTCAACGAACAGGCATTCCTCTACTTGGGACAGTTGTACATCGTCCAGAAAAAGCTGACCGAAGCCATCGCTTTGTTTGATGAAGCTATCGAGCTGAATCCCGATTTTGCCCAAGCATACCACGAACGCGGCCGCGCCAAACTGCTGAACGGCGACAAGGAAGGCTCCATGGAAGACATGAAACGCGGATTGGAGCTTAACCCGAAAGAGTTGCAGGATTTCAACGGACAATACGGCAATCTGCCGGGCAACAATACGACAAATGTATTAGGATTATAAAACATTATCTATAAAATGATGCAATTATCAAAAAAAACATTGGTTTTTATTTGCATCTAAAAGAAAAGTGTTACATTTGCCACATAATTCAAAACGAAAAGCAAGAATGAAATCATTTACTTATGCATATTACTTCTTTTTTTACTTTTACTTTAGCCGGAAAGTAGAGCGGGAGTTTGTATGTATCAAGTGACAGTGATGCTTAAGAACAGAATAGAGAACTAAGTAATATATAAAGTCCCGCTCCAGTGTATGGAAGCGGGATTTTTTTTGTAGCATAAATCAAGAAAAAGAGAGTCAGGAATGAAGAAGGTAGCCATTCAAGGAACATTAGGTTCGTATCACGACATTGCCGCACACAAGTACTTCGAAGGAGAAGAAATACAGCTTATCTGCTGCGCCAGCTTCGAGGACGTATTTGCTGCTGTCAAACAGGACAGTCAGACCATAGGCATGCTGGCAATAGAAAATACGATTGCAGGAAGCTTGCTGCACAACAATGAACTCCTGCGCCAAAGCGGCACACAGATTGTAGGCGAATACAAATTGCGCATCTCGCATAGCTTTGTTTGCCTGCCCGACGAGGATTGGGACGACATCACGGAAGTAAACTCCCACCCCATCGCCCTGATGCAGTGCCGTGAGTTCCTCGGACAGCATCCCCGCATCAAGGTAGTGGAAGGCGAGGACACCGCTCTCAGTGCGGAAATCATCAGGAAAGAAAACCTGAGAGGACATGCCGCCATTTGTTCCAAAGCCGCCGCCGAACGTTACGGCATGAAGGTGTTGCAGGAAGGTATCGAAACCAACAAACACAACTTCACCCGTTTTCTGGTTGTGGCAGACCCCTGGCAAGTGGACGAGCTGAGCCGCCACCGCAACAAGGAAGTGAACAAGGCAAGCATGGTATTCACGTTGCCGCATACCGAGGGAAGCCTTTCGCAAGTATTGTCCATCCTGTCTTTCTACCGCATCAACCTGACAAAGATACAGTCACTGCCCATCATCGGGCGCGAATGGGAATATCAATTCTATGTAGACGTAGTTTTCGACAATGTGCTGAAGTATAAACAATCTATCGTGGCTATCACCCCACTGACCAAAGAACTTAAAATATTGGGAGAATATGAAGACGGAAAATCAACTATCTAAAATAAAGCCGGCCGACCGGCTGGCAAGCGTAAGCGAATACTATTTCTCTAAAAAGCTGAAAGAAGTGGCACAGATGAACGCCGAAGGCAAGGATGTAATCAGCCTGGGCATCGGCAGTCCCGACATGCCCCCTTCGGAGAGTACCATACAGACGCTTTGCGATGCGGCCCGCAACCCCGACGGACATGGCTACCAGCCCTATGTGGGTATTCCCGAACTGCGCCGCAGCTTTGCCGGCTGGTATAAGAGATGGTATGACGTAGAGCTGGACCCGAATACAGAAATACAGCCGCTTATCGGCTCCAAGGAAGGTATCCTGCACGTTACGCTGGCTTTCGTCAACCCGGGCGAACAGGTGTTGGTTCCCAATCCCGGCTATCCCACCTATACTTCATTGAGCAGGATACTGGGTGCAGAGGTCGTAAACTATAACCTGAAAGAGGAGAACGGCTGGATGCCCGACTTCGACGAACTGGAGAAGATGGATATGAGCCGCATAAAACTGATGTGGACCAACTACCCCAATATGCCGACAGGAGCGAACGCCACACCGGAACTGTACCGAAAACTGGTGGACTTTGCACGCCGCAAGGACATTGTCATCGTCAACGACAACCCGTACAGCTTTATTCTGAACGAACACCCTATCAGTATTCTCAGCATTCCGGGCGCGAAAGAGTGCTGCATCGAATTCAACTCCATGAGCAAGAGCCACAACATGCCGGGCTGGCGCATCGGTATGCTCGCCTCTAATGCAGACTTTGTACAATGGATACTGAAAGTGAAGAGCAACATAGACAGCGGTATGTTCCGTGCCATGCAACTTGCCGCAGCCAATGCCCTGGAAGCCGGTGAGGAATGGTACGAAGGCAATAACAAGAACTACCGCAACCGCCGCCAACTGGCAGGAGAGATTATGCGTGAGCTGGGATGTACTTACGACGAGAACCAGGTAGGCATGTTCCTTTGGGGAAAGATACCCGACAGTTGCGCCGATGTAGAGGAACTGACCGAACGGGTATTGCACGAAGCGCACGTATTCATCACTCCGGGATTCATCTTCGGCAGCAACGGAAAGAGATATATCCGCATCTCGCTTTGCTGCAAGGACGACAAACTGGCGGAAGCGTTGAAACGCATCAAAGAAATGAGATAAATCATTACAGAAAAACAGCTTATTAATAAAACCGATTCATCCGCTTAATAAATCTCTTCAAGATTTTACTATAATTCTTGAAAAATTATAGTAAAATTCTACTCGAATTTATTAATAGCCTGAAAACCCGCTATAGGAAAGGGGTACAGAAGCGAAAGTAACGGTTTGGAAATATTTATACAACCGAATATAATTAAACAAATAAAGAATATGGAACTTGAATTAGAATCAATCTTGTTGCCGGGTATCGAGGAGAAGCGTCCTCTGGTTATTGCCGGTCCATGCAGTGCAGAGACGGAAGAACAAGTTATGGACACCGCCAAGCAATTGGCTGCCAAAGGCATGAAGATATTCCGCGCAGGCATCTGGAAACCCCGTACCAAACCGGGCGGTTTCGAGGGTGTAGGCGTAGAAGGGCTTGCCTGGCTTAAAGAGGTGAAGAAAGAAACAGGTATGTATGTATCCACCGAAGTAGCCACAGCCAAGCATGTGTACGAATGCCTGAAAGCCGGAATAGATATACTCTGGGTAGGTGCCCGCACTACCGCCAATCCTTTTGCCGTACAGGAAATAGCAGATGCCCTGAAAGGCGTGGATATCCCGGTCTTGGTAAAAAACCCCGTAAATCCGGATCTGGAATTATGGATAGGCGCCATGGAGCGCATCAATAATGCCGGATTGAAACGCCTGGGAGCCATTCACCGCGGTTTCAGCAGCTACGACAAGAAGCTCTACCGCAACCTGCCGCAATGGCATATTCCCATCGAACTGCGTCGCCGCATTCCAAACCTGCCCATCATCTGCGACCCCAGTCATATCGGCGGAAAACGCGAGTTGGTTGCCCCGCTTTGCCAGCAGGCTATGGACCTGGGCTTCAATGGTCTGATTGTGGAAAGCCATTGCAACCCGGACTGCGCATGGAGCGATGCCGCCCAACAGGTTACGCCGGATGTATTGGACTACATTCTCAACCTGCTCGTTATCCGCAAGGAGACACAAAGCACCGAAAACCTCAGCGAATTGCGCAAGCAGATTGACGAATGCGACAATAACCTTATCCAGGAACTGGCCAAAAGGATGCGTATAGCCCGTGAAATCGGCACCTACAAAAAGGAACACGATATGACGATTCTGCAAACGGGACGCTATAACGAAATTCTCGAAAAACGCGGCTCGCAGGGTTCGCTCTGCGGCATGGATTCCGAGTTTATCAAGAAAGTGTTTGAAGCGATACACGAGGAGAGTGTGAGACAACAAATGGAAATAATCAATAAGTGATAATTTCGTAGATTGAGGGTAGAAGCAAATAGTAAGTGGATTGTAGTTTTGACATACCTTCGGTTTTTATAACAGTCAGAAAATTATGCGAATATTAATACTCGGAGCCGGCAAAATGGGCTCCTTCTTCACAGATATTTTAAGTTTTCAACACGAGACGGCCGTGTTCGACGTCAATCCGCACCAACTGCGTTTCGTCTATAACACCTACCGTTTCACCACGCTGGAAGAAATCAAGGAATTTGAACCGGAACTGGTAATCAATGCCGCTACGGTAAAATATACTCTGGAAGCTTTCCGGCAGGTGTTGCCTGTGCTTCCCAAAGACTGCATCATCAGCGACATCGCTTCGGTAAAGACCGGACTGAAAAAATTCTACGAAGAAAGCGGTTTCCGTTATGTGTCGACACATCCTATGTTCGGCCCTACTTTTGCCAGTCTGAGCAACTTGAATACAGAAAATGCCATCATCATCAGCGAGGGTGACCATTTGGGCAAAATCTTCTTTAAAGATTTATACCAGACCATGAAGCTCAATATCTTTGAGTACACCTTCGACGAGCATGATGAAACGGTGGCCTACTCCTTGTCCATTCCGTTTGTTTCGACTTTCGTGTTTGCAGCAGTCATGAAGCATCAGGAAGCTCCGGGAACTACATTCAAGAAACACATGGCCATTGCCAAAGGCCTGTTGAGCGAGGACGATTATCTGTTGCAGGAGATTCTGTTCAATCCCCGCACCCCCTCACAAGTAGAGAATATACGTCTGGAACTGAAACAACTACTGGAGATTATCACCAACAAGGATGCGGAAGGAATGAAGAAGTATCTGACGAAGATCAGAGAAAAAATTAAGTAATTAGTGATTAGGGGTTAGTGATTAGCGATTAGCGATTAGTACCATGCGGCATAATAGCGCAGCCTGCTAATCGCTAATCACTAATCACTAACCCCTAATCGCTAATCACTAACCCCTATTTTTTTTGCAGAGGCTGATTTTATGTGTAACTTTGTGCTCGAATCATGATAGACCAACCCACCATAGACAGAATTCTGGATGCGGCACAAATCGTTGATGTCGTGTCAGACTTCGTCACGCTGCGGAAACGCGGAGTGAACTATGTAGGTCTGTGCCCGTTCCACGACGATAAAACCCCATCGTTCTACGTATCGCCAGCCAAGGGACTGTGCAAATGCTTTGCCTGCGGCAAGGGCGGCAATGTAGTGCACTTCATTATGGAGCACGAACAGATGTCCTATCCTGAGGCACTGAAATACCTTGCCAAGAAATACGGCATCGAGGTCAAGGAACGGGAGCTGTCCAACGAGGAAAAGCTCGTTCAGAGCGAACGCGAAAGCCTTTTCATCGTCAACCAGTTTGCCCGCGACTATTTCCAGAATATCCTGCATAACCATGTAGACGGACGCAGCATCGGTATGGCTTATTTCCGTAACCGCGGATTCCGGGATGACATCATCGAAAAATTCCAGTTGGGATACTGTACCGAAAGCCATAATGCCATGGCGGAAGAAGCCTTGAAGAAAGGATATAAGAAAGAATTTCTCGTCAAGACCGGACTCTGCTACGAAACGGACGACCACCAACTGCGCGACCGTTTTTGGGGACGCGTAATCTTTCCCGTACATACCTTATCGGGTAAAGTGGTGGCTTTCGGCGGCCGTGTACTTGCCAGTGCCACAAAAGGAGTCAAGGTGAAGTATGTCAACTCTCCCGAATCGGCAATCTATCATAAAAGCAACGAACTGTACGGTATCTATTTCGCCAAGCAGGCTATTGTGAAGCAAGACCGTTGCTTCCTGGTGGAAGGCTATACGGACGTCATATCTATGCACCAGTCCGGTATAGAAAATGTGGTGGCCTCTTCGGGCACTGCGCTGACACCGGGGCAAATCCGTCTGATTCACCGCTTCACCAACAACATGACCGTACTGTACGATGGGGATGCAGCCGGTATCAAGGCTTCTATCCGGGGGATCGACATGCTGCTGGAAGAAGGCATGAACATTAAAGTGTGTCTCCTGCCCGACGGAGACGACCCGGACTCTTTTGCCCGCAAACATAACTCGACCGAGTTCCAGCAATTCATACAGGAGCATGAAACAGACTTTATACGTTTCAAAACCAACCTGCTGCTGGAAGATGCAGGCAAAGACCCGATTAAACGTGCCGAACTAATCGGTAATCTTGTACAAAGCATCTCGGTCATCCCCGAAGCGATTGTGCGCGATGTGTACATCAAAGAGTGCGCCCAGCTATTGCGGGTGGAAGACAAACTGTTGGTTTCCGAAGTTGCCAAACGGCGTGAGATACAGGCTGAAAAGCGTGCCGAACAGGCAGAACGGGAACGTAGAAACGCCGGCAGACAGGCAGAAAGCACACAGAATGTAACAGATGCCGAAAGTTCGACTCCCGCTGCCCCGACAACGGCAGACGCAACCCCAACTGCCGCCGGAGAAGCTCCCGAGCACAATACGGATGCACCGTTCCCGCCGGAAGACAGCTATATATCCTTTATTCCGCAAGAAGGAAAAGAAGGACAGGAATTCTATAAATACGAACGGCTGATTCTTCAAATGATTGTGCGCTATGGCGAAAAAGTGATGTGCAATGTAACCAATGAAGAAGGGCAGGAAATACCGGTGAGCGTAATTGAATATGTCGTCAGCGACCTGAAGCAAGATGAGTTGTCATTCCACAACCCGCTGCACCGCCAAATACTGACCGAAGCCGCCGCGCATATCCATGACGCCGGATTTACAGCCGAACGTTATTTTCTGGCTTATCCGGACCCTGCCATCAGCAAACTGAGCGTGGAACTTATCAGCAACCGTTACCAGCTGAGCAAATACCATTCAAAAAGCCAGAAGATAGTAACCGATGAAGAACGTCTTTACGAGCTGGTTCCGGCATTAATGATAAACTTCAAGTATGCCATTGTCAGCGAAGAGCTAAAGCACATGATGTCTGCCCTGCAAGACCCTGCTATCGCCAACGACGAAGAGAAATGCAACGCCATCATGAAACGCTACAGCGAAATGCGCGAAGTGCAGAGTATTATGGCAAAACGGTTGGGAGACCGGGTGGTGCTCCCCTGACATTAAGAAGTGTGGCGGATGAGGTTCATAAACTCTTCACGCGTCTTAGCCTGATTGAAAGCCCCCGTAAAGTCGGAAGTGGTGGTTATTGAATTCTGCTTCTCCACGCCTCGCATCTGCATGCACATGTGTTTCGCCTCTACCACGACCATCACGCCTAAAGGATTCAACGTTTCCTGAATACACTCCTTTATTTGGAGCGTCATACGTTCCTGTACTTGCAAGCGGTGAGAGAAAATATCCACCACACGGGCAATCTTGCTCAAACCTGTAATGTAGCCGTTGGGAATATAAGCCACGTGCGCCTTGCCGTAGAAAGGCAGCATATGGTGTTCACAGAGAGAAAAGAAATCAATGTCTTTCACAATCACCATCTGATTATAATCTTCCTTGAACTTGGCGGAGCGGAGTACTTCGTGCGGGTCCATAGAGTACCCCTTAGTCAGTGCCAGCATGGCTTTGGCTACCCGTTCCGGTGTTTTCAGCAACCCTTCACGCTCAGGGTCTTCACCTAACAAAGTCAATATATGATGATAATGTTCTTTCAGTTCGTCCAATGAAGGAGATACGATTTCTTCTTTTCCTAACATGAGAAAGTGAGGGGGATAATTATGAGTTATGAATTAAAGGGGGATATTTATCTGATCTTTCACGATAGACACTTCCTTGAAAGCACCGGTGGCACGCAGTTGGCGCATCATGGCATCCGCTTCCTCAATGCTGCGGAAGTCGCCTGCACGGCACAACCAGCGGGGCGGGTTGAAAGATGTATAAACGGGAAGGTCAGGAAAACGCTCTTTTATATTGGAAGCCACCGAATAGGCTTCATTCTTGGCCTGACGGGTGTTATTACCGGCATATACCTGTACGCGATAGCCCGAACTTTTAATCACTTTCCGGTCGTCCGAACCGGTAGGGATATACTCCGAACCTATCAGTGCCCCGATACGGGCATCCTGATGAATGGACACTTTACCCTGCCCCGGCACATTACGTTCCAGACTCTTTACGATGTTATTCTGCGCCACAGATATAGCGGCAAAGGCAAAACATGCAATTAAAAGCAAACCGAGTTTCTTCATAAAAGAGTGTTTTATACAGTTTTAAAAACAAGCTTTAAACATGAAGAGTCGGAAGTTGGCCTTCCTTTGGATACGGCAACTTCCGGCTCTCTGTTATTAATTAAAAGCGTCGATGATACCCTTGAAGTCAGCAACCTTCAAAGCAGCACCACCAATCAGGCCACCGTCTACATCAGGATTTGCAAACAGTTCCTTTGCATTGGAAGGCTTGCAGCTACCACCGTAAAGGATAGAGCAGTTTTCAGCGATTTCCTTGCCATACTTCTCGGCAACGGCAGAACGGATGAAAGCATGGATTTCCTGTGCCTGTGCCGGAGTAGCAGTCTTGCCTGTACCGATGGCCCAAACCGGTTCGTAAGCCAGGATAATCTTGGAGAAATCTTCGGCAGACAAAGAGAATACAGATGCCAACTGATCGGCAACCACTTCATTCTGCTTGTTAGCTTCACGTTCTTCCAGCACTTCACCGATACAGAAAATCGGAGTCAGACCGTTGGCCAAAGCCAATTTTACTTTTTCTTCCAGGATTTCCACTGTTTCACCGTAGTAAGCACGACGTTCCGAGTGACCGAGGATTACATACTTGGCACCGGTAGAAGCAACCATAGCGGCTGATACCTCACCTGTATATGCACCAGATTCCTTATCTGCACAGTTTTCTGCACCTACACCGATTTTGGCAGCATCTACCAGCGGAGTAACAGATGCCAGGTGAATAAACGGAGTACAGATGATTACATCACAATTAGGCTTTTCGTTAGCCAACGCTTCATTCAGTTCTTTTGCAAGAGCAATACCCTCCTGAAGGGTTTTGTTCATTTTCCAGTTTCCTGCAACAATGTTTTTTCTCATTTTGTTTTAATTATTAAAAGGGTTAATATATCTGCTATTCAAAGATTTACAATTTGTCATTCTCCTGATTGTCCGCGGATTGGGCGGCTTGCCGCTCCCTGCTTTTTCTTTCTCTCCGCTTGATTATCAGAATATCAATGCCGACAACCAGCGTCAAAGGTACGATAAACCACAATAATACGTAGCCAATGGTGTGCAATTTATTTTCCTGTTTCTGCTGTCCCAACTCTAATTTATCCAGACTATCGTTCAGTACATATTCATCGGGAAGTTGGTTATCGCTCCATTTATTCAGGATTGTACCGTCTTTTATCAGCAGCAGGCCGGGATTGGAACGGATAATCGTTTTCAGGGTAATATCATCCATCTGGCAGAACGGGTATTCCGCACCGGTTCTTTCACGCCACATCTCAATTTCTTCATCCGGTGAGGAAGTCAGCGCATAAAAACCGTAGCCGTGCTCCACACTGTAATCATAGATTTCATTGATAAGGTCGATATTGCTATCGTCCGCTTCCTCTATCCGGTGGGCTACCAATAAAAAGGTATATCCTTTGTCGGTCAGTACACTGTCGGTTATATCTTCACCCGTGCCCAGGCTTATCATGGAGAAGTCATGAATGGGTGGTTCATAGCCTTTTTCTTTCAAGACGGTACGCGTTTCAACAAAAGTCCATGTGCTGTCCGGATAATTATCCAATGTAAACTCCTGTTGCCTGCCGTCTTTCTCCAATACAAAGCGGCTCTCGAATACACTCGGTTTCGCACCTTCGGGAATCTCCATGCCCGCCTTTATATCCGCTCCGATCTTATAAGGGCGGAAGTCCAGTACCGGCAGATATTCCAAGCAATAAAAAGAAAGTGCAAAGACAAACAAAAGCGTGTATAAGGACACCATCCATTCTATCTTCAGCGTAACGAAGCGGAACATGAGTTTCCGCTCCCGGAATACCGCTATCGCCGCAATCAGCAATACGATGTTCTTCCCGAATGTCTGCCAGTTCGTCAACACCCACGCATCGCCAAAGCATCCGCAATCGGATACGGGATTTGCCAAAGCAAGATACAAGGTCAACGGAGTCATTACGCTCATCAGGAGAAGCGCCAAGGTCGACGCAATCTTCCGGCGTACACCGAAAAAGAGGAAAACTCCTACACAAAACTCTGCAGATGACAGAATGATGGCAAAAAGTAACGGCAGGTATGTAGGAAACCATGAAATTATGCCGAATGCCGCCAGATAATCCTGAATCTTATAAAATGAACCGAGCGGATCGACAGCCTTCACAAATCCGGAGAAGATAAACAACGTTGCCAGCAAAAAACGGCAGGTATTTATCCAGACGAGCTTTATAATATGTTTTTTCTCAGTCTCCAAACTCTATCTTAATCAAACCAAATACGGAATAATTAATCATGTCCATATAGTTGGCATCGACACCTTCCGAAACCAGTGTCTGGCCGGACAGACTTTCAATTTGCTTTGTACGGTATATCTTCATCAATATCAAGTCCGTATACGAACTGATACGCATACTGCGCCAAGCCTCATCGTAATCGTGGTTCTTGGCAAGCATCAATTCCAGCGACTCTTTCGCATATTTATCATACAGGACCATTGCCTCTTCGTTCGTCATATCCGCAGATTCGGCATATCCCAACTCCAGTTGTATCAAACCGATAATACCGTAGTTGACAATCGCAATGAACTCCGAACGGATACCTTCGTCCACCAAAGTCACGCCTTTAGTCTCAATACTCCGAATACGATTGGCCTTAATGAATATCTGGTCGGTTACGGAAGCCGGACGAAGAATGCGCCATGCAGGACCGTAATCATGAAGTTTCTTGGAGAACAGGTCACGGCAAATGGCGATGACATGCTCAAATTGTTGCTTGGTATCTTTCATATCCTTACAAATAGGCTGCAAATTTAGGAATAATTAAAGAGAAAAGAAAAGAGGGCACTCTAAATTATATTAAAGTGCCCTCTCCTATAGAGATTGTTTACGTTTAGAGAGTATTTCTGTTTTTATGAGCAACGCAATACCTGTCCCGGGCGGAGAATTGTTCTCCGGGTAATGCGGTTCAACTTGCAAAGCTTGTCGATGCTTGTACCCTGACGGGATGCAATCTTGGATAAGGTATCGCCTTTCTTCACTTTATAGAACAGACCTTCACCCGATGCCATACTGCGAGCCGTACCGGAAGTGCCTTTGGTCTTACGGAACGTATAAGAATCGGCAACAATATCCTGCTTTTCAAAATCGAACATCAATGCAGGGTTAATAGGAATTCCCAGGAAACGGGTTTCAAAGTGCAGATGAGAGCCGGTAGAACGTCCGGTATTACCTCCCAGTGCAATAGGTTCACCGGCCTTTACCAACTGGTTTATATCAACCAATTGCTTGGACAAATGCCCATAGACCGTTTCCAAACCGTTATCATGACGGATAACGACATATTTACCATATCCGCGACGGCCCTGATTCTTAACGATACGTACCTTACCGTCAAACGCGGCACGGATTGTATCGCCTACATATACTTTAATATCCAAACCGTAATGCGCTCTTCTTCTGCGAGGGCGATAGCCGAATACGTCAGTGATACGGGTATGTTCGGTAGGCATGCAAAAGCCTTTCAAATCAAAAGTATAACTTTCCGGCACGATAGCATTACCATAAGCCTGCACAAATTCATTGTTCCAACTCGGATACAAATCCAACCCCGGATACAAAGACTGTTCCGCACGGATTTGTTTCTGCAAAGCCAATGAATCTACGCTTTTAAGTTTTCTGTCAATGGGAGCTTGGCGGGCAATCAGGTCCTGCGAGAAAGAGTTCAGGCTGACCATCGCCGTTGCTGCTAATAAAGCCGTTCTAATCCAATTAAAATTCATTCCGTTTCGTCATTCATTTCGATATCCGCAGAGCATATCCGGTGAATCAACCGTACCCTGTTTTACGCGAATATCCAGATTATTTTCAAAAATTCTTCCAAAGGTAACATTTCTCTCTGAAAAGGCGTTTGTGTCGTTAACTATTTTTTTGAAGTTACAAAAGTAAAAGCCACGAATAATAGCTAATAAATAACTAACAACAAGCTAATTACATCACAAACATGTTTAACAACATAAACGTACAAATAAAGCGTATGCTTAACCGTTTTTCAGCTTATGGCCGCCCAATTAACGTTTGTCTTTCGCAAGGCTTTCAACTGTCGCCACAATATTTCATTTTCAGGAAGGGAACCATTCGGGTCCTTATCGACAATGGTCTGGGCTACTTCACGGACATATTGCAGAAGTTGTCCGTCGCGGGCTATATCCGCTATTTTCAAATCGAAAGCAATGCCGCTCTGCTGGGTTCCTTCCAAATCACCCGGTCCGCGAAGTTTCAAATCAGCTTCGGCTATCTCGAAACCATCGTTCGTGCGTACCATAATCTCCAGACGTTTCCGGGTATCTTCCGCCAATTTATAACCGGTCACCAGAATACAATAAGACTGGTCGGCTCCGCGCCCTACACGACCACGGAGCTGATGAAGCTGGGAAAGTCCGAAACGTTCGGCATTCTCTATTATCATCACGGAAGCGTTAGGTACATTCACACCGACTTCAATAACCGTGGTGGCAACCATTATCTGCGCCTCGCCGGAAACGAACAACTGCATTTGCGCATCCTTTTCGGCAGGTTTCATTTTCCCGTGCACCTTGCAAACCCTACAATCGGGAAACTCCTCACAGATATGCAGATAGCCTTCTTCCAGATTCTTGAGGTCAATCTTTTCGCTCTCCTTGATTAAAGGATAAACGATATAAACCTGACGTCCTTCGTCAATCTGTTTGCGTACGGAACGATACAGGCTTACGCGATGGCTGTCGAACTGATGAATGGTAGCAATCGGCTTTCTTCCCGGCGGAAGCTCATCAATGACCGATACATCCAGATCGCCATAAAGCGTCATTGCCAGAGTCCGCGGTATGGGAGTCGCGGTCATGACCAAAATATGAGGCGGCTGTACGCTTTTTGTCCACAAACGGGCACGCTGGGCCACGCCGAAACGGTGCTGTTCGTCGATGACAACCAGTCCCAATGATGCAAAGTTCACGGTATCTTCAATGACGGCGTGCGTACCGATAAGTATCTGTACATCTCCTGTCAGCAGGCCGGAAAGAATGGCTTCTCTCCGTTTGCCTTTGATTGAACCGGTCAACAGTTCAACCCGTACATCCATTCCGTACAATAGTTCACGAATCGTTTCGTAATGTTGGTTTGCCAATATTTCGGTAGGCGCCATCATACATGCCTGATAACCGTTATCAAGCGCAATCAGCATACTCATCAACGCCACCAATGTCTTTCCGCTCCCCACATCTCCCTGCAAAAGACGGTTCATCTGCCTGCCCGCACCCAAGTCCCGGCGTATCTCCTTCAATACGCGTTTCTGAGCGTTCGTCAACTCAAAAGGAAGATTGCGGGAATAAAAGCCGTTGAATATATCCCCCACTTTCTCAAAAACATACCCCCGGTATTTGCGCTGCCTGTCTTTGGCATAACGCAGTATGTTCAACTGGACATAGAACAGTTCCTCGAATTTCAGGCGGTACTCCGCTTTTCGCAGCACATCCGGACCGGACGGAAAATGGATATTCATCAAAGCATCCGTCAGCGGCATCAGATGGTGCTCTGCCAGCAGGGCGGGAGAAAGCGTTTCGGGCAGAGGTTCGTTCAACTGCCCGACGAGGCTTTTCATCATCTTCTCGATGGCGTGCGAATTGAGCGAGCTTCGCTTCATCTTCTCCGTCGTATTGTAATAGGGCTGCAACCCCATGGCAGAGAGCTTCAGTTCGGAAGCCGGGTCTATGTCCGGATGCGCAATGTTTATCCTGCCGTTAAACACCGTAGGTTTGCCGAATACGATATATTCCTGATGAACTTTGTACTTTCCTATCAGATATTTGATGCCTTGAAACCAAATCAGGTCGATTATCCCCATACCGTCCGAAAAGTGAGCTATCAGCCGCCGTTGCCGTCCTTCACCCGCCGTTTCAAAGCCTAAGATTTCGCCTTTCAACTGGATATAAGGCATCGCACCGTCTATTTCACGGATGCGATAGATGCGGCTGCGGTCTACGTATTTATAAGGGAAATAATACAATAAATCATGGAAGGAAAAGATGCCCAATTCCTTATTGAGCACCGAAGCACGCTGCGGCCCGACGCCCGACAGATATTTTATGTCACGCGTAGTTAAATCGAACATGAGTCCAAAAGGGCGGCAGCTATTTTCAAATCAAAGGGAGTGGTTATCTTTATGTTTTCCCGGTTACCTTCCGTCAGATAAACGGGCTTGCCCAATGCCTCGACCACCGAGGCATCATCCGTAAAATGCGAAGTATAAGGCTGCTCATAAGCCTGTTTCAGCAAATCCGCATCAAACACCTGCGGAGTCTGTACCAGCTTGTATGCGTCGCGGCTGACAGTTTCACTTCCTTCGCCAACCAAATGACGCACCGTCTCCACCACATCCGTCACAGGAATCACCGCCTGCTTCCCGACAGCCAGGGAGTAACAACGGGCTATAACCTCCTGAGCCACAAAAGGGCGTACCCCGTCATGCACTCCGACCAAGCCCGATGTTGTAACAAATGCCAGTCCGTTCTTCACCGAATGGAAGCGTGTTTCTCCGCCGTCTGCGATTTGATGAGGGATTGAAAAACCATGTTTCCGGCACAACTCATTCCAGTAAGCCTGCTGGTTGCATGGAAGCACCAATATTATCCGTATCTCCGGGCTATACGCATAAAAGGCCTCTATGGTACGCATCAATACAGGCTTTCCCCCTATCGGAAGAAATTGTTTGGGAAGTTCGCATCCCATGCGCAAACCTTTACCGCCGGCTACAATCAGAACATACTTCATTGGATTCACACAGCCTCTTCATAATTTACAATCAGACAATCATCGCCTCTTTCAATTCGGCAACTTTATCCTTGCCCTGCAGCAATTCCACCACCGCCAAAGCAAACTCCATGGCAGCGCCCGGACCTTTTCCTGTAATGACATTGCCGTCTTTTTCCACCATCGCTCCAGTGCAGTCGGCACCCTCCAGATATTGTTCAAAACCCGGATAGCAAGTAGCTTTCTTACCTTTCAACAGTCCCAGTTTGCCGAGCACCATAGGAGCGGCGCAAATGGCTGCAATCGGTTTGTTTTCTTCGGCAAAGCGTAAAATCAGTCTGCGCAAGTCATCGCACTTCTCCAAAGTGGCCGCACCCGGCATGCCGCCCGGAAGCAATATCAAATCAGCGTCGAAAAAGTCACAGTTCACGATATTCTTGTCACAAAGCACCGGTACGCCATGAGCGCCCTTCACAATCTCGTCAGGAGTAACCGTAATCATTTCCACATTCAACCCCGCACGTCTCATTACATCGACCGAAGTGAAAGCCTCTATTTCTTCAAAACCGTCTGCAAAAAACACATAAACTGTACCCATAATAGTTTCTCCTCTTATTTTAGATTAAAATAATATGTAATCGTCCCTGTCTGGTTACTCAATCCGCTTACCGTATTGAACCTCGCTTTCTTCGCCGCGTCTTCGGCAGCTTTCCGCAAGGCGGGGTTTACGGTATTCGTCTGGCGGTTGATGCTGGTGCCGATAACCTGTCCGGCAGGATTTACGGTAATGGTAACCACCACTTTTCCCTCATCCTGCACATTATATACGGGACGCGGCAATCCGCCCTCGCCTATGGAGCGTCCGCCAAGGTTAAAGGTCCCGTATCCGCCGGTCCCGGCAGTTGCCCCTTCCGAAGAGTTTCCCGTAGGACTTCCCTGCACACCGGTTCCTTCCGTAGCACCCTTGCTACCCATTTGCGCACCTTTGCCGAAAGCTCCCGCTACACGTTTGCGGGCAGCTTCTTCGGCTGCCTTCCGTTCACGCTCCGCTTTTTCCGCAGCCAGCTTACGCGCCTCTTCGGCTTTCTCGGCAGCGCTCTTTTCGGGTTTCTTCACCTCTTTCTTCTTTTCTTCCGCCTTAGGCTTTATGGCAACGGTTTCTTCATCTTCCTGCGTCAGCATCTCCTGCTCCGCCTCTTCCGGCATTTCCGGAGCGGTCTCTTCCGGCATCGTCTCCACTTCAACCAAAGAAGGGTCGGCAGCCCCCCACGCATCGGGCATTTCTCCCATCATCACGGGCACACCGCCTTCCTCCGACTGTTCGGGCAAGGTAAATCCCACCAGTATCAAAAGGGCAATGACAACAATGTGCACCAACAGCGCACCTGCCAATCCTATATATTTTCCTTTCTTCTTTCGATTCACCGTTCCGATTTACGATTTAGCTATTTACGGTTAACACCGTTTACTTATTCTCAGGCGGGCGTGTAGCCAGCACCATCTTGAAATGATTCTCATTAGCGATATTCAGCACCTTCACAATTTCCCGATAGGGGACGGACTCATCGGCATACAATGCCACATACATTTCGGGCTCTTTTGCTGCGCACGATTGCAGAAAAGGAGTCAGCTCGTCCAAAGCCAGCGCCTGTTCCTTATCATTACCGAAAGCGGCGTAGTAGTTCAAGTCCTTATCAATGATAACCCTTGTCAGCGGCTTGGCGGATGTCTGCTGTTTTCCCTGCGGAAGCAATACCTTGATTGCATTCGGTGATACTACCGTAGAAGTAATCATAAAGAAAATCAACAGCAGGAATATAACATCCGTCATGGACGCCATACTGAAATTGGGTGATATTTTTGCTCTACGTTGTAACACGGTCGTTGTTTCTGATTTATGAATTATGATTTATTTGGCAGGCTCGTTCAGCAAGTCCATGAAAGCCATTGTTTTGGCTTCCATTTTATTTACCACACCGTCCACCAGCGTCACCAGGTAATTGTAGGCGAACATGGCGATGATGCCCACAATCAGACCGCCTACCGTAGTAATCATAGCCTCGTATATACCGCCGGAAAGCAGGGTGATGTCGATATTGTTACCGGCATTCGCCATTTCAAAGAAAGCACGCACCATACCGGTCACCGTACCCAGGAAACCAATCATCGGAGCGCCGCCCGAAATGGTAGCCATGATGGTCAGCCCCTTTTCCAGTTTCGCCACTTCGATGTTGCCGACATTCTCTATGGCTGCCTGCACATCATTCACCGGGCGTCCCAACCGGCTGATACCTTTCTCTATCATCCGTGCCGAAGGCGTATCCACACTGCGGCAATAGGCAATGGCGGCCTTAATCTCACCACCCAGAATATAATCCTTGATCTTATCCATAAACATAGGGTCTTCCTTGCCCGCCTTACGGATAACGTAATTGCGCTCGAACAGAATATAGAAGCACACTACGGAGAGTACTCCGAGCACTACCATAATCCAACCACCCTTGACAGCCATGCTCCACAGGTTCATTTCATCGGGAGCGGCAATGGGAGTAAGTACCGGATTGGCGCCGGCAACAGAATCGGCCAACGCCGGAGCCACTTGGACCAATAACAACATAAGATTCATCAGCGGAGACAGTTTTTATATTCCTGAATGGTACGTTCCAATCCCAGATACAAAGCATCGCTAATCAGCGCATGACCGATAGAGACCTCATCCAGCCAGGGTATGTTTTTATAGAAATAATTCAGATTTTCCAGACTCAGGTCATGGCCTGCATTCAGTCCCAGTCCCAGGCTGCGCGCCGTTCTGGCTGCTTCCACAAAAGGAGCTACCGCAGCTTCCGGATTTTTAGGAAATGCCGTAGCATAGGGTTCGGTATAGAGTTCCACCCGGTCGGCACCGGCTTTGGCGGCATACTCTATCATCTCTGCATCGGTAGACACGAATACCGACGTACGGATACCAGCGGTATTGAACGCTTCCAGCACTTCGGTCAGAAACTCCAGATTGGCTTTCGTGTCCCAGCCGGAGTTGGAAGTCAACTGAGTGGGGCTATCCGGAACCAACGTTACCTGATGCGGTTTCACTTTCAGCACCAAGTCGATAAATTCGGGTGCGGGATATCCCTCTATATTAAACTCCGTGCGCAACAACGGACGCAGGTCGTAAACATCGCTCTTACGGATATGTCTTTCATCGGGACGCGGATGCACCGTTATACCGTCGGCTCCAAAACTCTCGCAATCCAACGCCACTTTTACAACATTAGGCACATTTCCTCCACGTGCGTTACGCAATGTCGCTACTTTATTAATATTTACACTTAATCTAGTCATAATTCGGCTTATAGTTTGGGGCAAAAGTACAAATAATAGCAATATGTTGGCAGCATTCTGAGAAAAAAACTATTTTTGCATCTTACAAAAACAGAAAACAATTATGAAATTTGCCATATTCGGAAATACCTACCAGGCGAAAAAGTCATCGCATGCCGAAAATCTTTTCCGCCTGCTGGCTCAGCATCAGGCACAACTCTGTGTCTGCCGCGAGTTCTATAATTTCCTGACTTCCGACCTACACCTCAACATTCCGCCCGCCGAATTGTTCGACGGTGACGATTTCCGTGCCGATATGGTTATCAGCATCGGCGGTGACGGCACGTTTTTGAAAGCCGCCAGCCGTGTAGGCAAGAAAAACATTCCTATTCTGGGCATCAATACGGGACGCCTCGGCTTTCTGGCCGACATATCGCCCGAAGAAATGGAAGAAACGATTGACGAAATCTACAACAACCACTATAAAGTAGAGGAACGCAGCGTATTGCAGTTGAAGTGCGATGATGAAAAACTGATGGAATATCCGTACGCCCTCAATGAAATAGCCGTACTGAAACGCGACAGTTCGTCCATGATAAGCATCCATACCGCCATCAACGGAGCACACCTCACCACTTATCAGGCCGACGGACTGGTCATTGCCACCCCTACCGGTTCCACCGCCTATTCGCTAAGTGTGGGCGGCCCGGTCATCGTGCCTCACAGCAAGACCATCGCCATCACCCCCGTTGCCCCTCACAGCCTGAATGTACGTCCCATTGTCATCTGCGACGACTGGGAAATCACGCTCGATGTGGAAAGCCGCAGCCACAACTTCCTCGTAGCCGTCGACGGACGGAGCGAATCGTGCAAGGAGACTACACGGCTCACTATTTCACGTGCGGACTATTCCATAAAGGTAGTGAAACGATTCAATCACATCTTTTTCGATACGTTGCGGAATAAGATGATGTGGGGAGCAGATGTGAGATAACTCCCACGAGGGTATGTCCAAAGATAGTAAAAACGCAAAAGCCCCGCGACTTTCCCTTTCCGGCAAAAGTCAGCGAGGCTTTACTTATTATATTCCAGGTCGTCTCCCGATTAGAGAGCGCCTACTTCTTTCAGAGCAGCATTTGTCTTGTGAACGGCAGCGGCGCTGGCAGCGAATTTAGCTTTTTCGTCAGCGTTCAGTTCCAGTTCAACAATCTTTTCGATACCGTTCTTGCCAAGGATAACGGGAACACCGATGCAGATATCCGATTCGCCGTATTCACCTTCCAGATATACCGAGCAAGGAATCATCTTCTTCTGGTTGTGGATGATGGATTCAACCACATAAGCACCTGCCGCACCCGGAGCATACCATGCAGAAGTACCCAGCAACTTAGTCAGCGTAGCGCCGCCTACCATAGTGGAAGCAACTACTTCATCCAGTTTTTCCGCGCTCAACAGCGTGCTTACCGGCTGGCCTTTGTACGTAGCCAGACGAGCCAGAGGAATCATGGTAGTATCACCGTGACCGCCGATAACCATACCTTCTACTTCGTTGGCATTGCAGCCCAAAGCCTGAGACAGGAAGTATTTGAAACGAGAGCTGTCCAAAGCGCCGCCCATACCGATGATACGGTTCTTGGGGATACCCAGAGATTTCAAAGACAGATAAGTCATAGTGTCCATCGGGTTGGAGATAACCACGAGGATAGCGTTGGGAGAATATTTCAGAATGTTCTGCGCAACCGACTTAACGATGCCTGCATTCACACCAATCAACTCTTCGCGGGTCATACCCGGCTTACGGGGAATACCGGAAGTGATTACCACAACATCGGAGTTAGCAGTCTTCTCATAATCGTTGGTACAACCTACAACAGTGGTATCGAAGCCCAACAGTTGAGCAGTCTGCATCATATCCATTGCTTTACCCTCTGAAACGCCTTCTTTAACATCCAGCATTACCACTTCGTCAGCCACTTCATTAAAGGCTAACACATTAGCGCATGTAGCACCTACGTTACCTGCACCTACTACGGTTACTTTTGACATAATTTCTAAAGTTTTTGTTTATTAGTGTTCTATAAAGTTGCTACAAAAATACAACGACATTCCTGATTAAAGAAATATTTCCGTAATAATTTTAGTTAAATGAAGAATTTGATTGGGGTTAGTGATCAGTGATTGGTGATTAATGATTATTTTTGCGGCGATTTACGATTATAGCGGGAAGCATCCGTCTGTCAATCACCAATCATTAACCACTAAACACTATCAAAATGGCCAACAAGAAAAATACGCTTCAGGTTGTTGTCGGAAGCATTCTGATACTATTATTAATAGGTGTTACCGTATTGCTGATTTCAGAAAAACGCGCCAACAACGAGTTGGTGCAGGAATTCAACCTGGAAAAGGAAGACCTGGAAAACCAGTACACCGACTTCGCCAAGCAGTACGATGAATTGAAGCTCACCGTATCCAACGACTCCCTTTCCGTCCTTCTGGAGCAGGAACAACTGAAAACGCAGCGTCTGCTGGAAGAGCTCCGTACCGTAAAAAGTACCAATGCCACCGAAATACGCCGATTGAAGAAAGAACTGGCAACCCTGCGTAAAGTAATGATAGGCTATATCAACCAGATAGACTCCCTGAGCCGCCTCACTACCCACCAGAAAGAGGTGATAGCCGACGTTACCCGCAAATACAACGTCGCTTCGCAACAAATCAGCAGCCTTGCCGAAGAAAAGAAAAACCTGAATAAGAAAGTGACGCTTGCCGCCCAGCTCGATGCAACGAACATCAACATCTTTGCCGCCAACAAGCGGGGCAAGAAAGCCAAAAAGGTAAAAGACGTCGTCAAGCTGAAAATCAACTTTACAATTGTCAAGAACATAACTGCCGAAACAGGCGAACGCACCCTCTACGTCCGTATCACCAAACCGGACAACGGCGTATTGAGCAAAAGCGATTCCAATACATTCCCCTATGAAAACCGCGAACTGGTATATTCCATCAAGAAATATATAGAATATAACGGCGAGGAACAGAACGTAACGGTGTATTGGGATGTCGAAGAGTTCCTGTACGCAGGAAGCTACCGTGTAGACATATTCTCGGACGGAACGCTTATCGGTTCACAGTCGTTCAATCTGGATTGATTCGGATGATTCGGATTAATTCGGACAGAAGAACAAAAGAACAAATTTGAGGTGTGTCAAAACTAAAATTTGTTCTTTTGTTCTTTTCTCTGAAAAAGATTGTTTTCTGTTTCTTCCCTCCCTTAAATCAAAAAATCCGCAATTTATTTTGTAATATCATTGAAACCCTATACATTTGCATCGTTGTTTATGCAATTATTGTTGCTTCATAAAACAATATTTCCACAACATTTACAATGTATAGATACAATGAAAAAGTTCTTCTGTTTCATCTACTTGACCTGCCTGATGCTGCCAACGAGCGCACAGGGCATCCTGAGCCTGGATAGTTGCCGTGCACTGGCCGTAGCCAACAATAAGGAGCTGCTGATAAGCCGCGAGAAAATCAATGCGGCGCACTACCGTAAAAAAGAAGCATTTACAAACTATCTGCCCAAGATTTCCGCTACCGGCGGATATATGCGCAACCAGAAAGAGTTTTCCTTGTTGAACGATGCACAGAAAAGTGCGCTCGGCAGTGTAGGAACGCAGGTAAGCGGTGCGCTGCAAAACGGAATCCAGGGAATGATGACCCAATACCCGCAACTGGCACAGAACCCGCAATTCATGGCACTTGTGCAATCATTGGGCAATATAGACATTGCCACCCCGCTCAACGGATTGGGACAATCGCTCGTAGATGCTTTCCGCACCGACACACGCAATATGTATGCCGGAGCGCTGACGCTGACCCAACCCCTCTATATGGGCGGCAAGATACGCGCCTACAACAAAATAACCAGATATGCCGAAGAACTGGCACGCCAGCAGCACAACAGCGGAATGCAGGAAGTAATTCTGAGCACCGACCAGGCATACTGGCAAGTGGTGTCTCTCGCCAACAAGAAGAAACTGGCGGAAGGCTATCTCGAACTCCTGCAAAAACTGGAAAGCGACATAGACAAGATGATTGCCGAAGGAGTGGCGACCAAAGCGGACGGACTGTCGGTAAAAGTCAAAGTGAACGAAGCCGAAATGACACTGACAAAAGTAAACGACGGTTTAAGCCTTTCCAGAATGTTGCTATGCCAACTATGCGGATTAGACCTTTCCACTCCCGTCACTCTGGCAGACGAGCAGGAAGACGACCTGCTCCCCACCCCGGCCGACAACAGCAGCATCGACATGAATAGTGTATATGCCACACGGCCGGAAGTGCGCAGCCTGGAACTCGCCGCACAAATCTATAAGCAGAAAGTGAACGTGACCCGTTCGGAATTCCTGCCGTCCGTAGCGCTCATCGGAAACTATATGGCAACCAATCCGTCCGTATTCAACAGCTTCGAAAACAAGTTCAAGGGCATGTGGAACGTAGGCGTCATGGTCAGCATACCTGTCTGGCATTGGGGAGAAGGCATCTACAAGGTAAAAGCCGCCAAGTCCGAAGCACGCATCAGCCGGTACCAACTGGACGATGCCAAAGAAAAGATAGAACTGCAGGTCAGCCAATCGGTTTTCAAGGTAAACGAAGCGGCCAAGAAACTTATCATGGCGGAGAAGAACCTGGAAAAGGCTGATGAGAACCTGCGCTACGCCACTCTCGGATTCGAGGAAGGGGTTATCCCGGCAAGCAATGTATTGGAAGCCCACACCGCCTGGTTGTCCGCCCAATCGGAAAAGATAGATGCACAGATAGACGTGAAGCTGACGGAAATCTATCTGAAGAAAGCAACGGGAAGTCTGAATATCGAGAATTAAAAACTGAAATCATAAATTACAATAATGGATACAAAATCACAAAACAGTAACATGTTGCTGGCATTCCTCACCCTGACGGGAGTAATCGCCATCGTTGCCCTCGTAGGTTTCTTCATGCTGCGCAAAGGGCCGGAAATCATACAAGGGCAGGCCGAAGTAACAGAGTATCGCGTATCGAGCAAAGTACCGGGACGTATCCTGGAGTTCCGGGTGAAAGAGGGACAGAGCGTGCAGGCAGGAGATACGCTTGCCATTCTCGAAGCCCCGGATGTGCAGGCAAAACTGGAACAGGCCCGTGCTGCCGAAGCCGCCGCACAAGCCCAAAACGAAAAAGCCTTGAAAGGCGCCCGCCAGGAACAGATACAGGCAGCCTACGAAATATGGCAAAAAGCCCGGGCAGGACTTGCCATTGCCGAAAAATCGTACAAACGCGTAAAGAACCTGCACGACCAGGGAGTGATGTCCGCCCAGAAACTGGACGAAGTTACCGCCCAGCGCGATGCCGCACAAGCCACTGAAAAAGCAGCACAAGCCCAGTACACTATGGCGAAGAACGGCGCGGAACGCGAGGACAAGGCTGCCGCAGCCGCCCTGGTAGAGCGTGCGAAAGGTGCTGTTGCCGAAGTGGAATCATACATCAGGGAAACCTGCCTGATAGCGCAGACCGCCGGAGAGGTTTCCGAAATATTCCCCAAAACAGGCGAACTGGTAGGCACAGGCGCCCCCATCATGAACATTGCCGTTATGGACGATATGTGGGTCACTTTCAACGTGCGCGAGGATTTATTGCAGGGACTGGGCATGGGAACCGAATTTGAAGCTTTCATCCCCGCCCTCGACAGGAACATCCGTCTGAAAGTATACTACCTGAAAGACCTCGGCACATACGCCGCCTGGAAAGCTACCAAAACAACCGGACAATTCGACTTAAAGACATTTGAAGTCAAGGCATCTCCACTGGAGAAGGCAGAAGGCTTGCGTCCGGGTATGAGCGTGATATTGAATAAGTGACAAGATTGCATAAGGTTGTAAAACAATAAGGTGACAGAGTGATAATGGAGAAGAAGAACAACAAATACACGGCCCTGCTGAATGTGATGAAACGCGAGTTGCGACGGCTCGTTTCGCGCCCGCTATACCTGTTCTGCATGGTCATAGCACCTCTGTTCTGCTATATATTCTTCACAACGCTAATGGATTCCGGCTTGCCTACCGACATGCCCGTCGGCGTGGTGGATCGGGACATGACCGCCACTTCACGCCAATTGGTGCGCAACCTGGATGCTTTTGAGCAAACCGCCGTCGTAGCCCGCTATCCCGATATTTCCGATGCACGCATCGCCATGCAGAAAGGAGAGATTTACGGCTTCTACTACATCCCCGAAGGAACAGCCGCCAAAGCACAGGCGCAACGGCAGCCTAAAGTATCCTTCTACACCAATAATACGTTGCTCATAGCCGGTTCACTGCTCTTTAAAGACATGAAGATGATGAGCGAACTGGCATCGGGAGCCGCCGCACGCACCGCACTATACGCCAAAGGCGCAACGGAAGAGCAGGCAATGGCATTCCTGCAACCGATTGTCATCGACACCCATCCGCTGAACAATCCGTGGCTGAACTACTCCGTATACCTGTGCAACACTTTTGCTCCGGGCGTACTGATGCTGCTTATCTTTATGATAACCGTCTACTCCATCGGGGTGGAAATCAAGGACCGTACCGCCCGCGAATGGTTGCGCACGGGCAACGGTTCCATCTGGATATCCCTTGCCGGAAAGCTGCTGCCACATACAGCCGTATTCTTCCTTATGGGAATCTTATACAACACATACCTGTACGGTTTCCTGCATTTCCCCTGCAACAGCGGGATACTGCCGATGCTGCTCGCCACGCTCTGCCTGGTGCTGGCATCGCAAGGCATGGGCATACTGATGATAGGTACTCTGCCCACCCTGCGTCTGGGACTCAGCTTTGCTTCCCTATGGGGCGTACTGTCGTTCTCCATGTGCGGACTGTCATTTCCCGCCATGGCGATGCATCCCGTACTGCAAGGCCTGGCAAACCTGTTTCCCCTGCGCCATTACTTCCTTATCTACGCAGACCAGGCCCTGAACGGCTATCCCATGATTTACTCGTGGATGAACTATGTGGCACTGCTTGTTTTCATGATGCTTCCTTTCCTTGTGGCCCGCAGGCTGAAAGAAGCATTGATACACTATAAATACCTACCCTGATGAAACAGATTACCTTCAAACAGAAAGTAGTACAAGGCATATACGACCTGTTCTATATATGGAAGCAGGAATTACGCAACCTCTTTCGCGACCAGGGTGTGCTGATATTCTTTGTACTCGTTCCGTTGACATATCCTTTGATATACTCGTTCATCTATACCAACGAAACAGTCCGTGAAGTGCCCGCCGTGGTGGTGGACAACTCGCGCAGTTCCCTGAGCCGGGAATATCTGAGGAAAGTGGATGCCAGTCCCGAAACAAGCATCGTGGCGCATTGCGCTGATATGGAAGAAGCCAGACTCATGCTGAAAGAGCGCAAGGCATACGGCATCATCTACATACCCTCCGGCTTCAGCGATGACATAGTCCGGGGCAAGCAGACGCAAGTCAGCATCTTCTGCGACATGAGCGGACTGCTCTATTACAAGGCATTGCTCACTGCCAACACCAACGTGTCGCTCGCCATGAATGCGGATATTAAAATGGAACGTGCCGGCAATACTACCACCCGCCAGGATGAAATAACAGCCTACCCCATCGAGTATGAGGACATAGCCATCTTCAACCCCACCAACGGGTTTGCCGCCTTCCTGATACCTGCCGTACTCATACTGATTATACAGCAGACATTGCTGTTGGGTATCGGTCTGGCTGCCGGAACAGCCCGCGAGCAAAACCGGTTCAAAGAATTGATTCCTGACGACCCTCATTACAACGGAACATTCCGTATCGTCATGGGAAAAGGATTGAGTTATTTTATGGTCTACTCGCTGGTAGCCGTGTACATACTATGTGTAGTACCGCGCCTTTTCAGCCTCAACCAGATAGCAATTCCCAGTGTGCTGGCTCTGTTTGCCCTGCCCTACCTGACAGCCTGCATCTTCTTTGCAATGACAGCATCCATTGCCATACGCAACCGGGAAACCTGTATGTTATTGTTTGTGTTCACTTCCGTACCGCTGTTATTCCTCTCCGGCATCTCCTGGCCAGGCGCCGCAATGCCCGAATTCTGGAGGTATTTTTCCTATATCTTCCCTTCCACTTTCGGAATCAACGGCTATGTACGTATCAACAGCATGGGAGCCACCCTCAACGAAGTAGCCTTCGAGTATCAGGCCCTATGGATACAAACCGGAATTTACTTCCTCACCACCTGCCTCGTCTACCAGAGAAAGAGCGGTTAGCGATTAGTGTTATCACTAATCCCTAACCGCTAACCTATAGCATACCGGCACTGTGCTGTTGCCTACGCGATAGATGCCGAACTTGAAGTAGTAGCCGTCGTCGTCGTTGCGTCCTATCAGGATTTCTTCGTTATTCACGATATGCTCTTTAACGGTTTTCTTTTTGTCGGCATACTCCATCTGCACATCCAGCTTACCCGGTTTCACAATGGTTTCGGCTTCCTTGCCGTAGGTGGTCCAGTCGATATGAATGCGGAAAGTCACCCAGCAATCTTTGGGGAAGTCGGCAAAAGGCATTTTATAGGCTATCGTAGAAGCCTTGTATTCGGAAGTAACGGGCTTCATTATCGGAGTCTTTTCCGGATTGGCATTGCAACGGTCGTCTTTGTCGGTCAGCCAGCGGCGGTCCGAATTGGCCTTGATGTAGAACCAACCGCCGGAAAATCCGAAAGCCAGCGGCGGATAACCGCCCTGCTCTACCAGCCAGCCGTTCTTCTTCCCTGCCTTATAAACAGGGTTTCCCTTTTTATCTTTCACCGGATTTCCCAGCTTATCCAACTTCGCCACCTTTTCATACCCGGTATTCTTCTTGAAGATAGTAGTCTTATCCAGCTCTATGAACTCGTCAACGGTCAGCTTCTTCACTTCACCCTCAGGAGTCTGCACAAGCGTGCGGTCGGGCATGCCGTGCCATTGGGCAAAAATGGTGGACACATTGCTGTCCAAATCAGACGGGATATATACGGAAAACTCATAATCGCGCGAAGCCCCTTGCGGACAGATGCCTTTTCCGTGATGATATACGGTTTTCGTAATTTGCGCTTTCCGGTAAGCATCCGCCGGCAGTCCGTTAAAATCCGCCGAAGTGGCATAACAATAAGAAAGCTCGGCACGGCCTTTGGTTTCTCCCTTGCCGTATCCCTCCAATGTGTTGTCCTCCCGACGCAGTTCGAAACGGTAAGAAGGCTTGCCGTTGAACAGACATGTGAAATCCCGCTGAATCGCGTGTTTCTTCTTTGCACCGACAGCCACCCAGCGACCGTCTATAATCTGGTCGATACGTGCAGAGTCTGCCTGAACATTCACCCGTTCGGTCAGGGGAACCAACGTTTCAGCGCCTTTGGTTTGTGCGGTCAGCGTTGCCATGCACCCCGCTGCCGTCACCATGCAGATAGCAAAAATGTTTTTCTTCATCCTTATTTGATATTAAACTTAAAAACGATGCGGCAAAAGTACGAAAGCTGCGCCTCACACCTATCCCCTATTTGTTTCGGAAAACCCTATATTTGTGCAAATACTCCACAAGATATAGAAATTCTGAAAGATATTAGTATCTTTGGTCCATCATAAATTTTACGGTTCAATAATGAGTATCCTGAAAAAGATAACAACCATCCTGTTTATTTTATGTATAACGGGAGTCTCTAACGCTTATCCGGAAGCTTGGGGACAGATAAACTTTTCTTATATATCCATTAACGACGGTCTGTCACAAAGCACGGTCTTCTCCATAGCGCAGGACAAGCTCGGCAATATGTGGTTCGCCACCTACGACGGCGTCAACAAGTACGACGGATACACATTTACCGTATATCAGCACGATGAAAACGACCCCAACAGCATCGCCAACGACATCTCCCGCATTGTTATGACCGACAGCAAGGGGCGTGTATGGATCGGCACCCGCGACGGCCTGTCGTATTATGACGAGGAAAAAGACAAGTTCCAGAACTTCTTCCTCGAAAAGAACGGCAAGCACCTGCAAGTCAACGGCATTGTGGAACTTTCGCCGGAGCGGCTGCTTATCAGCACGCTCGAAGGACTGACTATGTTCGACATCCCCGCATCCCGTTTTGTAGACGACATATTCGGCACGGCAATGCACAAAATGGTTGCATCCGCCCTGTACAGGCATGACGACCAAATCTATATAGGCACACCGTCGGACGGTCTGTACTGCTATTCCATTCCGAAGAATACACTCGAAAAACTCGCTTACATTCCAGGCAGCAAGCAAATCCAAAGCATCCTGCAGCAATCTCCTACCCGTATATGGGTAGCCACGGAAGGTTCCGGCCTTCTCCTTGTCAACCCCAAGACCCGGGAAGTCAAAACATACAGGCATTCCCCTTCCGACCCGCAATCCATCAGCTCCAACTATATCCGCTCACTGGCACTGGATTCACAAAACCGCTTGTGGATAGGAACTTTCAACGACCTCAACATCTACCATGAAGGAAACGACTCGTTCATGTCCTACAGCAGCAATCCCGTAGAAAGCGGCAGCCTGTCGCAACGCTCCGTACGCAGTATCTTCATGGACTCGCAAGGCGGCATGTGGCTGGGAACGTATTTCGGCGGACTGAATTATTACCACCCCATCCGCAACCGCTTCAAGAACATAGAGCACATCCCGTTCAAGAACTCGCTGAGCGACAATGTTGCAAGCTGTATCGTTGAGGACAAGCAGAAGAACCTTTGGATAGGAACCAACGACGGCGGCTTGAACCTCTACGTCCCCGGCGCTCAGGAGTTCATCCACTACGCATTGCAGGAAAGCCAGCGCGAAGACGGCTTAGGCTCCAACAACATCAAATCCGTATACGTGGACGAACCGAGAGGACTGGTATACATCGGCGCACATGCCGGCGGCCTGAGCATCCTGCATCGCAACAGCGGACGCATGGAAAACTTCAACCAGCTCAACAGCCCGTTAATCAATGAGAACGTATATGCCATCCTTCCCGACGGAGAGAACAATTTCCTTTTAGGAACATTAAGCGCTCTGGTACACTTCAACCCGGAAAAACGGAGTTTTACCACCATCACTCAGGAAAATGACGGAACGCCAATCAACGTCCAGAAGATTACTACCCTGTTCCGGGATTCCAAAAAGCGTCTTTGGATAGGCGGTGAGGAAGGCGTGTCCGTATTCAACCAGCATGGAACCTCCATACAGAAAGCGGACATTTTACCCGAATCCACCGCTACGAAAGCATTCACCAATTACATCTACGAGGCAAACAACGGTTTGGTCTGGATAGGTACACGCGAAGGATTCTATTGTTTCGATGAGAAAGCCAAGCAGATTAAACGGTATACCAAAGCCGACGGACTGCCCAACAACGTGGTTTACGGCATTCTCGAAGACTCTTACGGCCGCCTGTGGATGAGTACCAACCGGGGTATCTCATGCTTCAATCCGGAAACGGAGAAATTCCGCAACTTCACCGAAGCGGACGGATTGCAGAGCAATCAGTTCAACACTTCTTCCTGCTACCGCACTTCCGATGGCGAGATGTACTTCGGAGGCATAAACGGCCTTACCACATTCCGTCCGGAACTGTTGCAGGACAATCCCTATACCCCGCCGGTAGTAATCACCAAGCTACAGCTTTTCAACAAGACCGTCCGTCCCGACGATGAAACCGGCATTCTGAGCAAGAACATCAGCGACACGGAAAGCATCACGTTGAAATCCTGGCAGACAGCATTCTCCCTGGAGTTTGTCGTATCGAACTACATCTCCGGACAGCATAATACATTCGCCTACAAATTAGACGGTTACGATAAAGAGTGGTACTACCTCACGGACAGGCATCCGGTGTCCTACTCCAACCTGCCGCAAGGTACTTATCACTTCATGGTGAAAGCCGCCAATAACGACGGCAAATGGAACACCACGCCTACCGTACTGGAAATCGTTATTCTGCCCGTGTGGTACAAGACCTGGTGGGCTGTCATACTGTTCCTTGCCACTTTTGCCGGCTTTGTCACATTCGTATTCCGCTTCTTCTGGATGCGCAAGAAAATGGAAGCAGAGCTTGAAATCGAACGCCGCGACAAGGAACACCGCGAAGAAATCAACCAGATGAAGATGCGCTTCTTCATCAACATTTCGCATGAACTCCGTACACCGCTTACCTTAATCCTGGCACCGCTTCAAGAGGTCATCAGTAAAATCAACGACCGCTGGACCCGCAACCAACTGGAATACATCCAGCGGAATGCCAACCGCCTGCTGCATCTTGTCAACCAGCTTATGGACTACCGCCGGGCGGAACTCGGAGTTTTCGAGCTGAAAATAAAGAAAGGCAATGCCTATCGCCTGATACGCGAGAACTTCCTGTATTATGACAAGCTGGCACGCCACAAAGAGATACACTACGCTTTCCACTCCGATTTGGAAGAAAAAGAGGAACTTTTCGACCCTAACTATCTGGAACTGATTGTCAACAATCTTTTGTCCAATGCTTTCAAATATACGGACAACGGAAAGAGCATCACCGTTACCCTGAAAGAGGAAAACAACTGGCTGATATTGCAAGTGAGCGACACCGGTGCCGGCATTCCTATCAATAAGCAGGGTAAAGTGTTCGAACGCTTCTATCAGATAGAAAGCCAGCATATAGGAAGCGGCATCGGACTGTCGCTGGTACAGCGTCTGGTCGATTTGCACCACGGACGCATCGAACTGGAGAGCGAAGAGGGCAAGGGAAGTACATTCTCCGTCTATCTGCCGCAAGACCTGGCCGTTTATAAGGCCACCGAGCTGGCAGGCTCCAACACTTCCAAGGAAGAAGAGCAGGTGTACTCCACCAACTCCAAAGAAATGTATTTCATCGATACGGAGAAAATGGAGAATGAAGCCATAGAGACGGGCGACAAGAAACGCGGAACCATCCTTATTGTGGAAGACTATCAGGAGATTCGCCATTATCTCAGCAGCGGTTTGGCTGCATTGTTCAACATACTGGAAGCCGGAAACGGTGAAGAAGCCTTGGAAAAACTGAAGAACCATGAGGCGGACATTATTATTACTGATGTCATGATGCCTGTAATGGACGGCATCAAGCTATGTAAGAATATCAAACAGAATATTCGTACCTGCCACATTCCGGTTATCATCCTGTCTGCCAAAACCGACATAAAAGACCAGTTGGAAGGTCTGCAAGTAGGTGCGGATGATTATATCTCCAAGCCTTTCTCCATCGCCGTCCTCACTTCCAAGATACAGAACATGATGCGTACCCGCCGCCACATGCTCGAGAAGTACGCCAAATCATTGGAAGTGGAACCGGAGAAGATTACTTTCAATGCCATGGACGAAGAGCTGCTGAAACGCGCCGTAAGCATCGTAGAAGAAAACATTGATAATTTTGAGTTCTCTACCGATGAATTTGCGCAAAAGATGAATATGAGCCGCTCCAACCTGCATTTGAAACTGAAAGCAATCACCGGAGAGTCAGCCATCGACTTTATCCGTAAAGTACGGTTCAAAAGGGCTACCGAACTGCTGAAAAGCGGACGTTATACGGTAACCGAAGTCAGCAGCATGGTGGGATTTAATTCATCTTCTTATTTTGCAACTTGCTTTAAGAAGTATATAGGCTGTTTGCCGACGGAGTACATTAAAAAAGTAAAAGGATAGGCCTTATCCCGCAAGGCAATTTTGCTTTTCAAAACACCGCATGTTAGCGTCCGAAACACCGCGTCTTTGCGAGTGAAATGCCGCGCTATAACAGATAAAATCCCTAAGGTTTGCCAAGCAAATGCCTGCACTTTCGGGTGGTAAGGTGTGGAGTTTTATATGCAACTGTGTAGCATTGCCAATGAAGCTCTACAACCGGGCTTCACCCGCTATCCCGCATGAATAAAGAGTTGTGAAGGGTGAAGGAGGTACAGGCTAACATTTTTTCTGATAAGATACTGATAGAATGCACATAAGAAAGGATAGTTCCTATTCATCCGAACACCCCTCTCAGAATACCTCATGCAGGCTTTTTAAACAAATACGATATTTCATTCAACAAATTTAATAATAAAATTCAGATTTCAAAGAAAGCATAAACAAGACAGATTAACTCTTAGAAATCAATGTAATATATTTGCGGCAAGGAAAATTGAAACTTTTACTAATAAAAAACAACTTAAGTATGAAGAACACTCTCTTTATCTGTTTGTTCGCAATGTTTGCATTCTCCGGATGTGTTGACGATGAAGAAGAATTCGTAACAGGCGGAAACATCAGTCCGGAACTGACTCCTGAGAACAAAGAAAACGCAGAATTGAACGCTGCTGTTTTTGACCAACTCAACCTCGACTATCCCGGCTTGGAAAAAGTAAAGCAATATCATGAAGCTGGTGAGGACTATCTTGCGGCAAGTGCACTCTTGGAGTATTACCGCATGAGAGCCAATGCAGAAAACCCGGCGTTGTCATTAGTCAACATCACTCTCAACAAAGGAAATGCAAGTAACAACTTCAATGATGGTGACCAAAATATCGCAGACTTCGCATTAGAATATCGCTTTTTTGTTAAAGGCTTCTATGAAGGCAGCGATAAAAAGCCCTACTCTTTGGGTAAAGCCGGCAGTATTGATTGGAACAAAAATGCGAGTGTTGGTGAAGAATATCTGAAGCAATTACATCGTCATCAATGGTTCATCCCACAAGCCAAAGTTTATCGTGTAAGTGGTGATGAAAAATATATCAAATCCTGGATAGAGGTCTACAGCGATTGGATTACTCAAAATCCACAACCGGCAGAAGGGCCTAATACCACTTCATGGTGGCAACTCCAAGTAGCAACCCGTCTTATCGATCAGGTACAACTGTTGGAATACTTCAAACACTCCGACAATTTTACGCCCGAATGGCTCACTACATTCTTGACTTCATTTGCCGAACAGGCAGATTTTCTTGTAAAATACCCTTATGCAGAAAGCGGTAACATTTTAGTTACACAAGGACAAGCATTGATTGCTGCCGGTGTGCTGATGCCGGAATTGAAGAATGCTCAAACTTGGTTGGATAAAGGATGCAGCATCGCAAATGCAGAAGTAAAGAATCAATTCATGGCTGATGGCTGGCATAAAGAAATGTCACTTCATTACCATATTTCCGCTGTAGCTGATTTTTACGAAACAATCAGATTGATTCAGGCTAATAAACTGACAAGCAAGTTAGACCCTGAATTCAATGAATATCTCCGTAGCGCAGCAGAAGTCTTAATCCATTTCACCTATCCCAATTATTTTGAAAAAGGTTCCGATTATATTGTACCCGGTTTTAATGATTCTTGGAAATCAAACTGGAGTCGTTCCACAATATCCAAAAACTTCATAAAGTACACAGAACTATTTCCAGATAGTGAAGAGTTTAAGTATATGGCAACAGCCGTCAACGGTGGAAATGCCCAGGGAAAAACACCCGGAAACGACATAAAAGTATTTGGAGACGCCGGTTATTATGTGATGCGCAACGGTTGGGAGCCTTCATCTACTGTGATGATTTTCAGTAACAACAAGAGCAATGATATATCTACCGACTTGGAACGGTGGAGCCACAACCAACCCGATAACGGAACATTTGAATTATACATCAACAAGCGTAATTTCTTCCCTGACTCCGGTGTATATAGTTACGAATACAACACTAATACCGATTCAGGAAAAGCACGTTTATGGTTCCGCAACAGTGAAAACCATAACACGCTGACTCTAGGAAAAGTTACTGAAGGAAACAGATATGCCTCGGATTTCAAATACGCAGCAGGCAAACTTTTAAAAGCAGATGCGGATGTATTGGTATTCGAGAATCAAGGTTACGACAACTTAAAGCATCGTCGTACTGTATTCTACGTGGATAAATCATACTTCGTATTAGTAGACGAAGGTATCGGTGAAGCAACAGGGGATCTACATTTGAACTTCAATTTATGCGAGAATAAAGATAATGTAGTTTTAGATGCCGAACAAAAAGGAGCACATACTTCTTTCGCTGATAACAACAATATTGTCATCCGTACATTTGCCGAAGATAATAATTCTATAACCTGCCAGGAAAAAGAGGGACGTTTTTCATTCTCAAGTTCTGCAAATGATGGTTATAAAGAACGCATTGCTTACTCTATAGATATGAATAAAGCGGATAATAAAACAGCCCGATTTGCCACCGTTATTCTTCCTATAGAAAAATATACAGAGGAGAAAGAAATTTCAGTAACATTCGGTGAATGCACCAATAACAGTATTTCCGTGAACGTAACAGTAGCAGGAGAAACCAAGACTTTATCATACACTTTATAACAAATCAATAATTTTCAGAATATGAAATCTAAATTGCTAAGCACATTCAGCATGCTACGTTTCTTTATAGTAGCTGCATTAACTGTGTTTTGTGTCTCTTGCGATAAAACAGAGACCACAGACTCTACAGGATTTATTCTCCATTACTTAGGAGTAACGGATATAGGTCCCGGTATGTCCTATACATTACAGGCGCCTACTTATAAAGGTAGTGCACCTTATGATTTTACAATCACAAAGGTCACGCTTGATGAAGAAACTTTCAGCAACAACGATAACTTTGTGATAAATGCAGAAACAGGTGAAATTACAATTCAGAATACTGATGGTATGACATCAGGAATGTATAGTATCAGTGTAGGCTGCTATTCTAACGGCAAGTTCTTTGATTTTAAAGATGCTGTTCAGGTAAACATGTTACTGGCACGTCCCGAAGGTTTAACTGTAGAACCAGCCGAAGTTTTGGTGAATCAAGATGAAGAAAAGTGGATGGAATCCTCTGCGCAAGTAACCACAGAAAAAGATAAACATATCAGTATTCTTGGCTATTCTATCGCACAAGATGAAAGCAGACCCTACTTACGTTATTTCGACATAACGGCAGAAGGAAAAATCGTTATTAAAGCAGGTACTACAGAACAACAACTGATAGCAGGTGAAAACTATACATTGAGTTTAAAACTAAAAACCAAAGTCGGAGACCACATGTTTGCCGATGCAGTAACATTCAAGGTCGTTTCCAAACCCAAAAATTTAAAATATGATAACGAAATTAAGTTACCGGAGCTTGCAGAAGTAGCTACAGAGTTCAATTCTGCAATACCAACAGTTGAAGGCGGTAAAGACGGCTTGAAATTCACTATTCAATCCGTAACTCCAGAAACCGATGAGTTCACCATTGACGAATCTACGGGACAAATACATCTAGCAGAGGGGCATTCACTTCTCGGTGATAATGCCCCCACATACATCTTCAACATTACAGTCAGCAACACTTATGGCTCTCAAACCTTTGAACAAGCTTATTCGGTAACCATTACAAATAAGATCGAACCAATCCAACCAGAATCATTTAAATACACAACGGAGTTATTAAAGATTTATCAGTTGGGTGGTACATTGAGTCAAAAGGTAGAAGGCACGGTTCTTGGTGACAAAATAACATATGAACTCAATAACCAAGAAAATTCGGACATAGTAAAAGCTCAAAAAGAAGCCAAAACATTAGATGTAGACCCAACAACAGGTGAAATCAAAATAACAGCCGAACATACTTTCCCTGAAGGCGAACACAAAATTCATGTCATAGCTACTAATCCCAAAACAGATAAAGGATTTCCTGCCGGTTATGCAACTCTGACTATAAAGGTTGAAAAAAATCCGAATGATTTTGAATATGTAAGTTGGGGGACAAATATGGAAAATGAGATTCCGATCAATACGGATGGTAAAAAGACCCATTACATCCCTACGGATATTACCGATACGAAACAAGAGAAATATAGAAACTTGTTCCGTTTTATAAACGGCAGAGATGTTAAAAATCTTAGTGTCCAAAGTATTAAAATGGCAGATGAAAATGAAAGCAAAAATACAACATTCACATACAAAAAATTAGAGAATAATTATATCGGACACGATTATATTTTTAATCAAATAAATGTCACTGCAGACGGTAATATTACATTCAAATTACAAGATAATAATAATTTTTCTGATGGAAAAACTGCAGCTAATAAAACAGTTAACAGTTCTTTAGGATGCGTTTTCCAAGTAATAGTAACAGCAACAGGAAATAACGCTCCATCAGTAACTAAAAAAATACCTATTTTTATTAGTACTCCCAAGCCACAAAGCACAAAAGGAGACTATTTTGAACAAAAAGAAATTTCAGTAAATCCAGTAATAGTGTGTGACCCATTTGTAATAAAAGTAAATCCTAAAACCCAACAACATACACCTTTTACATTTAAAGTGTATAATATTGGAGCTTCAGCTTTGAAAAATGAAGTTATACAAAGAAACTTTGTTTTATATGGAGAACTCCCTTATGACAATTTTATTTGGGACTATAAAACAGATTATCAATATTGTAATTTTGATGATAACGAAGCACATCCTACCGGCATCCTAAATAAGGATAAAAGTTTTCTAGACCAGGTATGGGCAAATTGTGGCTTCTCTCCAAGCAACAATTCACCATTCCGTTATTATGATTTCACTACAGGAGGAATCAACTTAGGTACTAAAGCGATTTATATTGATGCAGCAAATTGCAAATTAGAAATCAATCCGGATGTATGGCGTGGAGAAGATCTTAAATATCCTAATGGTGCTGTACTAGGACAAATGACTTTCAATTTTAAAGGAGATATAAAAGGACTTGAAGATATAAAAAACAATGGGGTATCAATAGGTCAATATCCGCTTATCTTCTGGCTCGACGAAACCTACGAAGGCAACTAATTATCTAACAAAACAATAAATACAATTATGTATAAACCAACATATCATACACTGAGCAAAAGAGGGTACATCACCCTCTTAGCTCTCCTTGTATCTATTATCACCTTTGCGCAAGGTGTAACAGTGAAAGGAACTATCCTTGACGAAAATAAAGAGCCTTTAATTGGCGCCACAGTACAGGTAAAAGGTGAAACGACCGGTACAGCCGCTGATTTGGACGGTAATTTCACTCTCAAAGCCAAGAAAAATGCAACATTGGTGATAAGTTACATTGGTTATCTGACACAAGAAGTACGCCTGCAAGGTAAAACCCAAGTAACTATCCAACTGACTCCCGACAGTAAAACACTGGACGAAGTAGTAGTTGTAGGTTACGGTACTATGAAGAAAAGTGACTTGACTGGTTCCGTAGCTTCCGTTGCAGCCAAAGATATCGAAGGATACCAGACCAGTTCCGTAGCCGGAGCATTGGGCGGTCAAATTGCCGGTGTACAAATCACCTCTACCGACGGTACTCCGGGCGCAGGTTTCAATATCAGCATCCGCGGTGTGGGAACATTGACAGGAGACGCATCTCCGCTCTACATCGTAGACGGTTTTGAAGTATCAGATATCGACTACCTCTCCAATTCGGACATCGAATCTATCGAAGTATTGAAAGATGCTTCTTCTTCCGCTATCTACGGTGCACGTGCAGCCAATGGTGTTGTACTGATTACCACCAAATCGGCTAAAGTAGGCAAGACAACCGTTACTTACAATGGTTCGGCAACCTACCGTAAGATTTCAAAGACTTTGGATTTGCTCTCTCCATATGAATTTGCACGACTTCAAGGTGATATCGACCCCAAATACAAAGACACTTACTACAAAGAAGGAGACGAAACAGAAGGAGTTCCTTACAAATATCAAACACTTGACGATTATATCGGTGTTGCTGGAGTAGACTGGCAAGGAGAAACATTCAATCCTACATGGTCTCAAGACCATAATGTAACTATTATGGGTGGTACGGACAATACCAAATACAACGGTTCGCTCTCACGCTATGTAGAAAACGGTATCTTCAAGAACAGTGGCTTCGACAAAACCACTGCCAAATTCCGTTTGGATCAGAAAATCAACAAGAAAGTTTCTTTCAATCTGACTGTTAACTACGCCATGACCAATCGTAAAGGTGTAGGTACATCCGGTGACTCCGGACGTTTCAATATGCTGGCACAGATATTAAGTGCACGCCCTACCGGTGGTTTGAAAATGACGAATGAGGAACTTTTGGAATCTGCCATTGACCCCGAAATGTTGAGTTCCGGTGAAAGTTTGGCACAAGTAAACCCTGTAAAACAAGCTGAATCCGTAACCAATGAAAAACGTGCTGAAATGTGGTCGGCAAATGCATCTGTAAACTGGCAAATTATCAAAGGATTAACATTCAAAACCAGCGGTTCTTACAATACAACCAATAACCGTACGGATATTTTCTATAGAGACGGCTCAAAAGAAGCGTATCGTAATGGTGAGAAGCCCTATGGACGTACACAAATGGGACGCGATGTACGCTGGACAAATACTAATACTTTGACGTGGAAAGATAAAGTGAAGAAGCATAACTATGATGTGATGCTGGCACACGAAGTTTCTTTCAGAAGTTCCGAATATTTGCTGGGTGAAGCTATGGACTTCCCGTTTGATAATTTGGGCAACAACAATTTAGGATTGGGAGCTACTCCGAGTAAGGTAAATACCGATTACTATGATAAGACATTGCTCTCCTTCTTTGCCCGTGCCAACTATAACTATGACAACCGTTATTTGTTGACAGCTACAGTACGTACCGATGGCTCTACCGTATTCTCCCAAAAAAACAAATGGGGTTTCTTCCCCTCATTCTCCGCTGCATGGCGTGTATCTGAGGAAGCTTTCATGAAAGACCTGAAATGGATATCCAACTTCAAAGTTCGTTTCGGTTGGGGTATCGTGGGTAACGACCGTATCAGCAACTACCTCTCTTTGGATATGTATTCAAATATAAAGTATGGTATAGGTAATAACACTGTTACTGTATTGACGCCCAAACAACTCAAGAACTCCAACTTGAAATGGGAAGGTTCAAGCTCTGTCAATTTAGGTGTAGATTTAGGTTTTTTAGATAACCGTTTGAACGTCACCGCAGACTTCTTTATCAAGAATACAAAAGACTTGTTACTTGCACAATCGTTGGCACAAGCCACAGGTTTTACTTCACAATGGCAAAATATCGGTAAAATACAGAACAGAGGTATTGAATTGAGTATAACCTCTACCAACATACAGACTAAAGACTTCACATGGAATACCAATTTCAATATTTCATTCATCCGTAACGAACTGAAAGCGCTGGCAGACGGTGCAAGTCATATGTATGCACGCTCTGGTTTTGACAGCAACTTCACCGGATACGACTACATTGCCAAAGTAGGCGAATCATTAGGTTTGATTTACGGATACGAATTTGATGGTGTATACCAATACGATGATTTCTATACTGATACAGACGGTAAACTGGTATTGAAACCGGGCGTTACTCAAAACTCCCGTTACAGCACAGGAGTAAAAGGCGAACCGAATGGCGCACGTCCCGGAGCCGTGAAGTATAAAGACCAAGACGGTGACGGTGACATCACTACCAAAGACCGTACCGTAATAGGTAATGCTATGCCGAAATGGTTTGGCGGTATCACCAATACTTTCGAATATAAAGGCTTCGATTTAAGTTTTATGTTCCAGTTCAATTACGGTAACGACATCTACAATGCTACCCGTCTATACGCTACACAAACCAGAAGCGGACGCCGTAACATGCTTGCCGAAGTAGCAGACCGTTGGACTCCGACCAATGCGTCTAACTCCGTACCCTCTACTAAAGGATATATTACAAATGACGTATACTCACGCTTCGTAGAAGACGGTTCTTTCCTTCGCCTGAAAAACCTGACACTGGGATATACCCTACCGAAGAAATGGACTAACAAATTCCATGCTTCCAGACTCCGTGTATACGTTACCGGCCAAAACTTGTTCTGTCTGAATAACTACAGCGGCTATGATCCGGAAGTTAACAGTCTGAATAATCCGATGATGCCGGGTCTTGACTGGGGTGCTTATCCTAAGAGCCGAGTATTCACAGTAGGACTTGACCTTCAATTCTAATTCGTAAAATAATATACATATGAAAAAGTTTATATACTATATAGGATTTTTAGCTTTATGCCTTCTTCCCGCTTCATGTTCGCTGGAAGAAGAGAGTAGTACCGAAGTAGAGAAAGACAAATACATGAATGATGCCAAAGAAGCACAAGATGTATTGCTTGGCGTGTATCGTTCTACTGTAGAAGATGCAATGTACGGCTATCATTTGTCCATCTACTTCTCTATGGGAACAGACATTTCACAGGTGGAAGGAAGTACAACCGAAAACTTCCGCATACTGCCTACCAATGCTTACCCTACTTCACAGGCAGAAGTACAAAGCACATGGGCTGCACTCTACTCCGGTATCTATAATGCCAATGATTTTCTGGAACGTATTTCTGTCAAAATGGAATCGTATAATGAAACGGACAAAAAATTGGCTACTATTTATATTGCCGAAGCCAGAGCTTTAAGAGCGCTGTACTATTTCGAGCTGGTACGCCGCTGGGGCAATATTCCATTAATGACAAGCACAGCCATGTCCAACCAACACCCGAGTACTTTTGTACAAGCTGATCCCGTGGACGTTTATAAGTTTATCGAAGACGATCTGCTGTATGCTTGCGACATACTGCCGTATGCAACAGACGACCATTACCGCAGCAGTAATGACTATCGTTTCTCCAAAGGAGCAGCGCTCGGCTTACTTGCTAAAGTGTACGCTACTTGGGCAGGATACCCTTTAAGAGACGAGAGCAAGTGGGAAGCCGCTGCAAAGACGGCACGTATCTTGGTTGAATCAGGTAAACACGATTTACTGAACGACTACGAACAATTGTGGAAAAACACTTGTAATGGCATTTGGGACCCAACGGAAAGTTTGATTGAAATATCTTTCTACTCTCCTACATATTCAGGAAATAGCGATCCTGTAGGCCGTATCGGCAAATGGAATGGGGTAAAAACTACAACTCAAGCCGGCAAAAGCGGAAGTACTGCTGCCAACGTACAAGTAGTGCACTCGTTCGTTCTTGACTGGAGAAGGGCCGTTGGAGTTGATGTAGATAACCGCATAAGCCCCGACAGGCGGTTAGACTTATCTATTGCCAACTATAAGCACGGTCATAATGATGACAAAGCAGGCATACAGTATCTCGGTGATGTTTATTTGGCTGGCAAATATACAGATTCCGAAGATGTAGCTTTAGAAAAGGATTTAAATGAAAAAAAATCTGCAAAAGAAAAGCAGAATTATACACCAGCCAAGTGGGACATTGACAAGTATATGGAAAGCGTACCGTTCGTCAACAATGATAAATCCACTGTAAACTGGTACGTATTGCGATATGCCGATGTACTGTTGCTATATGCAGAAGCTTTGAACGAATGGAAAGGTGGTCCGACAACAGACGCGTATGCCGCTATCGAAAAAGTACGCAAACGCGGTTATAATGGTGCCAATGGTTACAAGTTGACCCAAGGTATGGACCAAGCGCAATTCCGCGAAGCCATTCAAAAAGAACGTGCTTACGAACTGGCGTTCGAAGGACATCGCCGTCTTGATCTCGTACGTTGGGGCATTTACTTCGAAACAATTGAAAAGACCCATACAGCCTTAAACGAATGGTGGGACAACAGCGATATAGACAAAGCGAAAAACCCCATTCCCAACTACGTAGTATACGACTACACGAAAAAAGGTCAGCACGAACTGATGCCTATTCCGCAACGCGAAATGGACTTGTGTACCCAGTTCAACCAAAACCCAGGTTGGTAACAACCACCCCAAATACATCTCCAATATGCCCAGAGAGGGGCATATTGGAGATTTTCTAAACTCTTTTCAACAAAAGTGACATTCAAAGAACGCGGATTAATTGCCTTTTCAACATTCTTGCTACAAGAACCATAAAAAATCCGTTAGCTTTGCTTTCGTTACAAAATCTACTAAAATCAATTATTTTAAAAACGAATAACATGAAAAAGAACCTTGTTCTCTTGGCTTTGGGTGCATTGACTTTCGTGTCATGCCAAACACAACCCAAAGAAGACTACAGTTGGATTAAAAAAGGCTTGGACGCAGCCTCTGCGCAACTGCAATTAACCGCAGAAGAAATTTCGTCCACTAATATGCTGCCGCGTTCCATCCGTACAGGCTATGACATGAACTTCCTGTGCCGCCAGTTGGAAAGAGACTCGCTTACTTTCAAGGACTCGCTCCGTGCGCAGCCTACAGCCGACCAATTGGGAAAACGCCGTTTGTGCAGCGTTTATGACTGGACCAGCGGTTTCTATCCGGGCTCTTTGTGGTATGCCTACGAACTGACGGGCAACGATACACTGAAAACATGGGCCATCCAATATACCAACCTGTTGAACCCCGTCCGTTACTACACCGGTACGCACGACCTGGGCTTCATGGTAAATTGCAGTTACGGCAACGCAGAGCGTCTGGCTCCTAACGACACCATTGCAGCCGTAATGAAAGAAACAGCCGACAACCTGTGCGGACGCTTCAACGATTCCATCTCGGCTATCCGTTCATGGGACTTCGGAACATGGAACTTCCCCGTTATCATCGACAATATGATGAACCTGGATTTGCTGTTCAATGTAGCCAAGGCAACCGGCAACAACTCTTATAAAGACATCGCCGTAAAACACGCAATGACTACCATGAACAATCACTTCCGCCCCGACTATACCTGCTGGCACGTAGTAAGCTACAACAACGACGGCACGGTAGAGAAGAAACAGACATTCCAGGGCAAGAACGACGACTCTTCATGGGCACGCGGACAAGCATGGGCCGTATACGGCTATACCGCCTGCTATCGTGAGACGCAAGACACTACTTTCCTGAATTTCGCCGTAAAAGTGGCTGACATGATTATGAACCGTGTCAAGACCGACGATGCCATTCCTTACTGGGACTACGACGCTCCCGTAACCGAAGAGACTCCGCGCGACGCATCCGCCGCTTCCGTAACCGCTTCCGCCCTGATAGAGCTGAGCACAATGGTTCCCGACGGAAAGAAATACCTGGACTATGCAGAAAAAATCCTGAAGAGCCTGTCGGGCGACGCCTATCTGGCAAAGGTCGGCGAAAACCAGGGATTCATCCTGATGCACTCTACCGGTTCGCTGCCTAACGGTTCGGAAATCGACACTCCGTTGAACTATGCGGATTACTATTACCTGGAAGCCCTGAAACGCTTCATGGACTTGAAAGGTATCAGCTACAAAAACCTCTAATAACCAGACTGTAAACCAACAAACATTATGAATAAGACTTTTAAATATATCGTCCTGCTGGCACTTGCCTGCTTCGTTGGCAAAGCAAATGCCCAGGAATTGAAAACCGAAGTGTTCTCGCTCCTCAATCTGGATTATCCCGGACTGGAGAAAGTAAAGGCCCTGCACCAGGAAGGCAAAGATGCCGATGCAGCCAAAGCGTTGCTCGACTACTACCGTGCACGTACCAACGTGAAGACTCCCGACATAAACCTGAAAAAGGTTACCATCGGCAAGGACGAACAGAAAATGGCCGACGAGGCTCTGCAACATACATTCTTTGCCCACAAAGGCTACCAGCCGTCATTCAACTACGGTGAAGACATCGACTGGAGATACTGGCCGGTAAAGGACAACGAACTGCGCTGGCAGTTGCACCGCCACAAATGGTTTACTCCCATGGGCAAGGCCTATCGTGTAAGCGGCGACGAGAAATACGCCGTAGAGTGGACCAAACAGTACATCGACTGGATCAAGAAAAACCCGCTGGTGAAGGTTGACAAGAAAGAGTATGAAATGACCGGTGACAACCAACTGAAAGGTGATGTGGAAAACGCACGTTTCGCATGGCGTCCGCTGGAAGTGAGCAACCGTCTGCAAGACCAGACCTCACAGTTCCAACTGTTCCTCCCGTCTCCCTCTTTCACCCCGGAGTTCCTGACCGAGTTCTTGGTAAACTACCACAAACATGCCATCCATATATTGGGCAATTACTCTGCACAGGGCAATCACCTGCTGTTCGAGGCACAGCGTATGATCTACGCCGGCGCTTTCTTCCCCGAATTCAAAGAGGCTGCTGCCTGGAGAAAGAGCGGTATCGACATCATGAACCGTGAAATCAACGTACAGGTGTATAACGACGGCGGACAGTTCGAGCTCGACCCGCACTACCACCTCGCTGCCATCAACATTTTCTGCAAGGCACTGAACATTGCCGACCTGAACGGTTTCCGCAACGAGTTCCCGCAGGAGTACCTGGATACAATCGAGAAAATGATTGTATTCTATGCCAACGTTTCTTTCCCCGACTACACCAACCCGTGTTTCAGCGATGCCAAGCTGACCAATAAGAAAGAAATGCTGAAGAACTACCGCAACTGGAGCAAGATGTTCCCGAAGAACCAGTTCATCAAGTATCTGGCAACCGATGGCAAAGAAGGCGCACTGCCCGAATATCTCTCCAAAGGTTTCCTGAAATCCGGTTTCTTCGTATTCCGTAACTCTTGGGGAACGGATGCCACGCAAATGGTTGTAAAGGCCGGCCCGAAAGCATTCTGGCACTGTCAGCCGGATAACGGTACTTTCGAACTCTGGTTCAACGGCAAAAACCTGTTCCCCGATTCCGGTTCGTATGTATATGCCGGCGAGGGCGAAGTGATGGAACAACGCAACTGGCACCGTCAGACCTGCGTACACAACACCGTAACGCTGAACAACAAGAATCTCGACCAGACCGAATCCGTAACCAAGCTGTGGCAGCCGGAAGGCAACGTACAGATACTAGTTACCGAGAATCCGAGCTACAAGAACCTGAAACACCGCCGTTCCGTATTCTTCGTAGACAACAGCTACTTCGTAATTGTAGACGAAATGGTGGGAAGCCAGAAAGGTTCCATCAACCTGCACTACCAGATGCCGAAAGGCGAAATCGCCAACAGCCGCGAGGACATGACTTTCGTCACTCAGTTTGAAGAAGGAAGCAACATGAAGCTGCAATGCTTCGGCCCCGAAGGCATGACGATGAAAAAAGAGCCGGGCTGGTGCTCCACCGCTTACCGCAAACGCTACAAACGCATGAACGTATCCTTCAATGTGAAGAAAGACAGCGAAGATGCAGTACGTTACATCACCGTTATCTGTCCGATAAAGAACAGCGCAGACGCCCCCAAATTGTCTGCCAAGTTCAAAAACAAGGCATTCAATGAAAACGGACTGGAAGTAGAGGTGAAAGTAAACGGCAAGAAACAGTCTTTAAATTACAAATTATAATATAAAAGCAACATGACGAAAGGGAGTGCCCAAAAATGAAAAGCAAAGCGATAGCAATTTTAGTTTTTGAGCAGTCCCTTTCTTCATAATGAAAAGCGATACATCCCGGTTATGAAAAACAATCTTTCCAATGTACTTCTTCCGTTAGCCACATTAAGCCTCGCTTCCTGTGCCGGCCAGCAAAAAGAAGAACCCAAGCGTCCGAACATAATTTTCATGATGACGGACGACCATACCACACAAGCCATGTCCTGCTATGGCGGCAATCTCCTGCAAACTCCCAACATGGATCGTATAGCCAACGAAGGTATCCGTATGGACAACTGCTACGCGGTCAATGCCCTTTCCGGCCCGTCACGCGCCTGCGTCCTTACCGGTAAGTTCAGCCACGAAAACGGCTTTACGGATAATGCAAGCACCTTCAACGGCGACCAGCAGACATTCCCGAAACTGCTCCAGCAAGCCGGCTACCAGACGGCCATGATCGGCAAATGGCACCTTATCAGCGAACCGCAGGGCTTCGACCACTGGAGCATCCTGAGCGGCCAGCACGAACAGGGCGATTATTACGACCCCGATTTCTGGGAAGACGGCAAACATATCGTAGAGAAAGGTTATGCCACGGACATCATCACAGACAAGGCCATCAAATTCCTCGAAAGCAGGGACAAGAACAAACCGTTCTGCATGATGTATCATCAGAAAGCGCCTCACCGCAACTGGATGCCGGCTCCGCGCCACTTGGGCATCTTTAACAATACCACATTCCCGGAACCTGCCAGCCTGTTCGACGACTACGAGGGACGCGGCAGAGCAGCCCGCGAACAGGACATGTCCATCGAACATACCCTGACCAACGACTGGGACTTGAAACTGCTGACCCGCGAAGAGATGCTGAAGGATACCACCAACCGCCTTTACAGCGTGTACAAGCGCATGCCTGCCGCCGTACAGGACAAATGGGACTCCGTATATGCGCAGCGCATTGCCGAATACCGCAAGGGCGACCTGAAAGGTAAGGCGTTAATCAGTTGGAAATACCAGCAATACATGCGCGACTACCTGGCTACCGTACTGTCTGTGGACGAAAATATCGGCCGCCTTCTGAACTATCTTGAAAAGACCGGAGAGCTGGACAATACAATCATCGTCTACACTTCCGACCAGGGCTTCTTCCTCGGCGAACACGGCTGGTTCGACAAGCGCTTCATGTACGAGGAATGCCAGCGCATGCCGCTTATCATCCGCTACCCCAAAGCTATCAAGGCGGGAAGCACAAGCAATGCAATCTGCATGAATGTGGACTTCGCTCCCACTTTCCTCGATTTTGCCGGTGTGGAAATCCCGTCGGACATTCAGGGAACTTCCTTGAAACCGGTGTTGGAAAACGAAGGCAAGACACCCGCCGACTGGCGCAAGGCTGCCTACTACCACTATTATGAATACCCTGCCGAGCATTCGGTAAAACGTCATTACGGCATCCGTACACAGGACTTCAAACTGATTCATTTCTACAACGACATCGACGAATGGGAAATGTACGACCTGAAAGCCGACCCGCGCGAAATGAACAACGTGTTCGGCAAGCCTAAATACGCAGAAAAGCAGAAAGAGCTGATGCAACTGTTGCAAGAGACTCAAAAGCAGTATAAAGACAACGACCCCGACGAAAAAGTAAACGAGCTTTTCAAGGGCGACAGAAGATTAATGAAAAACAGATAAAACCATTAAATTTATTATCATGGATAGAAGAAGTTTTTTAAAAAACACAGGCTGGTCTTTTCTCGGACTGGCAGCTTCGGGAAGCCTGCTCGGCTCTTGCGTGGCAGGAAGCAAAGAAGCAAAGAAGATTATGCCGTCGGCAAGCAACCTGAAAGTATTCTGGGGCGACTTGCACAACCACTGCAACCTCACTTACGGACACGGCGATATGCGCGATGCTTTCGAGGCGGCCAAAGGCCAGTTGGACTTTGTCAGCGTAACGCCCCATGCCATGTGGCCGGACATTCCGGGTGCAAACGACCCTCGTCTGAAATGGGTAATCGACTACCATACCGGAGCTTTCAAGCGTCTGCGCGAAGGCGGCTATGAGAAGTACGTAAAGATGAGCAACGAATACAACAAGGAAGGCGAATTCCTTACCTTCATCGGATACGAGGCCCACAGCATGGAGCACGGCGACCACGTGGCGTTGAACTACGACCTGGATGCGCCGCTCGTGGAATGTACCTCTATCGAAGACTGGAAAGAGAAAGCCAAAGGACATAAAGTATTCGTTACTCCGCACCACATGGGCTATCAGGGCGGTTACCGCGGTTACAACTGGAAATGCTTCACCGAAGGAGACATCACTCCGTTCGTCGAGATGTATTCCCGTCACGGCCTGGCGGAAAGCGACCAGGGCGACTACCCGTACCTGCACGATATGGGTCCCCGCCAATGGGAAGGAACCATCCAGTACGGTCTGGAACAAGGACATAAATTCGGTATCATGGCTTCCACCGACCAGCACTCCGGCTACCCGGGCAGCTACGGCGACGGCCGCATCGGTGTCCTGGCTCCGTCACTGACCCGCGACGCCATTTGGGAAGCTCTCCGCACCCGCCACGTATGTGCCGCCACCGGTGATAAAATCATCATCGACTTCCGCCTCAACGACGCTTTCATGGGCGATGTAGTCCGTGGCAACAGCCGCCGCATCTACCTGAACGTAACCGGCGAAAGCTGCATCGACTATGTAGACGTTGTCAAGAACGGCCAGATACTGGCACGCATGAACGGCCCGCTGACTCCGGTTGCACCGGAAGGCGACACCGTCCGCTGCAAAGTAAAAGTGGATTTCGGCTGGAACCGCGAAGAGCGCTATGTGCACTGGCAAGGCAAGCTGTCTGTCAACAAGGGCCGTATCGTAAGCGTTACCCCCTGCTTCCGCGGCGCTGCCTTCACCTCTCCTCAGGAGGGCGAAACCGAATTCAAGACACATGTCAACCGCATCCTCTCCGTAGGCGAGAAAGAAACGGAACTGGACCTGTACAGCAGCAAGAACCCGAATACCACCACCGCAGCCATGCAGGCGGTAATCCTCGACCTGGAGATGCCGAAAGACGGCGTGCTCACCGCAGACTTCAACGGCAAGAAGTTCGAACACACACTGGGCGAACTGCTCGAAGGTTCACGTTCGCACTTCATGATAGGCTGGTTGAGCGAAGCCATTCTCTTTAACCGCGCCATGCCCGAAAGCTGCTTCACCGTAGAGCACTACATGGAAGACAAAGAGCCTCAGCGCGACACCGATTATTATTATGTACGCGTGCGCCAGCGCGACGGACAATGGGCATGGAGTTCTCCTATATGGGCTGAAAGAGTTTGACAATCATGAAAAAATACGCTATAGGAATTGACCTTGGCGGTACTTCCGTGAAATACGCCCTTATCGACAATGAAGGCGTATTTCACTTTCAAGGGAAGCTGCCGTCGAAAGCCGATGTATCTGCGGAAGCGGTAATCGGCCAGTTGGTAACCGCCTGCAAAGAGGCAATGGCTTCGGCCCTGCAACTCGGAGTAGCGGTGGAAGGAATAGGTATAGGCACTCCCGGCATTGTGGACGAAACCAACCGCATTGTGCTGGGCGGAGCCGAGAATATCAAAGGCTGGGAGAATCTGAATCTTGCCGACCGCATCGAAGCGGAAACGGGGCTGCCCGTGCAGATGGGCAACGACGCCAACCTGATGGGACTGGGAGAAACGATGTACGGAGCCGGACAAGGTGCACAGAATGTAGTGTTCCTGACCGTAGGAACCGGCATCGGCGGCGCAGTGGTCATCGGCGGCAAACTGTTCAACGGCTTTGCCAACCGCGGCACCGAACTGGGCCATGTGCCCCTCATCGCCAACGGCGAACCCTGCGCATGCGGCTCTGTGGGTTGTCTGGAACATTACGCCTCCACTTCCGCACTGGTGCGCCGTTTCAGCAAGCGTGCCGCAGAAGCGGGCATCTCGTTTCCGGGCGAGGAAATCAACGGAGAGCTTATCGTACGCCTCTACAAAGAAGGAGACAAGCTGGCAACGGAGTGCCTGGACGAGCATTGCGATTTTCTGGGACACGGCATCGCCGGATTCATCAACATCTTCAGCCCGCAACGCATTGTAATAGGCGGCGGACTGTCCGAAGCCGGCGACTTCTATATCCGGAAAGTCAGCGAGAAGGCACACCGCTATGCCATAGCCGACTGTGCCGTGAACACTCAAATCATGGCTGCATCTTTAGGTAACAAGGCAGGAAGTATCGGCGCCGCGTCACTGGTCTTCTCACTAAACACGAAATAGTATGAAAAAGAATTTAGGAATGCTGGCGCTGATTATGGCGTTCTGGTTCACCATATCGTTTATCACCAATATCCTGGGACCGCTCATTCCGGACATTATCCATAACTTTAACCTGAGCGACCTGGCGATGGCGGGCTTCATCCCGACTTCTTTCTTCATCGCCTATGCCATCATGTCGGTTCCCGCCGGACTGATGATCGACCGTTTCGGCGAGAAACCGGTGCTGTTTCTGGGCTTCCTGATGCCGTTCATCGGCACTACGCTGTTTGCCTGCATACACACTTACCCCATGCTGCTTGCCTCATCGTTCATCATCGGCTTGGGCATGGCTATGCTGCAAACTGTGCTAAACCCGTTGCAACGCGTTGTAGGCGGCGAAGAAAACTATGCTTTCGTGGCGGAAGTGGCCCAATTCGTATTCGGCATCGCTTCGTTCCTGAGCCCGCTGGTATATACGTACCTCATTCACGAACTCAATCCGGACATATACACGGAAGGCAGGAACTTTTTCATCGACCTGCTGGCAGGTATCACCCCGCCCGATCTGCCTTGGGTATCGCTTTACTGGGTATTCACGCTGCTGTTGCTGGTGATGCTGGTTGCCGTAGGGCTGTCCCGTTTCCCGAAAATCGAGTTGAAAGAAGATGAGAAAGGCGGTTCGAAAGACTCCTACCTGGCGCTGTTCAGGCAGAAATACGTATGGCTGTTCTTCCTCGGCATCTTCTGTTATGTAAGTACCGAACAGGGAACTTCCATCTTTATGAGTACGTTCCTCGAGCAGTATCACGGAGTGAACCCGCAGGTGGAAGGCGCAAAGGCCGTAAGTTACTTCTGGGGACTGATGACTGCCGGCTGCCTCGTAGGCATGGTGCTGTTGAAGCTCATTGACAGCAAACGGCTGCTCCAGCTATCGGGCGGACTCACCATCATCCTACTGCTCACCGCACTCTTCGGAAGCAAGGAAGCATCCATCATTGCCTTCCCTGCCATCGGTTTCAGCATTTCCATGATGTACTCCATCGTGTTCTCGCTGGCGCTGAACTCGGCATCGCAACACCACGGTTCGTTTGCCGGCATCCTGTGTTCGGCAATCGTGGGCGGAGCAGGCGGCCCGATGATTATCAGCATGCTTGCCGATGCCACTTCGCTGCGTACCGGAATGCTGATTATCCTCGTGTTTGTAGGCTACATCACATTCATCGGTTTCTGGGCGCACCCGCTGATTAACAACAAGACGGTAAGCCTGAAAGAGCTTTTCAAGAAGTAAAAGCTATCTCGTTCCATCATGGAGAAATTTTCATTCCACCGTGGTGGAACAAAAACTACTCCGTGGTGGAACAAAACTTTCTCCATGGTGGAACGGATTACTCCTTGCATGATTTCTGCCTGATATTTATAGAGGAAAATGCTTACAGACATATTCCTTGTAATAATACTTGAAACATCTAAAACCGCCGGAATGGAACAGGATGAGAGAATGACCATTATTTCGCATCGTTCATACGGTTTGGCTTGTTTCGATGATTGAGATGCTTATCTTCAACCATATATTTTTCCTGTTGCAATGCAAATTCCTTGCACAAATCATCTGCCATACAATAAATCTCTGTAACTTTAGACTCAGAGAACATAGCGGTAATCGTTTAAATGTTATAATTCGACACTATAAATTTAATACTTTTATCGCTATGTTCCTATTATTCAACCGGATATTTATTAAAATGTATCGAACTCACGTTAATTATAACTCTCGAACAACGTCAGGGACGAAAGGGCCTCCCATTACAACCAACAACCAAATTTCCCGGCGATTCACCTTGAAACCGCACCCCTCATCTTCAACATTACTCCCAGCAACGGAATTGCAAGCAAATACCTGAAAAACAGAACAGAATCAGAATTCATACCCGCCTTATACAGAGAAAGTGCAAACAACGGATTCATACCGTATGTCGCAGCGGCTATCGCTCCCAATACATACCCTTTTACTTTTACATTCATAGTTTTTTTATTTTCGGCTACAAAATACGACTAATTCTCCGCTCTAATATTCCCAAGAGCAATATTTTTCGCGTAACAGAAATGTATTCCTTCTGTAACCGTAAGCTTACATCCTCAATCTACTTTTGTGCCGTATAAATAAAAATTCATTAACTATTCAACATTCACAATGAAACAAAGTATTTTGATTGTTTTAATCGCCTTTCTGGGTATGACTCCCGCAAGAGCTGCCCGAAGAGCTACTTTAGATTGTAAGGAAGTAATCCTGAAAGAAGCCTCCGTCCCAATCGACAACAAGCTCGAAGGAGACGACACCCCTACATCCGAAAAAAAGACAGGCAAAAAAGTCGTCACCGTCCGTATGAAAGGAATCATATTCGACAAGAAAACGCAAGAGCGACTGGCAGGAGTCACCTTGGTACTGAACGACAATCCCGCAGTAGGTACAATCACCAACATGGACGGTGCATTCCAAATAACAGCCGAACAAGGTTCCAAACTTAAAATATCCTATATTGGATACGAAACCCAACTAATTGCGGTAAACCACACCGATGACATGAAAATAGAGCTCGACCAGGACAACTTCAAGCTGGACGAAGTAGTAGTAACCGGCCAAGGCGCCGAAGTCCAAAAGCGCCGCTTGTCATCCAACGTAACAACCGTAAACAGCAAAGAGCTGGAACGCATGAAACAAGGCAGAGTCGACCAGATACTACAGAATGCACTGCCCAACGTACAGATAACCATGGCCAGCGGTCAGGCAGGAACCACCTCACTTGTCAAGTCCCGAGGATTGTCATCGGCCTACTCCAACTCCACCCCGGTTATTTACGTGGACGGCGTGCGTGTAGATAATATGAATACAGGCGCCACCCTGAACAACTCTCTGAACGGAAACAGTGCCGTAACAGGCTCCATAGGCGATATTCCCATGGAAAATATCGACCATATAGAATATGTAACAGGCGGTGCAGCCACCACGTTGTACGGTTCGGATGCGGCCAATGGTGTTATCCAGATTTTCACCAAAAAAGGCAGCGACCAAAAAACCACCTTCTTTGCTGAGACCCAACTGGAAGCCGATGTAGCCTCCTCTCAATTTTACCACTTCAAACGAACGAAAGAGTTGCTGCACCAAACGGGCTTCACGCAGAAATACCGCATCGGCTTCGACGGCGGAACAGAGAAATACGGATACAGCTTCGGAGCAAGCATGAGCAACAGTACAGGAACACTGATTGAAAACGGCAACGAAGACCGCAAATACGACTTACGCTTTGGCTCAAAAATGAAATTCAACAAATTCTTTGAATACCAAAACTCGTTCGGAATGGTTATCCAAGACTTCTCCAGAAGCCGCAACGGTAACCAGGGAGGATACACCGGCCTCTGGTTTACGGAAGGTGCTGCCGCTACCAACTTTAAATATACGGACGCCGAAGGCAAACTGGTAAATTACGGTGCCGATCTGGATGCGCTCGATGATTATGCTTTTGCCCAGATGAAAGCTTTTGTAAACAAGGCAGAATCCCTGCAGAATAACCGGGAATCCATAAAGCGCTTCCAGACCTCGCAGTCCTTAAGCTACTCCCCGTTAAACAACCTCATATTCAAAGGAGTACTGGGTATAGACTACCGCCTGAACAACAATAAGAACATCATTACCAACGAGTACCTTATCCATACCCAACAAAAGCCAGAAGGTACATCAAACGCAGGAAGTATCTCGAACTTCGACCGCAAATACTTCGGGTTGACTATCGACCTGAACGGCCAACACAAATACCGTTACAAGGACATATTCAGTTTAATCTCCACAGCCGGATTCCAGTTTTTCAGCACCCATGATCACCAATCGGTGTACAACGGCAGCAATGTACGCGACGGTGCACAAATAGTTGCCGGCGCAGGTACACTGACCTCCAATGAATGGTTGAGTTATCTGTACAACTACGGTTACTTTATCCAAGAAAACATTGGTTTCCTCGACCGCTACTACATTGACTTAGGCCTGCGTTCGGACTATAACACAGCCTTTGGCGACAATGTAGGCTGGCAGTACTATCCGAAGATAGGCTTCTCCTACATCCTTTCCGAAGAACCATTTATGCAAGGATTGAAAGAAAGCAACATAATTAGTAACCTGCGCATACTGGCCAACTATGGTGTGGCAGGAAGCTATCCGCCACCCTTCGAATACCAGCGCACGGTAGCCTTCAATTCTTTCCTGGGCCAACAGGCAGCCTCTTTCGGCAAATACGGTAATCCCGACTTGGCTCCTGAAAAGAAACATTCTTACGAAGCCGGGTTCAACGCCGTGCTATTCAATCGTGTGCTAAACCTCGGGGTCACCTACTACTATGCCCTGACCAAAGACGCCTTGTTCAGCATTCCCTCGCTCCCCTCATCTGGACAGTCGGCCAACTATCTGTCCAATGTAGGAGAAATCGAAAACAAAGGTATCGAGCTCAGCGTAGGCCTTCAACTGGTAGACACCAAAAATTGGAACGTGCGCCTGAACGCTTCTTACAACACTAATCACAACAAAGTGTTGAGCATAGGTACAGCGGTTCCCTTTGCTATCGGTGGATTCTCATCCAGAACGGTACAGACGGTGGTAGCCAAGGGAGAGCCGGTAGGTTTTATCCGTGGATACAAAGCTGTACTGAATCCCGACAACTCACTCAAAGAAGTACTGCCTCTACAAAACCTGGGGTCTACACTCCCCACCGGCTATGGTAACTTCTCCCTCAACGCCAGCTACAAAAACCTGTCGCTGATGATTAGCGGAGACTATCAATACGGCGCATACGTACATTCGTTCGACCGCCAGTTTCGCTTCTCGAAGGGACTAAAAGACAGCGCTATACCCGATAAAGCCTTGGAAGGTGTGGACCAGGGAGCTAACTGGCTGAACTTTACTAACTTCTTCGTAGAGAAGTCCGACTTCATAAAAATCAGAAATATCGGTGTCTCTTACCATTACAAGCCCAAGAAATACCTGAAGGACGTCAATCTGGCTTTCAACGTTTACAATCCGTTTGCCTTTACGGCCTCCTCCGTCGATCCCGAGGCTGCACTGGCAGGGGCACGCTCCCAGGGTGCAGTAGCCGTAGGCGGACTGAACTATTCTTCCTATTCCACACCGCGCCAATATGTGGGGACTATCCGCATTTCTTTCTAACCTAATCGTCCAACTAAAAAGAAACAATAAAATGAAGATAACCAAATACATACTCCTTGCCTCCCTGGCCCTGTCGAGTGCATCCTGCGAACTATTGCAGCCCGACGACATCATCAACCCCAACGTAGACGAAAACACGTTCCTGCAAACACCCAACGCCATGTTTACCTGGGTAAACGGCGCCAACCGCTCGTTCGCCACTATCATAGGCTCTTATGTGGAGCTTACGGAAATCCTTTCCGACAATTACTTCAACAATTACAGCGAGAGTAGCAAAGTATTCGACTTTCCCACAATCCTATACACGGACTTAGACGTAACCAACCTGCAACGCTACGTAGGTACCCTGCGCGAAACAGCCATTCAAGGCCTGGAAGTGGTAGCCGCTGCCGATGCTGCCGCGACAGATGCCCAGCGTTTCAACCTTTACTACATCAAAGGTTTCTCCTTTCTGCTGGCAGGCGAGTATTTCATAGCCCTCCCCACAGAAAACGGCGGAGAGGTAAAAAGTTGGAAAGAGAACCTGAACCTGGCCGTCTCCACTTTTACAGAGGCACTGAACTACACGGGCGATACCGAAGAAAAGGCATTCGTCAACACCCTGATAGCCCGTGCCTATTATCGGCTGGGCGATAAAGCCAACGCCGTACAGTATGCCAACAAAGCGCTGGCCTTGTCGAAAAACTTCGTAAAGCAGGTAGAATACGACGGAAACAACGGTGTGATAAGCTCCATACAAGAATACCTTTACGGAACGAACTTCCAGCCCCTGCCCCGGCTCGACTTCCTCGACCCGAAATACTTCCAGAAAAGTAGCTCGACGGAAGCCCGCCCCATATGTATAGCCAAAGCCGAGGAACCCTACCTGATACTGGCCGAAGCTGCCTTGGCAGACAACGATATGAACGGTGCGAGAAACCTGATGAAAACATTGCTGGCACTTGTAAAGAGCCGTCCGGTAGAAACCGGCATCAACGACCAGTTGGAAGGACGCTACAACGGAGGATACAAAGAATACCCCAACAGTTCGGAATATAAAGTAGCAGCCTCTTCGCAAGACGAACTTAGGAGCGGGCTGGTACTCGACCGCCAAGCGCCCAACTTCATTTCCATTCCTTACATATCGGGCACTTCCGTAACGGAAGCGATGATAGATGCTCCCACCAGCATAGACGGCTTGCTGGAGGTACTCTACCTGATGCGCCAGGAAATCTTCATGGCAGAAGGACGGCGTGCAGCCGATCTGGGTATCCGGCTGCCAGTATGCGAAACAGAAGCCGCCAATACCCCGTCGGCCGCCGACTACCTTACCGCTCAGATTCCCTCCTTCATCCCCCTGAACCAGGATATGGACGCTTTCCAGATGGATAAGGACAACAAAACAGTAGTGATCAAGTATAATATGAACCGAGTTATCGTACAAAATAAATCAACAGAATATGTGGCACCTTTCTTTAATTAAGCAGACAATGAACCTCAAAAAAACAGCAATCATGCTCCTGTGCAGTTATTTTATCGGCTCCGCCATGGCAGCCGACCGTTCCAAACACGTTATCCTTATCACCATCGATGGTATGAGGGCCGAAATGGTGACGGACAGCACCATGCCTTCGCCCAACCTGAAAAGGATGAAACGAGACGGCATGTTCGTAAAGCGCATCAAGGGAATTACCCCGACTGCTACCTATCCCTCGCACACCACAATCATTACAGGATCTAAGCCCGTACAGCACCATATCTATTACAACTCCCCTTTTACGGACAACCAGCCGGGGCCTGCAAGCTATTGGTACGCCGATTCCATTAAAGCTCTCACTATTTGGGAGTCAGCAAGCCGCAACGGACTGACGGTAGCTTCCCTTTTCTGGCCCGTATCGGTAGGCGCAAAGGCCATTCGTTACAATATCCCGGAGTTCTGGTCGGTAAAACCGGTAAACAACCAACTGGAATACATCAAACCCTATTGCACTCCGGCAGGCTTCCTGGACGAGCTAGAACAGAATGCCACAGGCAAGCTGAACCATGAAAACTTCGGTGCAGGTTCCATGAACCGGGACGCCCGCACTGCTGCAATGGCCAATTATATAATGAATACCTATAAGCCCAACCTGATGACCATACACCTTATTACTACGGACTATGCCCAACATGCCACAGGGTTGAAGTCGGACAGGGTAAGCGCAGCAGTAGGAGGAGCCGACCATGCAGTAGGGCTGATTCTTGAAAACCTGGAACGCAACAAGTTGCTGGACAGCACAACCGTCATTGTATGCGGTGACCATGGTTTTGTAAACTACAACCAAAGCATTGTCCCCAATGTTTGGCTAGTACAAGAAGGGTTGCTAAGCGAAAAAGCAGGAGGAGAGTGGAAAGCATGCTTCCACGGAGCGGGTGCAATGATGTTCCTCTATTTAAAAGACAAGGACGACCGGGCCACTTTAAACAAAGTCCGCAAAAAACTGGCTTCGCTGCCAGCCTCTACCCGCGCCTTGTTCCGCATCGTCGAGAAAGAGGAACTGACAGCAGTAGGATGCGACCCCAAAGTGGCACTGGCGCTGGAACCGATAAAAGGCGTAGCTGTAGCAACGGCACGTACCGGAGCGGATATCATACAGGCATCCGGTGGTAAGCATGGCTATTTATCGGGTATCGACCCCACTACTCTGGTAGCCTACGGCTGCGGAATCGATAAAAAAGAGGTGGAAGTTATGAATCAAACGGACATAGCCCCTTTTGTAATGAACTTGCTGGGGGTTACCTTTGGAGAATAAAGTTATCGACAATGAGAGTCCAAGCGAGAGACGCCCGATACCAAGATGGGAAAACCCCGATACCCCGATAGGCAACTCCCGCCCCGTGCTTAAGGCCTGATATAAATTATAGAAAGACTATAACCAAAAGAGCGTAATGAACGGCATTTCCGCCTGCTCATTACGCTCCGAAGTTATAAAATACTATTTACTGGTTTTAGGAAGTTGGTTTGGAAATAAGATTGGTTAGTTACCACTACTGATATTATCATTCATAGTACCATAACCGTAGATGTAGTAATCAGCCATACTAAACTTTCCGTCATTATCCAACGTGACAAAAATGCGGGCACCACCGCCCCATTGTGCTTCATATTCAACATCAAATTTTTCAGTTATCTCCTTTTCTGATGTATTTTCATCCAAAATAAGGCTTACCATACCTGTTGGAACTGCATCGGAGGTATATTCTTTGAAGAATTTTTGGTCTTTTACATAAGCTTCGAGACCATTAGGCTTTTGGTCACTTCCCTTTACCATATAGACTTTGCTGGTATTTTGTCCTTTGGTTACCTTTAACTTGGCAAAATATCCCCAACCGGCCTCTTCATCATCACCGCTTGACACAACCGCCAATGTCAGTGCTCCATTACCTGAGAAGTCAGCTTCTTTCGGTGCTTCCACTTCTGCCGCTTTAGTCTGAATACCATTCTTACCTTCACCAGCCTTATCCACCAAGTCAACAATCTCACTCAGCTTACCGTCCTTATCAACCGTTACAGCTCTCAAGTAATAAGTAGAACCCGGACTTAAAATATACAATCCGCCGTTGTTTTCCTCAGTTTTAAGTTTGCCCAAATCTTCTACTTTATATTCAGTCCACTGTACATTGCTGGAAGCTTCATCCACCATTATCCAATCAAGGTCAGCAGGAACAGATGTTTCCCAGAATACACGAACCGCTGTCGTATTTTCATTGACACTGATATCTACAAGCAGTTTCTCCGGAGATGTCTGTTTGGGGAAGCTGACACTTGTAATACTACCTACTCCCTCAAAAGTAGGACGTCCCGTTGTAACTCCGGTATAAACAATCTTACCAAGCTTGCCTTGCTTGTCGATAGGTATGGCATATACATAATACTTGGTATTAGGAACCATATCCTTGCTGGCAAACTCTTTTGAGAACGGTTGAGTGTATGTAACAGGAACGCTTGCACCCAACTTAAGAATGCTGGCTTCGATTTCGGCTACGGACATCTCTGTAAAATCTTTACCGCTGTTTTTAGCAATAGCACCTGCATCCGTCTGTCCCACAATCATTTTGGCACAATTGGCATCTGCCGTAAAGGTAGCTTCAAAGCTTCTCAAAGCAATCTTACCGGCAGGAATCTCTATGCTTGCCACCACTTGTCCGTTAAGTTCTGCATCGGGCACAGTGACTTCTTTTGTAAAGACCGTTCCCTTACCCTCTGCATCTACCGCATAAATGGCAACAACCACCTCGGTTTCATCTGTTTCCAATGCGGTCAGAATAATACCCTTGCTTTCGCTGATATCCTTATCCTGCAAAGCACTTCTTACCAATGTCTGTTCATTAAACGTAGCGCTTACGTCCGACCAGTTGTAGGGCTGCATAGGATAATCCTTGTTGGGATTCAAAGAAAGTTCAGCATCTTCGATGAAAGTCGCTTCCTTATAGATTTCTTCATACTTAGGCTGTCCGGTTTCAAGGTCTTCACCCATATATCCCTTTATAATCGCCCCAATCACATACTTGGCGCACTTAGCCCCTTTCTTCACCTCTACATCCATAGAGAAAGCGGAAAGGTTCTTGATTTCAAATTCCACCAATTCGTCCATCAGGTCCTCATACTTGAATATGAACTCCTTGACAGCTTCCTGGCTCTTGCCGCTCTCATTCTCGGCATAGACAGTCAGAACATAATCCTTATCTATATCGATGGGGATTTCCAGTTTAGTCTCTTCCTTGCCGGTTACAGCCGTATATGCGGCAGCAGATTCGCCTTTCGGTTCGCACTTCCAGTACCATTTTTCCGTATCATCGGAAGGGGTAACGGTTACTACGGCTTTGGTATTGTCGGCGCTAAGAGCAGGTTCGCTCACCGTGATAGTAGGTAAAGCCGGCTTTTCCGGTGTCGGATCGTTTTTGTCTTTGTCGTCCGAGCAACTTGTCCATACGCAAGCAGCCATTGCCAGTATGGGAAGCATTGTCTTAAAAATGTTTTTCATACATTATTAATTAATTAGTTAATAAATAAAGATAAATACTATAAGTAGAAAACAGGGAGATAATATGGGAAAAACAAAGAGGAAAAAGAGAGAGTTACCACACTGTTATCTTTTTGCAAAATTATAAATTATTTATAAAAACAAGATAGAATATATAATTTTTTTCGGAACTTTTTCTATATTTGTTGCAAATATATCCAAAGAAAGTTTTAAACAAAGGGCTTTTTGTAAATATAAAATTAACATTATTACAGCATCCTTAAAAGCAGACAAACAACAAGCAACCCCGATGTTATCCTTTAATTGGACTGATATTATAGAAAAACGTAAGCAAACAAAACTGTAAAAAAAATAAAAGGACGGCAATATACACTTTAAAAATGTCTCTTTCCGCTCCAGACTAAAAAACAGAAACATTAAGTATTAATCAAATCATTAGAAGAACAAAGATGAGAAAATCAATTCTCTTGTTTGTGCTTTTAACTCTGTTCGGAATCCCGTACCTATTGGCACAGGGCGGATTCCGGATTACAGGACAAATCCTATCGGCGGAAGACAACCTGCCGGTAATCGGAGTATCTGTAGTTGAAAAAGGCACAACAAACGGTGTAATTACCGATATCGACGGAAATTACAGTATCACGGTAAGCAAGTCTCCCGCCACCTTGCAGTTTTCGTACGTAGGCATGAAGACGGTAGAAAAGCTGTTTACAGCGGCAACCCGCTACAATGTGATTATGCAACCGAACACCGAAATGGTGGACGAAGTGGTAGTAGTGGCATACGGCGTGCGCAAGAAAGGAACTATAGCCGGCTCCGTATCCACCGTAAAAGCGGAAAAGATGGAAAATGTGCCGGCAGCCGGCTTCGACCAGGCGTTGCAGGGACAGACACCGGGATTGTCGGTCATCTCCAATTCGGGAGAACCCAGCAAAGCCGCCGTGTTCCAGATACGCGGCACAAACTCAATCAACTCAGGCACATCGCCGCTGTTTATCCTCGACGGCGTGCCCATTGCAAGTTCGGACTTCAACACCATCAGCCCGGGCGACATCGAATCCATTTCCGTGCTCAAGGACGCCTCGTCCACCTCTATCTACGGGGCACGCGCTGCCAACGGCGTAGTGGTAATCACCACCAAGCGCGGGCTCTCCATAGACAAGGCGAAAGTAACGCTGCGCGCGCAATACGGATTCTCGCAACTGGCATCCGACGGCAAATGGACCATGATGAACACCCCCGAACGCATACAGTTTGAGAAAGAAATAGGCCTGGACACCGGGCAGGACTACGACCTGCTCTCACGCACCAACGTCAACTGGCTGAAAGAGATATTCAACGACCGCGCGCCGTTGCAGAACTACGAAATCTCCGTGAACCGCGCCACCGACCGCCTCAACTACTACGTATCGGGCGGGTTCTACGACCAGGACGGTATCGCCCAGAACTCTTCCTTCCGGCGCTACAACATGCGCGCCAATGCCGAAGTGAAAGCCAACAACTGGCTGAAAATAGGCACAAGCACCATGTCCGCCTACGAAGAGGTGCAGCAGGCGGAAGAGGGGGAAATGGCGATTTACACGCCGATAGCCGGCTCGCGCTTCATGCTCCCCTACTGGAGCCCCTACAACGCGGACGGCTCGATAGCCTCGGAGAACAACGGCACATGGACGGGCACGGGACAGAACCCCATCGAATGGATGGCGAACAACCCGGTGAGCTATAAGAAGTACAAGGTACTCTCCACCGTATTTGCCGACATCACCCCGATACAGAACCTGACCGTACGCATACAGTTCGGCGCCGACTACTCGCACGCCACCACTTTCATGCAGTCGTTCCCGAGCTACGTCATCAACAACGAGCAGGGCACTGCCGGACGCAACTCCTCGGACGTACTGAAACTGAGCGAAACCGCCACCGCCAACTACCGCTGGGCGCTGAACGATGACCACTCCTTCAACTTCATGCTGGGGCAGGAAGCCATGGACTACCAGTCGAGCGGCTTCCAGGTAGTGACGAAAGGACAGTCCAGCGACTTCCTCACGAACATCAGCTCCGGCACGCGCGCCTCGTCCTGGGACGACACCACCAGCGCATATTCCTACCTCTCGTTCTTCCTGCGCGGCGAGTACAACTACAAAGACCTCTACTACGGCGAAATGGCACTGCGCACCGACGCCTCCTCGCGCTTCGGCAAAGACCACCGCTGGGGTATGTTCTGGTCGCTGGGATTTATGTGGAACATCAAAAACGAATCGTTCCTGAAAGACAACGAATGGCTGACAAGCGCGCAAATCGCACTCAGCACCGGTACTTCGGGCAACTCGGAGATACCCTACTACGACCACCTGGCACTCGTTGCGGGCGGGCCGAAGTATAACGACGAAGCCGGTATCTACCCCAAACAGAGCGGCAACGAGGAGCTGAGCTGGGAACAGACCTGGTCCAACAACATCGGGCTGCGCCTGGGCTTCTTCAACCGCGTCAACCTCGACATCGACTTCTACCACAAGAAAACCACCGACATGCTGATGTCCGTACCCGAAAGCTATGCCATCACCGGCGAGGGCTACCGCTGGGACAATATCGGGGCGATGGTGAACCGGGGCGTGGAAGTGTCGGTCAACAGCGACATCATACGCACCAAAGATTTCACCTGGAACCTCAACGCCAACGTGTCCTACAACAAGAACAAGCTGGTGGAACTGTACAACGGCGTGCAGGAGTACGTAAACTCCACCACCGGACTGAAATTCGTCGTGGGGCATCCGGTGCATGAATACTTCCTGAACCGCTATGCCGGCGTGAATCCCGCCAACGGCGACGCCCTGTGGTACACCAAAGACGGCGAGCTGACCACCGAATTCAACGAAAGCGACAAGGTGATGACCGGCAAGACGTTCGATTCGCCGTGGGCGGGCGGCTTCGGCACTACCTTTGCCTGGAAGGGCCTTTCGCTGTCGGCACAGTTCAGTTGGATGGCCGACCGCTGGGTGATGAACAACGACCGCTTCTTTGAAGAGAGCAACGGACTGTACAGCGCCTACAACCAGTCGCGCCGGCTACTGTACGACCGCTGGAAGAAACCGGGCGACATCACCGACATCCCCCGCTACGGCGTGACGGCGCAACTGGACGACCGCTTCCTGGAGAACTCCTCGTTCCTGCGCCTCAAGAACCTGACACTGGCATACGCACTGCCGCAGCCACTGCTGAAAAAGACCAACTTCTTCACCTCGGCACGCGTGTACCTGCAAGGCCAGAACCTGCTGACCTTTACGGGATTCACCGGACTCGACCCCGAAATGTCGAGCAATATCTACCGGGCACAGTATCCGGCTTCGCGCCAGTTTACGCTGGGCATCGAAGTATCATTCTAACCCTATCAAGCAAAAGAAAGATGATTAAGAAATTCAAACTATATATCATGCTGGTTGCCGTGGCGCTGTCGTCCGTCTCCTGTCTGGACAAAATGCCGGAAGACGGCATTCCTTTCGACGAGTCGCTGCAGACGGTATCCGACATAAACCTGGCGGTCATAGGCATCTACGACGCTTTCAGGAGCAAATACCTCTATTCGGGCAACCTGACGCTGCTGCCCGACATACAGACCGACCTGGTGTACGGAGTGAACGGCAACACCAATGTGTACGGCGACATCTGGCGCTGGAAAGAAATCAAACCCACCAATACCGACATCGAAGCCGTGTACGGTGCGTTGTACGATGTTATCAACCGCTGCAACTTCATGCTCGACCGCGCGGACGCCGTGCGGAAAAAGACCACCGACGACAAGGATCTCGACAAGCTGGACCAGTGCTGCGGCGAGGCTTACTTTGCCCGTGCACTCGCCTACTCGGAGCTGGTGAAGCTCTTCTGCAAGGCATACGAAAGCGATGAGGACGCCGCCGGCCAGTTGGGAGTTATCCTGAGCGAACACTATCTGGGCGATGAAACCATGAGGCGCGCTTCGCTGAAAGACTCCTACCAATTTATCCTCGACGACCTCGACCGTGCGGCAGAGTTGCTGGAACTCGAAGAGGACTTCGACACCGACACGCAGGGAACGCTGTACGACAGCATCTACTTCAACGAATATACGGTGCATGCCCTCCGCGCCCGCGTGCTTCTCTATATGAAGCGGTGGGACGAGGCCATCAAGTATGCCACCAAAGTCATCGACAGCGGTTACTACTACCTGTCGAGCTGTACGCGCGCAGCCACCTCAAGCGCCAGCTACTACAAGTATATGTGGACGAACGACTTCTCCACCGAAGCCATCTGGAAAGTGGGCTTTACCGTTAATGCCTACGGCGGCGCACTGGGACAGGTATTCGCCAACTACGACTACAGCACCCTGCGCCCCGACTACGTGCCGGCTACGTGGGCCGTCAACCTGTACGACATGAACGACCTGCGCGTATCCGCATTCTTCCAGAGCTTCACCACCGGATACAGCCACGGGCTTACATGGCCGCTGCTGATAAAATACTTCGGCAACGAATCGTTCACCAACTACAACATCCTGCACGTCAGCATGCCGAAAGTGCTCCGCCTGTCGGAACAGTACCTCATCCGTGCAGAAGCATACGTGCAACGCGACCAGCCCGACTACGGCAAGGCGGGAAGCGACATATCCGTACTGCGCACGGCACGCTACTCCTCCTACGGCGGCTCCACTTCCCTGAACAAGGAGAACGCGATGGACGTCATCGAACAGGAGCGCGTAAAGGAGCTATACATGGAAGGCTTCCGCCTGCACGACCTGAAACGCTGGCACAAGGGATTTGAACGCACGCCGCAAGACCAGTCGCTGTCCAACGGCAGCAGCCTGAAAGTGGAAAAAGACGACCCGCTGTTCGTATGGCCCATACCCCAGCACGAGCTGGATGCACCGGGCTCGGAAGTAGAACCTAATGAAAGTAACAAATAAGCCAAAAGATTTATGATAATGAAGAAACTATTAACCGGATGTATGGTAGCCCTTGCCATCCTGGCAGCCCTGGCAGGACTTGCCGGATGCGACCAGGACAAGGTGCTGTACAGCGGACGCAACTACCTGATGTTCTCCGATACGCTTTACCACTATGCCGTACAGGAGAGCAACGAGAAGTTCGAAGTTCCCGTATCCGCTACCAGACGTGCCGACTACGACCGCACGTTTGCCGTGGAAGTGGTGGACAAGGAAAGCAATGCCGTGGAAGGAAAACATTACAGGATTCTTTCCAATACCGTAACCATCAAGGCGGGCGAAACCGCCGCCAATGTCGAGATAGAAGGCGTGTACGAGAATATCGGCATCAGCGATTCGCTGGGATTTGCCCTGCGGCTGATAATCCCCGAGACCGAACAGTGGCACAAATACGGAACGGAGACCAAAGTGGTGATGCAGAAAGTATGCCCGTTCGACATCAATGCCTTTACCGGCTATTGCAAGGTCACTTCCTCGCTTTTCAATACCTATATGACGAATACGACCCTGCGCCTGATAACGTCCGAAGTCGTGGAAGGGGAAGAGAATACGATTGTACTGCACGGACTCTACTTCGACGGATATGACACCAAGCTGAAATTCAACTACGACGATTTGCTCGAACCCAGCATCGAAATGGAAGAACACGTCTGCGGCAGCACTGCCGAACTGTTCGACACCACACATGGCAACGGCAAGCTGATGATGACACAGCCGTCGGGCTATCCCGCCTACTTCAGCACGTGCGAGAAGTTCGTGTTCCACTACGTCAACATCCGGGTAGACAACAAGGACGGCTCGCTGGTGGGCGTGGTGGATACTCCCGCCAACATCATCGAATGGATAAGCGAAGCGGAAGCCGAAAAGCTGAAAGAACAAGGATATTAACTTTATAACCCCTACAATTATGAAAATAACAGAACTGAAAAGCATGAGCCTGATTATGGTGCTCGCCATGATGATAATGACAGCGTTCACCGCCTGTTCGGACGACGATAACGAAGGCAACAAAACCGTTGTTTTCCCTGAGCTTGCAAACATCAGCAGCGCAGCCGGAGAAACTACCGAACTATCTTTTGAAGCATCTGCGGACTGGGAACTCTCCAGCAATGCCGGCTGGTGCAAATTCCAGAACGGCGAATTCCTGGAAAGCCTCATCTACGGAAAGGCCGGAAAGCAGACCGTTACCATTATGACCTCCGCCGACGGACAGAACTACAACGAGGATGCCGTAGCGGAAATCACACTGAAAATGGGCAATGCCTCGCAGGTAATCTACAAGGTGACGCGCGCCAAAAGAGAATATGCCGACCTCGTTGTCAGCGATGAAGCAGGCAATATATATGACCGGACGCACCCGCTGACCATCAAGGGCAATACCGCTACCTCACCCGTCTATACCGTTATCAAGGCACAGGCGGAAAACGGCGTGAAGATAGGCTTCACCAATCCGGAATGGCTGAGCTATGTCATAGACGAAAAGGCGGGAACGTATCAGTTTACGTTCAATACGGCAAACACGAGCGGACTGAATCCCAAGTATCCGATTACCGGAAACAGCTATACCCTGACTTTCGTTACCGAAGACGCCACGACCGCCAAAACGGACAAGGTGCGCAAGGTGGAGATTCCCGTCGTGTACGAAGGACTGCAACGGGACGCTATCGGCATCAGCCCCACGTATCTGAACGCGCTGGCAAGCGTGACGGGAGAAGAGCTGTCGGACGATACTGGAATTCTGGAACAGATGCAATCAACCGTTACCGTATATAATGATGAATTCGAGACTGTGGTATTCGCCATGAAGAACCAGGACGGTGAATTCAGTTATGATTTCAACAGTACGGTAGACTGGCTGCACGCCGTTACAGGAACAGGCAGTAATAAGGATAAGGTAACGGTCACCGCCGACCTTAACGAGAATACGGAAGAGCGAGCAGCTACCGTCATGGTATTCCCTAAAGCCGTTTATGATGAAATAAAGAGCAACTGGGCAGGCAACCTCATCGACGAAAGCACGGGAGACATCAAGTCCAACTATGCGAACAATGTCATGACCAATATCACACAGGAAGCCTGGCAGAAACAGGGTGACAGAATTAAATTCAAAGCGCTGTTTATGTATGCGTACGATTACGACCAGACCGGGTTCAGAAACATCAAGGACTTCTTTGAAGGCACTGTTATCAAATTTGAGGACTTGGAGAATTCGGACGGTGTCGGCGAATATAATGTAACCGGCAACAATGTATGGAAAGCCACCATCCCCAAAAGCCTGCTCAAGAAATTCGACGAAATCGGAGAACCGGGACACGGTCCGGGAAAAATCATTTTCGAGCCCGTTGAAGCGGCTACCGACCAGGAAATAACGGAAAAAGCCTCTCATGCAGGTATTTCATCCGAAAAGATGTCAGGTCAGGCATGGTCACAGGACGCACGCAAACTGGTACGTATCAACGGAATAGGTTTCTGCTTCGACAACACCAGCTATGAAACATACGCCAACGATTACCAACTGGTGGTCAAGGGCGAAGGCGAAGAGATTCTTGCACTCTGCATCGTAGAAGTATTTGACGATACACAAAGCCAAACCACCTTCTGACGGAATATGTACAAGCAACCACTGTAACTCAAACTACAGAAAAGAAAGAATAAATGAACTCAAAGAGAATTATAAAAGGAAAACTGTTTCTTGCAGCACTTGTCACCATGCTATGCGGCATGGTGGCAGGCGGATGCTCTGACGACAAGGACGAACTGGCGGGCAAACAATACGGCCACGTACAGTTCAGGCTCTACAAGTCGGCATCCTATACGCAGGAAGAGACAACCCGGGCCGGCACGGCATCTACGCGTGCCACCGCAATGGACCGGTTGAGCGACGCCCAGAAAGTGGAAATCGAAATGCAGCACAACGGTATGAGCATCACCCAGACCCTCGTGCTGAACGCCTACAACGAGAGCAACGCCGAATACGGCATGAGAAGCGACAAACTGGAGCTTCTGACCGGAACGTATAAAATCGTAGGTTACAAGCTGCTCGACAAACTGGACGAGGTGATTACCGGCATATCTCCCGGTGCGGACGAGACGTTTGAAGTCGTTTCGCGCGGACTGACCACCAAAGACCTTGTTGCCGACTCGCAAGCGCGGGGCATGGTGACTTTCAAGCTGATAAAGTCCGGACTCACCACACGCGCCGCCGACGGTGAGAGCATCGACTACCTGTTCAGCGACATAAAGGTTATCGACATAACGGTGACCAACACGTTTACACGCGTGCCCGTCACTATCAAGAACCTGAAAGTGACTTATAAGGAAGAGTATGAAGAACATCCGAATACGGACTATACCGACGACAACAAGCACAAAGACAAATATAAGGATATCGGTACCGCCAAATGCGACTCGGCAGTATGGCTGCCCGCCGGCACGTATCAGGTAACCTCTTACACCATTTATAAGAAAAGCGGTTCGGTAACCTCTACGCTCGACTCCAGAAGCCAGCTTGCGGGAGAGATGTTCAGCGTAGAAGATAACAGACAGACGGACGATGCCCTTGTGCCCATCCAACTGTCGCCGGCAGCCGCTTACATCAAGGACTACATCGCACTGAAAGCCATTTGGGAAGCGCTCGACGGAAGAAACTGGCACTATACCGGAGAGACAAGTCCTGCCGGAGCAACCTGGAACTTCAATAAGGAGGTAGACATGTGGGGCGACCAGCCCGGCGTGTCGCTGGACAATAAAGGGCGTGTCATCAGCCTGACACTCGAAGGCTTCGGCGCCAAAGGCAGAGTGCCCGACGCCATCGGCCAACTGACCGAATTGAAAGTGCTTTCCCTCGGGTCGCACAACGAAAAGCTGGGCGGCAGGCTGTTCGGCGCCGGCGGAATAACGCCCGATATGAGCGATGCACAGAAACAGAAGATGCGCATGCACTACAAGGAACTGTTCCTCGACTACGACCCCAGAGAGAATATGTCGGAACTCCTGCAGGACGGCATTAACCGCGACCCCGAAATGGCAAAGATAAAGAAAAGCAACCGTATCAGCATGAAAGATATACAGATAGGCCAGACAACCAACAACATTACTTTCATATCCAAAGCGGTAATGCGGTTGAAGAACCTGCAACAACTTTATATTGCCAATTCTCCCATTAAGGCTGAGGACATCTGCACAGATTGGGAAAACGAAAATTCCGAATATGCCAAGTCATTTAAAGAGGAAAGCAGCTCCTGGGCATGGAGAACCCTGACCGACCTGACGGACGTAGAGGTGTACAACTGCCCCAACCTGACGAAACTTCCGGAGTTCCTGTTTGAACTGCCCGAAATCCAGTTGCTGAACATCGCCAACAACAAAGGCATTGACGGACTGAACGGAGCAAGAGACGGAAGCGGCGAGCAACTGACAGCCGACTGGAAGAAATTAGCGGATGCAACTGTAGGAGCCAAACTCCAGATTCTGTATCTCGGCAACAACAACCTGACTAAATTTCCGGAACACGCATCATTGAATAAAATGAGGAAACTGGGACTGCTCGACTGTATCAACAACAACCTTACAGGAAAGCTGGAAGCCTTTGGCAAGGAAGTGGAATTCACTACCCTGACTCTGGACAACAACCAAATAACCGAAATACCGGAGAACTTCTGCGGTTTCACCGAGCAGGTAGAAAGCCTGAGTTTTGCGCACAACCTGATAGAATACATCCCCAATATCTTTAACGCAGAATCCGTCTATACAATGGGGTCTGTAGACTTCTCGTACAACCGGATAGGACAGAATGACGGGAAAAACATTAATTGCAGCCTGGACGACTTCAAGGGAATTAACGCCTCAACGATTTCTTTGTCGAACAACCTTATCAGTAAGTTCCCCACGGAACTGTTTGCCAAAGGTTCCCCCATCTCCACCATCGACCTGAGCAACAACCTGATGACGGAGATTCCGAAGTACTCGCTAAGGTCGGAAACTGGTAACTACAAGAACACGTATCTGCTGACCGTTATCGACCTTCGCTTCAACAAGCTGACCAAGCTGTCGGACGACTTCCGCGCAACCACGCTGCCTTATCTGAAGAACCTCGACCTCAGTTACAACTGTTTCTCGAAGTTCCCGACCGAACCGCTGAACAGCAGCCAGTTGCAAGCTATCGGTATCCGCTTCCAACGCGATGCCGACGGCAACCGCATCTTGCGCGAATGGCCTACGGGAATTACCAGTTGCCCCAGCCTTATACAGTTGCAGATAGGCTCAAATGATATCCGCAAGGTAAACGAAACGCTGACATCGCAACTCTACATCGTGGACATCAAGGACAACCCGAACATCAGCATCGATGTAACAAGCGTATGCTCGCAAATAAGGGCAGGCATGTATAAACTGATTTACGACAAGACTCAGGATATCCGTGGCTGTGATGCTTTAGACATAAAACGATAAACCAATAAGATTCTACCAATGAAATATGTATATAAAATAATGACGGGGCTGGCTCTCTTCGCAGGGCTGGCAAGCTCGTGCAAAGACGACGACGCAAGCATCCCCGGCGGCATTGCAGTGGATAAGGAAGAGATAACCGTAGGGCCCGAAGGCGGAACCGAAAGGATTACGGTCAACTCTTACAAGAACTGGGTGGCCGGAGCATCCAGACCGTGGATCGCCGTATCGCCCGCAAACGGTTCGGGTACGGCGGAATGCCGGCTTGCCATCGACTCTACCTTAGAGAACACGGCACGCACCTCGCAAATACGCTTTGCACTGGAAGGCCAGGAATCCAAACTGATAACCGTTACCCAGTTCGGTTTCGGGAAACAAATCATCGCTAAAGAACCGGATGTGGACATCGAAAGTTCGGCAGCTTATAACAAACGCCTTTTCGAGGCTGTCATATCCAGTAACGTCAACTTCCTGATTGATAAAGAACATATCGACTACTCCTTTGCCGAAGAAGAGACAATGACCAATGAGGATAAAGCAGAATTCGGAGCCGACCGGACAGGCTGGATTACCCCTCCCAAAGATACGGACCTGAAACTGAACCTCGACCGGAAAGCCCGTCCGCGTACGGTCAAGGCAAAATTCCGCTGGGAAATGAATACGACTCCCTACACCCGGATAGCGAAAATACACTTTGTTCCGCAAAATCCGGATGAGGACCAGTTGGTGGACGACAACGGCAATCCTATCGAAGCTTTCATTCTGACTGTGACCCAAAAGGCAGCTCCCAAGATTGAGGACAACCGTTCGGGAGACTCGCTGGCAATCATCACCATCAACGAGAAGATTCAAAGCATGATGTCCTTCGATACAAGTGAGAATATGCAGAACTGGGATAACGTAACCCTATGGGAGGCAATCGACAAGGATGTACCCGAAGGTGCGGTAGGACGCGTGCGTTCCGTCAAATTCTCCCTGTTCGACCTGCAGGAAGGTGAAACACTGCCCAAAGAAATACGTTATCTCAAATACCTGGAATCGCTCGACATCCAAAGCAACTCCAACAATCAGATACGTATCGTAGCGTTGGGCGAGGAAATCTGCGAACTGAAATACCTGAAATCGCTGAGTGTATCCGCCTATGGCATGAACGAACTGCCCGAAAACTTCATCAAGCTGGGCGGCAAGGCAGACAAGAGTTATCGCGGACTGGAAAAACTGGACTTGTCGGGCAACAACTTCCCGTCGCTGGCTGCCATTACCGAAGTGGTAAATGAAGAAAACTTCCCGAATCTGCACGCGCTCAGCCTTGTCGGAAACCGCCGGAGCGACTCCTACTCCGACCTGAGTCAGGGACGTACCCACAATGGAAGGGAACTCGGTCTGTACATCGACATCAGTGCCGGAGCGGAAAAGGAAGCATTCCTGCAACTGCTCACTTGGGACAAGCTGAGAAGCCTGCGGTTCTCGTACAACTTCATTGAAGGGACATTACCTACGGATGAAGAGGTAGATACCGCACTCGAACGGGCAAACAAACCCAAACGTTATCAGGACGACGACTTCTCCGACAACAAGGAAGAGTACAAAGACAAACTGGTAGGCGATACCTGCATCTGGCTGAAAACGAGTGACAACGAAGTCACATTCACCGAAACTGGCGGAACCACCCTGCAAGTGAAAGGACAGGATGTGCCGCGCGTACTGCCGAAGGCACGCTCCTTCTCCATCAACCTGAACTTCCTGACCGGTCCGGTGCCCAAATGGATTCTGTTCCACCCGTATTTTGTAGAATGGGACCCCATGACACTGCTCTTCAACCAGCAGGAAAACGGCAAGAACTCCGCAGGATTCAAAGTGGGATTCAATAACGTCGATGCGGTGAAGTTCAACTTTGAGTATTACTACGGCAAAGAGAAGCCGGAAGGTACCAAAGTAAACGGAGTAGCTTATCCGCTATACTATTACAGGTATGTGGCGGGAGTCAACTAACCCCCAAACAGGTACTTATTAACAAGATAATATTAAACAGAAACAATGAAGAAAAGATTCTTATACATCGCACTCATTACCCTGACGCTAGGTGCCTGTACGGAACAGGATATCGTCGAACAGCCGTCCATCCCCACCGACGGGGGGACGGAAGTCCGGCTTCCCGCCGATGTCAACTCGGGTGAACTGCTGATTAAGTTCAAACCCGAAATGACCGACATCCTCGACCGTACAATGACCCGCGCAGCGGGAAACGGCGGAGTGATGACCCGTTCGGGCATCCCCTCTACCGATGAGGTACTCGAAATTCTGGGCGGATACCATTTTGAACGTATCTTCCCGGTAGACAGCAAAAACGAAGAACGCACCCGCATAGCCGGCCTTCACCTGTGGTATCAGGTGAAGTTCGACGAAGGTACAGACTTGCAGGAAGCTGCCAGACGGCTTTCCCAATTAGGAGAAATCTCAAAGGTACAGGGCAACAGCCGCATCAAGCGCGCCTACAACCCCAAAAGCCGCCGGAGCTATGTGAGCCAGGCAGCCCTGCAACAGCGGGCAGCCACCCGAAGCGGAGTAGCGGCCGGAAGATTCTCCGACCCCGGACTTGCCTACCAGTGGCACTACACCAACTCCGGCAACAATGCTTTCGACAAGACAAACAGTACGGGAGAAACCCTTGCTGGCTCAATAGCCGGATGCGATGTCGGCTGCTACGAAGCATGGCAGAAATGCACGGGCGACCCGTCCGTTATCGTTGCCGTATTGGACGACGGAGTGATGTATACGCATCCCGACCTGGCAGGCAATATATGGGTAAACGACAAAGAGGAACTCTATGCCGGCACGGATGCCGACGGCAACGGATACAAGGACGACAGATACGGATATAACTTCGTACACAATACCGCAGCCATTTCGTGGACGGATGTAAGCGACATCGGTCACGGCACGCACGTATCCGGTACGATTGCCGCCATGAACAACGGATACGGAGTCTGCGGCATTGCCGGAGGAGACGGCACGAAGGATTCGGGCGTGAAGATTATGATTTGCCAGGTATTCGCCGGAGAAAACAGCGTAAGCCTGAACGGAGAAGCCCAAGCCATCAAGTATGCCGCCGACAACGGCGCCGTCATCCTGCAATGCAGTTGGGGATACAACTCCTCGGAAGCGAACGAAGTGGAAGGATACGCTCCCGGACCGGCCACCGAAAAGGAATGGGCGGATACTTATCCGCTGGAAAAGGAAATCCTGGATTATTTCATCAACAACGCCGGTTCTCCGAACGGAGTCATCGACGGCGGTATCGCCATCTTTGCATCGGGCAATGAATATGCGGGAAGCGCCTCCTATCCGGGAGCTTACTCCAAATGCGTAACTGTAAGCGCGGTTGCCGCCGACTTCACCCCGGCATCCTACACCAACTTCGGTCCGGAAGTGGATATATCTGCACCGGGCGGTGACACTGAATATTATAACGCCATAGGGGAAGAGGACAATGAGTTTTGGGAAAACAATGAGGTTTCCGGCTCCATCCTTTCTACCATGATTCGGAACGGAAGCCCTGCCTATGGTTATATGGACGGCACTTCAATGGCATGCCCTCATGTATCGGGTGTAGCTGCATTAGGTCTGTCGTATGCCGTGCAACAGCGCCGCCATTTCAAGGCAAGCGAATTTGTGGCACTATTGAAAGAGTCCGTAAAACCGGTTGATAACTGGTACAGCGGCGGAAAGAAGAAAACATACTACCGCAACCATAACTCACCGGCTGCCGCTCCTTCCGTCATGGAGCTGTCCAAATACATCGGCAAAATGGGCACGGGCGTAGTGGATGCAGGAAAGTTGCTGAACAACATCGAAGGCAGCGGTTCGGATATGAAAGTGCCGAATGTGTATGTTGCCGAAGGAGGCACATCGACCGTGAACCTTGCCTACTACTTTGTAAACGGTGAAACGCTGACCTATACCTGTACATCGGACGATGCCGCCGTGGCAACGGTAACCGTCGGCAACAGCCTGATGGAAGTAACCGGCGTAAAAACCGGCGCCACACACATCACAGTGAAAGTGAGCAACGGAAGCGAACAGACAATCACCGTTACCGTGCGCAAGAATGCCAACGACAACGGCTGGATGTAATTTAATGTAATTGATTAATGAAACTAATTACCTGGATAGTGCTATTGGTATTTGCCCGTTCCCCTTGGCAGCAAAAAGCCGACTCGCTGATAAATCCGCCACTGATGCAGCAGGCGGAATCCATACTGCGTTTCGACAAAAGCACGCTGGACATCGGAACGCTGACCGAGGATGATGCTCCGCAGGCCTGCCGTTTCACGGGCAGGAACATCAGCAAGGAAGCCGTTACCGTCACAAAGGTACGGACCACCTGCGGATGTACGGCAGCAGAACTGCCTGCCGGAAAGATACTGCCGGGAGAAACCGCTACGATTGTACTGACTTATCATCCGAAGAATCATCCCGGAACGATAGATACGGACGCATTCGTCTATCTGTCCTGCTCGGAAAAGCATCCCGTAGCACGCCTGACCCTGACCGGGAATGTTCTTCCCGGAGCGGATGAATGGGCACGCTACCCGTATGCAATGGGCCGACTGAGGCTGAAACAGAACCGGATGGAATTTCAGGAAGTGATGCCCGGAAAGCGACCTTCCGAACGGATTCTATGCGGAAACAGCGGAGACAAGCCGCTGCGCCTGTCGGCACTCGTCATTCCGAAGTTCGCAACATTCCGGACGGAACCGGAAGTGATACAACCGGGCAGTGAAGCCGACATCGTGGTAACGGTAGACGCTTCACTGATTCCCGCCGGAAAGGAAAAGACATTCACATTCCCGATTATCATCGAAGGAGTGGATGCCCGGCCTTCGGACCGGACCCTGAATATAAAAGTAAACTATACCAAGTAACGATAAAAAACAAGAAACCCGATATGAAGAATATTTTCAAACTAACGGCTTTGGCAGTCTTTCTGTGCTGCCTTGTGTCCTGCGATGACGATGAGCCGATAATACCGACCCTGGAAGTGACTCCCGCCAACCTGAACGGCACGTGGGAACTTTCCGAATGGAACGGAACTCCGCTGGCGGAAGGTACATACTGCTACGTGGTTTTCAACCGCAAGGAACAGACTTTTGAAATGTACCAGAAGTTCGACAGCATGTACGCCCGCTACATCACCGGAAGTTTCAGTATCAAAAACGACCCTTATCTGGGCGCCGTCATCAGCGGAGAGTATGATTTCGGCAACGGTGAATGGAACAGCAAATACATCGTGACCGACTTGCTGGAAAGCGGCTCGATGATATGGACGGCAAAAGACAACGAGAACGATGTAAACAAATACATACGTTGCGAGAAAGTACCGGAGAACATAATTGCGGAAGCAAAAGTGGACGAGGGCGAGTAAAGCAGAATTTCAGCTTTTTTTTTCATAAATTTTTACTCTAACAATTATTTGTGGGGAGTCTGTGAGGATTCCCCACAAGTGCGTTTGCACTAATCCTTCATATGCTTCTTCAAAACTGGATACAACACTTTTGCATAACGCATAAAACCTAAATCCGTAAAATGAACACCGTCTACGGTAGCCTCTCCATCATGGCCGATAATATCTTCGGAAGAGAGCAGGTAGATGTTCTTCTCTCCCCGCTTCTTCAGAGACTGGAACACAGCCTGCAAAGTCTCGTTCTTATTCTTCACTTCTCTGGCTACGGTCCTGTTAAAACGGGAATGGGTAAATATAGGATCTTCCACAAAAAGTACAGGCGTATCAGGATGCTTGCTACGGATAATGGAATAGAACGCACCGGCACGTTCCTTTATCTGCTCCACACTGGCATTCGGAACAAAATCAAGCACAAATACGGAAGCATCCACACCCGCCATCACATGGGCAATCTCCAAATCCAATAAAGCATTGCCGCTAAATCCCAGATTGATACATTCCCGATTGAGCCAACGCTCCAGAATATTGGTATGCGCCATACCCGGACGGGAAGCGCAGCCTCCCTGCAGAATGCTTGTTCCGTAAAAGACAACCGGCTTCTTACGTACCGGCAGTTCCGTTGCCGGCCCGCTGATTTGAGACAGCGAGTCGATGCCGATGGAAAGAGAAGTCACCCCGTCGTATAAAGAAAGGAATAAAAGATATTCACGCTCTTCGGGCAGCATATCCTTCACGATGGTCGCTTCATTCACCTTTCCTTGCGGACGCCCGCTTCCGGCAAACAGCCACTTCCCGTCTTGCAGGCAATACAAATCAAGCCCCTTAATGCCCGTAGGGGTCATGTGATTCATATTCCTGTTGAGCAGTACCTCCCATTTGGCGGCAATCCGGGTGGAATTGGAACGGAAACGTACGGCAAGCCCGGCACTGTTACGTCCCAACTCCCATAGAGGCTTACGGGAGATATTCCGTAAAGAGTCCGGCAAGCGTTCGTAACGTGTAAGGGTTGTCTCGGTAGCTTTTCCTAAAAGAGGAAAAGCGGAAGCGTCGTGATAGACAATTTGTGCATTGGCGGAGATAGCCAACAGCAGGCACAGAAGAAAAGATTTTGTTTTCATAGCAGTTAAATAATATATGGAATAAGGGTCGGAGACTGAAACTCAAGTCTCCTGTCCCTTATTCCATATAAACTTTATTATAGATGATGTTAAAAATCCGTTTGAACTCTGTTCAAAAAGTATTTTCCGAAAGTGAAAAGTATCATTTCTTTTCAGCCTGCGCCCATTCTTTAGCCCCTTGCTCTTTCAGCTTGGCAGTAAATGCCTTTGCCTTTTCCATAGCAGCGGCTTCTTCTTCGGGAGCGGCATAAGCATGCTTATACCCTTTCACCACGTTCCACTCGCCACGGGTAAAGTCGGGGAACGCCACCGGAGCGCAATTATTGTCCATGGAAAGTTCTCCTAACTCCGCCAGGCAGCACCACTCTGCCAAATCGTATACATCCATATCCAAAGGCAAACCGTTCTGCAGGCAATAAACCAGACGGCTATCCATGATAAAGTCCATACCGCCGTGACCGCCCACTTCTTTTGCCATCTCACCGTATTTCTTCAAAATAGGATGCTGGTATTTGGCTACAAGCGCTTCCATTTCCGCTTCCGGCAAGAAACCGTGCGAGTTCAAATCATCTACCTTAGGCTGTACACCCGAAGCAGTCAGTTGGTCGGCATCGAGTGCATACCCCTCTACGGGATACTTATTGGCAAATCCTTTCGAACCGGTCAACTGATACAGACGGTTATAGGGCTGGGGAGTCATCACGTTATGCTGTATCTCAATCACCTTACCGTTGGCAGTACGAATCAGCGTGGTGGTATGGTCGCCATTGCGGAAGCCATTGCAGGCAGAGTCCGTCCTTGCCTCGACCAGAGCCTTTCCCACAACCGATTTGGTATCCATGGCAACCAGTGTCTGCATACGGTCGCCGCGGTGAATGTCGAGCGCCTGTGCCACAGGGCCGAGGCCGTGAGTGGCATACACATCGCCGCGATGCTTCATGTTGTAATCCAGGCGCCAGCTCAGCTTGTCGCCCTCGCCGTTCTTCCAATAATGGTTCCAGAACGGACTCAGGTTATGGATGTACGCACCCTGCGCACGGATTACCTCACCGAATACGCCCTGCTGCGCCATATTCAGCGTATTCATCTCGAACCAGTCGTAGCAGCAGTTCTCCAGAATCATACAGTGCTTGCGGGTCTTTTCACTCATGTCGACCAAGGCCCAGCACTCTTTCAGATTCATGGCGGAGGGCACTTCGATGGCTACGTTCTTGCCGTTCTCCATAGCGCACATCGCCACGGGGAAGTGATGCAGCCAATCGGTGGCGATATACACCAAATCTATATCATCGCGCTTGCAGAGTTCCTCATACCCCTTTTCGCCGGAATATACGGCTGCTTTGGGCAAGGATGCCTGCTTCAGATATTTCTGGCACGCCTCGGCACGTTCTTGTTCGTAATCGCAAAGCGCCACGATCTGCGTACCGGGGATATGGGTAAACCGCTCCACAGCTCCGGGGCCACGCATTCCCAAACCTACGAAACCCACACGCACCACCTCCATTTTAGGCAGTGCCAGACCTATCACGCTTTTCCGGTCTGCCGGACGCTGGGGAGTTTCAACGACAATCGTTCCATTCTCCCACTGCCACTGAGTTCCTTGGTCGTTTGTCTGCACAGTGGATGTCGGTGAAGAACAGGCGCATAATGCGACACATGCGCCCAATAATAATACTTTCAAGCTCTTCATGCTTCTCAAATTTAAAGTTAATCGATACGGATACATCTTTTCGCTGTTCCGGTTTATTTATGTGTCTCCACAATCTTGGTAGGCGCCATTTCCATATTCCGGCGGTCAACCTGGCGGACTACGGCAGCAGCCAGTTGCAGGAACGCGCGTCCGGTCACGGTATTCTCGTCCAAAGCGACGGGGGTACCCTTGTCACCGCTCTCACAGATGCTTTGCACAATGGGAATCTGCCCCAGCAGAGGAACGTTCATCTGCTCCGCAAGCTGCTTGGCGCCTTCCTTACCGAAGATGTAATACTTGTTCTCCGGCAGTTCGGCAGGCGTAAACCACGCCATGTTCTCTACCAGACCAAGGATAGGCACGTTCACCTTATCATTCGTAAACATGTTGATACCTTTGCGGGCATCGGCCAGAGCCACCGCCTGCGGCGTGCTGACAACAATAGCTCCGGTCATGGCAAGCGTCTGCACTACGGTGAGGTGAATGTCGCTGGTTCCGGGCGGAAGGTCTATCAGGAAATAATCCAGTTCGCCCCAGTCGGCATCGGCAATCAACTGTTTCAGGGCATTGCTTGCCATACCGCCGCGCCACAGGGTAGCCTGGTCGGGGTCTACGAAGAAACCGATAGACAGCAGCTTGATACCATACTTTTCGATAGGGATAATCAAATCACGGCCGCCGATGTTCTCTGCATACGGACGTGCATCTTCCACCTGAAACATCTTGGGCATGGACGGACCGAAGATGTCGGCATCCAGCAAACCTACCTTATACCCCAGTTTGGCAAGGGACACAGCCAGATTTGCCGATACGGTGGACTTGCCTACACCGCCTTTACCGGAAGACACGCCGATGATGTTCTTCACCTGCGGCAACAGTTTGCCCACTTCCGGGCGTGCCGCCTGACGGCTTTCCGTGGCAATCGTCACTTCCACTTCCGGTGAAACGTAAGTATGTATCGCTGTCTCGGCAGCTTTCACCATGGACTTCATAAAGGGGTCGGTCGGCTTCTCGAAGATAAGCGAGAAACTGACCTTCATCCCGTCGATACGCAGATTGTCGGCAACCATTTCGGCCTCAACGAGGTTCTTCTTGTTGCCGGGATAACGCACCGTTGCCAGTGCATCGAGGATTAATTTAGGATAAAGAGTCATGTTATTTACTATTTTACGATTTACTATTCACTGTTTGACAACCATTGTTTATTTGCCGGTCTGGAGACTACTGCGCTTACTGCGGTTGTAGCTGCGGTACTCGTCCAATTCTATCTCTACATCGGGTTCTTGCAACTCTCCGCACTGAGGAAGCCGGAACTTGACGTATTTTATGGTCAGGCCGCGGTCCAGCCACTGCTGTTCGTAATAGGTGCGGATGCCGAGAATATCATCCACCAGTCCGGAGTGGTAGAGGTCGTCGGTAATGAACTCTACGGGAAGCCCGTTCTTCTCTATCATGTATTTGGTGTAGGTGAACATAAAGTTGCTGTCGGTCTTTACATGGATAGTGCCGCCGTCTTTCAGGAACTTGCGGTAGCGTTCCATGAAGTAGGTGGACGTAAGGCGTTTGGTGGCTTTCTTCATCTGCGGGTCGGAGAACGTGAGCCATATCTCGCTCACTTCGCCCGGAGCGAAGAAGCGGTCTATGATTTCGATGTTGGTACGCAGGAAGGCGACATTTTTCATGCCCGACTGCAAGGACTCGGTAGCTCCCGTCCACATGCGTGCCCCTTTGATATCTACGCCGATGAAATTCTTGTCGGGAAACATGCGTCCCAGTCCCACCGTGTACTCTCCACGGCCGCAGCCCAGCTCCAGCACAATCGGATTATCGTTCTTGAAAAACTGTTGATGCCAGTTGCCCTTCATCTCAAACGGCACGTTGTCTACCGCCGAGTACGGATATTCAAACACGTGCGGATAACTTGCCATATCGGCAAACTTCTCTAACTTATTCTTTCCCATTCGTATGTATTAAAGTGTTTCTACCCGACCGGTATAATTATAAAAAGTACGGTCGGCAAAGCATTGGTGAAACAATGCGTATTTATCAATGCCCGTACAATGACAAACGCCCAGCCGTTGCGGCAAATGGCTTTCAAGGAAACGGGCTATCACATCAAATTTCTCTTTCTCGGTATTACGGATATGGAAACCGCCCAATACCAGTTTCAGCGAGGTCTGCGGAAAATACTCCTGCACCGCACGGATGATATTCGTAATGCCCCGGTGCGAGCAGGCACTCAGCACGGACACTTCAGCGTCCTGTTTCAATACCAGCGCCAGTTCGTCCGTAAAGGTATCGGCCTGTTTCCGCCCTTCCGCCCACGTGAAGAAGTGTTCAAAATGCGTATCTTCCTCATCCGTAACAGGCAACTGCGGAAAGACAAACACGCCGCGGCACAATTCAGTAACCTCATCCACAAAACGGAAACGGGTGCTGTCCAAAGCATCGGGCTGCATCACTCCGTTTTCCCGTTCATCCTTGAACTTCGGCCGGAAGAGTTCTCTCTTGCAGACAACCTGTGCCTTGTCGTTCACGGCAAGAAAGTGATGCAGTCCGCCGGTGTGGTCGCGATGTCCGTGCGACAGTACCAGGAAATCCACCTCCTTCAAGTCAATCCCAAGTATCCGGGCATTGCGTATGAAAAGGTCGGAAGCTCCGGTATCGAACAGCAGGCGATGCTCACCCGTATCAACAAGCAGGGAAAGCCCGTGCTCTCCCTGTAGTCCCTTGCCGTAAACCGAATTTTCCACAAGGGTTGTAATCTTTATGCTCATGCGTTATTCCACGACAGTTACCCAACCGTGCGTATCAGGTTCGTCACCGTATTGGATAGCACGCAATTTGTTGTACAGCTTCGTGCAGACAGGTCCCGGTTTTCCGTCTTTAGCAATCACGTACGACTTACCGTTCTCCACATCGTCGATGCGCTCTATCGGACTGATAACGGCAGCCGTGCCACAAGCGCCCGCTTCCTCGAAAGTAAGCAGCTCTTCTTCCGGAACCGGACGACGTTCTACTTTCATGCCCATATCCTCGGCCAGTTGCATCAGGCTCTTGTTGGTGATGGACGGAAGAATGGAAGTGGATTTCGGAGTGATATACGTATTGTCCTTGATACCGAAGAAATTGGCTGCGCCGCACTCGTCGATGTATTTCTTTTCCTTGGCATCCAGATAGAACTCGCAGGCATAGCCCAAATCGTGCGCTTTCTTATTGGCGCGCAGGCTGGCTGCGTAATTACCGCCCACCTTGTAGACACCTGTGCCCAAAGGTGCGGCACGGTCGTATTCGCGGATAATAACGTACGGATTGGTGGAGAACCCGCCCTTGAAGTAAGGACCTACCGGCGTTACAAACACGACAAACAGGTATTCTTTTGCCGGATGTACGCCTACCTGTGCTCCCGTACCCACCAGCAACGGACGGATATACAGGGAAGCTCCCGATTCGTAAGGCGGAATGAAACGCTCATTCAGCTTCACAACCTTAAGAATAGCCTCTTTAAAGCGTTCCGTCGGCAACTCAGGCATCAGGATGCCACGGCAGGTAGACTGTAAACGCGCCGCATTCTCTTCCAAACGGAAAATACGTACCTTGCCGTCTTTGCCACGGAAAGCCTTCAAACCCTCGAACGCTTCCTGACCATAGTGCAGACAAGTGGCTGCCATGTGCATAGGAATGGTTTCCTCGCTGCATACTTCCAATGCGCCCCACTGTTCGTTACGATAGTAAATTCTCACATTGTAATCTGTCTTCATATAGCCGAACGGCAGATTAGCCCAATCCAGTTCTTTCATATCTCGCTCGTATTAATTATTCGCTTTTATTAATTTCAAGACTAACTATTTGCAACAAAAGTAATGGTTATTCTTCATATTTCCTAAAGAAGCGGTGTTTTTTACGACATAAGAGCGGCGATATGTTTTTTCCATTACATGCCAACTATGATAAAAAGATAAGCAGCCAGATTTTCATTGGTTGGAACTTTCTGTTTCCCTTAAGAATACCCTAAGTTTACCCTAAGTAAACTGATAGTTTAATGCGGTGAAACCAACAGTTTACTTAGGATAAACTAATAGTTTATCCGCATGAAACTTTCCATCTTTACCAAAACCAACAACACTCTGACAATCAACTAATTAATCCTATTTTACATAATCTATCACACATATCTTATACGCCTTAACATAGTTACAATCAATCATGTACATTCTATTTCGTGATAACGTAACAGATGCTTTTCGTTTTTAAACTTTATGTAAGAAGCAGCAACAAGAATTAAACGGTATGAAAAACGACATAAAAAAAGACCGCTATCCAATAACTGTCGGTAGCGGTCTTTATACTTGTTAGAGAGAATTTAATTATCAAATGCTTGTTTTCACAAATTTACAGATGATTTTCACTTTTTAATTCAGTTTTACAGTCCACACTTTATGTAAAGTCCTTTTCGAAAGTTTTATCGATAAAGCATCTGCCGTAATAGAAGGTGTCATCACAGGGTCCGAAACAGAGACTTCGGTAGTACGTACCCCTTCCTTATCAATACCAAAGGCAAGTACTACATATTCAGTTTCAGGCAAAGCGTCTGCAAACATATCTACATAAGTATTCAATATAGTTGTTCCAACGTGCAAACCTTTACCTACTACCGTCCAATCAATATCGTCATATTCACTTTCCATTTCAATAAAAGCATCTGCCCATTCTTCTTTGGTACCAGTAGACAGATAAGCTGTTGGCAAGATATTTGCATACCAACGCGTTGTCCGGTTAGAAGGGTTTATCTTGACATCAAAGTTTATTCCATAAGCAGAAGTCTGCATATTTGAAATTTCAAATGTGAAAGTACAATCATCAATAACTCGGAAAACATCAGTCTTGAACTCTGTCGTCATTAACGGAGTGGTAACAATACCATCTTCGGTCATACCAAACATAAATATTACATAGTCTGTACCTTCCTCCAATGTAGTATAGTCACCCACCTTATTACCGGTCTGTAATAAATCTTTCAATGCCACTCCGGTTAGTTCAGCCTGCTCTTTCAATAGACGAGTATAATCTTGCAAAAAAGCTGTTTTTCCCACTTCATCTACCAAACTTGACTCAATAGTTGATTTCTTTAAATAAGAAACAAAATAAGGTGTCTCTGCATCAGATGCAACAATTTCATAATGAGCAGATGTACGGGTAATAGCAGAAATATTCACTGTAAAAGAGACCATCCCTCGCTGTACCACTTTTACATCTAAAGGTTCCGCATCTGCATACTTTACAGTTATAATACCCTCACGCGACTGCATCGTTTGATTCAAATCTACAGAAAACTGTACTTTGCCATCAGTTACAGAATTAATGTGAAGCCAATTATCTTCATTAGAAGTGGCAACAACATTTTGCCCCTCTATAACATTCTCCACATAATAATAAAGTTCAAAGTTCCCACCAATATACCCATAACTTTCTGGAAGAGCCAATGCCTGTTTCAGCACGGTACTACTTGTCGTAGTATCTCTGTCATCATCATCAGAGCAGCCTACCAATAAAGTAAATGCAAATAGCAGGACTGATATACTATGTATTTTTTTTATCATATATATTATTTTACAAAAAAATGTATCCTTGATAGCAAAATTTATTATTCACGAATACAACGGACAGCAGATCCTTGAGCACGAGCGCCATAATTATTAAGAGTAACTGCATTTTTTTCAAGTTTCAGTATTACAACAGCATTACCAACAGGTGTTGATGTCCAATAACTACTCGTTAATCCTTGCCATGAACCTGCAGAATAAATTCCTGTAGAAAAAATTAAATAACTTGTAGCAGGGAAAAAAGATTTCTTATCTCCTAATGGGAAAGACCAGCCATCAGCATAAATCTCATCTGCCGGCATTTTAAAGTCTACATATGCAGCTTTAGGTGGCACTCTATATCCCACAGGACATGGATCATAAATAGATTTTGTTCCTAATGTACCATCTACATTACCCCATAAGGCATCATTCGTAGCATTATTTCCATACCAATCTTGAGTCGAACCATACCCGGCAATACCCTTAAAGAAAATAGTAGGATAATTGGTGGCAGCAATAATAGACTCATTATTATCTATTTCTGGAGTGAAAGTATCTGCTCCCCAACATTGATCATACCAGTAATTAATAGCATTTCCAATTGTTACACCAGAAGAAGGGATTCCATCATTATAAAATGGGTCTTTACGCCCCCATTGATATTTCAGCCCATTACCTTTTACATCAGGCTCTACTTTTAACGCACCTAAATTAATATCCATAAAATAGAATTCATTATTTTCGGTAGTCATCATCTTTTTATCATCGGATGGTGCATAGTCTGTTCCCCAAATGTGCCAACTCCATAATATTTTCCCGTATGCAAATTCTTCGGTTGGTACTCCATCTGTTACTGCAATCAAAGCATTACCTCCTATCCGTTCAGAAGTACTAAATGTAACAAAACCATCTGTAGATAATTCCACATTCTTAATCACACCACCCTTAGCTGTTGTTGATTCCCAAACAACAAAGACAGACTTAGGGTCAATGGCCGTTGGAGTAATGCCAGAAGTTGCCTTTCCATTACCCTGTACTTTTGCATCAAATTTATAAAGAGCATTAGGTTGACTAACCATATAACAATTTGCATATTCCAATCCTTTTTCCGTACGATTTAAATTTATAGCCGGGGCACTTAGAGATAAAGCAACAGGATATACTTTATTAGCCAAGAAGTTACGTCCTGCTTCTGTAAACGTCCAAGAATCCGCCCCCATCTTAACTACAATATTCAACTCTTTTCCTTCTAATTGGTCCGGATTAATAACAATTCTTGCTTTCACCGGAACATCGGACTTTAACAGAGCTGCATCACCTGCCATTTTTAATGTAGCAGCATTGCCATATATATAAGAGGCATTCACATTAGCAGCAACACTGTTTGCCGTTAAATCCACATCAAAATCACCAGTCAATTTTGCATCTGCTGCAAAAACTGTAACTTCTGAAAGGGCATTTCCTACGCCATAGCCATCTGTAGAAATACTCAACTCCAACACTGTAAAAGCACTTTTTAAATCAAAATGTAGCGGGGTTCCTTCTGTAACAGCCTGTTTCCCATAAAAGAATGAATATTCCATACCTTGAGTTTGAGCTGCCGGTAGATTGATTTTCAATTTACTAACATCCTTTCCCAAAGCCTCAACATACGGATAACAAACATAAACATTACCAGCCAAAGGATTTACTGTTTTAAAAGACGCCTTTCCATCATCTGCTACAGAGGAAAATGCAAGTGATTCAACTATGTCACCAGAGAAAGCCCCCAACTTCACATCCTTATTCCAGACAGTTCCCATATCTGCAGATAACATAGCAGTAAAAGACGTTCCTTCTTTTTTATCATCATCCTTGTCATCATCCTTATCATCGTCTTTGTCATCATCCGGTACAATCTCTGTGGGATCATTTTTGTCGTCACTACAACTTACCATGCCTATTCCTACACACAATAAGGCCATGCATTCTAATAAAAATAATAATTTTCTCATGTTTGTTCTTTTTATATTAGACATTATTTATATAACACGCAATCTAAAATTGCTTTATAAGTATAAACCTCATCCATAAACTCATCCGTATATGCCATAAGACCAAACCCCATGGGATCCGTCTCTTTGATTCCGATAAATCCGATAGCAATTTGACCATTCTTCAGTATAACGGGACCTAACGAAATCGTTCCGGAAGAATCCTCTATAAACTGGCCTTCGGCACTTATCACACCAAAACCATAATAATACGAACCATCTGTACCTAAATATTGTCCTGCTTCAAAAACAATCTCATTACCCACGGCACGTCCTTTCATTGTAAAATTGAAACCTAAAGCGGTAAACAGATTAGACACAACATAAGCCCCATCACTCTCTTGGGTAATGCTTACTCCAGACGGAGCATAAACACGACTACCATCATTGAACTGACCGTTCCAGGTTCCCAAATAATTATCAATTTCACTTTGCAATATCCGATAAGTTGTCTGTCGTTTACCTGAAACAACCCGTACTATTGCTCCGCGCATATCACCGGTAGTATTTTCTGTTACAATAAACTTTCCACCTTCGCCATCCGCATCTCTCTCAAACGAAAGCCAATTTTTAGCGTGTTCGGGAATATTTATTATACAATCGAAAGAACCATATAATTTAACAGGAAACTCGGCAACATCATTAGTGGTCCGCAAAATCCAATCATCCTCTTCATAAGCCAAAACAGCTCCTTCTTGATTGATTGTGAAATTCTTACTTTCATTCCCATCCGAAACTGTTAACTGAGCAGTACGACTCGAGTATCCATAATTGGGCAATGCACGAAGTATTATCTTGCTTTTATTCACTTCTTTCAACAGACACCAATCAGATTCCAGCTCCACCGTAAGAGGCCTGTCTGTAAGAAAAACAACAAATGCATCTCCACCCACAGCCTTGACATTCAGATTAGCTTCTACAACCTGCAACGTCGATATCGGCTCTTTATAATCTTTATCATCGCATCCTATAATCATTAGCAAACATAGGAAGCCACATAATATTTTCTCAATAGTTTTCATACCCATATTAATTTGTAGAATCTTCTTTAGTCAAAGCAAGCAAATCATACCATTCCCAGTATCCAGCTAACGATGCTTCCGTGTATTTATCCGAAGTATAAGCCCAAACCAAAAGAGAAGTGTTCTCCTGCATTTGACTATCGGCAAAATAAAATACAAGAGGATTCGTAGAAGAAACAACACCAACCAATCCACTACGTAAACTAGGTACAACCACCAACTCGGAATGAGCATATCCTATAATACCAGCTGCACATCCTAAATAATATCCAAATGAATTACGACCCAGGACTTGTGAATTCAAAAGTATTTTACCGGTAGCCTTATCATACTGAAGTACAAAAGGCATTTCATTTCCATAATAGTCGTAGAAACCTTTCATATCATACGTCTCCCCTTGAACTTTAGGTGCAATAGTTATGGCCAACAAATTCTGTTGTCCCTCATAATCTACTATTGCCATCATATACTCCCCGGCATAATCATTATACTGCAAATAGCCGTCTGGATAAAACTCCTTCAGATATATATCCGTAGCCCCCTGATCTGTACAAATGAATTTACGAGATTGCGATTCCCACTTAAAATGTTGTACTTCCACACCGGCAACCTTATAAGGAGATTGTAGCTTCAAACCACTATCAGTGTAAAGAAAAGGGAGCATATCCTTTTTACCATTGAGCATCGCATCATCTGCAGTTCCCTCGTATGCCAAAAAAGTATTCAATGTGCCAGCCTCCTTATTCAGTGTTTTCAATACATTGCCGTCTTTCTCCATCCGATAAGTATTCAAGAACGCATCTTTGCGGATCTTCTTCATATTATCCAAATAAACTTTCCATGGCTCATCTACTGCCATTGGAATCATTTCCATAATATTCTTATATTTCTTTCCCTGAAGTATTATCTTTTCTGGGCTAACTTCCATTATCACAAATTCATAATCTCCTTCCAGATTGGCATTATATCCTAAAGGAGCGGCGAAAGCATGCAACAAAGAGTTATAAGAATCAAAAACAAGCATCGTACTCTGTTCTGATTCCACCTTATAAAGAGATGAAACACTCTCTCCAGGCACATAATTATCATCTACCGCTATTTCGCAAGCTATATCTACTTTATTCTCGCCAAACTTCATAAAGAAGACAATGCCACCGTATGAATAGTCGGCTCCAGCATAATACTCCATTCTCCAACCGTTAGGAGAACCTTTTAAAATTTCCTGACACTCCAATACACTGCCCGTTGCACGATTCGCTGAAGATTCATCAAAAAATTCATCCTCTTGAAAAAGACACGCCTGAAATCCTATCGCAACAAACAGCAGTATGCAATATGCTACATATTTTTTCATATATTTCTTTTTATTCTATGACACTCAAATCAATAACTCCCTGTGATATTTCTTTTTGACGCCGCAATACAATATCTCTCAGTTCATCCAAATTAATCCCCCAAGTATTTTCCATATATTCGTACACAATATCAAACTTCCGTTGAATCAGAGTACATCCTGTTTCGCCTGCTTCTACCAGCATGTTGTCCCAATATTCTTTTGTATTAGTAACATACATGGCTATATTTTCTACAAAGTCTTCACGAGGTTCACTCATTGAATAAGCAGTAACAAAACCTTCTTTCCATGCATCTTTATTGGAACGGGAGCTTGTCTGTCCGGTGATCGGATCAGTCTTTATATACCAGTCCGAGCCCACATAACTATTTTCGGTAATCCTTTCGTAAGACGGATCAAAATTTTTAGTCTGGTGTAAAATATGAGCAAACTCATGATGCATAGTCTGGAAATAATATTCATTCAGCATATCAATACTTATATTATCCGGATCTATATCATTTACATTATAAAGTGTTATTTTCATACCGCCTTCCGCTGTTCCCAACACCATCGTACCATTATCCTCATAAGCAGGAGAACCGACAAAATGCAATATTTTAGGAACATAATGTCGCAAAAAATTAGGATTCCCGGTAACCTCATCATAAGCTTCCAACCAAACATGCTTAATAATCTTGGCTAATACTACTGATTTTTCATAAACCGCAGGAGCCAGCACATGAGTCATATCGCTTTCCTTATCTTCCATGCGATATTTCAGTAAAATATTATACGGGTTGGTATAATTATTCAGTACCCATTCATCAAAAGCACTTTTTTCCGCTTCTGCTTCCTCAGTGAAAATACTATTTCCATAATCAATATCCGTATCTTGATTACAAGCAGAAAAAAACAGTAAAAAAGACAAAATACTATATACAATATATTTTTTCATATTCTCTATTCTATTTGTTTTAATCATTTCTTGGATTAGGTTTCATACCTGCCGTTATAACATTAGAAGGCAACTGAACAGCTCTACGCGGATCATCCACGGGTAATGTATCGGTGATACGTACTAATTTATTTCCTTCAAAATAACGACGATAAATAACGATTCCGTAACGCTTTATGTCCTGCCAGCGTAATCCCTCTTCTAATGTAAGGATTCGGCGTGCATGTAAAATACAGTGAATCATATTCTCCTGAATTCCAGGTTCCACAGAAAAAGTAGGATTTAATTTTTTCTTAACAGAAGGATTAGCTATATCTTCCGGAGTATAATAATTTAAGGTCGCATAAAAATCATTAATAGATTCCTTTGTAAGTGTTGTCGTATTCTTTGTAAAAGCCTTCTGCCATGCATCAATGTCAGTAGCTGATTTGTCATATTGTTTCAGCAGAGCATACGCTTCTGCACGGCAAAGCAATGTTTCATCCGTGGTAAATGCCGGCAACATCATATGTCCCGTATAACTATCACCCGACGTTGAATATTCCTGATACAAAGCCAATCGGCGGAAACCATTCTTAATAGAACTTCCCGGAGCAAAAGGTTCTTGCCAATAATTAGTTTGTGCCCCCCATGGACCTGTAGACTTACAGGTTTCAGCGGCAGTGATATTATTGCTGCAATATTTTTCGCACGGAGCATATCCCGGATCGGCAACCAACGGCCAATAGGAATCAGCAGAAATCAGCAGCAGATTTGCCTGATTATTCGCATTTACGTATTCATTAGGCTGAACGGAACGATTGGAAGAAAGCATTCCGAGCGCTTTCCAATCACGTAAGCTTTCGGCAGCGCTACTACCCAATACATGGTCGGCATACTCTATCACTTTCCGACAATTGGAAAAATCCGACTGCATATAATAAAGATAGAACCGAGCTGCAAAAGCGTATGCTGCTTTCTTATTAAAATGGTATTTCACTTTGCTGTAAATGTTATCGTCTATCAACGGAAGACCTTCTTCTATGTCAGCCGCTATCCGTTGATAGGTTGTAGCAAGTGTTCCCCGGTCGTAGCTTGGATTTACCGTAGTTTCCAACTCGTCCATATACGGAATGCCCAAATCTTGATCGGCATGGGTAGAAGTATACGCCTTACAGAAAATTGTCGCAAGCAGGAAATGACTGTATGCACGACAAAGCAAGGCTTCTCCTTTCTGCGGTTGCAGAGTTTCCGGATTTCCCATCCGCTCAATAGCATGCAACGCCTGATTTGCTGACGAAATAGAGTTATAGCAATCAATCCACAAAGCATGTGGAGAATCCTGTCCCTCTTCCGTGGTTTGCTGCCAATGATACATATGCTCGTTCAAGCGAAAAAGGTAAGTATACAAATTGCTGTTTTCATCAATATTATCACTATGTAACTCGCCGATTTCACAGCTCGTTGTTGTGGGATAGGCGGAAACCAAGATTTTAGTTATGCTTTCCTCGGTAGTCAGTTCTGTCCGGTTATCCGGTAATTCATCCAGATAATCGGAGCAGGAAGTAAATAGAGCTGTAGTAAAAAACGCTGTTATATACAAATATTTATGTTTCATCTTTTCTATCTTTATTATGAATTAAAAGCCTAGTCTAAGCGTCAATGTAAATTGACGGGGTACCGGAGCTGCAACGCCACCTGTGTTAAAGAATTCCGGGTCTTGCCCGTTCAACTTCTTATCCGCATAAATAAGGAAAAGATTAGTAGCCTGTAGCTTCAATGACAAATTGGAAATCTTAGCCGGCGCTATCCAAGCCTTTGGAAATTCATAGGCAAGAGAAATCTCTTTCATACGAATGAAGTCACCTTTAGCTATACGCTCTGTCGAGTAATTGTAAGCATTGTAAGCGTACACCAAGTTCTGGTTTTCAGAATATTGACGTTTAGAGATAATAGCCGGAATATTGGTACGAGCCTCATCACCCGGTACTGTCCAGCGATTCTTGAACTCGCGAGGCATAGAAGACAAATCCGAATACTGATAACTGAAACAAGGATTCATACGGACTACATTACCGAATGAATAGGTCATAAAGACATTAAGCTTGACCCCCTTATAGGTAAAGATATTACCCAAACTGCCTGTTACGGTAGGATCTGTAGGACCTTCGTACTTCAAGTAATCCAAGTTCTCACGTGTCTGAAAGTCGATATTGGTACTGGTAACTTCTCCATTAATCAAATATTGGGGAATACCGTTCTTGTCCAATCCCGCAAAAGGGATAGAGAACAAACCTCGTACAGGATAACCTTGCATAGCAAAACCGTTTCCTGATACAAGTTCCATCATGCTGGCACGTGATTTCAAATCTGTCACTTCATTCTTTGCATAAGAAAAGATGAAGTCCGTATTCCATGAGAATGATTGCGACTTAATATTTTTAGTGGAAAGCGTGAATTCGACACCATGAGACTTCATGGAAGCAATATTGGCATATTTATAGATAGTGCCACCTACACCTTGCGTAGCAATGATACCTATCAAGTCGTAATTATTACGCTTATACCAATCCACTGCAAAATTGATACGATTGTTTAAGAAACCCATATCTGCACCGATGTTTAACTCATGCTTTTTCTCATAAGTCAGTTCGCTGTTTTCCGGATCGGAAACATAGAGTCCTGTCTCCTGTCCGTCTGTAAAAGGACGATAAGGGGAGTAACTCATGATAATAGCTTGTGAATTGGTTACATACTCCGGACCGCGGTCGGCTGTCAATGAATAAGATGCTTTCAACGTCAGGTGCGACAAAGCTGGCGCAAAAGTTTTATCAAAGAAATCTTCTTCATGTACATTCCAGGCACCTGAAATGTTCCAGGTAGGCAACCAACGAGCAGAACGACTCCGTCCCATACGGTTTGTCCCCTCATAACGGAAAGTTCCGTTCAATGTATAACGACCGTCGTAAGAATAAGCTAAATTGGTAAATCCTGCCACACTGCGGGTCGTTGAATGATTTAAACCATAATAGGGTTCTCCCGCTTCAATACCTTTCTTGAAGTATTCATACACATAATAAGGTATCTCCCCCATAGTGTATTGCATACCCCATCCCTGAAAATAATTCTGTGAACGCTCCAAACTATTAACTTCAAGCCCAGCAAACAAATTCGTCATGTGCTTTTCTTTAAACAGATGGTTCCATGACAAAGTACCGCGGAAATCGATTCCAAGCATGCGATAATCCTTCCGTTGATAGATACCGCCTTCCGGTAAAATAGTAATGGGCAGTGCATACGGATTATCCGGATTGGTATAAAGCAGATTGTTAGCATCACGAATAGTAGCATCGTCCATACCGGTACGATAGGCAGTTGCCTGATTGGAATCGTCCTTGATATTATGTTCCTGCGAGGAAGCTTGGTATTTTACCGAGCCCAAAGCACTGATTTCCAATCCGGGAATTACCTTCCAACGCATCTCACCCTGGAATTTAACATCCACAACGTTTAAATCGATATAGTTGTTATTCAACTCATGCAATATGTTGAATGGAGCATAGTTTGTAGTATAGTCAACTGAAGGATCTAATGCCCGCGAAGTATTCAACGCATAAGAATATGGATTGATATCAAACTGACGGCTGACCTCTCCGCTTGCCGCGTTTATCTCCGAACTCAATGTACCCGGAGCTTTCTGCTTACGGTAGGAAGCATTGGCAATCATATTCACAGACAGATTCTTATACATGTTGTACGTAGTATTCAGATTGGCAGTATAGCGTCTTACCTCGCTCTGTTTATACCAACCCGGATCGGACATGGCACTCAGTGAAGCATAATAAGACGCTTTTTCAGAACCGGAAGTAATACTGACTGAATGGTTCTGAATGATATTATTAGAGAATAAGACATCAAACCAGTCCGTATTCCTCATCTCCGCCTGGCGTAAATAAGAATTACGTGCTTCTGCCGTATTTACAAGACCGAACTGTCCGGTCGTTTCATTATATTGATTTATCAACTGATACATTTTGCCGTATACACCACTGTTCTTGGCACGGTAAGTATCGCTATTATTCAACCAGCCTTTTTGCTCCAACTCTTTATAAATACCCATCTGCTCCTGAGAATTCATAATATTGAATTCTTTATAGCTGGGAACCATACGGGTAGTAAACTCACCTGTGTAACTGACTTTATGTACTCCAGCCGAACCTTTTTTAGTAGTCACTACAATTACACCCGCCATAGCGCGCGCACCATAAATGGATGTTGCCGAACCGTCTTTCAGGATTTGAAAGCTTTCAATATCATCCGGATTTAAACCTGCAATAGCGGAACTGATCAATGTTTCGGCATCACCGGAAGAAAGGTCGTCAGCTCCCACTTCAATGGCGTCCTCCATGATAACTCCATCTACCACCCATAAAGGCTTGGAACTGCCATATATAGAAGTTGCACCACGCACACGGATCTTAGGCGCCGTACCGAAAGTTCCGGATACATTCTGCACAGATACACCAGCCGAACGTCCTTCCAGACCGCGACTGATATCTGCCATACCATCCATTTTGATGTTTTCTGCCTTCAACTGATCGGTAGCACCGGTAAACATACGTTTATCCATACGCTGCATACCCGTCACAACAACTTCGGACAGCGTCTGTACATCTGATTGCAGAATCACTTTCATAGTCGGCGAAGGAGAAAGCGACTGAGGAAGCATACCGACATAAGAAAACTCCAACTTGGAACGACTGGAAACATTAGGCAATGTAAACTTACCGTCCATATCTGTCAACACACCCGTAGAAGTACCTTTCACCATAACAGTAGCTCCGATAAGCGGCTCACCGTCATCGGCAGACAGTACAACGCCATTTACCGTATACACTTTAGCTTGTTTGGAAGGACCTTTTGTTGTAATGGTAATAAACTCCTTATCAATATTATACTCAAGTTTCTTACCCGATAGGACAATAGTTAAAGCTTCCCGGATATTCTTATCCTTGATGACACCGCTATACGTATATGGCTTCACATCATCATACGTAAAAAGGATTTTATAACCAGAAATTTTGCTTAACTGTTTAAATACAGACGATAGTTCTTCATTCTTAAACTCTACCGTAAATTTCTTCTCACTCACTTGAGCTTCCGCACAGAACGGAAGCCAGAATAGGAAAAAGAAAAGCGGAAATAATAAGTACCTCTTTCTTCTCATACGTTTATTTTTAATAATATTAGCGAAGCTTCATTTATTAATAGTACGTACGACTTGAATAACAAGACACCTTTTTTCCTTATTTTTTCGATTCATAAAACTTTTTCTCTAAAAAGCATCTACAATATGGAAGTTTTTACATAAAATATGCATTCAATTAGTCAACATAAACCGTATTTTCGCAAAGTGTTAACGTTACTTTTTTTAAACGGTTCATCAAACGAATTGTTTCTTCAATACCACCCTGACGATTGGACATAAAATGTATGCGATATGCCATGGCTTCTTTATTTCTAAATATAACGTTCACATTATACCAACGTCCGATAGACTTCATAATATCCGCCAAAGTCAACTCATCAAAATAAAAATATCCGTCTTTCCAATAAGTATAGGCCTCACTGTTTACTTCCTTCACCTCAAACTGCCCATTGGAAAGGAGTATGGCATCTTTACCCGGTTCCAAATCCACAAAACGTGTATTTTCATGGCTGCGAACCTGTACCTTACCGCTAATCAGCGTTACATGGCTGTCTTCGGCTGTATAACTTTTCACATTAAACTCCGTTCCGAGAACCTTAGTTTGCAAATAATCCGTCTTTACAATAAAAGGTTTTGTATCTTTTGTAACTTTAAAATACGCTTCTCCTTCAAGAAAAACCGTACGCTCCTTTTCTATAAAAGCTGTAGGATAAACCAATTTACTATTGGCATTCAGCCAAACTTCCGTACCATCACAAAGAATCAATTTGAATGTCTCGCCTCTGGGGATTACAATAGAATGAGTCTGTAACATCTTTTTCACTACCGGAACGGAATTCCTCGCTAGATTAGTATAATCAAGAGTCCGCCGTTTTTCTACTTGTTTGTTTTCTTTTTTAGGCTCATCATCCAAAAAGAATTGCTTGCCGTCATTTAATTCCAAAACAATACGCTGTTCATTCGGATCCGCAGCAAATACCGTGACAGATTTAGGCGGGGCAACCGGTATATTAAATAAATAATTAAATGAAACAAAAGCTCCTACCAGGATAGCTGCTACCGAACTGCTCCATATCCAAAACATCTTAAGATATTTTTTCTTATTCTGTCTACCTTTCAAACGAGCTAATTCAGCCTCCACATCAACCATACCGGAAGCCTGGCGCTTATGTAAAAGATATCTCACATCCATCAAATCCTTACAAGTATCTAATGTCTCCGCATCTTTCAAATCCTCCCATTTCTTATCGGAGCTATCGGATGAGCTCTCCATTAAATCCAGTGCTTTATCAAATTCAGATGTACTATCCTGACTACTCATAAATCCGCTAGTTTAGTTAATACCTTATTATAAATGCGTTTATAAAACTTATTTTGAACCGTTTAGCCTATTTTTTATATTTATTTAGCAAATTCCTCACGAATAGCCTTCAAGGCTTTAACAATATGTTTTCTAACCGCACTTATGCTTATATTCAATTCTGCGGCTACTTCTTTATACTTCTTCTCATGTAGATAGCACTCTTCCAGGATATGCCTCGTATGCGGGGTCATTCCATCCAACACTTTCTGAATCTTCATCATACGCTCGTCTTGCTCCTTGAACTCCACTTCTGTATAATTTTCATACAATTTCTGAGAGAATTCAGCATAAGCATAATGTATATCCTGATGTCTCAGATAGTCGATAGCACGATTGCGTACATATATAAAGAGATACGACTTAGCTGTGGCCTTCTCTATCCTATCAAAATTCTTCCATATATATTCAAAAGCATCGCTCGCTATATCACGGCTTACTTCCCAATTATTAATGAGAGAATGTGCATAGGAATAAAGAGAGACATAATACTCTTTAAAAAAGAAATCAAAGTCGGCAAAGTCCTCCACCCTTTTACAATTTATTATTCATCTTAAACAATTTTACCAGCGAAATTAATTATTATCATAATACAAAAAAAGCAGAATTAACTCTTTTAGCGTCCAAAAGAGTTATATAATATTAATACATCAAAAATCAAGCTAACAAAAAGCCACTCAAGGTTATTTAGCTTTCCTGCTTGTCCGATAGAAGTTTCTGAACCTCACGATCTGCCTTAGTCAACTTATCACTGCAAAAAGCAATGATTTCATTTGCCTCCTTTATCTTTACGGCAAGTTCATCTATTTCCAGTTCATTGTTGTCTATCTGACTGACAATTTTCTCCAACCGTTCCATCGCTTGGGAATAAGTCTCTTTTTTCTTGGGTGCAGGCATAGGATTATTTATTTTTTTGACAGTTTATTTGTTACTACTGAAACCACTTCTCCTTTATACAGGCGAGTGATAATTTCATCACCCTCATTTAAGAGAGAAGCATTCTTTATTGCTTTACCGTTTTTCAATGTAATGCTGTAGCCACGGGCTAATTGCTTTTCCGGAGAAACATCCGCCAGCCGTTGTTGCAGTAACTCCAGCCGATGATGCTGACGAAACAAGGAGGCTGTTACAGCTTGTACAATGTCTTTTCGGACGGTAAGCAAAGTTAATTTTGCATCCGAAATGCAACCATAAGCAGCAGAGGGAATACGATTCCTGTATGATACTAACTTCTGTTGCTCTTGTACCAGCAAATTCCGGACACCATCGCATAGGCGGGCAGCTAGCGATTCCAATTCATCGGCAGCCTCATTCATGCAGTCTATCAGAAATTCGGCAGCAGCAGTGGGAGTCTTGACACGGGTATGGGCCACGGAATCGAGAACCGTATCATCGCGTTCGTGTCCGATACCCGTGATAACAGGCAAAGGAAACTGCGCACAGGCAGCCGCGAGCAGATAAGTATCAAATCCGGAAAGATCGGAAGTTGCCCCACCGCCCCGGATAATAACTACTACATCAAAACTGTCCGAACGGGAATTTATCTTATCCAAAGCAAACAAAACGGATTCTTCAACACGATCACCCTGCATCAATGCCGGAAAAAGTTCCGTATAGAAGTAAAAACCTCCCGGATTATTCTGCAACTGGTGGCAAAAGTCACCGTATCCGGCAGCGGTTGGGGAAGAAACAACCGCAATACGCTGCGGCAAACGAGGCATTCTCAATTCTTTATTTAAAGTAAGCACCCCTTCTTCTTCCAATTGTTTCAAAATCTCTTTACGGCGACGGGCCATATCACCCAAAGTATAGGTGGGATCTATATCCTGTACTGTAAGGCTATATCCATACAGTTCATGAAAACTGACGGTCACTTGCACCAGCACTTTGATACCCGAAACAAAAGCCTGTCCCGTAGCTTCCTCAAAATAGGGTTTCAACAAACGAAAGACGTTCGACCATATCGTTCCTCTCGCCTTAGCTATCAGACTATTACTACGGGCATCTTTCTGTACGAACTCCAGATAGCAATGTCCGGTGCTGTTGGTACGTACATCACTCAATTCTGCCTGTATCCAATAGGCATCAGGCAAACATTGCTCCAAGCTGCGACGCACCAGCGCATTTAATTCGTATAGTGATAAGGCATCCATTCTTTAAGTATAAGTATGCAAAGTTCCTGTCCTTACTTCATTTTTAATTTATAGTTATTATATGCTTTCCACATATCCGGCACGCCATAACCGTAGATATTATCCGGATAGTCGGCACGGTCACCGGAAGCACGGACTAATTCAAGCAACTCTTTCGCTGTCAGCCGGGGGCATGCCTGCCATAAACAAGCCACCATTCCACACATGACGGGCGAAGAGAAAGAAGTCCCGTTTGCCTTACCCTGATTTCCGTCCGTGCGAATCACATCCGCTCCTTCGCCCACAGCTACAACATCCGGTTTAATCCGGTTATCAGCCGTGTTGCCGATAGAGGAAAATGGCGCCAACACCGCCTGTTTGTTGATAGCGCCTACCGTCAACACATTATCAGCATCTCCCGGCGGGGTTATTTTTTTCCAAGACCCCATTCCCGAATTACCGGCACTGCACACCAGTACCATACCCTTATCAGCTATATGCGAGGCTTGACGCGACATCAAGGCATGATGTCCGTCCAAATCACGATATTTGTAATTTTTGGATTTATCATCGAACGCATAATACCCCAAAGAAGTATTAAGCACATCAACTCCCACACTGTCGGCAAACTCTACGGCAGCAGCCCAATAATCCTGTTCCACCAAGTGTTCGGAAGCCTCATCCTCACTGCGGAACAGCCAAAAGGAAGCTTCCGGTGCAGTACCTGTCATAATTCCCGGCTGATTCATTCCAATGCAGGAAAGCACACTCAGTCCATGACTGCTTGCCGCAAATAAATCCGCCTGAGGATTGACAAAATCTTTCATGCCCAAGACACGAATATTCCGCATAGCCGTTATCTTATCCAGATTATGAAATCCGGCATCAATCACGGCAATCGTCATTCCCTGCCCCCTAAATCCGGCATCATGCAACTTATCTCCATTGCTCAACTGAATTTGAGTGAGAGCAGGACCGTAAATACTGTCTGTATATATCTTCGGCTCATTGATTACAGAATCGCGCATTGCATCCCCCACTCCTTCATTCATCTTCGGAGCAGTCCATACTTTCTCCGTAGCGCGTACAAACGGCAATGCGGCAATATGTTCTATCAAAGCGGAATCATTGCAGGAAACCGTAACAAAATTTTCCCATTTCCCTACAACTACAATATTCACTCCTTGTCTGCGTATTTCATCAATATACTGACGGCAAACCGGCAGGTCGGTGGAATCAACCGCCAGGTTCTGTTTTTGACGTCTTGCAATGGCTTTCTCCGAAAGGAACTGTTCAGGATGCTCCAATGAATAAACGGTAGCTGCCTTGTCTCTTAAACTAATACGGTATTTCAACGTATCTTGCTGTGCCGACGCACTTGCCAGAAACAACACTAAAGCTGAAAGAATAATCAATCTCTTCCCCATTAATCTCTTTTTATTTTCAAATTTCAGTTTTTAATTTTTAAATATACATGCCGATACCACGTTGTGAAGCAATGAACGAACCGCCTACCACCCTTTTTCCGATATAGAATACAGCTGATTGCCCGGGCGCAATGGCAGATGCTTCCGTCTCAAAATGCACCAGCAATCGCCCGTCTTCCAGACGCTTTACCGAACAAGGTATCGGTTTGCTCCGATAGCGGATGCGAACCGTCAGCTCCCCGCTTCCGAAAACTTCCCCCTCATCAATCAGATTATCCTGTTCCGCAAGCATATATTCCGCTTTGAGCTGCTCGGCATCTCCCAACATTACAGTATTCTTCTGCGGATTGATTTTCAGCACATAAGCTGGTTTTCCCAATGCGATTTCAAGTCCTTTCCGTTGCCCGATGGTATAGTAAGGAAAGCCCTTATGCTCTCCCAGCTTCACTCCTTCCGAATTGACAAACCATCCCGGGCCTACTTCATTGTCTATCTCCGGCGAATGCTCACGCAGGAAGTCCCGATAATCTCCTTTTATGAAGCATACTTCCATGCTCTCTCCTTCCTCGGCTTTCGGTGCATAGCCTTTATCCCTCAGATAATCGCGCACTTGCATCTTGGTATAGGTTCCCAACGGGAAAAGACAACGTCGCAAGACATCCTGCCCCAAGCGCCAAAGGAAATAAGACTGGTCTTTCTTATCGTCATCCCCGGCAACTATATATATTTTCCTATTCTGTTCTTCCAGACGGGTATAGTGCCCGGTAGCAATATACCAGCAATTCAATTTATCCGCCCACTCCGTTAGAATGCGGAACTTGAACAGAGGATTGCACATCACACAAGGATTGGGGGTACGCCCCTGCCGGTATTCATCGATAAAGTTCTGAACGATAATCTGCCGGAAAGCCTCACGCTCATCTGCCACATAATGTTCAATGCCCATATTCTGAGCAAGCTGGCGGGCTTCCAACGGCTCTTCTCCCCACACCCACATCGTAAGACCGATTACCTCGTAACCCTGCTCTTTCAACATCAGACATGTAGCGGTACTGTCAATGCCACCGCTCATTCCAACCAACACTCGTTTTTCTGCCTTGTTCATTTCTCGGATATACATCGTTTAAGATGCAAAAATACAGGTTTTCAAACAGAAGAAAGAGAAAAGGCATGCCTTTTTTGCAAGAGTTCACATAGCTGCATATCGTTTTGCCCGTGACTTTGTAACAGAAACGAAACACATATGACATAAAATCACAACACATACGACCGTATCTTTGCCAACATAAACAAACCGACAACAAATTATGAAAAAAAGCGCATTGATACTGTTCCTCACCCTGTTGCCCTTTATGGCAAAAGCCCAAAACACCCAAAACAGCGAAGACGGAAAGAAGATAGACAAGGAAAAACTGGAAAGCAAGGATTATCTGCCCGAAATACACGGAACAATCCGGGGCAAATACGAATACCAGACCACTATGGGCGCCGGACGTTTCGAAGTGAGAAACGCACGTGTCAGCGTTACCGGCAATGTCTTGCCGATTGTTGCCTACAAAGCCGAAATAGACCTGTCGGACGAAGGAAGCATCAAAATGCTCGATGCCTACGCACGCCTGTTTCCGGCAAAAGGGTTGACAGTGACCGCCGGGCAGATGCGCGTGCCTTTTACCATCGACGCACACCGATCACCCCACCAGCAATATTTTGCCAACCGCTCGTTCATAGCCAAGCAAGTGGGCAACGTACGCGATGTAGGTATCACACTGGGATATACCCTGCCTACCGACCTGCCTATTACGATAGAAGGCGGACTATACAACGGTTCGGGCCTGACCAATCAAAAAGAATGGCATAAAGAAGTGAATTATTCTGCCAAAGCCCAATTTCTTTTCACCAAAGGGCTGAACCTGACACTGAGCATACAAAGCATCCAACCAGAAGAAATACGGGTGCAATCGTACGACATCGGCGCTTACTATGAGTCCGACCGCTTCCATATCGAAGCGGAATATCTGTACAAGCAATATTCCGACAATGCTTTCAAAGATGTGCAAGCCGTAAACACATTCATCAATTACGACCTTCCGCTGCGTAAAGTATTCAATAAAATGTCTTTCCTGCTACGCTACGACATGATGACGGACCAAAGCGACGCCAAGACCACCGATGAAGAAACCGGCGCATTGGTCACCACCGACTACAAACGCCAGCGACTGACGGGCGGTATCACCTTCAGCCTCAGTAAAGCATTCCGCACAGACCTGCGCCTGAATTATGAAAAATATTTCTATACCAACAGCAGTATTGCAAAAGAATCTGAACAAGACAAAATAGTATTGGAATTAATGGTACGATTCTAAAAAATTACATATCTTTGGAATAAGCAAATTGATGTATGACAAATCCGCTTATTCCGGGCATCACTGCCGCAGAACAAGACGTGTTGTATCAAAAGCTAAATGAATACAACCTGAAAAAAGCTTCTTTCAAAGAGGTAGGCGCCTATCTTGTGGTATTGCCAAGAGCAGATTGTCCCCGATATTCACTTTGGATTTACTCCCCTCTGCCCGAAAGGCAATCCATATTTTACATATTCGACCTGAGCAAGGATATACACGAAGCCTTACGAATGGCAAGCACCTTATGTTACTACTCTCCCCGCCCTCTGTCGTTAGTGGAGTATAATGCCAAACGAATGCAGAATAAGGGCGACGATATTATCTCGTTCGGCAAATATCACGGACATTATCTGCACGAAATCCTGCGGATAGACCCCGGCTATCTCACCTGGATAGCTTTCAAGTTCACTCCCCGAATTCCTAAACAGGAACGCTTCGCACAAATCGCCCGGATATACCATTCCGTATACATTGACATCCTGCAACGGAAAGCCAAGCAACCGCCTGCCGGACGCTTTCTTGGGAAAGAAGGGGAAAAAGTGACAGATCTGACCCTGACCGTTCTCAGTGTCCGGCTGGAGGACGACCCCTACAAGACACAAGTCAGAGGTACGACCCCTTACTTCTATGTCCGGCAAATACTAAGGCTGAAAGACACCTCCGGAAATCTTGTGACTTTCCGCGTCAACTCCCGCACGGCAAGCAGGCATTCGTGCCAACTACCCGCCGTGGAACATGCTTACCGGACAGACGAAACCGTCCATATAGCCTCGGCACGCATTGCCGGTACGTACACCATCGGAAAAAACAAATGGACGCGACTTAATTATGTAAAATTTCATCCATAAGACCGAATCCGGTCAAAAATTCCATTTCAAACATCAATTCATCCACCCCTTACCGAAAAGAAACCCGTATTTTTGTTCCATACATATTTAAATACGTAATGCCATGAAAAAACAAACTGCACTCTGGTGCTTATCCCTCCTATTGGTGATGGGAGCCTGCACTACATCCTCCTCCCGGAAAACGGCCGGAGAATGGGCAAAAGTACCCGGAATACTAAAAAATATCGTACCGCCCGTATTCACCGATACTGTTTATGATGTAACCGACTACGGAGCAAAGAGCGATACAACTTTCGACAGCCGTCCCGCTATCCTCCAAGCCATCAGTCATTGTAACACGAACGGTGGCGGTACCGTACTCATTCCCGCAGGAAATTATTTCATCAAAGGAGCCATCACACTGAAAAGTAACATAAACCTGCACATCGCCGAAGGAGCACGTCTGGAATTCTCTACCGAAGCCGCCGACTACCTGCCTATGGTACTGACAAAATGGGAAGGAACAGAATGTTTCAACTACTCCCCCTTTATCTACGCATACCAATGTACGAATGTCGCGGTAACCGGCAAAGGAACTATCGACGGAAACGGTTCGGTGACTTTCAACGGCTGGCATGCCATACAAGGTCCTGCCGTAGACCGTCTGCGCCAGATGGGTATCGATTCCGTTCCTGTATACCAACGCGTATTCGGAGAAGGACACTATCTGCGTCCCTGTATGATACAATTTTACGGTTGCAAGAACGTATTGGTAGAAGATTTAAAAATTTACGATTCTCCCTTCTGGATCATTCATCCCGTATTTTGCGACAACGTAACCGTACGGAATGTATATATCGACAGCAACAATTACAATAATGACGGCTGCGACCCGGAATCCTGCACCAATGTACTGATAGAAGATATGGATTTCAACGTTGGTGACGACGGCATCGCTATCAAATCAGGGCGCGACCAGGACGGCTGGCGCATCGGTCAGGCTACGGAAAACGTTATCATCCGCAATTGTCATTTCGCACGTTGGGCCATCACTGTCGGAAGCGAAATGTCGGGCGGAGTGCGGAATATCTATATTGAGGACTGCAAGATAGACAGTTGCCGTAACGGTATATATTTCAAGTCCAACCCGGACAGAGGCGGCTACTTCGAAAACCTGAATATGCGGCGCATCGAAGCCGATGTCTGCCTGTGGGGTGTTATCAATTTCCGCACGAACTACCACGGGTATCGGGGCGGCAATCATCCTACACTATTCCGCAACATCTGCATTGAAGATGTAACCTGTAACCGCGTGGACAGCGTAGCGCTCATGGCTAACGGACTGCCTGAAGCCAAACTGCACAACATCACCCTGCGGAACATCAACGTGAAGAAAGCTCCCAAAGCGATACAAATGGAGAATGTGGTGAACCTGACGCTAGACAATGTAGTAGTAAACGGAGAAAAAGTAACTGCCCCCTGATTACTTCTCTCCAACCGGCGGACGCTTACGCCAATCGTCTTTCCGGTAGCTGTCCGGATAAATCGTTTTGTCTACAATCTCCCCGCCTTTGGTACGAATCCAGGTAGTGAATGTGCGGACGTTTTCTTTCATCAGAATAACACGGGCACCATTCTGCAGGTGGTTATACCCCGTATTTCCACCTGTAAAACGCCCGTAAGCTAACAGGATGCCGTGCCACATAACGGAATAATCATTATCATGGTCGTGCCCCACAAAGGTACCCATTACATCACCGGCTTCTTTCATGGCGGCAAACATGCCGGTATTCAGGAGCGGAGCACAAGCCTTTTCCATACGCGTGCCTATCAATATGGCACTCTCATCAGCCGCAGCCTGATTATATTCGGGTAGGGGAATATGGAAAAAAGCCAGGGCAGGCAAAGGCTTTCCACCATTTCTTTCCGTATAAGCAGCGCTCTGGCTACGATACCAGTTTACCTGATCAAAGGTAAACCAGGCATATCCTTTCACATCCGGCAGCCGGGAGTAGGAGTGCGAATCCATACAATACAACAAAGCTGCATCACGATTACTGTCGGAAGCCTGCAATGCAAGCACGTAGTCGGGTGAATCGGCCTCACCTCTGTCCGGCTGAATATTATAAGGAACAGAGCGAACGACATCATATAATTCGGCACGCGTCTTATCCTGTTCATTGTCATGGTTGCCAAAAGTCACAACAAAAGGAATTTTACGGGAAGAAGCACAAGCAAGTACCGTACGCATGGCTGTTTCTGCCGGCTTCGCATACACCACGTCACCGGTAAATACAACCAGGTCGGGACGTTCTGCATCAAGCACTTCATTGATACGCTTCAAGGCAATATCCGAGGCAGGATTACCATATTTGAAATGCACATCGGTAAACTGCACTATTTTGAATTCCCCGTTTTTATCGAATTTCAAAGGCTTTATCTGTGCCCGGCAGAACATTACGGACAGCAGTACCATACAAAGGGTCAAAGCAAATTGTTTCATAGTATTTTCTGATTTTGATTCGGAGTTCGTTTATTCTTTGACTATCAAGACAGTTGCATAAGCCGATATTCCCTCTTCCCGTCCTGTAAAGCCCAACTTCTCCGTAGTGGTAGCCTTCACGGATACATCGTCTTCATCAATCCCCAACACAGCAGAAAGAGTCTGCTGCATGGCGGGTATATGAGTTTTCAACTTGGGTCGTTCCGCACAGATTGTCGCATCAATATTACCGACGGAATACCCTTTACTGCCTATCAGGTCCACCGTTTTCTTCAACAATATCTTACTATCTATATTTTTAAATTCGCCTGCCGTATCGGGAAAGTGATAGCCTATGTCGCGCATATTCGCCGCACCCAGCAATGCATCGCAAATAGCATGTATCAGCACGTCTGCATCCGAATGTCCCAAGAGACCTTTCTCATGCTCCAGGCGTACACCACCCAACCAAAGTTCTCTATCTGTCACCAGCCGGTGAACATCAAAGCCAAAACCAACACGTATCTTCATATCTTTTCAATTATATAATAAACGTGCTAAAGTAGGCATTATTCACTATCGGCTCAAAGATATTCTGCTATTTTTCCTTAATGAGAGGGATTACGTACCTAAAAAACAAACAGCAAGTCTTACAGCTTAATACAAAGGAGCATGAAAGAGCTGACGAAATCAGCGGATATGGAAATCAAGCAGCTTCTCTTCTCCCAAATAACCTTGTAAATGCTGACCGACGCTGACGGGCCCTACCCCGGCAGGGGTACCTGTAAACAGTAAATCACCAATCTTCAAAGTCATAAAACGACTGACATAGGCTATTATATCATCTATCTTGAAAAGCATGTCTGCCGTATTGCCACGTTGTACTTCACAACCGTCTATATCGAGATGGAAATCCAAATTCTGCAAGTCTCCACCGGCTTGTTCCAAAGAAATGAACGTACCGATAGCTGCAGAGTTGTCAAACCCTTTGCACAACTCCCACGGGTTACCGGCTTCACGGAATTTCCGCTGCAAGTCACGGGCTGTAAAATCAATGCCTACCGTCACCGCATCATAATAACGATGCGCAAAACGGGGAGCTATATTCTTACCTAACCGGCAAATACGTACCACAACTTCCGTTTCGTAATGGACTTCATGGGAGAAGTCGGGAACAAAAAACGGCTTGCCGTCTTTCAAAATAGCCGAGTCGGGTTTCATGAAGATAACAGGTTCCCTATTCTCCTGAGTATGCCCAAGCTCCTTATTGTGCTGTGCATAATTCATCCCTACTGCTATGATCTTCATCACCTTATCTCATTAAAATTCAAACGGTTAAACATTACTGCCAGATGTGCATACAACGAAGTGTTCTGAACCACTATATCTTCCGGCACACGGATACGGAACGGAGTAAAATTCCATACGGCTTTAATGCCGCCTGCCACCATCGTATCCGTAATTTTCTGCGCAATCTCAATAGGTACTGTCAGCACACCGATATTGACATCATATGCCTGCATTTTCTCTTCAAAATCATCGGAATGATAGATTGGAATGCCATTCAATGCTGTCCCTACCAAATCGGGATTTACATCAAATGCTGCCACAATCTCCAGACCGAAATGATTCAAACCGGAATCTCGCAGCAATGCACCACCCAAACTTCCCACACCGAAAAGAAATGCTTTATGTATATTGGTAAATCCCAAAAAATCTTCCAGCACGGCAATCAGCGTATCTATCTCATACCCCACACGGGTACGGCCGGAAATATTGACATATGACAAGTCTTTCGCTATCTGAGAGGCATCAATATTGATTTCTTTGGAAATTTGAGTAGAAGAAACGAAACGCTCCCCTCTTTTTCTAAGCAATTTTACATTGGAAAGATACCACGGAAGCCGGCGCAAGGTAGGTTCCGGCACCTTTGTAGAGTCTTTCTTTTGTAACTGACTGTTCATAGCTTTTCCTTTAAGTTCTCAATATTATGACTGACAAAAGTAGTGCTTTTTTTCCAATCTATAATATATCTATGACAAAAGGTTAACATTATTTCTACCTGTGATTGCAAAGTTCCTTGCAAAACCGTATTTTTGGACTCCTTTTGTGAGAAAATTAAAACAAGTATATATGGCTAAGAAACCAAAAGAGAACGATTGGAAAGACAGACTGAATGTAGTGTATTCAACCAACCCCGACTTCAAATACGAATTGGACGATGAAGAAGAGCAAACCACTCTCCAACCGTCCCAACAACGTCTGCGCGTACAATTGGACCGCAAGAACCGGGGCGGTAAAGTTGTAACTCTCGTTACCGGATTTATCGGTACGGAAGACGATTTGAAAGAACTGGGCAAATTCCTTAAAAGTAAATGCGGTGTGGGAGGAAGCGCCAAAGACGGAGAAATCATTGTGCAAGGAGACTTTAAGCAAAAAGTACTGGAATTACTAAAGAAAGAGGGGTATGCACAGACCAAAACGGTGGGATAACTCACTGCTGCTTTAAAAACATAATAAAGAAAAACGGTCGCTATGGATATTTCCATGCGACCGTTTCCATATATTTACATCCGTACGGAATTATTCAGCACGCAAAGTGAAACGCTTGAAATCAACGATTTTCAATTCAGGGTCAGCTTCTTTCAGCACTTCTCTTACAGTCTTCTTGCCATCCATGATATCTTCCTGGTTCAGCAGACAAACTTCTTTCAGGAATTTACCCAGACGACCTTTAGCAATATTCTGAATCATCTGTTCCGGCAGGTGTGCAGCTTTTTCAGCAGAAACTGTAGCAATGATTTCTTTTGCCTTTGCTACGTCTTCAGCTGTAATCCATCCCTTAGCCATGTTGCTTTCCATGTGGTCTTCGCTGTCAACGTGAGCAGGGTTGATGCCGGCTTTCTTCAAAGCAGCCTCAACAGCCTTCTGTACTTGTTCAGCTTTTGTCTTCTCGATAGCAACTTCGATTTCTTTCTGCTTAACTTCTTCAGAAACACCGTCTTCGTCGATAGCCAGCGGATTCATGGCAGCAATCTGCATGGCCACTTGCTTAGCCAACTGTTCGTCAACATTCTTGTTGAAAGCAACAATTGTGCAAAGACCGTTTCTGTTCATGTGGTTGTACACAACCGTAGTTGCACCCTCTACAGTCAGATAACCGTCGAGTTCCATCTTTTCGCCTGTGATACCGCTACGGTCGGTTACTGCATCCTGTACAGTACCGTTACCCATCGGCAGGGCTTTTACTTCATCCAACGTCTTGCACTTATTGGCAACGGCAAGGTCAAGGATATCCTGAGTCAGTTTCACAAAGTCAGCATTCTGAGCTACGAAGTCAGTTTCGCACTTCAAAGCAATGACAACGGCATAGTCACCAGTAGTCTTAGCCAAAACGCAACCTTCAGAAGCCTCACGTTCAGAACGCTTAGCAGCAACAGCCTGTCCTTTTTTACGGATAATTTCCATTGCCTTATCGAAATCGCCTTCTGCATCGTTCAATGCATTCTTGCAATCCATCATACCAGCACCGGTCATTTTACGGAGCTTGGTTATATCAGCCATACTTACAGCCATACTATCTTTCCTTTATATTTTAGTTAATAAATATCGTTCTAAAAAGCGAAAAAGAGCTGAGAATAGAGAATTGAGAATTGCTGTAAAGTAACTCTCAACTTTCAATTCTCAACTCTCCACTATGAATTAAGCCTCTTCGTCTTCCTTAATGAAAGCGGCAGCTTTAGCTGCGTTGATTGCTTCCTCGTCAGACTTGTCGAGTCTTGCTTTTGTAGCTTTCTTCTTGCCTTTGTTGGCAGGAGCCTCACCGGCAGCTTCCATGTCTACCTTCTCAGCCTTACGTTCTTCCAGACCTTCCTGCATAGCAGCGCAGCAAGCATTCAAGATAACTTCTACCGACTTGGTAGCGTCATCGTTTGCCGGAATAACGAAGTCGATATTCGTAGGATCGGAGTTGGTATCGACGATACCGAATACGGGAATACCCAAACGGTTGGCTTCGCGAACTGCAATATTCTCCTTCATTACGTCGATAACGAACAAAGCAGACGGCAGACGAGTCAGGTCAGCGATAGAACCCAACGTCTTGTCCAACTTGGCACGTTGACGGGAGATTTGCAGGATTTCTCTCTTAGAGAGGTTAGAATAAGTACCATCGTTAGTCAGCTTATCGATAGTAGCCATCTTCTTCACAGCCTTACGGATTGTCGGGAAGTTGGTCAACATACCACCCGGCCAGCGCTCGATTACATAAGGCATATTTACAGATGCAGCCTTGTCGGCAACCACCTGCTTAGCTTGTTTTTTAGTAGCAACAAACAGGACTTTCTTTCCTGATTTAGCGATTTGCTTCAAAGCTTCAGCAGCTTCGTCAATTTTAGCAACCGTCTTGTTGAGGTCAATGATATGAATACCATTGCGCTCCATGAAGATATAAGGAGCCATTGCAGGGTTCCACTTTCTTTTCAAGTGACCGAAGTGACAACCGGCTTCCAATAATGTATCAAAATTAGTTCTTGACATTTTGTTTTAATCTTTAAATCGTTTACTTTCTTTTTTGTTTTTTCTAAACCAACCGCCGGGTAGCCTATCCGAATGAAGAGTCCCGGTAGTTTAGATACTAAACGCTTTTTCAGTTGAGAGTTGAGAGGTGAAAGTCGAGAATTAAGCAACTTGTCCGCCCCAACCGTTCTCCAACTCTTAACGTTTACTGAACTGGAATCTACGACGAGCTTTCGGCTGTCCCGGTTTCTTACGTTCAACAGAACGGGGATCGCGAGTCATGAAGCCTTCAGCACGGAGAGCAGCTTTATCTTCAGCATTGATTTTCACCAAAGCGCGAGCAATTGCAAGACGCAATGCCTGAGACTGTCCGGTGAAACCGCCACCGCAGAGGTTTACTTTGATGTCGTACTTTTCAGCAACACCCAGCTTGTTCAACGGTTGTTTAACTACATACTGAAGAATGCTTGATGGAAAGTACTCTGCGAGGTCTCTCTTGTTAATAGTAATCTTTCCAGTACCTTCGCTTACGAAAATACGTGCAATTGCACTTTTACGTCTGCCTAATGCATTTACTACTTCCATTATCTCTTATTTAAGTGCGTTAATATCAATCATTTTCGGGTTCTGAGCATCATGTTTGTGCTCGCTGCCGGCATATACATACATATTACCCAGCAATTTGGCGCCCAACTTATTTTTAGGCAGCATACCCTTTACTACTTTTCTCAGCAACTTGTCATCACCGTTCGGTTTTGCCTGCAAACGAGCAGGAGTGATTTCTCTCTGACCGCCGGGATAGCCTGTGTATGACAGATATACCTTGTCATTCCACTTGTTACCGGTTAATTTTACTTTGTCGGCATTGATAATGATTACATTATCGCCGCAATCTACGTGAGGAGTAAAGTTAGGTTTATACTTTCCTCTCAACAGTTTCGCAACTTTTGCGCCCAGACGACCCAACACCTGGTCTGTAGCGTCAACAATGACCCATTCTTTAGTCACTGTAGCTTTGTTTGCAGAAATGGTCTTGTAACTTAAAGTATCCACTCTTAATTGTTTTTTTAAATGTTACTACTAAATTTTTGCTTCACCACGAATCAACCGCCTCGGACAAAGGGAGATTAATCCGCTATGAATTAAATGCTTATCCTTATGAGATAATAATCGGCTTGCAAAGGTACGGATTTTCTTATAACTGGCAAACGTTTTCTTCTTTTTTTTGATTTGCACTTGGCTGATATACAACAAAAAGAAATTCTCTTCCGAGGAAATCTGTATTTCCTCGGAAGAGAATTTTAAAAGTTCCCGCCCGCACACGCAAACACTTATAAACAGAAAATTTTCCGGATTTGCGCAAGGGACATAAAACAACATTCGTTTTATACTACCGAACAATGTCTACCGGAAACGCGGATGGCATATTTACCCGTTTCCATGTTTCATGGAACCATGTATTCAGTTCATTTCCGTTTAAATCTTTTGCGATAAAGTATTTCAGGTACATCACACCTCCCTCACCCATTTCAAATTCAAGGATATTGTCCTTATTATCCAACATAGGCAGATGGATGTTCCTCTCGATACTTTCCTTATAGGCTGTACCCGATATTTGCCGATAGGTACCATACCCCGTAATAATGGCATCTGCACCGGGCCGTATCGTGAAGTTAACAATGCGACCGTCATCGCTCAGTACCTTAAATGTATTACTCGGTTTCAATGTTCCGGGAATTTCCGGATTTTCAGACACATAATGACACAACTGCCAAATACCTTCCAGATGCGCCGGCTCAAAAGCAGCCTTATCCTGCGCCCGGACTCCTGTTACCGCAAGCAGCACCACTGCCAGCATGGTAAAGAAATAATTCTTTTTCATATTCGTATGATATTGGTTAACGCTATGCCATTCCTATTGACACAAATATAAAGATTTATTTCGAGAAAATAACAGTTTATCCGATAAAAAAGCCCGCATAAGCCAAAGTTTATGCGGGCTTATCCATCAAGGATATTTTATTTCGTTCTTCGGCGGTTAGAACTCCGCATTGCGCGGAGTACGCGGGAACGGTATAACGTCACGAATATTAGTCATACCGGTTACAAACAGCAACAGACGTTCAAAGCCCAATCCGAAGCCTGAGTGCGGGCACGTACCGAACTTGCGGGTATCAAGATACCACCACATATCTTTCATCGGAATATGAAGTTCTTCAATGCGGTTCATCAGTTTAGCATAATCGGACTCACGCTCGGAGCCGCCGATTATCTCGCCAATCTTCGGGAAGAGCACATCCATAGCACGTACCGTTTTGCCATCGTCGTTCTGCTTCATATAGAACGCCTTGATTTCTTTCGGATAATCCGTCAGGATAACCGGACGCTTGAAGTGGTCTTCCACCAAATAACGTTCGTGCTCGGAAGCCAGGTCGACCCCCCAGTATACGGGGAATTCAAACTTATGCCCCTGTGCTACGGCTTCTTCCAGAATCTTGATACCTTCCGTATAAGGCAGACGAACGAAGTTTTCTTTCAGTACACCTTGCAAGCGCTCTATCAAACCCTTGTCAAACATATCATTCAAGAACTTCACATCATCGGCGCAGTTATCCAAAGCCCACTGTACGCAGAACTTAATGAATTCTTCCGCCAAGTCCATGTTATCGGTAATGTCATTGAACGCAACTTCCGGCTCCACCATCCAGAACTCAGCCAAGTGACGGGGGGTATTGGAGTTTTCCGCACGGAACGTAGGCCCGAACGTATAGATAGCGCCCAACGCCGTAGCGGCAAGTTCACCTTCCAACTGACCGGAAACCGTCAGACTCGCCTGCTTTCCGAAAAAATCGTCATCGTAGATAATAGAACCGTTTTCGTCTTTCTTCAAATCATAAAGGTTCATCGTAGTAACCTGAAACATCTGTCCGGCTCCTTCGCAGTCGGAAGCCGTAATGATAGGCGTATGAAAATAGAAGAACCCTTTCTTATGGAAGAATTCATGAATGGCAATAGCCATATTGTGACGGATACGGAACACAGCACCGAATGTATTCGTACGAGGACGCAGATGGGCTATCTCGCGAAGGAACTCCATAGAGTGCCCTTTTTTCTGCAAAGGATACGTATTGTCGCAAGTACCCAACACTTCAATTTCACGTGCCTGGATTTCAGCTTTCTGACCGGAGCCTACCGATTCCGTCAGCACACCGTTCACGCTCAAACAAGCTCCTGTGGTAATTTCTTTCAGCATCTGCTCATCAAAGTTTGCCAAATCCACCACAATCTGCACATTATTTATTGTAGAACCGTCGTTCAGCGCGATAAAATTAACTTGCTTACTACCTCTGCGGGTACGAACCCAACCTTTCACGTTGACCATAGTGCCAAAATCCTCGCGTTTCAGCAGGTCAACAATCTTTGTTCTACTAATCTTTTCCATAAAACAGTTATTATAACTTGATTATATATATTATTCGAAAGAGCCCATGCGCAGGAAGTTCACCTCTTGTTCCGTGAGGTAACGCCACTCGCCGCGACGCAAGCCTTTCTTGGTTAAGCCGGCAAAGAATACACGATCCAGCTTCACGACCTTGTATCCCAGCGATTCGAAAATACGACGCACGATACGGTTCTTGCCGGAGTGGATTTCTATGCCCACTTCATCTTTTTTGAAATCATCCGTATAGCTGATAGCATCTGCCTGGATTTCACCATCGTCCAACTGAATACCGGCTGCAATCTGCTCCATATCGGCTTTAGTCAGATTCTTATCCAAATGCACATGATATATTTTCTTTTTCAGATACTTGGGATGGGTCAGCTTGGAAGCCAGGTCGCCATCGTTCGTCAGCAACAATACCCCCGTAGTATTACGGTCCAGACGACCTACCGGATAGATACGTTCGTCACAAGCACCTTTCACCAAGTCCATTACAGTACGACGCGCCTGCGGGTCATCGGAAGTTGTCACCGTATCTTTCGGCTTGTTCAACAGGACATATATCTTACGTTCGATGCTGACCGTCTGGTCGTGAAACTTCACTTCATCGCCACGCTTAATCTTAGTACCCAATTCCGTAACCACTTCTCCGTTTACAGACACTACGCCTGCCGTAATAAACTCATCCGCTTCACGACGCGAGCATACACCGGCATTAGCCAAAAACTTATTCAAACGAATCGGTTCGTTCGGATCGACAAACTGTTCTTTATACTCTATCTGTTTCTTCTTACTGTACTTGGCATTGGGATCGTAATCTCCCGTACGGCGAATCGGGCGACTGTAGCTGTCTCTGTTGCCATAAGGGCGTTGAGGGCGGTCACCGTTCGAGTTATAGCGCGGACGGAAAGGGCGGTCACCACCGGCATTGTTACCATAAGGACGCTGAGGACGGTCGCCACCTTCACTGTTATAACGGGGACGATAAGGACGATCACCGCCGGCATTGTTACCATAAGGACGCTGAGGACGGTCGCCACCTTCACTGTTATAACGAGGACGGTAAGGACGGTCACCGCCGGTATTGTTGCCGTAAGAGCGCTGAGAACGGTCGCCACCTTCACTGTTATAACGGGGACGGTAAGGACGGTCACCGCCGGCATTGTTACCGTAAGAGCGTTGAGGACGGTCGCCACCTTCACTATTATAGCGAGGACGGTAAGAACGGTCGTTGTTATAGGAACGCTGAGGACGGTCGCCATTTTCCGCATTCGGATTAAAGCGCTGACGGTAAGGACGGTCACTGCTGTACGAACGTTGCGGACGGTCGCCATTTTCACTATTAAATCTCGGACGATAAGGGCGGTCACCATTTTCACGGTTATAAGACGGGCGACTATAGCTTCCCTCTCTGTTAAATTGGTTACCATCACGGCCGGCGCCTGAATTCTCCTCTGAAGAAGCATCACGCCAAGTTTCATTTTCTGTACTCATTGTTTTATTCGAATAAAATTAAACCTACTGGCCTCACGGCCATTCTTTCTTTATCTCTAATTACCTTTATTTTAGCTTATAACAAATTCCGGATTAAAAAAGTTGAAATCTCCGGTTTCCCTTGTCGCTTCTTAAAGCCCCGTATATGTATGGGGAGTAATTGCACGTAATTCTTTTTTTATATCTTCGCTTACATTCAATTCTTCTATGAATTCCTTGATAGAATTCTCTGTGATAGCCTGATTGGTACGTGTCAATGCTTTCAGCGCTTCGTAAGGATGCGGATATGCCTCACGGCGCAGGATTGTTTGAATGGCCTCGGCCACAACACTCCAGCAGTTATCCAAATCGCGATAGATAGCCGTTTCGTTCAACAGCAGCTTACGCAATCCTTTCAATGAACTCTGAATGGCTATTATGATATGTCCGAACGGAACGCCCACATTACGCAATACGGTAGAATCCGTCAGGTCGCGCTGCAAACGTGACACCGGCAACTTCACAGCCAGATGTTCAAGGATAGCGTTTGCTATGCCCAGATTACCTTCGGCATTTTCAAAATCAATCGGATTCACCTTATGCGGCATTGCACTCGAACCAACCTCACCAGCCTTGATCTTCTGCTTGAAATATTCCATGGAGATATACTGCCAGAAGTCACGGTTCATATCAATCATCACCGTATTAATTCGCTTCATCGCATCGAAGATAGCAGACAGATTATCATAATTGGAAATCTGAGTCGTATATTCTTCGCGCTCCAACCCCAGTTTCTCTGCAACGAACTTAGTACCGAAAGCTTTCCAGTCATATTCCGGATAAGCCACATGATGTGCATTATAATTTCCCGTAGCACCGCCAAACTTAGCAGTAACCGGACAAGCCTTCAATGCAACCAGTTGGCGTTCCAAACGATATACAAACACCATTATCTCTTTTCCCAGACGAGTAGGAGAAGCCGGCTGTCCGTGCGTTTTGGCGAGCATAGGAATATTCGCCCACTCTTCAGCATAAGCACGGAGTTGCGCTATCAATTCCTCTATCTGCGGATAATATACCTGTTCCAATGCCTCTTTTACAGACAGAGGAATAGAAGTATTGTTAATATCTTGTGAAGTCAGCCCGAAGTGGATAAACTCTTTATAGTCGTCCATTCCGCCTAACTTATCAAATTCTTCTTTCAAAAAATATTCAACAGCCTTCACATCATGGTTAGTCACGCTTTCAATATCCTTGATACGTCCGGCATCGGCTTCTGAAAAATTACGGTAAATATTTCTCAAAGTTTCGAATACATCCTTATTCACCCCTTTCAACTGAGGCAAAGGCAGTTCACATAAGGTTATAAAATATTCCACTTCAACCTGTACACGGTATTTTATCAGTGCGAATTCTGAGAAATAGGCAGCCAAAGCATCTGTCTTGCCCCTGTAGCGACCGTCAATCGGGGAGATTGCGGTAAGTAAATCAAGTTCCATACGTCGTATTTATGATAATTATCGGATTGCAAAATTACGGCTTTTTTCCGAGTAATCAGGTATAATGGGGAAATAAATTAAAAAAATGAAGTTTCAGAATAAAAAAAATAGCTTTGTATACTATATACAAAGCTAAAATCCGCAACAATTGTGTGGGCGTTGACGGATTCGAACCGCCGACCCTCTGCTTGTAAGGCAGAAAAGTCCGGCACATAACTAATTATCTCACAAACAATTATCAGAGCAAGCTGTTTTTGTTATAAACTATTTCAAATTAGACTTCTGTTTTAACAACTCTATCTCATGGTTCAAAAGAGCGATTTCCTGCTCCTGAGCACTGCACTTTCGCAATGCTTCCCGTAGCTGTTGCCGAAGGGAAGCTATCAGTTCATCCTTGTCGTTCATGCTGTTCTATGCTAATTAATCTAAATGGTATTTTCCCGGTCATAAAACGCGTATGCAAATCGACTTCAATCCAATAGCGAGCACGGTTTTCAATATTATTATTAGAAGACATAAAATCGATTTCAAATATTCCTTTATCTTTTGCTTCATATCTGACAATATACTTCTCTATACTGGAGTTTTTCTCAAAATCACTCATTCCGTCTTGTCCCCATATAAAAATACGATCCGTTAAAGGAGACATTATATTTGTTATTAAATAGGGAAATTCTATCTCAGTATGCGGAATAGTCAAAATTGGGTTATTACAATGGATACCCAAATTGCCAATATGAATATATCGCTTACATAAATGGAGAAGTTTTTTTCCATCTAAGCCAAATTTTTTGCTACCGTCTTTATAAGTCTGTTCATGAACCAAAAAAGAAGCTATAACTGTGTGTGGTCTATATTTCCTTACACTGCTAATAGCATCTAATTTTTCAACATCTGGCGGATAAATTATTGTTGGTACACCACATATTCTATCCATCATCATTGGATAAGGATCACGTTTAGCATAACTATCAGTTATGGGAATACTAAGCTCTCGTCCCAAATAACCTTTTCCAGCACCTATTTCAATAGCAGATTTGTCTGAAATAAGCTCATCTAAGAAAGCACAAAGTTCTTCTGTCGGAAGAACGTATATATCTTTCTTTTTCATCATCAACTGGATTTGATTACGTGTGTATTGCCGATAAAAAGCAAGCGGATGAATAATCAAATCATCCTTATCAAAACATTTATCTACAAAATCACAAATATCCTCCACATACATAGCACAAGACTGCTTTTGAGGATCCAAAGGCTGAAGCTTTCTTGTTACTCCCTTATGTATTCTATAGTGAATATCCATTTTTACTTATATTTTATTGAAAAAAAAGGTATGGATAATTTAGTTTATTGTTTAATAAGACACAGATTGATTTCACAGCTAGTTAAAGTACAATATGTATATTATGATATTGATACCGTTATAGGGAAATAAATCAAGCTAAATTCCTTTCATAAAAAGGTTTTCCCACACGATTTATATGCTCACCAATAGGAGTACCTATATTCTTATTGTAATCAACCACATCAACCTTATATAACAAACCCAAATCCTCTATCTGGATATTGATATCCATTAGCTGATTAAAGGTAAGCCCATCCCCCACCGCAGCCAAGTCAATATCCGATCCCTCGGAATACGTACCCTTGGCACGGGAACCGAAAATAAGTACCTTTTCTATATTGGGATAACGCCGGAACACACCGCAGATATCCGTTATTACCGTATCGCTTAATCCGTACATATCAAAACAATGTATTCATTTCAAGCCGTAACTTTTCTTCATTGAGTTTATCGTCCAATCGCTGCAACAAATGGGAATACTCATCATATATATTACGGACGATTTCAATGGCATCACCTTCATTGTAAGTATGTGAAGTGGTTACTCTGGCTTTCGCCATTCTGCGCCAACCGTCGTGGTCGGCAATCAAGCCGTCCTCGAATGCCTTCTGAAGCGTACCGTTCGGACCTTGCACAAATTCATAGCCTTTGTACTTTAATAAGTCTTGGAGAACCTTCCAGCCAAGTTCGAAAGTATATTCAAATCGCTGTATCAACCCTTCCATTTCCAATTCAGACAAATCATCCGCTTTCTTATCAGATTCCGTTATATCCTGAATACGCTTATTAGCGCGATGAAAGCTGTCGTATCTTTGAAGCCAACGTATATCTTGTTCCATAATTTGTTTTCTTCTTTAATTTATTCTATCCTTTTATACTTATAAGGATTTACGATTGTTAGGGGATATAAATTAAACTCATTTTCATTAATAATTTTCAAAGGTACCTTATCACGACTTGATACATTTTCGTTATCAACAATATCATAAGTATACATATATTTAGCATCCCTCGACAAAGAGAAGTAATAAGTATCTTCAAAACTTGCCCAAGATGTTCTTATCTTCCCAAATATTTTATCATCATAGCCATTTTCAAGCAAGCCTGAAACTGAAATTTTTCTAGGAATATCATACACTTCTAAGAATTCCATAGTTCTTGAATTATCATCTGTTTGAAATTTCCCATGAAATACATCAAGTACCGCTTTCTGTTCTTCAGTATAATATTCTTTTATATCTTCATCTTCACCGCAAGCTGAGAACAAAAACAAAAGTACAAATGCCAAATAATGCTCTATAATTTTCCTCATTTATATACCTACTTATTCATTAATACATTAATCAATCTCTCTTTCTCTTGAAGAAGTTTATCTTTCGCATCAATAACTTCTTTTAAATGCTTCACTTCCTTTAGGGCATCATCAAGTTGATTTTGGCATTCAGCCATAGTTATATGCCCATTATTATCTCGACCAACAACAACATTTGAACTTCCTGTATTAACTTGACTAATAGTTGAATCATCAAAAAAATACCCAACAGGAACTTTTAAAGCCTCTGCTATTCGTTCGATGGTGCTAATTTTTGCATCCGCACCATTTAATATCTTAGAAATAGTAACATCCGACACACCGGACATAGAAGCAAGGTTTGAATTATTAACTTTGCTTTGAGCCATCAAAAGCTGTAATTTCGCTATATTCATAAATTAAAATTCGACTTTCTTACTTTAGTTTATTAAAATACCTTAATTTAACCCGAACTTTGCTTTATCGAATTAAACTTTACTTTATATTTGCACCATAAAGTTAGTGCAAAAGTGCAATAACAGCAAAATAAAGTTGGAATAAAAACAGCAAAATAGATTATTCACTCTAAAAAAGACAAGATATGACACAGAAAGAATTCGAAGATAGAATCGGTGAAAAGTTCGTAGGTGATTATTCAGAAGTAGAAGAATGCTATATGAATACAGACCTTGATAAAGACCTTTTTTGTAAGCTGTGGATTGAAAATCCAACCGCACTTAAAGAGATAGAACGGAAGACCGCATTAGTACGTGAACTATACGAAGAGCGTAAATGCCTTTCTAACCTTTTGATAGATCAAGCAGAAAAATGTAATGCAAGCGATTTGAGAGAAATGGCAATCGCTATGATTGGCGAACGTGAGTACCTCAGAAGAAAGATTGCCAAAGGCTATAACCTCTGGGATGATGATAAGAAGTTGTTGGATAATATTTTAAGCAAGTAATAATCATGGGATATTCAAGATGTGCCACGTGCAAATACTTTAGTCGCAGCACTGAAAATAAAGCTATTGGTCTTTGCGCTAAAAGAGGTTCCGAAAAATGGCTCGCAAATGGAAGGGCTTGTTTGGAATACGAAAAGAAAAAACAAAAATAGATAACCAATCCCGGCCGGGCTTGACCACCTTGCCGGGAACTCAGACAATAATATCAGGTATATGGAAAATCAATTAGAAATTATTAAATCCAATCTCCCTTATGGCTATGAGGGGAGCATTGCAAAAGAAGCTGGATGTTCAAAAGGCACAGTACATAATATCCTAAACAACAAGCCTGCATCTGCCCGTTCATCTTATAAGGCTAAAGTTCTCACAATAGCAACCAGAATGGCTAAAGAAGCCTTGGAAGCCTCAAAAGGAGTTTCTAAAGCGGCAGCCGAATTAGAAACATTGCAAAATGGAACTACAAGCGAACAATGAATTAACCAAGCGTGAAAATCAAATCGCCGGACTTGCCTTTTGCGGACTCGCAAAGAAAGAAATGGCAGACAGGCTTCACGTGGCTTACGGAACTATCAACGTATTGCTCGACAAAGCATACAAAAAGACCGGAACCAGCAAATTAAATGAACTGGGGTCATGGTGGGCCAATAGAGTATTTACTCTAAACATAGATTTTCAACAGCTACAAAAGACGATTATAGCTCTTTGCTTCTTGGGAATAACAATATTCCAATTTTCAGTAGATAATCATCACGATTATTACTACCGAACAAGAAGAGGAAGAACGCAAAGATACAAGACCGAAGAAATATCTCAACCTAATTATAAACAGGCAGCATAGCATAGAGTTGCAATGTGTTTCAGATAGTGAAGAAAGCTCGTAACCAATAATTAACCAACCAAAGAAACAGCTAAAATGGGAGAAAGATATTTAGAAAGAATTGTAGCAAGCGGCATAAAAATCGGAACGATTCAGACGCTTAAAGCATTAGGGCTACTGCCGGAGGTGGTAACAATCTCCCAAGCAGAAAAGATATACGGACGTCGTCTCATTACAGAATGGCGTAGTAAGGAATGGATAAAGTTTTATCCTGCAAAGAACAAGGAACGCGGCAAGTATTATGTGAAAATGTCCGAACTGGAAACAGCAAGTGCCATGATGGATATTCATAACAAAGTACCGGCCAACATAATCAAAGTATTAATGCAAGTACCATGACTGCAAAAGATATACAAATAGGGCAGAACATTACAGCCGGACTCTTTTTCCGGTGCGGACATTACGGGGATGATGTGGACTACGCCATTATTACCGGAGTGGTTATACGCAAATTGGAATGCTATAATCAGGTGCTTGTTGATGTCGATTTAGAACAATCGTTTAATAGTCCCGGCAAATCAGTCTGGGTACGGTTAGACAAGGCAGATTTTAATATTAACAACTAAAATTCTCATTATGAGCAGTATTATTCAAGTTAAGATGGAAGAGCTAAATGCGCTTCCAGCAACGAAAATTGTCGAAAATGAAGGTGTACAAGCAAAGTTTATTCAAATGTACAATGCAATTTGGGGTACGGATAAGGGTGAGCAGATGTACCACAAAGAAGTATTCAATTTTCAAAAATTACTTCGGGATAACCCCGATGTATCCACTTCAAGCAAAATGTCCCTTTATGGCTGTTTCCTTGATATCGCAGTCAATGGACTAACATTAGACCAGACAGGGCATCCGCTCTGCTATATTCTGAGTCGCAACTGCAAAACTGGGTACAAAAACGAACATGGGAACGATATTTACGAAAAACGTGCATACGTTTCAGTTACCGGCTACGGTGAACTTACCATGCGTATGCGTGCCGGCCAAATTAAATATGCTGACAACCCCGTCGTCGTTTATGAGGGAGACCATTTCAAGGCATCTTTAGTCAATGGAGTAAAAAACATCGAGTATGAAGCACAATGCCCCCGCACATCAACCAAGGTTATTGCAGCATTCATACGCATTGTACGCAATGATAATTCAGTGGATTATCAATGGCTCATGCAAGGGGATATTGAACGCTTGAAGCATTATAGCGAAAAAGCAAATTCCAAATGGAATGAGCAGACCAGACGGAGAGAACTTGGTAATGCCAATGCTTTATACACTTCCAATAATGGCGGTATTGACCCCGGTTTCCTTGAAAACAAAATGATTAAACACGCCTTCGACGCATACCCTAAAGTACGTACCGGAAAATATACCATTATGGCAACCGACCAGGAGGAAGAAGAAATCATCGATTATGGAATTGTGGAAGATGCCAATATTGCACAGGAAGACCCAAACATTCCTTTTGGTGAAGAAAAACAGCTCACCGCACCGGAACCGGTATCTGTAAATGTCAGCAAAGCAGATGAAGAAGAAGGATTCTAACCATTAATACTTAAAGCTATGTCAACAGAATTAATAAAAGTAGAAGAGTTTACCTCTTTAATGAAAAGTGCCCCTGACGCCTTAGGCAAGAACCAAAAATCAATAGCCAACTGTAATTCAGCGGGACAGGCAATCTTAGATACGATTCAAGGAGAAGGCATGACTGATGAACTGGATGCCAAAGCTGCGGAGTATCTGAAGAAAGTCAATGTTACAATTACCAACATGAAAAGCCGTCGTGCGCCTGTTACCCAACTATTCGACCGTATCCGGTCCATTTTCACGACAGATGAAAAAGCTATTGACCCAAAAGACAAATCAACAATTCCGGGCAAAATAGCTGCAGAACGTGATAGATATGCAGCACTGAAGCGTGAAGAAGAAAGAAGGAAGCAGCAGGAGATGCAACGACAAGCCAATATCGAAAAGGAAAAAGGAACGTATCGGTTTGCTATTGAACAAGCTATCAATACGCACATGAGTTCCTATTTTGCCGAACAACAGAAGAATCTGAGCCATATTTGGGAAAGCATTACACTGGCTACATTTGAGCTGAAAGAAAAGAGTATTAGAGGTTGGTCAACTCTGTACCCTCGTGAGCACTTCGACACTTTCAATCAAGACATCACAACTTATTATCTGGACGCACAAACCAAAGCGAATATCAAGGCTGAAATTCTAAGCAATAAATATTCCGCTTTCTCTCAACAGTATAAGTTTGACATGGAGGATTTACGTCAGTCATTTATCGACCGCCTTTCCTCCAAAAAGCAAGAACTTATTGAGGAAGAAGAATTACGCAAGAAAGATGCTGAAGCTGCTGCCAAAGCGGAAGCCGAAAGGAAACAACGGGAAGAAGAGGAGCGAAAACAACGTGAACTTGAAATACAGCAAAAAGAACATGAGCAGCAACAAAAAGCGGAGTCTTCTATACAATCCGCACAAATGAATAGTCTGTTTGCAACGGCTGCCGCTTCTGTTACAACAAGGACTAGCAAAGCCAAAGTGACTGAAAGAATTAAAATACTACACCCTGCCGGCTTCTTGGAAATATATCAGATGTGGTGGATAAATGAAGGTCAGAATCTGACAATAGAAGAACTTGAAAAAATCCACAAAAAGATGATTTCCTTCTGCGAAAAGAAAGCTAACAGCAATGATGAAATGAAAATCAAATCAAAATATATCCGATACGAAGAAGAAGTTAAAGCAGGAAAGTAATGGCAAATCCGGATTCATATTACTTGCGTACAGAAGTCAGCAACTCCGATCTGACAGAACTCAAAAACTATCTTTATCCCCGTACCCAGTATGGGGATAAAGAAAAAGCCTTCAAGTTTGGGACATTGGTAGATGCACTTATTACCGAAAACGAACGGGTACATTATAGTAAGCGCATGGTGGATGATGTAACCTATTCACGGGAAGATTTCGAGTTAGGCCTTGCCATGAGGGAAGCTTTAAGAAAAGAGGCAAGAAAAGACGAGTTCCTTAGAGCCGTTCTTTCCAACTCCGATACCCAGAAATTCATGGTAAACAAATCCCAGCGATTTCTCTACGGAAACTTTGAGTATACTCTTGATACCCGATGTAAATGGGATTGGTGGTTACCTGGTTTTGGATTTGGTGGAGATTTAAAGACCACTTTTGCAGAATCACAAAACCAGTTCAATGAAGCTATAGATTTTTTTGATTGGGACCGTTCCAGAGCATGGTATATGGATATAGCAGGAAGTCAACAGGACTTTATCTATGCCATCAGCAAGAAGAACCTGAAAATATTCAAAGCATTCATTAGACGAGACGATGATACCTATAAACGTGGAAAAGAGAAATATGATGAATTGGCTTTTAAATGGTGGATGCTCTTTTCTTGATATATTTTAATCGAAAACGATATGAACATACTTATCACACCCAAAGAACAAATCTGCAAGGAACTTACAGATATTGACTCATTCCTCAATATAACAATGAGCGAAAATGCAGAAGAAGCCGTATTGCGCGGAAATGACTTGGCTGTATATGTCGCCCGTTCAGGCAAGTTATTAGCTGATGCTAAATATTGGCTTAACGAAGCCATGAATTCCGAAACAATGAAAACACTTGCCGAAACAGCCAAAAATGCCAAGGCTACAGCTACGGCAATAAACGCTTTAGTAAACTCCCTTTGCAGGGAAGAACGATATTTGGTCGATTGGTGTGAACGGTGCAATCGAACCGCAACACATCAGCTATCATGGTGCGTGACAGTAATAAGCAAAGCCAAAGAAGAAATGAAAATGGCTGGTATGTACAACAATAACAACAGACAAAAATGCTAAACGACCAAGAAGCACCCAAATACTTGCTTTGGCTTCTTATAGCCATTATCCTAATGGGATTAGACGAAAACATTACTGGATTCCCATTCATCATGGGAGCCGGTATAATCATATATCTATTTATTAACATGCTTATTCTTACATCAAAGGATGAGCCTAAAAAAGAGAACAATGGAAACTGCAAAAATTGACATCAAGCAGGCTGTCATTAAAAAAGACAGATTAAATGTTGTGTACAACGAGCGATTCACAGAAGCCAACTACACAAACAAGGTTACCAAGAATTGCGACCAAATCGTACATTCCGAACTGAAGGAGATTTTTAATCACTTGAAACTGCATCTTGTGGTATTATGCGAGCAACCCGAAGCGGAGAAAATCTACAAGTCAAGTTTTACATCACCGGGCTTTGATGAAACTCTGAATAACTACTTCATTACCGGATATGCCAATGATAGCAACGATGGAGTACCGGGTATAACCATAATGGGAGGCAAATTACTACAATCCGGTAAAATTGTGGATTTGAAAATCTTTACTCCATTCGGAGACGAAGAATATAAATTTTCAGAAGAACTACAAATAGATGCAGCAGCTTGCGATGCGGAAGTGGAAGCATATCTCTTTGAAGAGAAATGGGGCATTAAGCAAGAGCGGTTAGACTTTGATAGCGATATCCCCGATGAAGCTGTTACCGATGCAGAAGAACTTCCTGCAGAAGAAGAAAAGCCTAAAAGAAAAGGCAGAAAGACCAAAACCATAGCTCCTGCCGCTTAATCAAATTCGGGGCTGATTTTTGTCAGCCCCATAAAACTCTAAATTACAAGTCATGATTATAGAATTAAAAGGAAACGTTTTTGAAGTTACTTTCAAGTACAAGCCCACTATTGTTGACAGAATACGTCAAATCACAGGCAAGAGATATGACGGAAGCAGAAAGAAATGGCTTATTCCTGTTTCCAGTCGTGTCGAACTTGAAAAAATGGTCTATCAAATCAGACCATTTGAAAATATCCAATGGGTTACAGGACAACAGAAACAAGAAGAAGAGGAAGAAGTTGCGTACAATATACCGGAGCTGCCGGAGCTTGATATTCCCCACTTACTAAAAGTAAACCCATATCCCTATCAATTAAAAGGAATTGCAAGAGGATTACAGCTCAAACGATTCATGAATTGCGACGAGCCGGGCCTTGGAAAGACACTGCAAAGCATTGCAACCATTAATCTTGGGAATGCCTTTCCTTGTTTGGTTATTTGTCCTTCTGCCTTAAAGGTTAATTGGGAAAGAGAATGGCATAAGTTCACAGATAAAAAGGCAATGGTACTGACGGATAAAGTACGAGATACATGGACTTTCTTTTATCAGACTGGCATGTATCAGGTATTCATCGTTAATTATGAATCGCTTAAAAAATACTTTGTACAACGTATCAAAAAAGAATCTGGTTGGACTTTAAGAGATGTGGAATTTAGAAACAGCATCCAACTTTTCAAATCTGTAATCATTGATGAAAGCCACCGTTGCAAATCATCATCCACTCAGCAGGCTAAATTCTGTAAAGGTATATGCAATGGTAAGGAATGGGTCATTGAACTTACCGGAACTCCGGTTGTCAATAAGCCTAAAGATTTAATTCCGCAGTTATCTATCCTTTCCAGAATGGAAGATTTTGGAGGATATAAGACATTCGTCAATAGATATTGTTCCGGCCAAAATGAAGCATCAAACCTGAAAGAACTTAACTATATGCTATGGACTAAATGTATGTTCCGGCGTGAAAAGTCATTGGTGCTGACAGACCTTCCCGATAAAATACGACAAGTAAATACTTGTGAGATAACTAACCGCAAGGAGTATATCGACGCAGAGCGTGATCTTATCATGTACCTACAAAAATACAAAGAAGCGGATGATGAAAAGATAGAGAAAGCATTACGAGGTGAAGTCATGGTACGTATTAATATCCTCCGCCAAATATCAGCCAGAGGGAAAGTACGTGATGTAATTGAGTTCGTAAAAGACTTTCGTGAGAATGGAAAGAAAATCATCCTCTTTTGCTCACTTCACGAAGTGGTAGATCAACTGAAAAGCTATTTTCCTACGGCTGTATCTGTAACTGGAAGGGACTCACAAGATGAGAAACAAAGAGCAGTGGATTCTTTTCAAAACAATCCCAAAACGGATATTATCATCTGTTCCATTAAAGCTGCAGGAGTCGGACTTACCCTAACAGCATCAAGCAATGTTGCCTTTGTTGAATTCCCCTGGACTTATGCCGATTGTTGCCAATGCGAAGACCGTGCGCATCGTATAGGGCAAAAGGATTCTGTAACCTGTTACTATTTCCTCGGACGACGTACCATTGACGAGAAGGTTTACCGTATCATTCAAAATAAGAAAGCCATTGCCAAAGATGTTACCGGTTCCACGGAAGATATAGAGGAAAATATCGTTGATATGGTAGCTAATATTTTCAGCACAGATTATGATGATGAAGGTTTCTAAAATAACACCACAACAAAAAATAGACCGGCTGAAAAAAGCCGGCTATCAGGTTCAAGAAAAAGGTAATAAAATCCGTGCCGCTAAGGGTTCTTTGATAATCAATGGCACTATAAACCAAGTACACAAAGAAGTTTTTAACCGATAATTATATTGATATGAATACGTATAGCAAATATGTACCCAATGTTTTTCTCGCAAAATGCAGTGAAAAACACGAAAAAGGAGAAGTTATTGAAGTTACAACCAAATATGGCAAAGAGAATGAATGTATTGTATTCAATCTCATCTATGAACGTGAAGGCTTTTATTATTACTCCATCGTCAGAGCTGACGGATTTAATGTGCAGGAATGGGCCAAGCAAAGAGCCGAGCGCCGCCATGGTTGGGCCCAGTCTGCCGGACAAAAAAGTAACGAATATTTCAACCGCTCGAACAAAGACAAAGATTTTCTTTCTCTTGGAGAGCCAATCAAAGTCGGACATCATAGCGAGAAACGGCATCGAAAAGCGATTGATGATGCTTGGAACAATATGGGAAAAAGTGTTGAATTTAGCGACAAGGCTGCCGAACACGAAAGAATTGCCAAATATTGGGAAGAAAAGGCAAACACTATCAATCTTTCTATGCCGGAAAGTATCGATTTCTACGAACACAAGTTAGAGAAAGCGAAAGAATATCATGAGGGTGTTAAGTCTGGCAAATATCCACGTGAACACGCTTATACTCTCACTTATGCCAAGAAAGCTGTTAATGAAGCACAAAAGAATTACGAATTAGCTAAAAAACTATGGGGAGATTATCTGACGAATGGTGTTGTATGAACTGCGCCCGATTGAACGAATGTTTGATGAATGAACCAGATTTAAACTTACTTGACTATTGCGTGGCATACAAAGACTTAGAAAATAAAGAAGATTAATTAAAAACGGGACAGTTATGAAACAGACATTAGAAGAAGCAGCATACGACTATGCTACTAATAAAACAAAGTTTAGAAAAGAGGTTTTAAAGGAGGTTGATCCAGATAACTATGTTAGTCGGAAATCTGATTGTATGGAAGATTTTCAATGTGGTGCAGAATGGCAGGCAAAGCAATCTCCTTGGATAAGCGTTGAAGATAAACTGCCTTCTTTAAACCAAAAAGTAATAGTTTATAATGGGAAACAAGTATATATATCTCATAGGACAGAAAAAGACTACGCAAAAGATGCTAATTCCTTCTTGTATGGATTGCAAACCTATAATGTTGTAGCCTGGATGCCCATCCCGTCTTTCAATGAGATACTCGAAGCCAACAAGGATGTACTTGAACGAATTAAAGAGAAAGGAGATTGATTATGGAACAAGAAAGAAAAATCGGAGAGGTATTTGAATATAATGGAGAAAAAATTATCGTGAAAAAAGATAGCAATTTTATATATGGATGTGATAGATGCGTCTTTAATGGTAAACCGGAATGCGGTGATTATTATTGCTTGTATTTTGAAAGACAAGATAAACAAGATGTGCACTTTGAAAAAGTGGAGGATTGATTGAAAGAGGAGCTTATAAAGAAAAAACTGCTCGCAGAATTTCGGGAATGGTTCTGTGAAGGTTACTGCCAATTCTACGGAATGGACGACTACTGTAGATGTTGCCCAGTCAAGGATGAAAACTGCTGGTTAAGAGAAGTTGAAAAGCCTGCCGGGAAAAAGGGGAAACGGAAACCCATCCGTTTCTGTGATACATGCAGGAACTTTAAATCGGATGAAAGAGAATTGAATGATGATGAAATGGATAGAGCTGTTGAGGAGTCAGCCAAACGACATTATAGTGACCTTTGTGCGTTAAACCATTCTCTTAGATTTAAAATGCCCAACGAATATAACGATGATAATTGGGGATTTTATTGCAAAGAGTGTAAGGATTACGAAGAAATATAATTGATAATGAAGCGTGAAATAAAAAAGTTCATATAGCATGAAGATAATTGTTAGTTTTTCCGGTGGTAAGGATTCGCAAGCCTGTTTAATCCAGGCTGCCAATAAATATGGAGCCGATAAAATAGAAGCCGTATTTTGTGATACAGGTTGGGAGCATCCCGATACTTATCAACATATTAGTAACGTGTGCAAACAACTTGATGTCAGATTAGTAATTTTGAGAAGTAAGAAATACACTGATTTTATGGATATGTCTATCAAACGTTCCCGATTCCCGTCTTCCCAAAGAAGGTTTTGCACCTCTGAATTAAAAATAAAGCCGATGATTGATTATATTCTCTCACTTACTGAACCTTGCTTGATAATTCAAGGTATTCGAGCAAAAGAAAGCGAAGAACGCGCCAAACTTCCTTATGAGTGCAACTACTTCGGAGAATATTTCGAACGTGTGAAAAAGAATCGTAAAGGAAAGGTTATTGAGGTATGGAAGCAAGATTATCGTAGAAAAGATGTGCTTAAATGGTGCGAACATTATGATTCCAGTGTTTCCCGCCCAATCTTCCAATGGTCAGCACAAGAAGTTATAGACCAGATCCTTTCTGCTGGACAAAATCCAAATCCTTTATATTATCGTGGATTTTCCCGAGTTGGTTGCTATCCCTGTATTATGTGCAGGAAGCAAGAGGTAAAGCTAATTTCGCAAGAAGAGTTTGGACGAAGTCGCTTGATAGATGCCGAACAACGAATGAAAGAAGAGACCCCAAAGGGTTCGTCTTTCTTCTCACCTGGCTACATTCCTAATCGTTTCTGTAAAAATAAGACTTATCCAACAGTAGAAGAAGTTTTCGAGTATGTAAACCGGAAAGATGCCGGCATGGATGATATGTTTGAACCTGAAGGTGGATATAGCTGTATGAGCCTTTATCATGGGCTTTGTGAATAGAGATTTAATTATCGTCAATAACAAAATCACAAAAAATTTATGGGTGGAATGGAAAAACAAATTATCAGATTATCAAAAGCAGTATTAAGCAGAGATTTTAGACAGAAAAAGAGTATCTTTTGTTCAATGGTATTACGGCTAATGGATACCGAAGAATACGCAAACGATTACTGCAATGCACTTAACCTTGTTCTTGAGTTATTTCCAGAAGTTGATAGGAGAAAATTAGAAAAAGAATTAAATAAATACGTTTGATTAATCAGTACGAATGACGAAAATGACTAAAGAAAAATGTATTGTATGCGGAAAAGAAACTGTATCAGTCATTAAGACTGATGCCGGCTATATCTGCTATAACTGTTATGCCGAGCAAAAGAATCCATCCAAAAGAAAAAGGAAGAAAAATAACGAGGAAGAACGTATGCAGTGCAAGTTCTTTGAAGAAGTGGGAAAGCTATTCCCCAAGTTGCCCGATAAACTTCTCTTCGCTGTTCCGAATGGTGGAAGCCGCCATATAAGGGAAGCCGCTAATCTCAAACGGCAAGGTGTAACTTCCGGCGTATCCGATGTTATCCTACTAATCCCAAAGAAAGGCTACGCTTCGCTATGTATAGAGTTTAAGACAAAGAAAGGCATCCAATCGGAAGAACAAAAAGAATTTCAAAGGCAAGCGGAAAACTGCCGAAATAAGTATGTTATTGCCCGCAGTGTCAAACAAGGCATTGACGCACTAAAGGAATATCTGCTATAAAGGTGAGGGGTCGCTATTCACGAGACCCCCTCACTGCTATTTTGAGACTTTTATAAATTCATTGTAATCAATCTTTGTGTTGGGATTAAAATTAACCAATTCCAGTTTATACCCCTTTGTGCCCCAACTCCACCACAAGAATTTTCGTTTTGGGATTCGATGAACAGCAGCCGCCAGACTATCACGAATATTATAATAAACCGTAGAATCCTTGAAACAGGCTATCACATGAGACCATTTGCTATTAACCTCTAAACAATCCGGCCTGTCCGGAAGTGGATGCCAACGGTCTGCATAGATTGTTTCTGTTGAATGAATCCCGGTTTTAACCAAAGCCTCAAGATGCTTGTTTTTAATGCCGAGTTCTTTTATTGTTTGAGCATCATCGGCACGATACTCTTTCAGCTCATCAATAGTCAAGTTCAATGCCGACACGGAAACTGCATTTAAACTATCCCGAATTTTATAGGACTTTATGTCTTTCATTAAGATTGCAATATTACCGGATTGACGCTCACATTCCTTTTGCAGCTTCCGATTATATTTAATCAAGCCAATAGTAACAGATACCAGTGCTACTAAACCTATAAACAACCATTTTTTCATATAATCTTAGACCTTAAGATAATTAGCTATTCCAATGGCATGAGCCTTTACAATTCGCGCTTTCCCATCAGCGGAAAGTAAGAATTCAACATCTTCCTTATTATCCTGAAAAAAGTTTTCGGTAAGAACTGCCGGACATTTCGTTTTCTGCAAGATGTAGAAGTTTTCTTCCCAGTCAGGGTCTTTATCCGACCAATCGCTGCGTATTTTTGTCCCGGTCGGAAAGCATTCTGCAGCCGATGCGTACAGACATGATGCCAATACATCGGCTTTTGTGCTTCCCTTGCTCGTGTAAGCAGACCAGCCTCTTGCTTGCATCCAATCTATTCCAGAACCTGCTGCATTACAATGAATAGAAATCAAGATTACATTAGATGTACCCAATCTGCCACAAATCTCATTCACACGCCGGCATCGCTCTGATAGTGGAACATCTATTGTCTCCTTTACAACCCTTTCAGCATCAATACCCATTTTGCCTAATTCCAGAACAAGCATATCTGCGATTTCACGAGTCCAAGCATATTCCCGCAATTTTCCATCAGGAGAGCGCTTGCCCTTTGTATTCTCACCGTGGCCGTTATCAATTAGTACTTTCATTTTCTTTCAACTTTAGTTTTAATCTGTTCAATTAAATCTTCTGCATCCTTACTGCTAATACATTTTACTATCTTTTGTGCCATATCGGCTACATCGGCAGCATGAGACTTCTTTTTGCGGCTATTTTCCAATACCGAGCGACCTTCTATGCAGATAATACCCATTGTTATCAAAATCATACAATAAGGAGCTACATACCAGGAAATGAACAGTCCCAAGACATCGACCATTGTACCGAATATCAATACGCGGAAATAATCAACCACTTTAGCTACAGTTCTCCTTAACCCCTTACTGTCAATTTTTTCTTTATTTACTCTTGCCGCATCAATGCCGCTCCACATATCCACGAATGAAGAAACGACAATAAAAATACAACATGTAAACAATACGATTGCATACAAACGCAAGTCCGCAAACTTTATCCCACCTATCTGTTCAATCACTTCAACCATTAGAATATAGTATTAATTATCCATGAAAAAACATAGGCTACACCAATGATAAGGTCTGCCAAATAAGCTCCACGTAAAGTCGCCTTAATATCTTTCTCATCAGGAATATCATCCTGCGCTTCTTTCCATTTTGCTGCAATGTAAGCGCATCCTGTACCAATAGCAGCACCAGCCAATACCGGAACAAACTTATTTCCAAACAAGAATACAGCAACCAACACACAAATAGCCACAATCAAGAGACCAACCAAGCCGTGAATAATTTTATCCCAGCCATACTTTTCTACCAAATCATTACTCGCTTTCATAAACTCTTTTCTCTTAAAATATAAGCCAAGAGAGAAATTGAAGCATAAAAAAAGCAGCCGGAATTCGACTGCTTTAACTTTTAATGATTATCTTTGCAACATCTCACTTACAAACGCAAATTGCTACTAGAACAGCAGAGGGTATATGCCCCCGGTTACGTTCTAGTAGCGTCGTGCGTTAATATGTAGGTGAGATGACAATTAACAGGCCGGGGGCTTTTTTCTTTCCTTCCCCCAAAAAGGAATATTCACATACTATTCAACTTGATATTTATTCAGACTGAACGTATCTTTCTTTTTCCAACCGTCAGCAAGCGTTTTTTGGATATGCAACATGACTTTTGTATAGAAGTCTGTCAATTCCTCCAATGCCGAAAACTTCCGATAAACGGGCGTTTCATCCGTACCAAACTTGAATACAACCGGAAGGGTTGCACCATTTGTCTGTACGGCCAAATCGTATGCAGCTTTGTAATTGAACTGATTTTCTCTTGAAAGCCATACCTGCACACCCTCGTATGAAAATCCTTTCAAAATAGTTTCGTCCACCTTCTGGTTATACCAATCCATAATCAAAGCCTTAACTACTTCATCTGACGGTCTGCCATTCAGGAACTCCGCTTCCATGTAGTCAGCGGAACCGTCTTCATGTTCTTGGATATCCCAACGGACACGCCATTTATTCTTTGCCGGACTGACACATTCTATCAGTTTCACATCGGCTGTACCTTCTACTCTTTTCATCTTAACTGAATACATACTTGGTTCTACCTTTCCCGAAAGTTTCCGTCTTGATGGTGGTCTCAAACGGAAAACCGTCAGGGATTTCTTCAATCTGTTTGAGGATATTCTTCATTTCCTCACTGTTGGTAAAGAACTTTTTGGGTTCACCGTTCTGTTCTATAGCCACAATACAACGGTCCTCGCCTTGTTCAGTCTTTATTCCCATCTCAAAATCCTTGACTATGATAGGAAGGTTTACCAACTCACGGATACTTACCACCGTACCCGAAAATCGCTTCTTACCGTCTTCCGGCTTGTAAGCGACATTTAAATCTTTAAATGATTTCATTTTTTTGCCTGTTAATTTATAATACAACTTATTACAATCAGCGTGTTTCGTCATGCCGTAGAAACTGGCAATCAGTTCCCGCCTCCTTTTTCTACTTTTTACCTCGTGCATCTTCCGAGCAAACTTCTGTTTGATACGTTTTCTCAATCCTACATAGTTAGGGCGAATAACATAGCCAAGAAAATCAATACCTTCCTCTACCGGAAATACCCGTTCATTAGGCTTGATTTCCAAATCTATTTTCTTTATTTGCTCATGAATAACATCACGAATCTTCCACAATTCCGCTTTCGTTTTACCGAGCACGACACCGTCATCACAATAGCGGTAGTAATAACGGATACCGTACTTATCTTTCAAAAAATGATCTAAATAAACAGACAGGAGCAAGTTTCCCGCCCCCTGCGAACTGCGCAGTCCGAAACTGATACCTTCCGGCAGCAGCTTAACAAACCGTTCCAGTAAAACCAATAGCCTTTCGTCCTTGAACACCCTGCGGAAGCACCACATCACAAAATCCTGCCGCACGTTATCATAGAACCTGCAGATGTCGAACTTGTAAGCATATAACGTGCCTTCCGGGTCTTTTTGCAGATCGGTACGTATGCGATTCATCAGGTCATGTGTGCCACGCCTTTTGATACTTGCTCCCGTTGTCCGAATATAGCGTTTCTGCAAATGACGGTCTACAACATTCATTACAGCAAACACAGCAATACGGTCTTTCATAGAAAGTATCTGTAAAGTACGTTTCTTACCGTACTCCTCAATCTCTCTTTCATGGTAACCGCCAAGCTGGAATGAACCATCCGCAATAGCAGTCGTAAGTTCAATGATGATTTCCTCCCTATGAGCGAGTAAATATCGTCCTTGCTTTGACCTTTTACGATTTGTACCACGCAGTACTGTATCGAATGCCTCCGACATATTGGAGTATTCGATGATTTCCTCGATGATATATCCTTCCCTGCGCATAAGCTATTGGTTAATAAACATGGAAGATGAGGGCCTTCCTTTCCCCGGGTCTGACTTCTTCGAACTGATAACAGCCTACCAAACTCCACCCGACGCGTGATTTTTCAGCTTTCCACCTTTAAAGGTGCTATTGCTGCGGCTTGTTTCCCTCGGCTCCGCCTTGGGGACACGTCCCCGTGCTGTACGCCGATTTATTAGATTTCCAGACGGGAACCGACATTCGTATTCGAATTCGACGCATCGTTATTCGTATTCGCATTCGATACACCACCATTCGCATTCGCATTGTTGTACCCACGATAAACCACACGGCTTATAGGAAACTCCACCTTTTTAATTACAAAGGTATTACTTTTCATCTGAAAACTGTTTTAAATAATATTTTCGACGGGCTTACGCCCGTTTTTATTTTGCATCACTTCACATAAGCGAGAACGAAGCCGCTTTTCGCTTTGTCGCTTCGCTCCCGCTTTCGATTAAGCTATTTCGGACAACGCCTTATACGCTTCCACGCTTTCCGCCTTGACGAGCCGACCGCGGAAGGCCAGACGGGAACCGACAAGCGTACCCGAACCCGACGCATCGCCATACGTATACGCATACGATACACCACCATGCGCATACGCATGGTAGTACCCACGATAAACCACACGGCTAGCTGCAGTAGATGCATAATACTTGTCGCAATAATAGGTACTGGACGAACCGTTAGCTGTTCCTACCGGTACGATATCCATGTATTTACCATGGGCAACACCTGTTATCCACTGGTCGCTTGATGTCTTACCTTTCACCATACGGGTAGTACCGTCAGGCATCCAAATACGCCATTTCCCCTGATTACCGCTATCATTCGGCAAGTCCACACCGTCCATCATATCGTACTTGTTCCCGTAGATATCCTCGTAACCGATACAGCATGTATTGTTTACTTGAGTAACCATAGGCGCACCGTACTCATCTTGACTCATATACCACGCATATTGGTGAACAAGACCGTCGATAAGCGAATTTGTTACTTTGTTATTTATGGCGTAGGCTGCATCATAACCGATTGTATCCTGCATACCATAACCGGCTGTACCACCAGTTATACGAGCAGAAGTATGCTGCCCCGCACCGCATTGTTCCTGGCAATCCCTGCGCCCATATCTTGCATAGAACAAATTAGCAATACGTGAGTGCATCAAAGCATCTATCTGTTGCATTCCTCTTTGCTGACTGTAGTAATGAAAATCAGACCATGTCATAGCAGCAGCCGTAGAGCCTCCAGTAATACAAGCACGCAACTTACTACCAACAACCGAACTGCCAACAACAGCACACAGATGCTCATCGTTAGCGACCCAATCAGGCTCCATGTCCTCTATCTTGTCGGAGTTTGAAAGGACCACCTTGTCAAACTCTGCCGTATTCAAAATAGAAAAATGCAAAGCAACAGCGTTACTTGGAATCTCGGTAATCAGATACATACCCGCTTCAAAATTCAAGCCAATAGTAGGAACAACTATAGTTTTCACCACATTTCCGGAAGCATCAACAAATACACTACCAACAAGGTTAGTACCAGGAACACTTGGAAAACGGACACGCTTATATCCGGCAACATCAACCTTACAAACAGAATAAGTCTTATCACTACTATAAGAATCCTTTAATGTTGGTTTGCCGCTCAAGATTTTACGTTCTGCTAAGAAACCGCCTTGTATACCTTTTATATCATCCAATGTCAATACTGTAGCTGCAGGAATCGGCGGCATATTATCCGGCCCATTTGAACTGTAGCAGCTATAATGCCTGTTATTCAGATAATCATTTACCCCTTTACTCCAGAAGAAAGGCTCATACATCATCCATTCACCTTCATTACCATTCAGCTTAGCAACCGTACAATCATTAATATTTTCAGCATCAGCATAAAAGTTAGAACTGCTTTCATGTAGCGGATAATAAGTCATTTCACCATCGGGATTATTAACTTCCACTTCTTGGCCGGCAATAATCTCCTTACGACTGGTAGGCATCTTTGTAACTTTGGCAAGTACACGGAATCGATTCTTAAAAATAGCTGCTACATGGGCACTCATTACGTATGTATTGCCATATTTATAACCAGTCTTATTGTCAAGATTTGATATGTTAGCATCATCGGATACGCTATTATCAAACTCTATGACACTATAAGAAGGCTGTATAATATTCAATTCAGGATATTTCTCACGATATTTTTCCGCTTCCTCATCCTCCATGTACTTCATTAGCCGTATTGTGCCACGAAGTCCGGAATGGCGATTATCAATCGCCCCTGTAGAGGTGTACGTACCATATTCGTAATATTTTTCAAGCAATGAGCCATCATCTTCACGGTCTATGTCAATACTGAAACGTTCCAGTTTTCCCGTACCTGCTTTTTTGGCCGCATGAAGTTTTTCGAGCAAAGAAAAACCATCGATACCGGGACAACCCACAAAGCGATACCCCGTAATATTATTGATACCTTCCAAAATGAGTCCGCTTTCGGGAAGTTTTGTCAAATACTCCAGGAATAATTCTTCCAATGTATTCGGCAAACATAACCGTACAATCGGTGCACCCGTAGCAAGACGCAGGCGAGTTATTCCTGTTCCTTGTACATCCAGACTTTTTAATCGAGCCTGCCAGCTCAAATCTAAAGTGGTAACATTGCCGTTGTCGCCATTGCGGGCCAATAGATTATTACGCATATTAAGTTCTTCCAGTAGCAATAAAGCGTTTGTGGAAGACATAAACGAACCATTACGATAACCACCCGGCTTTTCTACGCTCATGTCAAGCTTAACCAATGAAGTGAACAGACCGAAGTTAAAGCCAATAGCAAAGGCATCCTCATGCCAAACCAGTTCCTTGACTTTCGCCGCACCGATGATCTTCAGCGGGTCATTCTCCCCGAACATTCCTTTTAACTGCAATGTATGAAGTGTATCGGCTTCCACCACACCGCTATCAGCCTGAACACCATTTGATGTTGATAGTTGCACACGATAGGGAATGGTTAAAGCGAACTGCATGGGCTTCAATATATAACCGGCATCCAACGATGCAGTGGATTGGTAAAACTGTGCTCCAAGAGTGGAAACATAACCATACTCCACTTGCTTAAGGTCATATCTTCTTTTTATAAAATACCCTCTATGAGCCTTCAATGACCCTTTCAAACCATAAATCTGAGGATAGGTCTGTTTCGCTCCGTCAGAACCCACCGGCATTTCATTCAAAAACGGATAGATATATTTGAAAATACCCGATTTGTTATACAACCTTGAACACCACTTTTTCATCTGCTCCGTATCAAAATGGTCTAAAGCCTTTTGAATGCTGAAAGCTGACATAAACGAAGTACCGCCATTATAGCCGTTAACCATTATTTCAGTCATCATTTCAGAGAAATTCGCAAGTATCAGATTCCATAACCAAGAGTTATGCCCCTGCATCACATACGCCCCATCACGTTTGGTCTGGCGGTTATCATCGTACCTTCCTGTAAGGAACGACTTGTTATCACTTCCGAGCTGGCAGTCACCGTCATAGTAAGTGGTGTACCATATCACACCGTCCCATGTCCTTATCAACATATTCTTCGCCAACTGGTCCACACCAAGATTAAAATCCACGTACAGATAGTAAGCTATCAGATATGGCAGGTTGAAATACTTGTGCGCTTCTTTCTTGAAAGTGCCACTCGTCCACTTGGCTTTAGGAAATTTACCATTTGCATCCTCATAATCCACGCTTTCAAACAAATGTGTTTCCTTGTTATATGTGAGATTCTTTCCTGCTTCTGTTTCCTTCATACAACGATAAACGAAGCCCATCATACGATCGACAGCCTTGTACATCTTGTCGTACTTGTCGCCGGTGCCGAGGTGGTCTTTCAAATTGGGTTCTTCGGCCTCATCACCTCCTCCATCCGACCAAAAAGTGTCTTTCGGGTGGTTAAACTCCAGTCCTCCATCGAAGTTGTTGTCCATAAAGTCTGCATGGTCGGCTTCCGTACTCGGCAGCCACTGGAACAGGCAACAGGGGTTGGAGTTGTTCAATGTTTCAAAGCAGATTGGAAGGTACTGCTTATGCCCCTCTTCATCGGCTTCGAGATAATTCAGTGTGTCGCCCTCTCCCCATGTTTCCTCGCCTATGGTCTTGTCCTGCCCGAATATCGGATAACTATCGCTCTTCTCATTGTTGGTGTTGTACTGCCCGTAATAGGTCAAATCATCATCCACAGATTTCGCAACAAAGAGGTCGCACGGCATACCGTCTATAGCCGAGCGGATGTCGTCCGTAATTCCGTGATCTTGTGCATACCTCTGTGCAGGAGTAAGAAGCCCCATTTCCTTTAGTCCGTCATGTATGAATTTAGCACCACCAGTGTTGGTAGTCATGGACGAATCGGAGAAATCGCACTTCGGGCACGCCAGTTTCGCACCGATAGAATTTTTACGCAGTTTGAAAAGATTCTTTTTACCCTCAGTGGTTATAGGATTGCTTTGGTTACCGTTTCCATCTATCTCACCATAGCTCAAACTTACAGTCTCACCCGGTGCTGTTTTCTGGAAGTAGAAACGAAGATTCTTCCTCGCATAGTTCACGGATGACGTTCCCTGTATTCTTGCATAAGCATTCTTCAGGATAAAATCCAAATTTCTATCCTCACCATTATAGAAACGAATTTCTCTCACCAATTTATTCGCTTTCTTATTATTTAACTGCGCCAACGCATCCATAACATTAAGCGTATCGCTTTCGCTCGGTACCTCGCTTCCTACGCTACCTGTGCCTATAAGCATCAGTATCGAATTCTTGCGTTTCGCCATCATTCCCATAAGTTTATCCATGCTCACGGTATCACCCTCACTTAACACCCTATTATCCTCGTCAAGCGAACGTACCCCTTGTTCGTTCTCCGTATCCTCCAAGTGATTGCGGTCTACTATGTAGTTATTCAAGACTTCATCCGAAGCCAAAGCCTTATCATAGATGCGGATACTCTTGATAAAAAGGTCTGCACCGTCCGATTTGAAACGTAATTGTTCCGTTATGTCGAAATTCACCTTATCCAACCATTTCGATGCAGCACTTTCCTCACCATTCACATAAAAACCTATCAATCCTCTCTGTTCGTTAGCTTCTATATCCGGATAAAACACGTAAGTTATCTTTATATTCGTACCCGGCTCGAATTTTGTACCTACACTATCTTCGTAACGGATTATCTCACCGCTATCCATTGCTTCGGTTACCACACCTGTAAGGAACTTGGCTTCTTCCGGTGTTACTACAAGACCGTAACGGTTTCCATTATTCAATTTGCCAAGACAGGTTATCAACTCCGCTTTCGTATCTGTTACGTTAGCTGTGCTGTATTCGATTTCAATCGTCATTCCAACTTCACGGATAGAGTAGCCTATAGGTTTATCAGCTTCGTTGAACGGATGATAACCGCCATCGGCCGTAAGTGTCATGGATGCACCGTTACTTAAAAGAAGCCTATCCTTATACCATCCGCTTCCTGCACCATTATTATTTACACTCCAAAGCACTTCCTCAAATTCCATATACTTGCTGCCACTCGTCCACGAAGCTGCATTATTTTCCGTATTACTTCTTCCGAAAGCATCAAACGCGCATACTGCATCGGGCGACAGAATAGCTTCTATGTCCGGGTGGGATGAAGTGTTTACATCCAGTATTGCCTGTGCAGTTCCACAAGATAGTATATAACTTTGAGGCTCAACATTTACATTTGTCTTTCCATAGCTTCCTATCCCTCCCCTCGGCAACCTATCCTCTTTAACAAGCGTTTTTCCGCTTTCTATCCTCACCGTAGCGGTATTCGATTTTTGGTCATACGCTGCATAAGTGAAGTCCCATGCCGTAAACTGTTCAGCGTTCAATATCGGTTTTTTCCACTCCTTTTGAAAGCCTGTCGCCTTATGGACAAACATTGTTCCGACATATTCTTTCACCGTATCCCCGGCTTTCAGTAGCGTAATGTAATACACCTCACTCATTACACCGGAATTTTCATGCAATGCGTATGCTTCCACTACGTTTACCCCCTCTACCATATCGGATAAAGGAACGGTTATATTCTTTGATTGAATACCGGAACCCGAAGAAAGACCAAGCGTATAAGGTGCTCCTCCGTTCAAGCGATAATGGATATTCTTCTCACCGGTAGTACCCTTAACCGTGAAAGGAATATTCACATCATTTTTATATCCCCCGTCAGCCAGTCCGTTACCTACCGAATAAGTGGTGCTTAATTCCATAGCCACCATCGTTACCCTTGCCGCCGATGTTTTCATAAGGCTTTCTCCGTTATAGGTAGCCTGCGCTTCTACCTGTACTGTATAGGCTGTTGCATCTTTCAGATAAGGAGAAGCGTCAAAAGTATAAGTTTGTCCGGCTACCACTCCCACAAATTCCGCTTTCTGAAATTCAGAAAGCACAGTAGAACCTCTCTTTATAATCACTCTTGCCTTCAGATCAGAGTAACCATCTACATCACTTCCTCCGGCAGTAGCAACACCCACCGAGTATTTCACTGTAAATCCACTTCCTAAAGCAAGATATTGTGATGGTGGAAGAATGGAGCCGGATGTATCAGTAAGGTCAATGCTTACCACCACCTTATCATCATCCGTATATTTCGAAAAACGCACCTCTTTGATTTCCTCACCGCCTTCCTTGGCTTTTTGCGTCACGGTCATTACATACTGCGTGCCATCCTCACTATCTGTCACGTCGATATCCGTTACCGTTCCCACCATTGCATCGAACACCGTTCCGGATGTAGGAGGTTTCGTCTCTCCGCTCACCAGTTCCTCGGTAGGGGTACGGTTTGACAGTTCCTTCTTTAGAAACGCTTCGATGTCATCGCCTGCATAGGCATGATATGTACCGTCAGGTTGTTTTTGGTTCCATGGTGTTTCAAGATTCATCGGATGCTCGGAAGCATCAATAATACCGCTTATTTTTCTTTTTGCCATAATATTATCTCTTTTATATTATCAAAATTATTCGTTAATTGTTGCTACCGTTCCATGCGTCCGCTCCGTTCCACGGCTCATCACCTTTCCAATAACCAATTCCAAAGCAACTGCTTATGGCAGACCATACTAGCCTTGCCCCAACATAAACAGCCGATAGAGCACGTTTTCCCACGTATACAGCCGTTATTTCCTTTCCATGTATGCTTATCATATTTAATCCTCCTCGTAGATAAGGTACAATATATTATCATCCTTTTCAGGTAATGCCTCAAAATCATCCTCACTTATAGGCTCATGACGATATGCCAATACCTTTAAATCGCCAGCATCAAGCACATACAAAGAAGTGCCTTGCATATACAGCTTATCCGCAAGCGGTATGCCGTTCTTTTGGAACATAGCAGATGACGGTATGCCATCGGATTCCCAATCACCATGCAGTGAACCTTCTACTCTGTAGGCAAACCTTTTCGCATTCCTTACCCATACGATTTCCCCACCCGGCACGGTACTTTTATCCGGCTTAATCTCTCCTTCCTCAATAATATCGGAGAAACGAGCCGTAGCTCCCTGTAAGGATGCTGTTGTGGTATTCTCCACTAATTCTACAGCATCTTCGGCCTTGGCTGCTGCATCGTTTGCGTCTTTGGTAGCATCAATAGCATCTTGCGTCTTGTCTTCCAATCCGGCAATGGATTCTTCCGCCTCTTTTGCTGCTGCATTCGCACGGGTAGCCGCATCATTCGCGACCTTACTTATCAGTTCAAAAGGAACATTTACCAGTTTATCCCCTTTCTGGCCGGGAAGTGATTTCACTCCGGTAAGCGAGGTTACAGTCTCCATATCCTCCACACCGGTAGAAGATTGGAGTATACGGTCCAATACCTCCTGAACAATCTGTTCGATATTTATTCCTTCTGCCATAAGCCTATTTTTCTATTAGTTTTACAACTTGCGAATAGCAACCAGGAGTAAGACCGGAAACTGCTTCTTTTATTATTACAGCATCTTCCGCCGTTATATCAATTTCCCCTTCTGCATCCATTATCTGCATACACAAGCGATACGCCCGTAACTTTTTATCAGTATCTGTCTGCTGGTTACCACTCGGACGAATGCTCGTCCCATTAAATAGGCATTGCGCTACAATATGACCAACAATTTGCGGCTCATTATTTATCCGCAACGGCTGGCCGTCAAAATCCTTGAAATAGTCATTAAGATTCACTTTCATATCCTTAAACTTTTAAATATATGTCATCTTTACAACAATACCATTAACAACCTCAAGGGTATATTTATAAGTTGCAAAATCACTCTTTACAATCCACTGGAAGGTACCAGAAACACCCTTCCGGTAACTGTAGGTTCCATCGCTGGCCAGACTCCATCCCGTACCGTAATTATTCGACAGGATATCGTTACAATACACCGACCCGTTCACATGTACACCACCATCAAAATAGCCGGCATAAGTATTGGCACTGATAGGATAGCTCTGTCCAGAAGACTTGCTGGAAGCATAAATGGCAGCCCCGCCAGAATTGGAACCTACGGTCTTTACCCCAAATTTTCCCTGTGTAGCCGCATTAAAAGACACGTCCACAATGCCTTCCATATCTGACTGCGACACACCGAGTTTCAGGCTGCGCGAGTCATTGCCGAAGTAATCTCTTGCTTTCCAGTATAATCTTCCGGATTCAATAGTAAAACCACCGATTTTACCTTCGTAGGCATATACCGTTCCATAAATTTTAGCATTACGTGTTTCAATACTTCCGTCAGGCAATATTTTAAAATTATTATTCGCTGTTACCAGTCCTTCTAAAGTGATGTAATCTCCCTTTATCTTGACACCTTCAACGCTGGCGCCTATGAGGGATTTAAGATTTCCGTCACTGTCAATAGCAAACATTCCAGCCATATCACTCTTCGTAATCAATCCCGCTCCAGAAACAAGATTCCCTTTTCCATCAAAAAGGCCGGAAGCCAACAAGTTCATATCAGCCTTGGTCACTATTTGGGAAGATTCAAGAATGTTACCATCCTTGTCAAAATTACTGGCTGCTATTTTCACCAGAAGATCACTTTGTTCAAACAGTGTCCGATATTTGTAGGTAAGTGCATCCACTTTATTTGTGGAGAATACCAACAAAGAAATATAAATGACACCTGTGAAAGAAAGCTTGAAATCGCCTGTACCATTCCACAATCCATCAAGCGTAAACATCCTCTCGGTATTGGATACTGGAAGTTCTTCCTCATATCCGAACATGGCAAAATCTTCAAATCCGGTTTTATCGGCATTAACAAACTCAATCTTCAAACTACCTGCTTTGACTACACGATATGTAAAAGACAAATACACAACCCCTGGTACTTTCAGCCCCTCACTATTGGTTTGCTTATATTCCGGCACTAAGCGAAAATCTTCCAACCGTTGCATAATGTAGCTGTTTCGGATATATGCGTATGGTATCTTTCCGTCTGTGCGTATTTCAGCATGACCGCCCGGTTTTGTCGACAAAGGACCATTATTCGCCCATATCCACTTTCCACCCAATGTCAGCAAAGTTGCATTCTTCCCTGTTGTCCATTTCTCCATACCGTTAGCGAAAGAAGTGTTATCAAAATAACTCTGCTCCTCACGTATTTCTTGGCGCAAGCCTTCTACCGCTGAATGTATTTTTCCCTCTGTAATCTCAAAGCGTGTCAATATATCTTCACCGGTCATTAAGACAAATGTACCTTTCAAATATACGTTATCGCCATAAAGCCCATTTCCTTTAGGTTGTTTGTCAGCGGGAAAAGAACTATCTTTAATACCATCCAAATTACCGAAACGACAGCGCAAACACCCGTTGAAGTTCTTGGCTTTTACTCCGTCCAAAATATCGATACGAGGCTGTCCGTCTTCTGTAGCCGATATACTGATAAGATTCTGACGTAACTTATTCTCTGTATTACCCATCAATACACACTCATCGCCTACAGTTGGGGCTACACCACCAAATTCGGAAACAGGTACTGTAACGCCGTTTACATCGGCCGAAGCAATTTCCACCCAATAAGCCTTGCGAGACGCACCACTAGTAACAGCGCAACGCATCAAGTCATGGACCATAAAATCACATTCCTGCTCAAAAAGGATGCGGTAGTTGTTACCTTGGCGAATAACATCCTTTATTTTTCCGTTAGCTGCAGAAACGATAAACTGACCGCCTATGCTACGCACTTTCTGTATTAGTAGCTCAAGGGCTACCAATGATTGCCGGATAGTAGCTTTATCTATAGTGAGATGACTTAATCCGGTAAGCTGGTCTATCCATATCTGCCAGCCTTCACCAATCAATCCATCTACAAACTTGGTACTGCGAAGCAGCTCCCGAATAACAGCAGTCAGAAATTCAGCATTCCCTAAATCATCAATATTGGCTCCTGATTTACCTTGAACGAAATCTCCAAGTTTAATGCCTTTTAAAAATGTTATTAACCCCGCTGCTGTATCGTTTAACTTTTTGCTTACTGCATTTTCCGCTATTTCCTTCAACGTGCGAAGCGATGAGAGTACATTCTTATCTGTAAAAGGTCTTTCATCATACTTTTCCAGAACCGTAACACTACCATTTCCACCACCGCCGTTTATAGTGGCCTGCATAGAACTTATCTGCCCTTCTATCTTATCTTCCCATTTCTCTGTCAGATAGTTTGATACGACACACGATAGTTTTCCGGTTTTCAGATTCTTTTCTGTGGAAACAATACGAATGATTCTACTGATATTACGAGACGGTATGCTTACAGTTATCAAATCCCCACACTCTAAGCCACCTTTTTCCCTCATATAACGATAATCCACATCAAGAGTAAACTTTACCCTTTTTTGCGAATTAAAAGCAAGCCAATCCGTAGCTTTCTCACGCAACTTTGATATTGCAGCTTGCTTGTATGCCTCTCCGAGACGAATACCGGTAAAATTAAACTCCTCACCACCTCTCAAATGTTTGGCCGCTGATGGTATAAGAGGTCTGCTTTGGGTTTCCGGATCAATGGGAGCCAATTCATCTTCTTGGTAGATTAGGGTTATTTTCTTATTAGAATTATCCCACTTAAATTCAAAGGATTTTCCCATTAAATCTCCTGTGAGAAAATTAATACGCGCATCATCGACAATAGCCAATTCGTCAATATTAAAATCAATATCACGGCATATAAACTCACGATAATTCTCCCCCGTAGGATTTTCAACAAAACCAGTAAAAGAGGGATGAATATCATCAAAGACAATCTTTTTCTCAACTACCCGATTGGTTTCTGAAAAGTTTTCCAAATACTTTTCGGGCAACATCAAACGTCCTTCTTCATCGCCTTCCCCTGGAGCCATATTCTTTGTTCCACCAACTGGATATACACGGGTAGTAACATCACCACTATCAACGTTGCTTTGCTCTACCTCATACAATCCGCCACCTTGCCCTTGTGTAAATGTCAGATTTCTTTCATTTTCAATGCGTGATACATAATTTATCGTATGGTCATGTACATAATACTCATAGCCATACGCCGAAGCCAACTCTGATAATAAACTACGGCAATCTATCCCGTCAAAAGATAATGTCATATATTCTGTATCAGGAATATTGCCAAGCTGCCACCCCGTATCTACCCCTAAAGGATTGTCATTTGTCTTGTTGACATTCCATATCAACAACTCCAACCAATCTCTCAATTTTCCCGTAAGAGTAACGCGGACGCTTTTGGTTATCTTATTGGTGAGAATCTTATCTATTAAAGTATATTCCGGTGCTTCAAATAGGTATGTTGTAGTATGATTAACAGAACTTTTATCGGCAAATTCAGATGCACGATTAATTTTATATTTTATTCCGCCAACCCTTATAAAATCCCCCTCTTGAATATCAGGAATGGTATCAGTTACCACAGTTACCGATACTTCATTCTTACTCATTATGCCATTAGCCAATATAGCATCATCAGATGCAATACTGGCTACCTTGGTATCAATTCCAGAAACTACACGATATACCTCTAAGATGTCAATCATTGCTGCATTACTCTACATTTTAAATCGAATTCCAATACATGCTTAGTCCGCACTGTAACGGTTATTCCATCTTTAAAATATATTCTCATGCGCTCATTATCTTTCAGAGTCAAATTTCTAAGACCGGGACTAATACACAAAGCTGAAAACCTGCTCATGCTTGAGTATAACCTTTCCAAGCTGCTCCCCAGCATAGTACACTTTAATGTCAATGTGGTAGGCTCACGATATTTATTTTGCATATATGGCAAAGTCGTACCTATCTCTATTCGCTTTCCAATAGCCTCAACACCAGAACGAGAAGATACATAAATCCCAAAATCAGCACTTAAAGAATAGCCATCCATTACGTAGTTATTCCCACCTGACGGATTAATGTCTATTTCTGCCGGAATATAGCTTTGTTGCCAAAATTTTACTTGCACAATAGCCATATTCAAAGTAACATATTCTTCTACAGAAATCTCATCCTTACAGATAACATTAAAGCTACCAAATCCGGTCGATAAACGCCTGCATAAAATACAAGCCTTCTTTAGCTTATCTAATTGGGATTTTACATTTTCAGAGCGAACCACCAAAGATAGAAGTAAAGTCCGGCCATCCAGTTCAATATCTTCAGCATCAACAAACGGTTCAATACCGGTTCCCCAATTATATTCCGTTGTTCCTTTACGCTTAGGAAGGTCAAATACTCCTGATATGGCAATACAATCTTTTGTCTGACCTACATAGGGGAAAGCATCGTAAGAAGATATATCTATATCGTCAAGTTTATAACTCATAAGTGGCTCCTTTCCGAACTATTAAATCAGCTCCCGCACAAGTTGCATTGCCATATAGATAAACCGTAACATGAGCACCACTACATTCATCTACGATTATATCTGCACTATCCAAAGCATCTATAATCAAGCGTGCCCCATTGGAAGCCCGAATATTCAACTTTGTACTATCAGCAGCCCATATTCGGCACATCATTCGTTCTGTTATTTCCACTACGGCATAACACTTCCCTACAAAGGCTACTTCCTTTTGATTTTTCACATTTACTGTTTCATCGGCATACAATCCTTGTCCGTGCATCATATCTCCAAAATTAGAGCGAATAAATGCACTTGATGGGGTATGTCTTGAAAGACAAAACTTAATATTATCAAAAAAGCATCTGAGCATATCAACCCTAGACTTTGTAGCTGCTAATTCTTGTAGTCCTTCATTGCAGGCTCCAGCAGCATCCGCCAATAATGCAATTCGTTCTTTCAGTTCCATACTATCCTCTCCCATTATAGTTTTTAGTATTTTTTCTTATTTCATCAAGCTTTGTTTCCAATGATTTGATACCCATTTTCAGTTCTTCAACAAGAGTACCAGTGTTATCTGCCGTTGCTTTTGTATTATTGTTTATTCCAATAATCTGCACATAAATATTAGCTATATTGGCAAGCTGCGTCCGGCATTCTATAAAATGCTCATGGCTCAAATTAAGCAAAGAACGTATGTCTAAAGCAGACATATTCCATAGACCTACAAGCTGGGAAGCGGTGCCCTCAGTTACCGCAGCCTGCAACTCACCAGTAACGCCATTCTCTATTTCATCTTCAACTTCGCTATTTACAAGTCCCAATTTCTTCAACAATTCCTGATAACGCCCCAACTGTCCCAATATCTGATCTTTTCCCTGCTGACCCGCTGTAACAATTTGGTCTATTTCCCAATTGGTAAGTTCAAAACCGCCGGCACTGTTTTCATTAAAAGCATCTGCCATTTTTTGAAACATACCGGACATCGATTTTTGGATTACAAAAACGTCCAGTTGCTTAGATATGACATTCTTCATCAAGTCATTTATCTTTTCTTGTATAGCTTCTTTGCCGTTATCAAGACCATTACATAATCCGTCGACAATACTCGAAGCCATATCATTGGAAAATGAATACAAATCAGTCGTTGATAATTCATCTATAATTCCCTGCCTGAGTTCTTCTATCTTATCCCTATAATCCTCTATTTGGCTTTCCCAATCAGCAATCTTCCCGTCGTCACGTTTTTTAGACCTTTTGCTTTGCTCTGCAGCTATCATACCCTCAGTTTCCGCTATCTTTTGATACAAGTTATTTACCTGCTCTATCTGCTTGCTATATTTCTCACTTCCGATAGCTTTAGCTGTTTCACGTTCCAACTGCCGGTATTGCTTTTCCAAGTTTTTCACATTCTCTTGATGCTGTTTAATTTCCCGATTAGCCTTACGACTTCTTCGGTCAAATACATCAAATGCAGAAGATATAAGCCCAACGGCACCTGAAATCATAGCAGCCGGATTCATGGAAGCAATACCGCCGGCAAGTTCACCTGCCGACCCAACCATATTGGATATACTTCCAAGTAACTTTTGGGTTTCTTCATCCCCAGCCAATCCCATGTTCTTTAAACCGCCTATGACCGAATCAAAACATTCGTTCACCATTCCAAGCACTTCGGAAGTATCACCAAATATTTCTTTTAAGGATGCTTTCTTTTTAGTCTTATCAGCCTCTTTCTGATATTCTTTTATATGAGTAACCAAGCTGCGGAACGGGTTACGGGATTTGATTTCATTCTCCGCATCTTTCAGCTTCTCCAAGACTTTATCCAGGTTAATAGGGTCCAGCTTCAAATCTTTAGCTTTCGACTTGATTATCTGAATAAGATTTTCTATTTCGGAAATGGTAAGGTTATCCAAATCACCGAACAATTTTACCCATTCATCTGACTGCATCAACATCTGTGCATTTAACTCGTTCAAGGCTTTTTCTTTGCCTTTGGTTAGTTTATCTACCAATTCCTCATTTCCTGCTGCTTGAGCAATCTTTTCATCCCATTCTTTGGTTATAGTGTATTCGCAGCTCTTATAATCATCAAGTTGGGCAATAAGGGCATCGTATTTTTCCTTGAGTATTTTTTCTTCATTCATCAGATTCTTAACTTGAGCTTCAGAATACATATTACTCAATAAGTCTTTCTGCTCTTGTGGTAACTGCTCTATGGATGTAGTTGTAGGCTTGAAAACTCCCTTTTCATTATTCTTCTTACCTTTATTCCTTTCCTCCCATTGTCTTTTTTCGATTTCTTGTTGAGCCTTTATCAAAGCTTCTCCATGTTCTTTTATCGAAAATAACTCTTTCTGAAAATCCAAACGGCGCTGAGCTTGATACTTTTCTTCTCCTTCTTCCATTGCATCGATTCTCATCTGTTGCAAATCCATTGAAAATTGTTCAAACAGTTTTCCCTGTTCTTTTTTTGCATTCTCAATATCGCCTTTATAATCTTTTTTATCCGGTTCTGTATTAGCCACAGTTGTGCCGGTTGTCGTAGTAGTCGTAGTGGTCGTACCAGTATTGACAGAAGTCAGACCTTTGATAAACGGAGCAAATCTCTTTTTTACTTGATAGATTTTATATTCGGTCGAATAAACGCTTCTGATATATTCATCCAAAGCATTTGCCACATCATCCCCTAAGTTTTTTACTATCTTGCCTTCTTTCTTGAGATCTGCTACGATATCACGTTGAATATCATATACCAAACCAACATTTCCCTTTCCTTGCCTATGAGCCTCGTAAACGCTATCAACAACTTTCTGAACAGTCAGGTCAAGCACACCTTCGTTAGAGTAAAAGTTTGAAAGCCCTTTGCGAATCTTCTCCAACTCATCAGCCTGCTTCTTTACTCCAGATGTAGCGATTTCATCGGTAGCTTGGTTTTGTATCTGTAAGGCAATCTTTTCTTTCAATGAAGCATTTATACGGTCATAAGCACTCTTAATTTCTTCTGCAGAGGATTTTTCAGTAAGCATATTACTAAGATAACTTCCATACTGTCCGTTTATCAGGCTTATCACTTTCCTTCTCTCTTCTGTCCCTTCCTTAGCGCGAGCCAATGCCGAAAATACATCATCCAATGCTCTTTTCTCTTTCAACTGTAATGCTATGCACTCGTTATAAGACTCATTTAATTTCCTATTTGCCTTCTCTGCTTCACTAACGTATGTTATATGCTTATATATGGCATATCCCAAAGCAGCTATAGCTGTTGCAATAAGCATATAAGGACTTTTAGCCATTATAGCATTCAATGCTTTTGTCTTCATGGCAAGTATTTCCTTTGCCTTGCTGACTATATTAAGCCAGTTTGCTTGAAGTTGCATCGATAGGGTCCACCCTTTAGCCAATCCCTGTTGATACAACTCTGCTTGCGCAGCGAGCAATACCGCAACACGATAACTTCCCCACGCCGTAGCACCTACTACCAACAAATCTTGCAAGGTAGATAATGTGTTTACCAAATCCCCATTAGAAAACGCATTATTAAAACTTTCGGCGATACCGGCAACTTGCTTCATTATTTCCTCGCCCATTGGCCGGAGTGCCGCAGTTATATTATTACGAAGAAGTACCAACTGATTTTCAGTACTATCATTCATCTTTTTAAAAGCAGTTTCCGCAGCTCCAGCGGAATTTCCCAACTCCGCCAAATCCTTAGAAGCTCCCTTGGCATTCTTTCCGGTAAGAGCCAATGCAGCTTGCAATGCTTCATCAGTACCAAGCAACTCTTTCATCTTGGTTGCAGAACCATCAGCTTTATCGTAAATCAACTGTAATGCTTCTTGGAATGTACGGCCTTGGAAAGCTGCATCTCCGAGTTGGTTAGCTGTACCAAGTATAGCAGCACGTATCTTTGTCATGGCTTCCGATGTCGGTACACCTTGCTTAGTTATAGTAGCCACAGCAGCCAGTACATCATCAAGGCTTATGCCAAATGAAGCAGCAATCGGTGCTGCTTGGGCAATACTTGTGCCAAGTTCCCCAAACGTGGTCTTACCTAAACGGACCGTAGTAAATAGCTTATCGGACACGGATTTTGCTTTATCTGCCTGCATACCGTAAGCATTCAAAATAGTAGTAATGGCATCAGCAGCCGTTGCCGTTTCAGTCAGACCGCCGGTAGCCGCCTTAGCGGATACCTCTAAAATTTCCATACCATTTGCTCCATCATGACCGGCAGACACGATTTGATACAATGCTTTAGCCGCTTCATCACCGGCAATAGGAATATCACGAATCATATCCATAACACGATTCATGTATTCTGTCAAACTACCGTCTACCTCTTTAGAAAGAGTAGCAACTTCAAGCATGGCTTTCTGAAAACGTTTTTCAAAATCGTATGATTCTTTGGCCGCACGAGCAAAGGCTATCCCTGCACTGATACCGATACCTCCGAACACATCAAACGATGTAATTTCATCAGCCATCGCCTTTATTATACCAATAGCTTCCCGACGACTTTTATAAAGTCCGGTATTATCTATACCTGTAGCAAAATATAATGCACCATCTTTATTCTGAATACCCATAATTCATTTATTTTTAAAATATAAAAAAGCCCCATATCTTCACAGACACGGGGCATCAACCTCTAAAAACAAGACATGAAACAATGTTTCAACATTGTAATATATAAAAACAGGCATTATTTCGCTTTTGCGCCTTCAATATCATAGTACCTCTTCATCCGAATTGTTTTTGTCGGATCATCAAAACTAGGTAACTCAACCCATTCATAATCCACACCTTCGGTTTCTCCATCTTCATCAACTGTCCGGTTTCTTTCTTTCATCACAGAAGCATATTCCTGCATCATTATTTCAATCAAGGAATAACTGCTTTCCATTGTTTCCTTATAAGTCAATCCTAACGAATCATGCACTATAACTAAGAATCTTGCTTGACTGTATCCTGCCAACTTTGCAGATTCTTCTGAGCGGCTATTATCTCCGTCTCTCCCAATGGGCTCACGTTCTGAAGCATCGTGATAGAGTCGCAAAAAGGGAAGTAACCTATTCTAAAGAATATGGCATTGAGAAGTATTCGTATATCTTCCCATGTGGAATTATCTATAAGAACATTGCGAAACCATTCCGGTGGCTCCGACGGCTTATTATGAATGCCCAAACATACAATATCAAGAAGCAACTCTCCATACTTATCCATCATAGCCGGAAAATCACTAGTCGGCTCATCAGACTTGACAATCATCTTATCAAGGTCTGCTGGTTCTATTTCAAGCAAAAGAGGTCGCAACTTAAACCATGTCCTAACCGTTATCGGACGTATGACTATACTATCCCCGACTTCCTTTCCTGCCGGAATAGATTTTTTCTCGCTAAAATCAAATGGTATCTTGACTGGTTGCTCCGTTATGGAAGCCGACTCCAATTTAAACAAATTCTTTACGCTCATAAATTTATCCAAAGGGGCTATCCCGTTGTACTTCCGGGAAAACTCCATAATATTCGCGACTATTATAGAATTGTTTCGCCCCTATCCATCAAAAGTTTGTTTCTATAGGCGGATTCGAACCGCCGACCTCATTATACAATGCGCTCTGCCGACTGAGCTATATAGAACCATAGTTATTACTTGGATGCGGTTTTGGCCGCCTTAGCTTTAGGCGCCGCATCAGTAACTTCACGCATAAAGGCAGTTTTGGTTTCCCCTTTTTCTGTAATTGCTGCCTGTACGTACACACGAACCAATAACAACTCTGCTTGTTCTGCGCCCGGAGCCTGTGAAATCTTAGCCGCTATCTTACCATTGACAACAGTATAGACTACTTTCTTTCCTTTTTTGGGCAATGTTTCGCATTGGAATGTCTTATTGATTGACGGAATATCCGTAGGCTTATTCCAAACATCCTTTGGAGATAATTCTTCCCCTTTGTCAACGGTTCCACCGGCAAGCAATGCTATTGTATCATTACTTGGAGTAGGAATAGAGAACTCAATATAATCAGTGGTATCTTTTACAAATTCCACATATAAGGGTTCGGTACTGCCTTCAATGTCTATCTTCACTTCCTTAGGGTCTGCAAAGTTGAAAGCAACACTACTTTTGGTGGGTAAGGGAAGTGTGGTAAAATCCGTTCCCGGCACTCCATCACCAACATCTGCAATTCTAATCGCGCCTACGCCCATAGCAATAGGCCTTACCGTTTTTGTTTCTGCCATAATCAATTATCCACTTTTACATTAAATCGAATATTAGTACACATAAATCCCTCTTTTAAATCCGGTATCGGAATACTTAGGAAATCCTCTATTTCTCTACAATTGCCATCATCGCTATTTATCGAAGCAAGAGCCTTACGCACCATACGTTTTAACTCTTTCATACGTTGACGCTGATACATTCCATTATGCTTCAAAGGAACAAACACATTCACATTTACAGGGATTTTATTAATGAAATCCAACTCCGTTAATGATAGATGATTAATTACAATATGTTCGTCCTTAACACCGGCCTCAGATTTGTCTTTATATATGGCAATTCCAGTACCGGCAGCTTCTATCGCTTCATATACGAAATCTATTACATCAAATTCATCCATAAACTAGATTTTTTCAAATACCCTAATCAATGCCTTACGTAAATACTCCTGACATTGGATATATCCCGTAGTAGCCACATCTTTTCCTTTGGCTTCAACATGAACCGCATATTCCATACCGGCAACACCAATCAGTACGTAACTGCCTTGATAAGCCAAAGAAATATCTTCGGCCAACTGTCTGGCTTTGGAAATACCAGTATCACCGTCATTCCCTTTACCGCTTTTCTCAAAGTTTTCAGAAACGGTTTCTCCATCCATAGCTATTATATAACCTACAGAAGAACGAAGATTGCCTGTGCGGTCTGTATAGTTACCCGATTTACGGGCCACTTCTACAAATTTTTCTCCGGCAGCAGAAAGTAATTTAAAAATCCTTTCTTCTGCTCGTTCTTGGAATTTGTCAAACCAGCGGTCTATATCCGCATCCGAAAACAAAGGCGTCAGTCCTGATTTCATACATTTATAATTGAATGGGATTGATACGGTTCCCAGCAAATTATATCCACATCAACATTAAGAGAAGGAACTTGTAAACGCAAATATTTAACATCAATATCAGGACGGACTTTAGTATAGAAATAGCCATGTACTTGCTTTTCGTCGCCAAGGCTGTTTTTCTTCATAACTATGCGCCCATCACTAACGGAATCATATCTTCCCTTTACTGACAGAGTTTTTGTTTCTCCATCAACCCACTCACCATTGACTAATTTTCCGCCAATTTCATAAGTTATCAAGGCAGTATGAGGATATCTGGTTACCATGCGTTCCTTGCCCTTCCCCTAATAATGATTTTCTTTCCTAATTTGGCAGCCTTTTCAGGCTCCCCGTTCTCAATATATAACTGCTTTGCAGTCTGTATATAGTAAGAGCGGGGATGAGAGATAGATAACTTGTTTTCCGTGAAATCCGGAGAATTTATCAGCATGGCATACGTATCAGCGACACATAGACCAACTTGCTTTATATTATCAGTAGTACATTGTTCTTCGGGATTAATACCACGCTTTACAAATACTACCTTTTCCAAGAAGCCTTCCATATCTCCAATAGAGGGATATTCCAGTATCGTTTCTCTGATTGTTGCCATAACTGTATTATTCTTCGTCACCCGGTTCTAAGTTTTCATCATCCACTTCCTGACCCAAGAACTTAGCAGGAATATTATCCGTACCTTCTGTTGCTTCGTCAGAAGGCCATTCCTTACCGTCAGCCTGCAAGATATACATAGCTTCCGGATCATTGACTACAGGAATTGCATTAGCTTCAGCCTTGGTCCACTCCTTGAACGGCTCTTCAGTAGAGAATTTTGTAACCAAGATAAAGTCTTTCTTTACCATGATTGCTTTCTTCTTCAAAGACTCCGAATTTTCAGCCATAATAGGACCGTGCTGGATATTACCAACATTCAAATCCTCAAGGAAGCAAATACGATGCTTCTTCCATGGGCAAACAGTAGTACGTTTGTGGTTTGCATCTTCAATACGCACAGCCGGATTGATAGTGATAATCTGTGCCGGATATTCTTGTTCAGCCAAATACTCGTTAATAACCTTCTTGGTGATAACGAGTTTCGATGTCTGGTTAATCCAGCCCTTAATCTTATCCAAAGTTGATTTCTGCTTCTTCAATAAAGTGAAATCAGATGTCAGCATAATGATGTATCGCAGACTTACCCCCTTGGCACTTGCTGCAGAAAGTACATCTTCAATATCTTGCAAACCGTCAGCTTTTGCAGCATCAGCCCAGTCTGCAGAAGATTTCTTTCTGTTATCTGCCGGCATACCACAACCTACAAATTCAGTGGTTACAATGCCATTATTATTCTTTGCTGACAAGTTGAAACCTGCACGGCTCATATACTGCATAGCCCACCATTCCATACGGCCACGCACTGCATTATACACAAAATCCTGGTCTTTAAAAGCAAGATTCAGCAACTCCATTTGCTCTGCATCTCCTTGCGCATCACGTTCCAGATTCTTATATTCCTGATAGTCGCTTTCGTTCATGCCACGCTTTACGGCTGTTTTTGGAATATCACCGGACATTTTGCTGATTACTTCCCGCGTCTTCTCTGGAGCGGAAGAATCAAAAGAAACGACATCGGCAATTACCGGAGCACCTTTCTCTCCAACCAATGTTTCCCATTTCAAGCTTGTAACTCTTTTGGGAGTAAAGAAATTAGGGTAATACATTGGTTTTACATGGCGCGAGTTTAAACGGGCGCTCATGTTTTTCTTGTTTACTTGTCTAATTAAACTTCTTTCCATAAATCAATTATGATTTCTTGTTTACGAATCTGATTAACGGCATCAAAGCCTTCAAGCCTGCATCAATAGGGAAGGGCATATTACCTTCACTAATGGTTCCACGCACCATTAAGCCGCATGATTGGTTAGCAACAGTCAAATCTACTTTTGACAAGGTTATCACCAACTCAGATGAACTTGTAACAAGGGTTGCCTTTCCTGCCGTAGTCTTCTCTTTTACCCCGACTAATACTTGACCTACCTTTGCTGCGCCAATCGTGGCTTCAAGAGTAATAACATCATATCCGGCATTACTCTTGTCTATGGCTGTAATCTTATCGGATGCACCTTTTAAGCCCCCTCCAACGGTAACAAAATCCCCAACAGCAAACAGATGGCTTTTATTGACTTTTACAGTCGTTCCCTCTGCTTCCAAGGCTTCTGTAACCAAAGCAGTCTTGATTACATGATACCCTCCATTTTCATCTTTGCCGACAACACAATATGGCGGCAATTCGTCCAATGGCATACCGTCAAAAATCGCAGTTCTTAAATCAGCGCGAACAATGGTACCGCCACCGACAACATCCTCGAGCATTTTTATGACCGCAGGATGGTACTGAAATTCTTTTTCTTTCTTAAAAAACATAGCTACAATGGATTAATTATTAATCAATACCGAGACTGGCAACCCCGTTGGAATCCCCAGTACCCTCATCTTTATTCATGATTTCCAACCATTCCTTTTCTGTCCGGTCTTTGGGCTGTGCTACATACGGGCGATAATTGCCTGCATCCACTTCATCGGATATTGCGCTTTGGCGAATTTCCTTATATTCTTCTTGAAGCTCCTTAATTTGGTCTTCTACAGATGTTTCGGAATTTACATCAATACGCTTAAACCATTTTTCCGGCAAATTGGCTGTATCAAACAATGCCTTAGCAGACGCGTTTTTGCCGGAATCGGAAACGGTTTTTGTTAAGGTGGAAATATTATCCGTTAAGGTCTGGATTTGCTTTTGCTGGGCTTGAAGCATCTTTTTGAAAGCAGGCGGAAGATCATCCAAATCATCATCTACATCATCATCATCGTCATCAACGACCGTTTTGTTTTTCTTCCCTTTTTTGCCCTTTCCCTCTATAGGCTTGCCATCTTTCAGACCATGCTTCTTTTCATATTCAGCAATAGCATTATTGATAACATTCTGATTGTTCTGCTCGCTTGCTTCCAAATCCGGAAGAATGTTATCCTTAAAAAGAGAGACATAGTTTTCCAGATTTTCCTCGCTCTCAATATTAAACAAGGCTTTTACCTTTGCAGCATATTTCTCTGGAATACCTGCTTTCTTTAAAGCTTTTTTAATTGCAACTAAAATTTCCATAGTCTTTTTGCTTTAAAATATATTGGAGCAGGATTTTTACCATAAAAAAAGGCTACCCGCACCCGGATAGCCTATATTCAAATAAACTTTAAATACTAATCTTTATCGTCTTCATCATATCCACACATGGCATCAGCTTCCGCCTGCCAGCGGTCAAACATAAAGTAATACTTTTTATATCCCTCTTCCTTTTCCTCCATGCTTAACCTTGCCCAACTTACGGAAGCCATCATTGCTTTGTTATTCTCATCATACTTTCCTGCTTCGTAATTTCTGAGAATTCTTTCCGATCTTTCTTTCCAATACTGGCGAAGCTCATCTGTAACTTCCGGTACTTTAACTTTATCTGTCATAATTCTTTCAATTCAATATTAATCTCATCTTCCAACTCCAATATTGAGACAACCTCAAATCTTGTATCAGTAGTAAAGAGAACCTCGTATTGGTTCATCCCTACAAATTTACCGTTAAATTCCGAGATTTTCGATATATCCTTTCCATTTTTACCCTGAATCGTAAAAACTATGCTCACTTCATTTCTTTTCAAAGGGCGATAACTTGCAAACATATCAGCTATTTCCGGAGATTTGCTACATGATGTAAATATCTTGTGAGCAACCTCTTTTTTATCCTTATACAAAGCTTCGTATTCCTTTCGCTTTATTATAGTACCACGATACATAATGCCTTTAAATGCTGGCAACAAATTCAACCCTTCACGAATTAGTATTGCGGCAGCTTTATTAAACTCGCTAAGATTGTCATTATACAACTGCTTATTTAACTGTCGATAGTTGCCTCCGGCTTTAGTATAATGATGTATAGCGGCCAACCTTGTATTAGAAATATTCGGATATTCCTTTGAAAGAAAATCAATAGCACGCTGCATCGATACAGATGTGCTTCTTGTGCGGGTAAACTTCTTTTCTTCCAATGTATAAATATTGGTTTTCAACTCTCCAAAGAACTGCCGGTTATCACGAATAAAATAGGGTTCATTGCTCCATCCTTTAGCCCTTTCAAGGTTCTTGCTTACCCAAACTTTAGCCGATTGAGGTATATCTTTCACAACAAGTTCTTCCGGTATCGTATCATTTACCAAATACTCGGCCAAATCTTCCGGTTCCATAACTATTGGAATCGCATAACAAATGCAAAATGGATGAAACCCTGTAAATTTAAATGTTTTCGGATATTTGCCAACCATCGAATCACAAAGTGCACATGGTCCTCGATTACTATCAGACCGTCTTATCTCTATGCCCAAAACAAAGTCCTGACCATTCCATCGTTCATAATCTGCTGCACGATAAGCCATATTGGTTGTCGTAGAGGATAATCGCAATGCGTTCATACTTGCACTACGGTACACACCTTGGCCAGGATGATAATTTTTCATAGGCTGAGATAAAATCAGTTTCCCATTTGCATCACGCACACGCCTAAAACGCTTGTCCGGCTCTTTAAGAAGTTGGCGCACATCCCGGCCTATCTGCCCGGCATTACGGCCTACCGATACTCCGGATGCAAGATAATACTCCAGTTGCTCTTTTGCCAGCTCCGCAATATTCCACACACGATCAGATAAGGCATTTCCCCTAATATCCATACCTTTTTTTAGCTGCAACATAGCTTTGGCATTATGAGCAAACAACCCTTCTTTTATAGCTGTACTGATAGCCAATCCCTCAATATACCTTAAAATAAAATCATCATTCTTTAGTTCAGAACGTTTCCATGCGTCCATTTGGAATTGAGTAATATTGGCAAGTAGGTCAGATTGTAACTTTACCAACTCCCTATCAATACGTTTTTCTATTGACTGGTTTCTTACCCATACACTATCTTTCCCCTTATCTGCCCATTGTTGAAGATAAGGGGAAATAGCAGCAATAAAACGATTAAAGATAGCTGTTATATCATTTTGCTGCACCAACATTTTTTGCAAATGCTGACTATCATAAAAGGAAAGCCCTTTACGTTTCATCATTCATCTGGATTAGCAGGAAATGTAGCACCAAAAGGATTGCTGTTTTGTGCCATTTCTTTTTCTTCTTTCTTCATGGTTGCAATCTCTTGTTTGGCATTCTTTGTATAAGGAGATTCTGCAGTAATGGTCTCTTGCGAATTGATAGGCTTATTACCGTTTGCAATAGCCAAGTTCTGCAAAATTTCCGTAAGGTTCTTGGGCAAGATTGAACCAAACTTCACCTCGAAATAATTTCCCTCTATTGCGCCAGCGTTTTTGATATGGGAAATACGGGCCATACCAGCCTGCACGATTGCCACACAACGCTGTACCACCGGACCGAATATTTCCATCTGTTCCGTAGCTTTTATCTTTGCGTCAATAGTCATAAACTCACGAGCCACTCCGGATAAATCACCTATACCGATAAGGTTATCAAAGGAGAGGTCAGGGCAAGAAGCACCGGAAAATATCTCATGCCTTTCGTTTGCGATTTCCTCTTTCTGAGAATCAATAGACTGCTGCCAAGATAAATATTCTGCATCACCATGATAAGCAGTTCCGGTATCCGGGTCCACTTCCATGGAGAAATTCAATTCCTTTCCCACCGTTTCTTTTGAAGGTAAATTGGTCTGGCCGTAAGTCTTTAGCATAGGGTCTCCAAAATAGTCATTAGTATCTGACATTCGAGAAAGGCGCATTTCATACGCATCCATAAGAACTGCTATATCTTCCCAGTCCGGTTGGTCTACCTCTGCATAGACAACTGGAATTTTCCCGAATAGATTCTTATCCTTTGTTATAACCCACTGCCCATCATTGATTCCGGTTATAATCTCATTAGCGGTATAAATCTTCACGCATTCACAACTTCTGCCATTAACCATAGCTGTGTATTTATGAATGAAGCCATCCATATCATCATCATCGTCAAAATGCGGGTAAAATTCATTGGTTACATTATCATCCTTTGGTGTTGATAATATTTTGGCTTTTAATACGACTTCTTTTTTTAAGATAGGATTTCCATCCTTATCCGTTCCCTTAATATTGCTTTTCGTTACAGGATAAAAGACAATCGCCCCTTTGGTTTCAGATAGTACAATACGAGCAAATCTCATAAAGACTGATTTCATCTTAAGCTTACGGACAAATACCTGCTTGAAGTCTTGCAAGCTATCATCATCCATATTATCTGCCGATACAATCATATCCCCACCGAACAAAAAAGCTGCTGCTGTACGTACTATCTTCTTTGGGATATTAGTTACAATCTTAGCAACCGGCACAGTCTTATCTTCCAAACGTTTTGGTTTTTCTTCGCCAGTATTTGGGTCTGTTTCAAACTCTGTATCTGAATATACAGCCACTTTTTTAGGTTCACGGAAACCTACTGAAGTTTTACGACGGCGGCGTTCTCCGTTATATTCCTCCAAATATTCTTTTGGGTCTCTATCTTCTATGGTATCTACACATAAATCACTGACTATTCGAGAAAAGTCATCATTACTCAATATTTCGAATATTCCTGGCATATACTTTTCTCTTAAAATATAGCATTAGCTTTATTTTACGAAAAAAGCGGGGACATGATCCCCGCTGAAAAATCTACTTATTTACTTAGATCTCTTTAGTTGCCCATACAGCCAGTGCACGAATTGAATAACTGTACAGATGCTGGAAAGAATATAAAGAACCTCCATCATCATTATTTTTTAGTCTTTGTTTGACGTGACACGGTAGTTCGTGACAAATCCGAATCTTATAATGGTGTTATCTCTTGTGAGATCATGTCTCAGCATTGCAAAATTATAAAAAATTATCCACGCCCCACCTTACGAGATGATTTTTTGAAATTCAACCCGATTGACTCGGCAAACTCTGCAAGAATGGTACATCCATCCGGTGCATCATCATGGGCATTATCCCCCTCACGCTTATAGTTTGTAAGAGCTTTCATAAAGCGTCCGTAGTCAGAGCCTTTAGTGTATTCTGTTTCATCAAGAAATGCGCAATGCTTTTTTATCCAGCCGGCTTTCATCAGAATACGAGTTTCTTTATGCTGAGTAGTAGGACGCGCTTGGATAAGACAGGACTTTCTTTTAGTGGTAACAAGTTTACGCACATTGATAGCGAATATACGCCCACCATTGTTTGACTCGATACGTAACTGGTCGCATTCGGTATCTATTACCATTTGTGCCAAGCGTGGCTCCGTAACCTCAACCGGGTCTTTGGTAAATAATACATCTGTGATAAAGTATTTCGGTCCGAATACCTTTGCGAATGGTGCACAGAAATCATCATCACCTTTATCCGCAGTATCACAAGCGCCAATAGTGCCATCAGGTCTTTTACCTGCAATATCGGCGAGTTTAAAGCGCATAAGGGAAGACTTCGGAAATAGTAAACCTTTTGCTTCGAATGGCTCCTGCATATACTCGGCCATCCAAATACTTTCGTCTGTCTCCGAGCGCAATTCAAGGTAATATTCGGTCGTGTGTACATCTTCACAGAAGGACCGTTCGTTTTCATCAAGAGCAGCAATACGGATGATTTCATTATATTTCCCTGCTTCTTCCAAACGCCCAAGTACATCATTGGCAGACCAGCGTGTACCAATGTCAATAAGACAACAGTTACCCTCTATACGAGAATCATGCGTACCTTGTTTCCATGACCATACTTTTTCATTATTATTATCGGATAAGGCATCTTCCAAGCTCTTGTACAAGTCGTCCGTCATGGCGAGCATGGATGCACCGAAACCGATAACAGTTCCACCAACACCACCGCCAAAATAAGAAACCTGACGGGCTCCCTCAACATTCCAGCTCTTCACATTCTGTTTATCACCTTTAAGATAAATATCCGGAAATATCTCATGAAAACGTTTGGACTTCACAATATCACGGGCATCATAGGAAAGTTTATTGTACAATGTATCAGAACAGCAATTACGCATAACTGATTCTTCCGGAAAATGCCCGAGCATCCATGCGATAAACAAAGATGAAATATAAGACTTTCCTGCACGTGGCGGCATACTTACTGCAAGACGATAGATTATGCCGGCAGAGTATGACTCATATACACGCATAAAAGCTTCTGCAACTTTCTTCAGGAATAAACGCTTTGCAAAAAACTTCGGGTCATAGTATAAACAGAAAGCCCAGAAATCTTTCTGAGCTTCCCGCTTGCGAAGAATTGTTACTGCCTTCGCACGCTTTATAAGAATTTCCCGGTTGCTTTTACTCTTGTTCGCCACGTATTATAGCTATTAACTGTTCATCGGTCATACTTTCAAGTTCATCACCTAAATTCACATTGGTATCAACTTCTTTACGGTCGCGCCATTTTTCCGGCTGTCGGTTCTTCAACCAAAATATTGCAGCCGTTGTGTCCGGTGGATAATGTTCTATATACTCCTTTTGGTCAGTTATACGCCCATCAGATGTAGCGAATTTAGTTGCTTTGCATGAGTAACCAATAGCACGATTATACAAGCGAGAAGCTACATTGGCATCAGCCAAATTCTTTCCTTTTTTTAAGGACTCAAGAAATTCAGGATATTTCTTTTTCCAACTATTGATTGTCTGTTCTGAGACAGAGAAGAATTCAGCAATTTCTTTATCTGTCGCACCAAGCAGACAGAGTTTAAGAACTTGGTCGGAATACTCTTCTTTGTAATCCGATTTACGTCCTCTTTTCTTTTTTTCTGCTGAATTCTTCTTTTCTGTCATAACCAATAACTAACCAAAACTGACAAATTGAGACAACTCATCCTTTAATTCGGGTAAGCCTCCATTATCAAAATAGAAAGAAGAACGCATTTTTCCCTGTTTTTTTACCCCACGCATGGTTTTACACAAGTGTTCTCCCTCCAATACTACACCTATAGCTAAAGGTGGATATTCATCACCAAGTGCATTCCTTATCATATCAACAATATCTTGCGCCAATCTTTCTTGTATCTGTAAGCGGGCAGCGCAGTAATCTACCACACGGCCCACTTTGGAAATGCCAAGAATCTTTCCTTTAGGATTAGGGATATATGCAAACCAATACTTACCAAAGAAAGGCATCATGTGATGCTCGCACATAGAATAATATGTACCGGAATCAGACACAACACTACCACAAGATAAACCATCCTTGCCATTCGGGAATACAGTAATCTTTGGCTTTTGTTCAGGGTCATATCCGCGAAATATCTCTTGCCACATCCTTAAAATACGATCTGGAGTGCCAACAAGTCCTTCTCGATTAGGATTCTCACCAATGTACGAAAGGATATTTCTTATCGCACATTCAATATCTTTTGGGTCTGCAAGCTTAGTTTCCATTTGGGATGCTTTTTAATATAATCAATAACTTCTTCTGTATTTTGACAAGAGCATGGCTGTAAATAATACACGGCTGCTGTCATTTCTTCATAGGTTGATAAATCCTGCCCAGTATAGACTACTTTTATTTCATGAGGATTAACAACAATAGCATTACTTCCTTCTTTCGGTGAGCAAGTTACCCAATCTATATTATTCGGTAAGGAGCGCGTCCCGTTAGTTTCTATACAGACATATTTACCTATCCGATGTAGACAGTCTACAAACTCCCTATCAATCCAAAGCGAAGGTTCTCCGCCCGTCAGTATGACCATCACTGCCGGATATTTCCCTACTTCCGACAAGATTTCCTCATCGGACATCAAAATACCGTCTTCATGCTGCGTATCACAGAAAGGACATTTCAAATTACATCCGGAGAAACGGACAAAAACAGCCGGGGTTCCGGTATGATAACCTTCCCCCTGTATGCTGTAGAATATTTCATTTACCTTTTTCATACCATGCTATATTGTTTTCCGATTCCTGCACCATTACTTTAAAACAAGCCGGAACTTGTTCACAAATCCATCTTGCCATATTCTCCGCTGTCGTATTAAATGAAAGCACTTCATTTAAGTTACGGTGGTCCAACTGCTCCTGAATCTTTTGTTTTATGTGAGTAAAATCTACAACCATACCATCATCATTCAACTGTTTAGCCCGACACCAAACCACGATTATCCAATTATGTCCATGTAAATTCTCACATTTGCTCTCATAAGACAACTTCAAACTATGTGAAGCTGATATTTCAATACGTTTTCTAACTGTGTACATAATAACTATTTATAAAATGACAATACCTGCATTATTTCATCTTCTTCTTGTTTCCGACCATAAGTTCCGGATGCTATCAAAGGAAGAATTTCTTTTCTGATGTAAGATACATTCCTATCTATAATATCTTCAGTAAAAGGATAGCCATTCAGGGCAAAGGCTATAAACTTGCGGAAACACGGTTTACAACTCCAACATTCTTTCCCATGCTCCGGAGTATAACAACTGAACGATGAAGAAAAGGCCTCATCCATATCGCCACCTTGCGCAATAAAAGCCCTAACGAGTTCAGTCTTTGTGTATCGCTTGAAATCCAGATTTATTTTGATTTTCCTTTCTTCCGTCCAATGCTGTTTCTGATAAAGATAGTTCAATAACTGCTCATAAATATCAGCAAATACCGGAGATTTGTCAAGCACCCGGTCCCCAGCCGTAGCACCTAAACAAATTTCATTCCCATAATTAGTGGCAATCCCGATAAGGTACATATTCCGCAACGGAATTATCTTATCTTCCCGTTCCCACTTGGAAAGGTCTAGTTTCTCCACTACAACATCAGCAGGAAGGCGCTTTATTTCCTCTTGTGAATACTTTGTGCCCATATCCACGTATAATTTCACATCAGGCTTCCAAATCTTGTCTATAAGCCAGCTATCCATGCCCCCTGAATATAGGAGGACTTTCTTCTCATAAGAACTCTTCTGCATACTTTTGAAATTTTATCCATTCATTAAAATTATGTCTATTCACCAAATCATGATGCCTGGCTCTCATCCCTTTTGGCGGATCGTAGCATTGCATCTGACCGTTATCAAACTTATATATCTGTCCATATCGGGCACCGGATAGCCATGTCGTACTATCAACACTATCAAACTTAAGGTATGGAAGATACTTGGAACTTGTAAAGCCAAGCCCATGAATACGGATACCGGCACTATGAGCCTGGTCTATAAACCATTTCAGAATCATAGGATTCTGTCTGATTCTTCTACCTTCTTCCATTGCGGAAGTCGTACCGATAGCCACATAAGGATATTCTTCACACATACGTAGAAAATAATCCCTTTTTCTTGAAGCATGCCACACGGGAATAGGTTTCCGCCCTGTCTTGTCTTCCAAGTAACGACGGTAATATTCAACCTTACGCAACCCGACAACAACATCAATATCAAGCTCAAAAAACTTTTGGATATTATTTTTGAGAATAAAATCAGCATACTTCCTTACATAACTATCCCAGTCAAATCCATTATTCTTTCCAGAAAAGGCAGAAAAAGCGCCACTATCAAGAATATGCTTTTCTTGGAGCACATAGCTGCCATATCTGCCGGATTTGTGTTCCCAAAAGGAACTAAGAAGATATATATCCGATGTATCCATGCACCATCTTCTGGCACATGGCTTATACCCAGCAAGATAAAGAATCATACCTCTATCTCTTTGTTACAATATGGACAAACCAATACTTTCTTTTTATGCTCTACCTTATCAGCACCTTCAAAGAAGCCCTCAATATCGGTAGGAATTTCATCAAATGGTAGGTCCATATTCCAATCATTGAGTTCTTCCAAGCAGAAATCTTCTACAATAGCGGCAAAATTGAATTGGGAGGAATCGGAAGCACGATTGTCAGCCAATGCCAACAGCTTCCTCTTTTCATCTTTTGTTGATAGGTCGGTTCTCTTAATAGCGATTAATTCCGTACCGTCAGACTCGATAACACGCACTTTTAACCCAAGTTCCTGGGCTTGTTCATAGACACCATTTCCGGCAATGACAATATCGTTTTTATCCACAAGAATAGAACGTCCAGCCCCACACTCTGTAAGGCTCTTACGAATAAGACGTTTGTTTTCTTCTCCATGAATACGATAATTGCGGGGGTCTAACTTAATCTCACTTACTTTAGACATAGCAATTTCGTTTTTCGATTAAAATATAGACTCCCCTGCAATTTTCTTTCGAATCAGTTCCTGTACTTTGTTATAGATTTCATAAAGCTGCTTTAAAGATTCCTTTCCCGGCCAGTCCGAAAAATTTGCATCTTCAAAAAAACGATATTCAAAGACCCTTCTCGCCAAAGGACTCAAGTCCAAATCCTGCAATACATCGCGTACCTGATGGAAACGACTAAGAAGAAGTTCGTTCTTATCGACTGATTCTTCTTTCACATCCTCAATTTCCAACCGCGAATAGTCCACGTTCTGATCCACCGGCATTGGACGATATTTGCTCCGATAAGGTGAAGTGTCTGAAGTTACATTCAGTTTTATCATCTTCAACACAAAGAAATCTAATTCCGTACAGCCGTTTTTCTTTGCGGAAAGAAGTTGCTGCAGTTTAGCATCATCCTTTTGCAGCAAAGAACAAAGCACCTCATTCAACACGTCGTTAGCCTCATCCGGAATACCGGCCAAGCCACAATGATAGACCGCATAGTCCAACCAGCGTTCATATCTCCGTCCTATATATTTTTCTACTAATGCACTTGCCATAAGCTATAAAGTTGTTATCTTTGTGTGTTCTAAGAAAGCTTTATAGCTTACTGGCGGTCGGTAGTGGTGTATCGGCCGCTTTTTTTATTCCTTATCTTTCTTCAATTCCGCAATATGGATAATCCCAGAAAGACAGTTTCCCTTTCACGTTACTTATAGGCTTATCAAAGAGTATAGCATCTTTCAACACCCAGTTATAAACTCCTTTCTCAGCCCAAATAGAAGAATGATTCTGTACACAATCCACTATCTTAACGCTACCGATAATGGAGCCTGTACAAAAATTAAAATCTTTCCACTCTTTGTTTTCCGGTAATACCAATAACTGCTCATTGGTAAGTATTGAATCATAGAAATTATCGTAATTCAAAGGTTTACCACTTGAATGAATCAGTACCCTCTGCCCTAAGTATTTCTTAGGGCAGCTCCAAGTACGGTTCTCAATGTCTTTAATGCCATGGCATATCAAAGAGGCCCACGGCTGCCTGATAGATATCGCTTTCATAATTTTGCTATTAGATAATTTAAATACCAATACAATCCAAAGTAAAACACCGTACAAACAATCACAATAGCCATAATCCAAAATGCTAACAGCCTGTATCTTTTATCTTCTTCCATCTGTAAAGTGTTTCATTCTCCATTTCTTAAATTCATGCTCACGTTCCGATAACCGTTCACAGGTCCTATCATAAGGGTCTGATTTATATCTGGAAGCTTCATTTATAGATTCTTCCTCGGCTGCACCACAGCGTTCGGAAAAATACCTGCGAAACCACCCAAGTATTATCTGCCCGTCCAATCGGTCATATAAATTGCCGTAATAGCCGCTTTTGGCGCGCTTAAAGAGCAAATTTATATCTGCTATAGTCAGAAACTTATAATCCTGTAAGATTATCATGGCAGTTTCAAAAGTTTGGGCATCCGTCATCTTCTTGCCTACATTCACAAACTCACGCAGATTAACAAGCCATCCCTCCAAGTATGCTTGAAGGCAATCATAACCGTATGCTTGCTCTATCTCAATCAACGCAGGTGTATTGGCACTAAATACAGCCGGGTAAGAATTAACCGCCCTGCATGCCACCTGTACCGCCGGAACCGAGAATTCTCTCAAGAATGTTTCTTTTGTAATCGTCGCTAACATTCGAGTTTCCCCCGGCTGCCGTACCACCACCATTTGTCTTTCTGTATTTTCCATCTTCCATATCCTTTTTTGCCCATTTTCGGAATGTCAAATTTGCGCTGACGTATTTCTTCAACAGCTCACGGTAATTGTGCATGGAGCGCAAGGTATTCTCGATTACCTCAATGGGGAAATCTTGTTTTATCCGTTCAAACTGAGCTTCTGTAAACGGCTCCTTCAATTTACCCACATTAGGAGCGTTTGCATCAATCCAAGCCTTGAACTTTTTAAAATTCTCACTCTCGGGGGGTGGGGGCTCCTCGCGCGTGCGCGTAATACTCCCATCCTCTCCTTTACTCTCCTTTCCTTTCCTATCCTTTCCAGCAGGAATATTCTCTACCGTTCCCGATTCTTCGGGAATATTCTCGAATGTTCCCGAATTTCCTGTTTGGGCGGAAAGAAGAGCCTTTTCTATAACTTCTTCCGGAATTTTTGACTTTTGCGGTTTGTCGATGCGTTCGCTGGAAAAGTCCATCACGTAGTAGCTTTTGTTCTCGTATGTAAAAGGTACAAGGACGGAGTTCTCAATCAGCTCTTTCAGCCACCCAGAAACCTGCTGCTTACGAATGTCTTCGCGGGCAGGAAAAACTTTCGACTTAATGATAACCTCATTCGCAAGAATGACGCCGCTATCATCAGCAAAGTTCTTCATGCCGATATAAAGCAGCCAAGCAGGAAGAGATACATTCGAAAATCTTTCATCTTCCCAAAATTCCGGAACTATAGTTCTAATTCTTGGCATTATTACACTATCTAATTATGCGACCTTCTTTAGACACTTACGTATCAAATTCATATTATTATTCACCAGCTTTACTATGCTATCATGGTATTCTGTGTCTTTATTGCAGACACCACGAGATTGGACGATACTGAATGTCTTTAAATTAACCTCAACCGTTTCAATATGCTTCTTGCCTATCCGGGCAGAAAGGATAAGAGAATCCTTCTTCTTGAAATATTCATTTGAAAAGACACAATGGTGCATAATTTCTCCTTCTTTCTTAAATTCCTCAAGGCTTTTCAACGGTATCACCACTATCTTACCATCCGACAGTTTCAAATCAAAGAATTTCGATTTCTCCTTAATGTAGTCTTCGGCATATTTCTTAAGTTCAAGCAAACGCTGCATATCACGTGCCTTGCGTGCCTTTTCATCATCACGTTTCTTTCTCGCCACATACAAGTCATGAGCTTTTTTTAGATTCTTAGGACAAACGTAATGAGCATTATGCAGATCTTTATGATAATGATCTAGTAGTTTCAGATAATCAAACCACATTGAAACATCTTTAATCCGATATTTATTACGAAGACAAATTTTTATAGACGGCCAATACATATCAATCTTGTAACGGTGGCCCTCGAAATAATCTATTAATTCATAATGTCTTGCCTTTAGAAGTGTTTCAGCCTTAGGAGAATGGGGAATTGTATTGATGGCAGTAAGAAATGACATACCGCGTAATTTACAATCTATACCCATTCGAATATACTTAGGTCTAAAGACAGAGGCCGGATGATAGCGTTCGCAATAAATATCATTGTCATGATTGTAATAATACGATCCAACAACTTTATTCCGTATCTCCAGTTCTCCGCACCAGCCATTGAATCCCGTATTATTGGCACGAGCTACTACTTCCCGGTTACCGTCGTCTTTTATCCAATGTTGCAGTATTTCACGAATATAATAACGAGGCTTTGTTTCTTCTCGGTAATAAGCAATCAATTCAAAACTACGGATAACTTGGAATTCCTCACAAATTTCTGCCTTGCCAATAAACATTGTCTGTTTATTGATACGCTTCCTCGACTGTTCTATCTTCAAAGATGCACCACAATGAGGACAAATAGCACGCTTACGTTTTACAAGTTCTGGAGAGAAGCGCTGCCCGCACTCCATACATATAACACGTGACTTGGTTGCATATCCTATATGTTTTAAACAATCGCTTTTAGCCCAGTCAATCATCATATTCTCAATATTAGATAGCTGGCTACTCAAACCAACTACCCTAAATTGTAATTTCGTTCTTGGCTTCATAATCCTTCAAATAATGAGAATTGCAAAGAAGATGACTCGTTTTTCTTTCCCTTACGCCTGCTATTCGTTTTTTCCGGGCAACCGGTTTCTTTTTGAGGTGCGGCACCCACATCACTTTTAGGTGCCTGAGAAGTGGATGCTTTATAATTGGTCTGCTTACTAACCTTGATGTCGTCTTCATCATAGTAGTGTACTGCAAGACCGAAAACCTCATCGTCAGACATACATACGGCATTGCCGCGTTTCTTTGCCTCACTAAGAATATAATCAAAACATTCGTTTATATTCTTATTAGGTTTCGCATATACATTAGCGAAAAGAGGGTCATTCTTCGCCCGTTCTTCCAAATACGATTGGATGATCTGTTTGGGTGTCTTAGTTTTTTCCATAGCATTAATTATTTATAGACATCGGCATTAATAAGTAAGTAAGGCTGCGTTCTTCTTCATCGCAGCGAGATAAAACAGCCGCTCTTGACGGGTCCGTCATGGATATAGAAATGTCTTCTGAGGGAATACTATTCACAAGTTCTATCAAGAAACCGCTCTTAAATCCTATCTCAATGGCTTCACACCCATCCTGCAAAATCACAGTTTCTTCCGCAGACTTGGAAAAATCGAAATCATGGGCAGTTATAAGCAGGGAACTCTTATCGAATTTTAGGACAACCAAAGAGGAAGAGATATTGCAGAATACCGAAACACGCTTTAAAGCCGCCAATAAGTCATTTCTTTTTAGAACTACTCGCTTGGACTGATTTTGAGGAATGACCGCACGGTAATTGGGATATCGTCCTTCTATCATTCGGCACACAAGCCGATAAGAGTCAAAATCAAACTGAACATTAGTTCTATTCACTTTTACTTCCAATTCCAAGCAATCTTCCGGAACCAGATTGGAAAGCAATTTTGCAAACTTGCTCGGAAGAATAAATCCGGCGCGCTCCTTACGTGTATATGAAGCCGGCAGTTCAACCATTGCCAACCGACTGCCATCTGTACCGACATAAGAAGTCTTTTCCAAATCTATGTCAAAATAGACTCCGTTCATCGTAGGACGAAGTTCGTCATTTGCACTGCAGAACTGAACTTGGCGAACCCCATACAGCAAGTCATTACCTGATAGCAGAAACGAATGACTACTATCATCAATATTCATTTCCGGATATTGCTTGCCATCCTCAATAGGCATGGTAAATTTTCCGTTTGCATACTTGACTATCATTTCCTTTTCATAAATGGAAATGGTTAAAGGCTGTTCGGACATTTCTTTTAAACCATCCAATAATGTCTTGGCACTTGCCAAAAAAGAACGGTTTACGAAATCCGCCTTGCCATCCACATTGGTAGATATGCGGCCACCTTCCTCACCGGCCGTTACTTGAATAAAGCCTGATTCGTCAATGACAAACAAAAAATTGTCATAAGCCGGCAATGTGTTCTTTGGCTGAATGATTCTGCCTACTGATTTCAGTTTGTCTAATAATGCTGTTTTTGAAACAAGTATTTCCATGTGTCATTTGTTTTATGGCACATAGCAAAGAGAAGAATGTGTTAGAAGTGAAAAATGCTGTTTTCAATATGTTATAAACAGCAAAAGCCGGATAAATTTAGTATTTTATCCAGCTCGTAACCAATTGCTCGGTGCAAATATAGAAAGAGTTTATTTCACAACAAACTTTTTCAGACTTTTTTTATTCATTTTTCTTCAAAAGGTCCAAAACAGCCCTATTTGCCTTGTCGCAAATGGAATAATCAATATCAATATAGATATCCGCCATTTTAAAATCATTGTTCACGTGCCCAAGGCAAAAATCAACATCCGCTTTGGCTATCCCGGCTTTATTTCTTGCTATACTTGCCCAACTATGGCGGGCCCAGTTGGTAGATAGTTGTACCCCTAATCCAAGCTGCTTGGAAACCAGCTTCAGCTCTTTATTGACCGCTTTCAGGAAATTATTATAGTCGGTATATCTCATACGGAAATAAGACAAGAATGTACCATTGCTATAATAATCAAGCAGAGGGCGCAACTCCGGTTCCACCCTTACAGATAAAGGCACATAACTCTTGTTGTCTATCGTCGTCTCTTTTGAACGCCTATATTCAACCCTGCCGTAAGTCTCGTTGGCCAAAGAGAAAAAATCTTTCATGTTAATACCCATCAAGTAGAACAACATCATAAAGACATCACGTGCCATGGCTGTACGCGGATTATCAAACCGGGCATCCCTAATCCTTTTAATGGCATCTATCGGCAGGCTTTTCCGTTTCCGTATATACTCCGGTATCACAACACGGGAAAAAGGATTGTTCGGGATACGTATTATATCATAATCTTCATTATTGAAATGCTTCCTTGCTTTATTATACAAAGAACGAATACCGCGAAGGTAATTATTAACTGTGCCCGGCTCCATTCTCCGCTGCACATCAGCAACCCCGTCAACTTTACTCCTCACTATGATTACCCGATTCTCAAGGTATTCTTTAAAACTTTCCAGGGTTTTCGATTTTATATCCTTGGCATCAATACGCTTAGAACCATAGAAAGCTATAAAAGCATTAATGGATGACTCATACCAGTTGGCAGTCTTTCTTTTAACTGTTTTTGTTATAATTCCTCTTGCAAATTCCACAAAATCAATAAATTCACTTTCAGGAGAAGCTATTTTCAATACTTCTTCTTTTAACTCCGAACAGCTCATTTTTGCCGTTCGGGTACTGCCAAGCTTTATATATGCGCCACGATACTTCTGCACCAGATTGGTTATTTCATAGTTCAAATTCTCGCTATTAGCTGATAATGAAGATATTGAACCGTCCTCATTCATCAAATTAGGCTCTATGAAATATTCTGTAGGAATATACTGGGCCGAACTGTTATGATAGACCCTTATTTTAACATTGGTAGTGCCATCTTTTTTCAGATGACGGCCACCTTGAAACACCACTGCTTTAAATGTTGCCATACTTCATTTCCAAAATTGGCAGCATTGCATCGAAATGTTATAAGATAGTTATAAGAAAACCCACCCTTATTTGCATTTAAACAGGCTCAAATAAGAGCCGTTTGACAAAAAAGGACGAGCCGACGCAAAACGCATCAGCTCGTAACCAATAATTATTTCCTTAGTAATCAGCCTCATAGGAGACTTTTGCTCGTGTGGGCGTTGACGGATTCGAACCGCCGACCCTCTGCTTGTAAGGCAGATGCTCTGAACCAGCTGAGCTAAACGCC
>ENA-UERQ01000023-UERQ01000023.1-human-gut-metagenome-genome-assembly--contig:-NODE-23-length-136050-cov-9.289124_pt1 | contig 136050 bp, 131 predicted proteins | sample MGYA00242986_ERZ507987 | MGnify/ENA primary metagenome ERZ507987 (study PRJEB26167, sample SAMN06115429) | human gut metagenome | host: Homo sapiens | place: China:Chongqing | collected 2015-04-15...
GCTGGAACCGATATGTGAAGCAAAATTCTATAAGCACAGCTATGGATTTCGCCCAAACCGCAGTGCGCACCACGCCATTGCAAGAGCCATGTTTTTGGCAAACCAATCAGGTTTTCATTTTGTAGTCGATGTTGATATCAAGGGATTCTTCGACAACGTCAATCATGGAAAACTGTTGAAACAGCTCTGGACGCTGGGCATACAGGACAAGCAATTGCTACGTGTCCTCTCCAAAATGCTGAAAGCACCCATCGCAGGTGTGGGAATACCGGAAAAGGGCGTACCACAAGGCGGGATTCTCAGCCCATTATTGGCGAATGTCGTTCTAAATGAGCTGGACTGGTGGATATCCAACCAGTGGGAAACATTCCAGTCTCACAAGCAATATAAAGGCCCATCAGAGCGGTATAGGGCATTGAGAGCCACAGGCTTGAAAAAGGTTTTCATTGTTCGATATGCTGATGACTTCAAGCTCTTTTGCAAAACAAGGAGCGCATTTATATTGCAACTCAAAAATGGCTCATGGAGCGATTGGGTCTGGAAATCAGTCCGGAGAAGTCCAAAATCGTCAATTTGAAGAAACGGTGGTCGGACTTTCTGGGTTTCAAGCTGAAACTACGTACCAAGAGCAGGAAATGGGTGGTCAAGTCTCGAATGACAGAAAAGGCGTTCCTCAAGTGCAAGGATACTATCCGAGCGGCAATTCGGCGGATAGCCAGAAATCCAAGCACGCCCAATATTATGCGGTTCAATGCCATCGTACTGGGGCTGCATAACTATTACAAAGCCGCAACGTATGTATATACCGATTTTGACCGCATTGCCTTTGATGTTAGAAAGAGCCTTCTATGCAGGACGAAAAGATACCGAAGCAAAATGGGCCTGCGAAGCCAGGCGTTTCAGCAATTCTATGGAGACTTTCACGGTAAAATTTTTTATGTGGCAAAACTTGCGCTGTTTCCTGTTAACGGAGTCAAGACCAAGCCGCCACTGTGTTTTTCACAGGATATATGCAACTACACAGAGACGGGTAGGAAGAAAATCCATGCGCTGCAAAATGCGGTAAATCCACACGTGCTACGACAGCTCATGGAAAATCCGATACAGGGAGCAAGTACAGAACTGAACGACAACCGGATATCTATGTTTGTGGCACAGCATGGCAAGTGCGCAATCAGTAAGGAACCGCTGACATTGGGAAACATCGTTGTTCACCATATTACGCCAAAGCAGACAGGCGGCGGGGACAATTATGAAAATCTTATTCTTGTCACACCGGATGTACATCAGTTAATTCATGCCACGGAGGAAGAAACCTTAAGGAAGTATCTCGATAGGCTGAAATCCTGCAAGCTGAACATGCCCCGACTGAACAAACTGAGGGAATTGGCTGGCAACTGTAAAATTGTAAATAGGTAAACATTGATGGGGCGCCGTGTGATGGGAAACTATCGCGCACGGTGCTAAGCGGGGGAAAATCTGGAGATGACTTCAAAGGATTACCTATCGCAAAACCTGGCCCGGAACTACGGCGCGGTGGCCAGCAAATACTACGGTTACCAAGTCTCCGTGATCGATCTGCGGAATCCCACTCGGTCCGATGGGAACAACCTGCTGACTCTTATCAACCGCTACATGGATCTGGCCCGAGAACATCCGGACAGCCTGACCTACAAGGCTCGAGCCGAGAAGTACACGAAAATCCTGGCCAAGAGCATCGTCAACCCAGGCGGAGATAGCTCCCAGAGGGGAGAAAATGCCTACTTCTACGAGTCCGCGGAGGGCCTTCTGGCTGCGGTGATCCTATTGCTGTCAGAGTATCTCCCGCCAGCAGAAGGAGAGCCGGAGACACGACATATCGTGTCGGTGTTCAAGCTGGTGCAGGCTCTCCTGGCCGTAGACCCCAGGAGCAAGGACCAGCGGAACGGCTTCCAGATCCTGATGGACCGGCTGCCGGAGAATCACAGGGCCTATATGCTGGCCGGCGCCGCCCTGACCGCCTCCGATCAGGCCATGGCCTCTGTCATGTCCACGATGCTTTCCAGACCGAATTCCTTTCTGGACACAGAGCTGGAGCAGGTACTCTGCTTCGACAGCGCCATTGACGCGGAGACCTTCGCCTCCCAAAAATGCGCCATATTCCTGATCCTCCCGGAGGAGGACGCCACCAAGAACTTCATGGCGGGCCTCATCATCCAGAACCTGGCGAGAGAGCTGTTCTTCCTGGCGGACAAAAACGAGGGGAAGCTGAAGAACCGTGTGGTGTTCTTCTGCGACGAGCTGGGCAACATGCCGCCCTTTGACATCCTGCCGCTATTCTCCGCTGGCCGTTCTCGGCGGCTGACCCTGGTTCCCATCATTCAGAGCATTGCGCAGTTGGAGAAGAACTATGGCAAGGAGGGTGCGGAGATCCTGACGGACAACTGCCAGGACACGATTTTCGGCGGCTTCGCGCCCCAGAGCCAGACAGTGGAGGTGCTGTCCAAGGCCCTGGGCAGCCGCACCGTCCTCTCCGGCTCCATCTCCCGGGGGAAAAACGATCCTAGCCAGTCCCTGTAGATGATGGAGCGGGCACTCATGACGCCGGATAGTTGAAATCCATTCCAAAGGGAGAGTTTGTGGTGATGAAGACCGGAACCCATCCCATGCGGACCCGGCTGCGGCTGTTTCTGGAAAGGGGTATTATCTTTGGCGAACCCTACCAGATGCCGGAGCGGGTGGCCAGAAAGGTGGCCTATGCCGGGAAACGGCAGCTGACGCAGGCTATCATAAGGAAAAAGCGTGGGACTACTCCGCCCACAAATCAGTACAGGGGCCAGAGCGACTATAACACGGCCCAGGAGGTGTGAATGGATGAGCTTTTTTAATGATGTTTATGGAGACCGTGACCTGTCCACTCGGGCTAAAACGGTATGTCTGTACCTCCATGACCGTGCCAATGGAGATGGCGAGAGCTAGTACGCCATTGGCACCATTGCGGCGGACCTGGCCCTCTCCCGCTCCACAGTCAAACGGGCTCTCAGCGATCTAGTCCGGCTGGGCAAGGTGGAGAAGCAGCCCCGTTACCGAGAGAACGGTGGCCAGACTTCCAACCTGTACCGATTGCGAAAATGAGAGCAGACGAAAAAGCAGTCTCCCCGCCAAGGGGAGACTGTTTCAATCACCTAGCCCCGGGGGCGGGTCATTGTGGACCATCAAGATAATCCCAAGAGAAGGATCGTTATCTTCAGAGAACAGAATACATTACTCTTCTAATTTCTCTCCGGTACCGATTGTAGGCCAACTCCATCTCCCATTTATGGTAATATGATACCATTCTGGAGAATAGCTACATAAAGGATATAAAAGGACACCCAAAACTGCTCCGGTCTTCTTCCTCTTAGGGAGCTCTCAACGGCGGCAGGGTCACAATCCGGCTACAAATCCGCTCTAGCAGGGTGCTGTTGTGGCTGACCACCAGGAGCCCCAGCTCCCTCCGCTGAGCCTCCTCCAAAAGGAACTGCCAGATCTGGGCTTGGGTGATCAGGTCCAGCATGGCAGTGATCTCGTCGCACAGCAGATAGCGGGTCCGGGGCCCCAGGGCCCGGGCGATGCAGAACCGCTGGAGCTCCCCACCGGAGAGCTCCCGGGGATACCGGCGGAGCCACTGGGGCTGGATGTGGAGGGCCTTCAGCAGGCGCTCCTCCACCGGGCCGGCCTCATGCAGCGAGACCTCCAGCGGCAGGAGGGGGTCCAGGGCTGTCTCTGGGTGCTGCCAGATCATCTGCACCGGGCAGGCTCTCCCGTACCGGGACAGGGGCTCCCCGTCCAGCAGGATCTGACCGTCCGTGGGCCACTGGTATCCCGCAAGGAGCCGGCAGAGGGTGGTCTTGCCCCGGCCGCTGGGGGCGGACAGCCCCAGCCGCTCCCCGGGCTCCAGGGTAAGGCTGACGTCCTCCAGTACCGGCCGTTTCCCCCGGCGGGGATAGCGGAAGGTGAGATTTTTTGCCTCCAGGCTCATGGACGCTCCCCTCCCTCCGGAAAATAGCACCGGACCCGGCCGCCCCGGAGGGCGGTATCCGGCACCGGTCCGCCGGACCGGCAGACCTCCTGACAGCGGGCGCACCGGGGGGCGAACTGACAGCCCGCCGGGATCTCCCCCGGATAGGGCTGGGTGCCGGGGATGGGGACAAAGCCGTTCTGAGGCAGGGCGTTCCACAGGGCCCGGGTGTAGGGGTGGCGCAGGGTCCCGGCGGCGAAGTCGGCGGCATCCGCTTCCTCGATGGTCTCTCCGGCGTAGAGCACCAGCACCCGGTGAGCGATGGTGAGGGCCAGTTCCAGGTCATGGGTGATGAGGAGCACCCCGGCCCCCTCCTCCGCCAGTTCCCGGAAGTGGCCCAGGATGCGCCCAGCGGCCCGGGCGTCCAGGCCGGGGGTGGGCTCATCGGCGATGATCAGCTTCGGCCGCTCCGCCACGGCGGCGGCAATCAGCGCCCGTCGGGCCATGCCGCCGGAGAGCTCAAAGGGATACATCCCCTCTGCCTCCGCCCCCAGGCCGTACCGGGCCAGGACGGCGCGGCTCTCCGCCCGGGCCCTGTCATCCCGCCGGCCCCGGCGGATCTGAGGGCCGATTTCCATCAGGGGATCCAGGTAGGTGACCCCCTGGGGCACCAGCGTGATCTCCCGGCCCCGGAAGGCCTCCACCCGCCGCCGGGTGAGGGGCTCGCCCCCATAGGCGATTGTCCCCTCCAAGCTGGCGTTGTATGGGAGGATGCCCAGGATGCCGTGGGCCAGCAGGCTCTTTCCGGAGCCGCTGGAGCCCACCACCGCCGTCACCTGGCCCGGACGGATGGCAAAAGTCAGATCCCGGATCACCGGCAGGCTCAGCCGCCGGGTGCCCCGGTCATATTGGGTAAAGGAGATGGAGAGGTGCTCCGCCTGTAACAGAGGCTCCATGGACGGCCTCCTTTCCTGAGATTCGGGCGGACACACCGGCCCGCCCTTACTGATGCAAGCTGGAGGGATCCAGCAATCGCCGCGCCTGCTCCCCTAGACCGGCGAACAGCAACACCACCCCCACCAGGGCCGCGCCGGGAAACAGGGCCAGCCACCACCGGCCGGTGGTGAGGTACTGCATACTCTCCGACAGGATCACCCCGATGGCGGGCTGCTCCGAGGACAGGCCGAAGCCCAGGAAGGTGACGCTGGCCTCGTGGAGGATGGCATGGGGGAACTGAAGGATCAGCCCCGTGAGGAACTGGGGCAGCAGATGGGGCAGCAGATGGCGCCGGACCAGCTGTCCCCGGGGCACGCCCAGCTTCTCCGCCGCCAGCAGATAGGGGGCCTGACGGAGCTGGAGGACCTCCTCCCGGACCAGCCGGGCCAGGGAGGGCCAGTGGCTGAGGGACACGCCGGCCACCACCCCCAGGAAGCCCCGGCCGCAGGCCAGGGAAATCAGCATCACCAGCAGGATGTGGGGAATACCCAAAAACAGGTCGATCAGCCAGGAGAGGACCGCGTCCGCCCAACGGCTCAGGGCGGCGGCCACGCCCAGGGCCAGGGCGATGACGGCGCTGACGCAGGCAGTGAGGGCCCCGATGCGGATGGACAGGGACAGCCCCGCCAGGGTCCGGGAGAGCATGTCCCGCCCCAGCCAGTCGGTGCCGAACAGTCCGTCCGGGCCGGGGGCCAGATTCGTACGGGAGAAGTCCGCCGCCGTGGCCCGATCTGTCAAAAGCGCCCCCGAAACCGTGACCGCCAGCAGGAGCACTGCCGTGAACAGCAGCAGCCCAAGAGCCCGCTGCCTCCGGTTCCAGGCTCTCATCGCCGGGCCGCCCCCCTTCTGATCTTGGGGTCCACCACGCCGTACAGCAGATCTGCGGCCAGATTCCCGGCAAAGACGATGGCGGCGGTGATGACCGTAATGCCCAGCAGTAAAGGAAGATCACTTCCCAGCCCAGCATTGACTGCGGCCTGACCCAGGCCCGGATAGGAGAACACCTGCTCCACCAGCACGGAGCCGCCGATGATCTCGCTGACCGAGGCGAACTGCAGAGTGATGGCGGGCAGGGCCACGTTCCGCAGGCCGTGGCGCAGAACGATGGCATGAAGCCGCTCTCCCCGGGCCCGGGCGAAGAGCACATAGTCCGACTCCAGCACATCCACCATCTTCTCCCGGGTATGGAGGGCGATGGAGGACACCCCGGTGATGCTGAGGGTCAGGGCCGGAAGCACGGCGTGGTGGAGCCGCTCCAACACTGTGACGCTGTCCGCCGCCGCGCCGATGGGCACCGACAGGCCGATGGGGAACCACCCCAGCCAGACGGAGAACACCATCAGCAGCAACAGGGCCAGCCAGAAGGCGGGGGTGCTGGAGATCAGCAGACACCAGCCCCGGATGAGCCGGTCCGGCCACCGGCCCCGCAGGGCTCCGGCCGTCACGCCCAGTGTCAGGCCCAGCACGCCGGACAGCCCCCAGGCGAAGAGCAGCAGCCCCAGGGAGTTCCCCAGCCGCTCCGCGATGATTTCAAGCACCGGCCGGCGGTACAGCAGCGAGGTGCCGAAGTCCCCCCGGACCGCGTCGGCCAGCCAGCCCAGATACCGCTCCGGCAGGGGGGTATTGGTGCCCCAGTAGTCCTCCAGCTGGGCGACCTGCTCCGGGCTCATGGAGCCCAGAGCCACCTGACCCACGTTGGTCTGCAGCGGGTCCAGGGGAGATGCGGCCATCAGCAGGAAGGCCGCGAGACTCACCCCCAGCAGGAGCAGCAGCATCCGGATGCACTTTTTCCCCGCGAATTCCAGGCGGTGTCTCATGGGGTCGCTCCTTTCCGAGGGTCAGGGATTTTCCGCCGGCAGCTCCCAGCTCCACCGGTCCACGTTGTTGACGATGGACCAGCCGTGGCCGTGGGGGTGGATCTTCTGCTCCGCGATCCGGAGCCCGTCCCGCACCCAGTACAGATGGTCCACGTTCACCAGCCACACCCAGGGGATGTCCCCCTCCTGAGTGACGCCGGCGGTGCCGTCCCACTGGGCCAGCTGCCAGAGTTCGTAGGACGCCTCCAAATCGGTGCTGGCCAGAGCCTGGTCCATATAGCGGTCCACGGCGGGGTTGGCATAGGGGGAGTACTGGGCGGAGCTGGTGTCCCCGATGGTGTGATAGAGATTGTAGAGCTCCATAGGGGTGTGGGCGCCCCACCCCCAGATCAGGGGCTGGGAGAGGGCCCGGTCATAGGCGGTGTCCCAGCCCACCCCCTCCAGGGTGCAGGCGATGCCCAGCTCCTCCAGCTGGCCGGCGAAGTCGGCGCACAGAGCCTGACGCACCGAGTCCCCGGTGGAGTAGAGTAGGTCCAGCTCCGCCCGGATGCCGTCCTTGTAGCGATAGCCGTCATCGTCCAGGAGCCAGCCCGCCTCGTCCAGCAGGGCGGCGGCCCCCTCCGGGTCGTAGGACACCTCCGAGGCCGGATTGTACCAGGGCAGATTGTCGCAGACGCTGTAGGCTGGGGAACCGTGGCCGTTCAGCACGTGGTCGATCATCTCCTGCCGGTCGATGCCGATGTTGATGGCCCGGCGGACCCGCACATCTGCGGTGAAGTCGTTGCCCACAGCCCGGCCCCGGCTGTCAGTCTCGGCGGGGACGGCGGGCAGGTTGAAGCCCCGGTTGTCCACGCTGTCATAGGCGGCCAGGGTATAGCCATCGATCGTCTGGTCGGAGTAGGTGGCGGAGGTGTAGGCCACGTCCACCTGCCCCGCCTGGGCCGCCAGAAAAGCGGCGTCCTCCTCCATGAAGAGGATCACCACCCGTTGGATCTCCGGGGCCTCCCCGTAGTAGTCCGGGTTGGCCTCCAGGATCACCTGCTGGCCCCGGTCCCACTGGACCAGCTCATACCGGCCGGAGCCGATGGGACTTGCCCCGTAGGTGGTCGGGTCATAGGCGTGCTCCGGCACGATGCCCACGATGGCCATGGTATAGGGCCAGATGGAAAAGGGGCGGGTCATGTGAAAGACCACAGTGGTGTCGTCCGCCGCTTCGGCAAAATCCAGCATGGTGAAGTCGTTGACGGAGCTGCTGGACTTGACCGTGTTGTAGGTGAAGGCCACGTCCGCCGCCGTCAGGGGCTCCCCGTCGGTGAATCCCGCGTCCTCCCGGATGTGTACCGTCCAGGTGAGGCCGTCGCCGCTGACTACGTAATCCGTCGCCAGGTCATAGCCGATGGTGAGGTCCGTGTTGGTGACCGTCAGGGTGGACTGGATCAGGGGCTCGTGGACGTGCTCCCCCGCCCCCCAGCCGAAGGCCGGGTCAAAGCCCGCGGCGGGCTCGGAATTGGGGTCCATGGCGATGACCACGGTGTCCGTCCTCTGGGCGGGCCCTTCTGCCGCGGAAGCGCCGGCGGCGGACGGTCCCCCGCAGCCGGTCAGGGTGCCGGCCGCCAGAACGGCAGCCAGAAAGATACTGACAAGGTATTTTCCTTTCACGGAACACCTCACTTACGGAAATCTTCCTGCCGCAGCTGTCCCAGGGCCTCCTGGAGGACAGCTTGGTAGGGAACATCGTGCTCACGTGCCAGCTCCGCCGCATCCTCGAACTCCGGCTTTACGTGGGTGATGCCGTAGCCCCGGGCCAGCTTCAGCTTCACCGGTCCCCACCGGGTCTGGACCATCCCCGCGCCGGGCGTCAGGAAGTATTTTCCGCACCGCCGGACCCGCAGGCCGTTGGTGGTGGTCTCCGCCAAGATCCTCCGGGCCAGCTCCCCCTCCTGCTCCGGGACGCACAGCACCGTCAACACGTGGCCGGGGCGGCCCTTCTTCATGGTGCCGGGGAGGGTGTACACGTCCAAGGCTCCCGTCTCCAGTAGGCGGGAGGCGGCGAAGGACAGTGCCTCCGGCGTCATGTCATCGACATTGCACACCAGCTCCAGGATCTCCCCGTTGGCCTCCTCCACCGTCTCCCCCAGGAAGGCCCGGACGCAGTTGGCCTGCTGGAACTGCTTGGTGCCGATGCCCACGCCCACGGCCTTGGTGACCATGACCGGCATGGGACCGTATGCGTCGGCGAAGCTGGTCAGCAGGGCCGCACCGGTGGGCGTGCACAGCTCCCCCTGAATTGTCCCGCCGCAGATGGGTACGCCGGAGAGCAGGTTGGCGGTGGCCGGGGCCGGAACGGGGATCACCCCGTGGGCGCACCGGACGGTGCCGCTGCCCACGTAGATGGGGGACACCACGATCCGCTCCGGTGCCAGCAGGTACAGGGCGTAGCACACCCCTGCCACATCAGCCACTGCGTCCAGGGCCCCCACCTCGTGGAAGTGGACGTCTCCCACCGGACAGCCGTGGGCCTTGGCCTCCGCCCGGGCGATGGCGTCGTACACCCGTCGGGCCCGACGGCGCACCTCCTCCGGCAGGGGAAGGCCGTCCAGAAGCTCCCCGATGTGCCCCGGCGTGGCATGGTGATGATGGTGGTGGCCCTCACCATGGTCATGGGGGTGATCGTGGTCATGGTCGTGATGGTGATGGTAATCGTGGTCGTGGCCGTGGGCCTCCCCGTGGCTGTGGACGTGGGGGTGGGGTGCCTCCGCGGGAACGGAACCCCCCGTCTCCTCCTGGCCGTGGACCGCCACCGTCATGTGGGTGCCAGCGATGCCGCAGGTAGCGGCAGCCTGGGCCTCAACCCGGACGCCGGGCAGGCCCAGGGCGTTCATGGCGTCCAAAAACGCCTGCCTGTCCTCCAGAAGCTCATACAGGGCGGCCATCAGCATATCCCCGGCTGCGCCCATGTTGCACTCAATAAAAAGTGTTTTCATTTTCACTCCTTCAGCCCTTCCATCTGATTGATCCGACTGGCCAGATACCCCGCGCCGAAGCCGTTGTCGATATTCACCACACTGCACCCTGAGGCGCAGGAGTTCAGCATGCTCAGCAGGGCAGAGAAACCGCCGAAACTGGCTCCGTAGCCCACACTGGTGGGTACCGCGATAACCGGGCAGTCTACCAGGCCGCCCACTACGGAGGCCAGCGCTCCTTCCATCCCCGCCACAGTGACAACGCACCGGGCGGCCATCAGGGTGTCCAGATTGCTCAGCAGCCGGTGGAGTCCGGCCACCCCCACATCGTACAGACGGGTGACATGATTCCCCATAGCCTCGGCGGTGAGGGCTGCCTCCTCCGCCACCGGGATGTCGCTGGTGCCGCCGGTGGCCACCACGATGTTGCCCCGCCGCTTCTGCTCCCCGGGGAAGGCTAGGCCCAGCCGGGCGCTGGCGTGGTACTCCAGAGGAACGGACTGGGCGACGGCCTCCGCCACTTCCGGGCCGATGCGGGTCACCAAGATGTTCCGGCAGCCCCGCTCCCCCATGGTTCGGGCGATGCCGGCGATCTGCTCCGTTGTCTTGCCAGCGCCGTAGATCACTTCCGCTGCCCCCTGGCGGACGGAGCGGTGGAAGTCCACCTTGGCGTAGCCCAGGTCCTCAAAAGGCGCCTCTTTGAGCTTCAGCAGGGCATTCTCCGGAGCGGTTGCGCCCTCCGCCACGCTGCGGAGCAGCTGCAAAATATCGTGTTTGTTATCCATGGAAGTGCCTCCTCTCAGGCGGACGGGGCTCTGGGGGCCAGGTCCAGCAGAATGTCTGAAAAGTCCGACCGGAGGGCGACCGTCAGGTCCTCCCGCCGCTCCAGGGCCAGGGGCAGCTGGGCCGCCGTTGCCTGGACGCGGGCCGCCCCGTGGAAGAGCCGCACCCGGAAATCCCGGAAGCCCAATGCCGCCAGCGCGGCCTCCGCCCGCTCCACCCGCTCTAGGTCCCGGGCCTGGATGGGCGTTCCGGTGGGGATGCGGGTGGCCAGACAGGCGTAGGCCGGCTTGTCCCAGGTGAACAGCCCCGCCTCCCTCGACAGGTGGCGGACCTCTTCTTTGGTAAGGCCGCACTCCCGCAGGGGCGAGCGGACCTCCAGCTCCTGCAGGGCCCGCATCCCGGGGCGGTCCCCCGCGTCGTCGGAGGCGTTGGTGCCGTCCAGCAGCACTGGGTAGCCGTCCCGCCGGACGGTCTCCCACAGGCGGTTGAACAGGGCCCGCTTGCAGTGGTAGCACCGCTGGGGGCCGTTGGCCGCCGCCTCCGGCACCGTCAGGATATCCAGCTCCACCACGCTCATGAGGACGTCCAGCTCCCGGGCCAAGCGGCAGGCATCCTCGTACTCAAATCGGGGCTGGAAGGGAGTCTTTACATAGTAGGCCCGCACATCGCAGCCATACCGCTTGGCAGCCCACAGAAGAAGAGCCGAATCCGTCCCGCCGGAGAAGGCGGCTGCCGCCTTGGGTACCGTGTGAAAAAATTCTTCCAGGGTCATAAGGGTAGCTCCTTTCCATCGCTCCACAGAAAAAAGCGTCTGTTTTCCCCGTTTTGCCGGGAAAACAGGCGCCTTCTGACACCGTTACACTTCAATCTGGATGCTTCGCCGCATCGCCATCGACAGGCGGCACTGAGTCCATCGTTCTTCAAACGACTGCGGAGCCGTCCCTGACTTCTGTCAGGTCATCCCGGCTTCCTGCCGGTGGCGTCTCTCCACTATTGAATATATTATACCATCCGGAGTATACTCTAAGTCAAGAGGCAACAGACATTTTTTAAGAATTTTCCAGGCGCTCTGCTGGGTCTTCCTCGCCGTTGGCCGCAAAAAGTGCCCCGCAGACTCCGAAAAAAGCCCTCAGGGCTTGGGAAAGATTGACTTCCGGGCGGTAAACTCTTGCAATTTTTTACATATTGAGAGGACTGCTGGCACTTCTGTCCGGTGTCTGTGAAAAATCGAGGACGGTTCGTCACAATGAAGATGTTCAAGAGGCAACTCCAGCCCCCCCGCCAGACCCTACTGTCTGCAGTTTTGAGGCCAGCTCTGATCACGCTGGTGCATAATGGTGCATTTCGGACAGCAAACGACTGAGTTCCACGAGGACGAGATGTCCACCTATGAGCTATTTGATCTGCCGGGGAGGGATTCCTGAATTCCTGGTAACCGGGGAAGTTTTTCCAGTATGCACTGACGGTGGATGAAAAACGGGCCTTTGAATACTCCATCCCCTACCACAATCAGAAAGCGGACATCCATTCGTCCTTCTACTACTATGTGATCTACACGGCGTCCTCCCTGGTTCCGGAGGCCTTTTCTAAGCAGGTAGGCATCGTGCCCAACTTCCTCTTCTACCTGCTGGCCACAGTTTTGCTCTTCCTGCTCTCCTGGTGCATCTCCGGGAGCCCCATTCTGGGAGTGGCGGCGACCATGTGTGGGGCCATGGCACACATCCGGATATACGCCATGTTGACAGTCTGCTGCTGGCTCCGGTACACCTGCGGACCCTGCGGGAGGCGAAAGAAACTGGGCACTGAGGTGGTGCACGCTACTAACGTTGTTACACTGCATCAACCACAGCATTCTGACCCACAACTATTTCTCGTCTTCTGTTTCTTTCTCCGCAGTCTAGGCGATGTGTTCTTCCATCTTTCTCATACCCGTCTATTTGTCGGGGGATTTGACGATTACCACGACTCGGCTTTTATTAAGAATGCCCGCGTGGTCGTATTCAAGTCTGCGTCTGCAAATACCAGAAGTCACCAAGTGGACCAATTGTCAGCCCCTGGTATTTGTGTTATATGAGATCGATCGATATCGTCTTATCTCCCACTGTCTGGCCCAGGTGATTGGTTCTGTAAGCCGACCATCAAAGCAGAATGTAGCGCATTTTACGGTTCTTGTTGCCGCAGCATCGGAAGCCGCCTCATTTCAAATTTGCATCATCCAGCGCTTCACCCCAGACGGCGTGAACAAAGCTAGCCCGTGGAAGTTTCTTCTTTCCCAGCCCATATCCGTTGCGGGTATTTTCCATGTCCGGCGGTGGGCCGAACTTCTGAACGAAATGGTCTAGGAGAGCGGCCCCAGTCGGAGTACACAATTCCTCCCGGATTTCTCCGGTATAATACGGAATCCGCTGCAGTAACATAGCTGTGGCCGGAGCCGGTACAGGAAGTACACCGCGCGCGCAATGGATCTCGCCGGTGCCTGTGCAAACAGGTGAAGCACAGATAGAATCGGGCTTTAGCATCTCCAGCGCCACGCACACGCCAGTAATATCCACCAAGGCGTCCAGATCTCCCAATCTGCTGAAGTGGATTTGGCTGACGGCTATACCGTGCACCCGTGACTCTGCCTCAAGGATTTTGTGATAAACTTCCCGGATATTCTGGATGACAGATACTGGAAACGGCAGATGTGCCAAAAGGTCTCCAATCCCTTTCACAGAGGCGGCTTCCTTCTCTCGAGCGGAAAATCGCTGACGGCTTCCACTTTGCTCGATCTCCCCTTCCTCTTCTCCATCGATCCATACATCCATATAAGTCCCATGTACCTGGAAGGTGTCTCCCGGCCGGGCTACCACTGTCACCCCTGGGAACAGTCGATTCATAATCTCCAAATAAAACTTCTGGTCCTCGAGCAACTCATATAGGGCTCCCATCAGCATATCCCCGGCGGCGCCCATGCTACAGTCAAAATACAAAGTTCTCACGGTTTCCCCTCTCATCCAAGTCGATTTTCTGCCAGTCAGCTGAACTCCTCATGTCCCACCATAAAGCATCAGGATGATCATAGCACCTACCAGTGCGATGTGCGCATCCCAGGCCAAAGCCCACGATTCCCGCCATGATTACCGCTATACACAACAAAAATGTAATCAAAGAGCTAAGAAATGTGCCTTCCCGCTCCGCATACACAGGTTTCTTCTTCATATTCCGCCCCCACAATCTCGCCAAAATATTAGCTAAAAATCTATCCTTCTTCTGCCCTCTTTTTTATTATTATAACAAACCCAGCTCTACAGGTAAAAAGCCAATACAAAATAGTGATTATTTGAAACAGGCATACTTGTGTTTAGTACAGTGCCCTGAAGCTTTCGCCTCAGGGCACTCGTACCAGGCTCTGTTTTCCAAAGAGATTGCTTTGCTATTCTCGAAAGAAGTCCATCGCAACCTGTACCAGTCGGGAAGCGGCAGGAGAGAGTTCCCGAAAGGAACGAGCAGCCAAACCAAGACGGCGGCAAACCGGCTTTTCCAGTGGACAGGTCTTGACACGATAAGCGCGGTTTTGCAGCACATGATCCAAAAAAAGTTTCGGCAGGATACTGACCCCGAGTTCTTCTACCATACAGAGAATGGTAGAATCCGAATTGGATGTCATGGGATATCGACCCTTGGTGTCGTATTCCTTCAAATATCTAGATATATCCTGGTCCTCACCGTCCAGGGAGCGGCACATGCAGAAGGGATTCTTCAGCAACTGCTGAACGGACAGCGCAGACTCCGCTGCTTGCGGATAGTCAGATGGAAGGACCGCCAGATAAGGATCTGTTTTCAAATCCACCCGTGCATAGGTGTGCTTCGGCTGCCTGCTGAAGAAAACCACGTCCACAAATCCGGTAGAGAGCCAGTCCTCCAAGCGGAAAATGCTGTTCTCCTCCACCAATTCGATCTGAATATGCGGGTATTTCTCCTGAAAATTCCGGATTATATACGGCATCCAAGCATATGCCAAGGTTGGGAAACTACCAATCCGCACCTTTCCTCTTTCGATCCCGCGAATCAGGCTGTATTCCTGCTCCAGCCGCTCGTTCAGCTTCAGTAGCTCCCGGATGGTCGGCAGGATTCGCCTTCCATCCGGCGTGATCTGAACCCCTTTGTTGGTCCGCAGGAGAATGGGAAAGCCAACCTCCTCTTCAGACTGTTCATCATGTTGGTTATACCGGATTGCGTATACTTCAAATCATCGCAGGCTCTGATAAAACTTCCCCGGTCAATGACACTCAACAGCACCTCATACTTTTTGATGTCCATATCTCTCCCCCGCCTCAGAAAAACCTCTGCCGCCGTTACTGTATATCGGGGTATGCCTTCTCCACATATGCTCGGATGCGCCGGACAGCCTCTTTCAGGTTTTCGTCAGAATTGGCAAACACCATCCGTAGATAGCCCTCACCCATCTTTCCAAAGGCGGAACCCGGCACCGTCACAACGCCAGCATTGCGGATCAGTTCCTCCGCAAACTCGTCAGAGGTCTTTCCGAATGCCTTGATATTGACAAAGGCGTAAAAGCTACCAGGGGATTTCTTGCAGCTAAAGCCGGGAATGGAATTGATCCCGTCGATCAGGATATCTCTGCGGCGGGCGTATTCACCCCGCATCCATTCCACGCACTCCCTGCTCTTCAGTGCCTCCGCAGCCGCCACCTGAGAGAATGTGGACACGCAGGAAACGATGCCCTCCTGAAGCTTTGCCATCTGGGGCACTAGGCGCGTATCGGCCAGCAGGTAGCCCACTCGCCAGCCAGTCATGGCATAGGATTTGGAAAAGCTGTTCAGGACCACCACCCGCTCCCGGATCTCTGGCACGGAGGCAATGCTGAACGGAATTTCTCCATCAAAAACAATCTGGTCATAAGGTTCGTCGGAGAATACGTAAAGCCCGTGCCGAAGGGCCAGCTTTGCAATCCCCTCAATATCCTCCCGGGTCATAACAGAGCCCAGGGGATTGCTGGGAGAGTTGAGAATGATCCCCTTCGTCTTAGGCGTGATTGCCTTCTCCACGTCCATAGCCTGCAGGCGGTAGTCATTTTTCTCATAGACCGGAACAGGGACCGCCTTTGCGCCGGTTAGCATGATCTGCCCAAAATAATTGGGGAAACATGGGTCTGGCACGATCACTTCGTCACCAGGATTTACCAGGGAAAACAAGGCCAACGTCAGGCCTTCCAAGGCACCTACCGTCACGATGACATTGTCCTTCGAGTATCCTTCCCAATGGGTCTTCTGATAGCGTTCCGCGATGGCCTCCCGCAACGCAGGAATGCCCACATTGACGGTATAATGGGTCTGTCCCTCGTCGATGGCCTTCTTCGCAGCCGCTTTGATGTAGTCTGGCGTGTCAAAATTGGGTTCACCCAGGGTCAAATTCACTAGGTCATCATATTGGGCGGCAATATTGAACATCTTCCGGATTCCGGACGCAGGATAGTTTTGGATTAGTTCAGAAACAGGCAGGTCATGGCTCATCATTCTTCCTCCTCGTACAACTATTTAAATGTATCTACTCAATCCCTATCGTGTTTACATGATGGTTTCAGCAAATAAATTCCTACAGGCTTACTATGCCACAGTAAAGGACTACCATTGGACTTTCTTATTGTTGTCTGCCCCGCAGTAGCGTGGCATGTTATAGAAGGCGGCACGCTTTGGCAGAAGGAAAAGCGCCAAAGCGTGCCCAGCCATCTCTACGGATGGAAGCTATTTTTTCCAATCCCGTCGCATACGGGCCCAGGCAGAATTCCTCTCTTCCACCACCTGCGCAATGTCTGCATCATCCATAGCAGAGAAGCGTCCTTGCTTTTTCAGGTACTCTTCCACAGATGTGAACTCCTTTGGATCACGGTTCAGCTTGAATTCACCGTCTTCATATTCCGCTAGATACCAGAGGCCGCAGTCCACCGCCTCTTTTCCCAGCTCTACCGTCAGATCGGAGGCAGTCCCCCAGCCAGTCGGACAGGGTGCCATCACATGGATATAGGATGCGCCGCCTGTATTCATGGCCTTCTCCACCTTGGCCAGATAGTCCTCCGGATAGCCCACACTGGCGGTGGCTGCATAGGGGATGCCATGGGCCGCCACGATTTCAAACATCCGCTTTTTGGAGGTCTGCGCACCGTGGATCCGGCTGCCGGCGGGGGTGTTGGTCGTCTTCATGCCGTAGGGCGTCATACCGCTCTTCTGGACACCGGTATTCATATAGGCCTCATTATCATAGCAGATAAAGATCGCCTTGTCATTCCGGTCAATCATGCCGGACAGCGCGGCCATGCCGATGTCAACCGTACCGCCATCGCCAGCGAAGCCCACCACGTGATAATCCTGCAGTCCTTGTGCCTTCGCCCCTGCCAGAATACCGGACATCGTGGAGGCGGTCGATGCGAAGGGAGAAACCATTCCATTCACAAAAAGCGGCATATGCGGATAGATAAAGGCCACGGTGGACATACAGTTGGGCGGGATGACCGCGATCGCGCGTTTGCCCAGAACCTTCAAGGCAAGACGGATCGCTAAGGCACCGCCGCAGCCACCGCAGGCCTTATGTCCGTAGAAAAACTCCTTGTTTGTGATGGTTTTAGCATTCAGAGCCACAGAGATCCCTCCTCAAATTCACAAATGTCACCTGTTTGCCAGAGATTGTGCCGGACAGCAACTCATCAAATATTCCGTCGATATCAGCCTTGGAAATACTTCTGCCGCCCAGACCGCCCACATAGCTGCAGGCGGGTGCGGTGGTCCCGTTCTGTTTGAGGGCGGAATTGACCTCCGAGAACACCGTGCCCTCATAGCCGAAGTTGATGTTCTTCTCCAGCACACCAATGGCCTTGGCGCCCCGCACCGCGTCCGCGATCTCCCGGGCCGGGAATGGGCACATACAGCGAATTTTGACAAGACCCACCTTCTTGCCGCTTTGGCGGTAGGCATCCACCACGCAGCGGGCGGTCCCGGCCACGCTTCCCAGGGTCACGAGTATCGCCTCTGCGTCCTCGCATTGATAGGTCTCCACCATGCCGCCATAGGAGCGACCAAAGAGCGCGCCGTATTCCCGATCCACCTCGGCCAGCTTCTCGCCAGCTCTGCGGAGGGCCTCATGCTGCTGATAGCGGAACTCCATGTTATACAGCGGCCCCGCCGTAATGCTGGTGGACATGGGATGATCCAGGTCCATACGGTTTGCGAACTTTTGATAGGGGATGAATGCGTCCACCTTCTTCTGGTCCGCCATGTGGATCAGCTCGTATGTATGGGTCAGGACAAAGCCGTCCAGGTTGATCATCACCGGCAGCATCACATCCGGGCTCTCCGCGAGCTTGTAGGCCTGAAATACCATGTCATAGGCTTCCTGCGCATTTTCCACATACAGCTGAATCCAGCCGCTTTCCAACTGTGAGAGGGAATCTCTCTGGTCGTTGTAAATGCTCCAGGGAGCCGCAATGGAGCGGTTGGCGTTCATCATGACAATGGGGAACCGGGAACCGCTGGCATAGGGCAGGCACTCCACCATATACAGCAGGCCCTGGCTGGAGGTGGCCGTAAACGTTCTGGCACCAATGGCGCTGGCGCCCAAGCAGGCGGACATAGCGCTGTGCTCGGACTCCACATAGAGATATTCACATTCCAGGGAGCCATCCTCTACAAAGTCGGAAAGCCGTTCCACCACGATCGTCTGGGGCGTGATGGGATACGCCGCCACCATATGGGGCTTTGCCTGCCGCACGGCAAGCGCCACTGCCTCATCACCGGAAACAAACAGCTTCTCGTTCATGCTTCCGCCTCCTTTTCCATAGAGATCGCTCCGGGTTTGCAAGCCCGCTTACAGACACCGCATCCCTTGCAGTAATTGTAGTCGATCTCTAACATCTCTCCAGACTTGTCAATGGCGCCATCCGGGCACACCAAAAAGCACCGCAGGCAATGGATGCACTTGGATGCGTCGATCACAGGACGGAATGTCCGCATACCGGCGCTGATTTCGTGGAGCTGTCCCGCTGGAAATGTGGGGCCCTGGGGGATTGTCTTGACCGTATAGCCCAACTCGACATTCGGCCGCTGCATTTACATTCCCTCCTTCACAACCTGAAACGCCTTGTTCAGCAACTTTTTGTTCTTTTCTCGGAGCTTCGGAGCCAACTGATCGTCAATTGCCGCTTCGGCGCTGGCTAGGCTCACCATATCCGTGGCCGCAATCAGTGCTCCCAACAGAGGAACATTGGTGATAGGGCGGCCGAGGATCTCGAGGGCCAGACCCGTGGCATCTACTGTCACAACTTTGCAACCCTCCACTGCAAACGCACCGGCGTCCTTCGTGGTGTTGACAATAACCGTTGCCCCGGGCTTCAGGCCGTTTTTCACCGGATCGCCAAACAGCGTATCATCCAACACGATGGCGCAATCGCACTCCACCACCTCGCTTCGGTCTGTAATGGGGCTCGTATCAATTCTTGTAAATGCGAAAACCGGGGCTCCACGGCGCTCCGGTCCAAAGGACGGGAACGCCAGAGCGTATTTGCCTTCATAGATCGACGCGGCGTTTCCTAGCAGTCTTGCGGCTGTAAACGCGCCCAATCCGCCGCGTCCATGCCAGCGAATTTCTGTCATACAAGTACCTCCTTTTTCCTCACATCTACACAATTTATTAGAACACGCCCTGCTCCATCATGGCCTCGGCCACCCGCTTGAAGCCGGCGATGTTGGCGCCCGCCACCAGATTGTAGCCCAGGCCGTACTCCTCCGCAGCCTCCACGCTCATCTGGTAGATAGTGTTCATGATCCGGTGCAGCTGCGCGTCCACCTCCTCAGCGGTCCACACTAAGCGCTCACTGTTCTGGGCCATCTCCAGTGCGCTGGTGGCCACGCCGCCCGCGTTCACCGCCTTGCTCGGTGCCACAATCAGTCCGCAGTCCATCAGATACTTCAACGCATCGTTGGTAGTAGGCATATTTGCCACTTCAACGTAATACTTTACGCCCGCCTGGGCGATCTTTTTGGCGGAATCCAAATGAACATCATTCTGCATGGCAGAGGGCATGCAGATATCCACTTTCACACCCCAAGGCTTCTCACCGGGGAAGAACTCCACGCCGAACTTCTCCGCGTAGTCCTGCACCCGGTTGCGGCCGCTGGAGCGCATCTCCACCAGATACGCGATCTTCTCCTCCGTGGCTATGCCGTCCGGATCATAGATATATCCGTCCGGGCCGGACAATGTCACCACCTTGGCCCCCAGCTGCGCGGCCTTCTTGCAGATGCCCCAGGTCACGTTGCCGAAGCCCGCACAAGCGATGGTCTTGCCCGCGATCTGCTCTCCCTCGTGCTCCAGCACATTCTGGAGGTAATACACCGCGCCGTAGCCCGTGGCCTCCGGCCGGATCAGGCTGCCGCCGTAAGAGAAGCCCTTGCCCGTCAGCACACCATTCTCCCAGCCCCCCTTCAGGCGGCGGTACTCACCGAAGAGATACCCGATCTCCCGGCCACCCACGCCCATGTCCCCGGCAGGCACGTCCACGTCCGGCCCGATGTACCGGTACAGCGCCTGCATGTACGCCTGACAGAACCGCATGATCTCCGCGTCCGACTTCCCCACCGGGTCGAAGTCCGCGCCGCCCTTGCCGCCGCCGATGGGCAGACCCGTCAGAGAGTTCTTGAAGATCTGCTCAAAGCCCAGGAACTTGATGATGCCGGGATACACGTTGGCCTGGAACCGCAGGCCCCCCTTGTAGGGTCCCAGCGCGCCGTTGAACTGGCAGCGATAGCCGATGTTCGTGTGCCACTGGCCCCGGTCATCCTCCCAGGACACCCGGAAGGTGAACATCCGCTCCGGCTCCACCATCCGGTTCAGCAGGTCCACTCTCTCATACTCCGGGTGCTTCTCAATCACCGGCTCCAGAGAGGAGAACACCTCCTCCACCGTCTGCACGAATTCCGGCTCGTTGCTGTGCTTCTTCTTCACGTTCTCGATCACGCTGGTGAGATATGCGTTCATGGCTTTTTCCTCCAATCAAAATTTTGAAAGCCGTGGGCACACAGGCCCGTTCATATCACCAGACAGGAACGGAAATGCCTCTCCGCTCCCGCGTCTGTCCTCATACCACCTCTAACAGCCGTTCACGTTCCGCTGCGTTTTTTTCTCCCCCTCTCCGCCGGCCCTCTGCCGGCCTCCGCAGCAATCTCGCTTTCGCTGTATCCGGCGGACGGCATCTTTCGATGGCCGTTCCGCCCCATGCGATCTTTCCAGTTTGATTGTAGCAAAAAAACATATTCTTGGGAAGCCCTATTGTGTAAAAAGTACATTTTTCTTTATTCACTCATTAGTATTTTACAATATTTTCCATAAACGTTTCCTGTATAAACCAGAACTATCTGTAGCCAGCCGTGGCGGAAAATACCACATCTCTCTTCCCGGGTGCCCGAGGCAGCGGCAACGAAGCGGAAAACCAAAAAGCCTGTGGTACAATAACTTCCAGATCTTTACCTGTAAAAGGGCTGTAATTCAGTCCTCCGCGGTTGAAAGCCTTGTGCCGTCATATTCATCGCAGTATCAGCCGCCTGGGGCGATCCGCTTCAGGTTGCGGCTATGCACTGCCGCCCAGGTGAGCGGCGGTCAGAGAGCTCAGGGCGTCACAGCGAACTCACAGCATCGCTAATCAGTGTCAATATTGTGGGTAATAAAGCGGGCCCTGAAATTGCGCTGGTTGCACATCGCCCCCACCATGCTGCCGAGCGGCTGTCAGGGCCAGCGTAATCTTCAGGGAACCGCCGCAGCCGATGTGATCCATATTGGCCACCTTTGTAGGACGATCTTCTTCTGGAGGAACGTCCCCTCGGCATTCTATATGTCGGGAGCCCGTTCCATGACATTCCTTCCGGGAGCGTAGGCTAATCGACCTGATAAAAGGAAATGCCGCATACCAGCCTCAACAGGCCGATATGCAGCATAAAATCGGACGAAACACCTGGTTCGCTATCTCCGGATGCTGAAAACACAGCGGAGTAAGGCTGACCTTCCGCAGGAGCGGCTTTATGTGCGGCAGCGTGGGTACAGTTTCCCTGTTCTTTCATTGCGCACAGCGCGAAAGGCATTCATAGGCGCCCAAAACAGATGTCTTAAAATTCAGCAAACACGCTGAGAGAGCAAAGAAAACCTCGGAACCATTGCAGTTCCGAGGCTTTCTCAACTGGCAGCGGGTGAAGGATTCGAACCCTCACATACAGAGTCAGAGTCTGCTGTGCTACCCTTACACAAACCCGCTATGAAGTTGTGTTCACTCCGCAGCGAACAGATATTATTATACAGAAAAGCGTGATTTTGTCAACCCCCTTTTTTATTTTTTTCCACATGTTTTTTCAAGCGGGCGCGGAATCCCGATCCCGCGCCCGCCACTATGTAAGACCGTTCACTGGCCCCGCAGGCCGTCCAGAAAGCCCCGGAGGAATCCGCCGCCCCGTCGCCTGCTCCCATCTTTCTCCATACGGTCCGCTGCCTCCTGGGCGCCCGCATACCCTTGCTTCGCTGCGGCCTGATAGAGTTCTCTCGCCTGCCTCAGATCCCGGGGCACGCCTTTGCCGTGCTCATAGCACCAGGCCAGATTATACTGGGCACGGGGCTCGGACTCCTCCACTGCCTGGCGGTACCACTTCACCGCATCTGCCCAGCTCTGGGCCACGCCGACACCGGTCTCGTACAGATATCCCAGGTTGCAGGCGGCCACCCGGTCGCCGCCCTCTGCAGCCTGCCGGTACAAATCGGCTGCCTTGGCCGGGTCCTTCGCCACGCCGTGGCCGAACTCCCAGCAGACGCCCAGGTTGCACTGGGCACGGGGGTAGCCCTGCTCCGCCGCCGCCTGATACCAGCGGACAGCCTCTTGCCAGTTCTGTTCTACACCCTCTCCGGTCTCATACAGATATCCCAGGTTGCACTGGGCGGCCGCGTCCTCCCGCTCCGCCGCCTGTCGGTACAGCCGGGCTGCCTCCGCGGCGTCCCGCTCCACGCCTTCGCCCCGCTCGTAGCACACGCCCAGGTTGCACATGGCCGCCGCGGAACCGGCATCCACCGCCCGGCGGTACCATTGGACCGCCTCTTCCCAGTTCTGTTCCACGCCGCGGCCGTATTTGCAGCAGATGCCCATACAGAACATCCCCCGGGGGTCCTCCTGGTCCGCCGCCTGTCGGTACCAGTGGACAGCCCGCTTCCAGTTCTGCTCCACGCCCTTGCCGTACTCATAGCACCAGGCCAGGTTGCACTGGGCACGGGGCATCCCCTGCTCCGCAGCAGCGCGGTACCACCGCACCGCCTCCTCCCAGCTCTGCTCCACGCCCTCGCCGCTCTCATACAGGAATCCCAGATTGCACTGCCCGGCGGCATTGCCCGCCTCGGCCGCCTGGCGATACAGGCTCACAGCCCTGCTCAGGTCCCGCTCCACGCCCTCACCGCGTTCATAGCACACGCCCAGGTCGCACATGGCCGCCGCGGAACCCGCGTCCGCCGCTTTTTGATACCAGGCCACTGCCTCCGTGCTGTTCTGCGTCACACCGCGGCCATAGTCAAAGCAGCGGGCCACGCAGAAAAGGCCTCTGGCATCCCCCTGCTCGGCCGCTTTCCGGTACAGACGGTAGCTCTCTCCCAAATCCTGGGGGACGCCCTTGCCGTATTCATAGCACCATGCCAGATTGCACTGGGCACGGGGCAGGCCCTGTTCCGCGGCGGCACGGTACCACCGCACCGCCTCCTCCCAGCTCTGCTCCACCCCCTGGCCGCTCTCGTACAGAAACCCCAGGCAGCACTGGGCGTCCTCGTCCTCCTGCTCGGCCGCCTTCCGGTACCAATCCGCGGCAGCCGACGGATCCAGCGGGACACCCCGGCCCCGCTCACAGCAAAAGCCCATACACAGCTGTCCCCGAGGATAGTCCTGCTCCGCAGCGCGGAGATACAGCCGGGCCGCCTCCGGGTAGTCCTGCTCCACGCCCTTGCTATGCTCATAGCACCAAGCCAGGTTGCACAAGGCCCGGGGATAGTCCTGCTCCGCAGCAGCGCGGTACCACCGCACCGCCTCCTCCCAGTTCTGCTCCACGCCCTGGCCGCTCTCATACAGGAACCCCAGGCAGCATTGGCCCGGCGCGTTGCCGTTCTCCGCCGCAGCGCGGTACCATTTCACCGCCTGCTCGATACTCTGGGGCAGGCCGGTGCCGAACTCCAGGCAACGCCCCAGTTCTGTCTGCGCCGCGGGATAACCCAGCCACGCGGCGGACTGATACCAGCGGGCGGCCTCCTCGTCGCTCTGCTCCACTCCCAGGCCGCGGGAATATGCCTCCCCCAGCAGGAACTGGGCCCTGGGAAAGCCGTTTTCCGCCCCCTTTCGGAAGCACTCCACCGCTTTGGAATCATCCCGCGCCACACCGATGCCATGGGCATAGCAGTACCCCAGGTTCGTCAGGGCGGGCATATAGTCCCGGGCGGCGGCCTGGGCATACAGCACCACCGCCTGCCGGGGGTCTGCAGGCACGCCGATCCCCGCCTCCAGGCACCACCCCAGGTTCGTCACACCCAGCATATCATCCAGGGCCGCCGCCTGTTGGTAGCAGGCCAGCGCGTCCGTCGGCCGCTCCTCATCTACGGCCCGGTTGCCCAGCTGCACCCAATCGGGCCCCGTCAGCTCCTCTTCGTCCACAGAGAGGAAAAAGGTGCCCCCGCACTGGGGGCAGACATCCGGTTCCTCCTCTGCCAGAAACCCGCAGTCCGGGTTCTCACAGCGATAGTAATTCATCTACGCACCTCCTCTGTATCAAAGCGCCGCTTCATCCTCCGCAGAGGAGGCGCCCCGCAGGTTGTAGGCCTCCGGAAACGCGAACGCCCTGCCCCGGAATTTGAAGCCCGGGAACGTGTCCAGCTGGACGCCGTGAATGGCCCGGAACATACTCTTCTCAATATTGGGATTGGTCTTTTTCAGCTCCCGCAGCAGGAGCTTCATCTCCTGCCGCTTGCTCTCGCCCACACCGTCGGCCGCACCGTCCCGCTCCTCTGTGAAGCGGCAGGCGCACTGGAGAAACCGCAACCCATTGTAGTTCTTCCAGGCAATGATGGCGTCCTCATGGACACAATACAGCGGACGGATCAATTCCATGCCTGGGAAATTTCTGCTGCGGAGCTTGGGGGGCATGGTCTGGAGCTGGGCACCGTAAAACAGGCCCAGCAGCGTGGTCTCCAGCACGTCGGAGAGATGGTGCCCCAGGGCGATCTTGTTGCAGCCCAGCTCCTGAGCCTTGCTGTACAGAAAGCCCCGGCGCATCCGGGCGCATAAGTAGCAGGGGTTCTTCTCCACCTGATAGGCAACGTCGAAAATATCGCTCCGGAACACGGTGATGGGGATGCCCAGGCGGGCAGCGTTCTCCTCGATCAGCGCCCGGTTGGCCGGGGCGTAGCCCGGATCCATCACCAGAAAAACCAGCTCAAAGGGCTGTTCTGTGTGGCGCTGGAGCTCCTGCATCAGCTTGGCCAGCACCATGGAGTCCTTTCCCCCGGAGATACAGACGGCGATCCGGTCTCCGGGAGCGATCAGCTCATACCGCTTGACGGCGGCAATGAAGGGGTTCCAGAGCTCCTTGCGGTATTTTTTGATGAGGCTGCGCTCCGCAGCCTCCTGTGGTGTCAATTCGCGGGACATGGGGACCTCCTAAAGCAAAATGAGAGCGACCGCGTCAGAACCAGATAGCCACCAGCCGCAGCAGAGAGGCGCACATTTTGCGCAGCCAAGACCGCTGATTCCACTCCGCCAGCGTATAGGGCGCGCTCTGGGCCACCATCCGGTCCATATCCTCCAGCAGGTCTTCCACCGCGGGCATGTGATAGAGGAGCACGGCGCATTCGTAGTGCAGCTGGAACGTCCGGTAGTCCATGTTGGTGCTGCCCACCAGGGCCACCTCCCGGTCTACCATGACGCTCTTGGCGTGGACGAAGCCAGGGGTATAGCGGTAAATCTTGACGCCGTGGGCCAGCAGCTCACCCCAGTAGGTCTCCGCCACCATATAGACATATTTCTTGTCCGGGATGGCGGGTACCACCAGCCGCACGTCCACCCCTGCGTCGGCGGCAATGCACAGGGCCTTCTGCATGGACTCCTCCACCGCGTAATAGGGCGTGGTGATATACAGCATCTTCTGGGCGGAGGCGATCAGCTGGAGGTAGGTGTCTTCGATGGGATTGTCCGGATTGTTCAGCGGACCGTCCGTGAAGGGCTGGCACCAGCCGGTGCCCTCGATCTCCACCCGGGGACGGTAGTAGTCGTCCTCATTGGGCAGGGAGCGGCCGATCATCTTCCACATCTGAATGAACTGGGAGGCAAAGCCCCAGGCCCCGGCACCGTCGATCCGGACACCGGTATCTTTCCAGTGGCCGAACCGGACAAAGAGGTTGGCGTATTCATCGGCAATATTGATGCCTCCGGTGTAGGCGTGCACCCCGTCAATGACGGCGATCTTCCGGTGGTCTCGGTAGTTGAAGTAAATCCGATTCACGTAGCGGTGGACTGGATTGAACACCTCCACCTCCACGCCGGCGTCCTGCAGGGCCTGGAGGGAGGCGTCGGAAAAGCGGGTGAGGTTGCCGAAGTCGTCGAAGATGATCCGCACCTCCACACCGGCGGCGGCCCGCTCCCGCAGCACATGGAAGATCCGGTCCCAGATCTGGCCCTCCGCCAGGATGTAATACTCCAGGAAGATGTAGATCTCCGCTCTCTGGAGGTGGAGCACCAGGTCATCGAAGAAATCGGCTCCCTCCGCGAAATACCGGGCCTGTGAGCCGCCGTACAGCAGGAAGTCCCGCGACTGCAAATAGGAGGCCAGCCGTCCCCAGGCCGGGGAGCGGCGGCTCAGGTGGGCCACATTGGCGGCGCTGGCCTGACGGGCGCCCTCCCGCTCCACCGGAGGGGCGACCTTCCGCAGACTCAGGCTTTTGGCCTGATGGCTCCCGCCCCACAGAAGGAAAAGAATCATACCGGCCACCGGCAGGGCCAGCAGCAGGCACATCCACACCAGCTTATAGGAGGGGCTGCCGGGGCGCAGATACACCCAGATCGCCACCACGGCGCCAGCCAGCTCCAGAATGAAATAGACGTAGCTGATCTTTTCCGCCAGCAACTGGGTCAGCGCCAGCGTCAGCACGATCTGGGCAATCACCGTCAGTGCGCAGATGGACAGGCTGGTGGCGGCGGAGATCCGCCGTTCCGTCCGCTCTTCCGGCTGGGGCAGACTTCTTTTTCGCATGGTGCGGTCCACCTCCTTCTCTCTCAGCTTCGACCGCTTATCTTATTATTATACCGAAATACCCAGCACTCCGCAACCAATATTCTGTGAACAAACAGCCCCGCCGGAGGGCGGGGCTGTTGGGTCATCTGCTCCGGCAGAGCAGATCCTGCTTGATGTCGAACAGCTTCTGACTCAGATCCACATAGTAGGTGTGAGGGTTCTCGAACCGCTTCACCGTGTCCCACAGGGTATCCACCTGGGCACGGCAGTAGGCCTGGATCTCCGGCAGGGCGGGCAGCTGATAGACCAGCTCTCCTCCCTGAAAGACCGGGACCTGAAGGGGCTTTGCGGTAAAGTTCGTATAGGTCTTGCGCTTCCAGGTAGCCCTGGGATCGAAGAGCTCCAGTGGGGCGCTCTCGTCCACCGTCTCGTCCCAGACGGTGATGTAGTCCGCCTCCGCCTTACCGGTGGCGTTGTCAAAGATCCGATAGGTCTTCTTGAAGTGGGGAATGGTGATCTTGTCCAGGTTTTCGCTGACCTTGATCTTGGGGATGATCTTCCCGTCTCCATCTTCCACAGCCGCCAGCTTGTACACACCGCCGAACACCGGCTCGCTGCGGGCAGTGATCATCCGCTCACCCACACCGAACACATCGATCTTGGCGCCCTGCAGCAGCAGGTCCTGAATAATATACTCGTCCAGGGAGTTGGAGGCGGAGATCTGGCACTCGGTCCAGCCGGCGGCGTCCAGCTTGCGGCGGGCCTCCTGGGTCAGATAGGCCATGTCGCCGGAGTCCAGACGGATGCCGCACTTGCGGATGCCCAGGGGCTTCAGCACCTCATCAAAGGCCCGGATGGCATCCGGCACGCCGGACTTGAGCACATTGTAGGTATCCACCAACAGCGTGGCGTTGTGGGGATAGATCTGGCAGTAGGTCTTGAATGCCTCATACTGGCTGTCGAACATCTGGACCCAGGAATGGGCCATGGTGCCGCCGGCAGGTACGCCGTACAGCTGGTCGGAGATCGTGCAGGCGGTGCCTGCGCAGCCGCCGATATAAGCCGCCCGGGCTCCGGAGATGGCGCCGTCTGTGCCCTGGGCCCGGCGGGAGCCGAACTCCAGCACCGTTCGCCCCTGGGCCGCCCGGACGATCCGGTTGGCCTTGGTGGCGATCAGGCTCTGGTGGTTGATGGTCAGCAGGGTGAAGGTCTCGATCAGCTGGGCCTGGATGGCCGGCGCCCGGACCGTCACCACCGGCTCCCGGGGGAAGATAGGCGTCCCCTCCGGCACCGCCCAGATGTCGCCTGTGAAACGGAAGTCCCGCAGGTAGCTCAAGAAATCCTCGGAGAACAGGTGCTTGTCCCGCAGGAAGGCGATGTCCTCCTCGTCGAAGTGCAGGTTCTGAATATACTGGACCAACTGTTCCAGACCCGCGCAGACCGCGAACCCGCCGTTGTCCGGCACGTTGCGGAAAAACACATCGAAATAGGTGATCCGATCCTGGAGCCCTGCCCGGAAATAGCCGTTGCCCATAGTCAGCTCATAAAAATCGCAGAGCATCGTCAGATTGAGTTTCTCTTCCGTTTTCATAACCGTTTCCCCTGTGCCGCCGGCACAGATCCTTCCATGAAGTTTCAGGCCCCCACACCGCTGGAGGCGGTCTGTCCGGGGTTGTTATTCCCTTGAATTATAAGCGGTTCCCCCAGGAAAAGCAATGCTTTTTCCGAATTTGTTGTCAATCTTTTATCAATCGTCTTGACAACAACTCCGCCCTCCCCTATGATGGGGAAAGATTGAACCGCACATTTTCCGGTACACAGCGGACTGGAGGGTTTTCTCGTGAAAAAGTTTGCTCTCCTCTTCTCCGCGGCGGCCGTTCTGTGCATCCTGGCCGGCCTCACTGCATACCACCGCTCATTTCCTCTGGATGCGGGCCTCAATGGGCTGGAACCGGCTGCGCTCCAATGGTTCAACCGGGGCAAGTCCGTTCCCTACGAGGCGGACCAGTTGGAGCTGTACCAGCCTGTGACCGTCGGAAGCCGCACCTATGTTCCTCTGGAGCTGGACGGACGGTTGGGATACCTGTGTCTCTCGAGAGGATTCACCGGGCGGTATAAATTCGACCACTCCGGTCGCGGGACCGGCTCTTTCCGCAACGGAGTGGTGGAGTCCGACGGGGAGCAGATGCTGCTCTTCGAGGGGCGGAACGGCGACGGCCGCATCGCCCGGGCGGTCTTTTCACTGGAGGGCGGCGGGCCTTATGCGCTGGACATTCCGGCCTCTCCCGTCTTTCTGGCGAGCGTCCCGGTGGAGGACACCGTCCCCACCGAACCTGTCAGTATAGAGGATATCACCTTCTATGACAGCCAAGGGCGGGAGATCACGGAGGAATTCGACCTCAGCGGAGGCGCCATCCAGTAAGCGCCCCCACCGAAAACCAAGCGGCCGTCTGCCGCTGAAAGGAAGTCATCACAATGGATGTGATCTTAGGCATTGACATCGGCGGCTCCACCACCAAAATCGTGGGTCTGCGGACGGACGGCAGCGTGATCTCCATGCTGCGGGTCCGGGCGGAGGATCAGGTGACCAGCTTGTATGGCGCCCTTGGCAACTATCTCACCAGCAACCGGCTCTCTCTGCGGGATGTGCGGCGGGTTGTGCTCACCGGCGTGGGCGCCTCTTATGTGGAGGGCGACATCTACGGTCTGCCCACCTGTAAAGTGGGCGAGTTCTCCGCCAGCGGCACCGGAGCCCTGGCCCTGTCGGGCCAGTCCTCCGCCGTGGTGGTCAGCATGGGCACCGGCACCGCTTTCCTCTGGGCGTCCCCCGACGGCATCCGCCACCTGTGCGGCAGCGGCATCGGCGGCGGCACTCTGGGCGGGCTCTGCCACAAGCTGGTGGGAATGGAGCGCTTCGGCCAGATCAAAAAGCTGGCGGAGAGCGGCAATCTGGACCATGTAGACCTGACCATGAAGGACATCACGGTCCACTCCGCTCCCACTCTGGACCCGGATATGACTGCCGCCAACTTCGGCGATCTGGCGGAGGACGCCACTCCTGCGGACCTGGCGGCCGGCGTGGTCAATCTGGTGCTCCAGGCCATCGGCACCATGACGGTGCTGGCCTGCCAGTGCTGTGACTCCAAGACCGTGGTGCTGACCGGGTCCATGACCACCCTGCCCCAGGCGGTCACGAATTTCCAGCTGTTTGAAAAGCTGTACGGCATCCACTATATCATTCCCGAAAACGCCACGTTTGCCACCGCCATCGGCGCGGGGCTGTGCAGCCTGCAGAAAAAGCCGGAGGCCTGAGGGCGCCATGACGGAAAATTGGTCCCTGTATCATCCGGAGATTCCGGAATTCCTCCGCCGTCTGGCGGAGACGCCGCCCATGGCCCGGCTGCGGCAGGTGGGCATGAACTGCGGGTGCGAGTACACGTCCTTCCCCCGTTTTGCCGGGTGGGTGCCCTACTCCCGGTTTGACCACAGCGTGGGCGTGGGGCTGATCGTGTGGCACTTCACCGGCGATCTCCGCCAAAGCGCGGCGGGACTGCTCCACGATGCGGCCACCCCCGCCTTTGCCCATGTGGTGGATTTTCTCCACGGGGACCACCTGCATCAGGAGTCCACCGAGGCACGGACGGCGGAACTCATCGAGACCTCGCCGGAGCTTCAGGCGCTGCTGAAAGAATACGGCCTCACCACGGAAGACGTGGCGGATTACCACCGCTATCCCATCGCGGACAATGATTCCCCTCAGCTCTCCGCCGACCGTCTGGAGTACACGCTGGGGGACCTGCGGTGCTACGGCTTCGCCGGGGCGGACGCCCTCCGTGTATTCTACGAAGATCTCACCGTCTGGCGGGACGAGTCCGGCCGGCCGGAGCTGGCCTTCCGCACGCGGGAGACCGCCTGCGCCTTCACAGAGGCATCGCTCCAGACCGCCCGGGTCTATGTGGCGGACGAGGACCGCTTCGCCATGCAGGCCCTGGCGGACCTGCTGCGCGATGCCGTGAACCGGCAGGTCTTGACAGAGGATGACCTGTATCGGACGGAGTCTTTTGTCATCCAAAAGCTGGAGGCAGATCCGGCCAGCGCCCGCCGGTGGCGCCGGTTCCGGCGCTTCTGCCGGGTGGAGCGGAGCGCGGAAAGGCCGGAGAACGGACTCTGGTTCCGGATTCCCGCCAAGCTGCGGTACATTGATCCGCTGGTGGCAGGCCTTGGCCGCGTCTCTCGGTTGGACGCCGGGGTGCGGCAGGCCCAGGAGACCTTCCTGGCCACGGACTTTGCCTGCTGGATCGGTGTTCCGGAGGAAACCGCCGGAGAGAATGATTGAAAGATTGGGAGAAAGAGACATGGATTACAGAGAAAAAGCCGTCCGGTGTGTGCGGGAGACCGTCCTGCCTGTCCAGGCGGCGCAGTTCCGGGCGTGCGGCTGCGACCTGGACGCCCAGTACCGAAAATACGGGGACACGGAGAGCTTTTTTGCCAAGGTTCTCCAGCCCGGGCGCCTCTATGAGGTGGGTTATCCCAAATGCGTCTGCCCTGAGGTGCTGCGGGGAGAGACGGCCGACGCCGCCCACTGCGAATGTTCCCGGCAGAGTGTGCTGTATATTCTGGAACAGCTGCTGCCCGAAAGACACATCACGGTCCGGACCGTGGAGACGGTGCTGGGCGGCGGGACCTGCTGCCGGTTCGCCGTTACAGTAGAGTAGCAGCGGAAAATGCAAACAGGAGCCCGGTGCACAGCACCGGGCTCCTGCGCTCACATATAGGGATTATTCCTCGTCCTGGGGCTTGTCCTCGTCCTCCAGGCCGTTCAGATCGAACTCCAGCTTCTCGCCGCAGTTGGGGCAGATGACCTCGCCGTCCTCCAGGACGGACTCGTCGAAGTAGATGGTCTCCTCGCAGGTGGGGCAGGTGGTGGCGTAGCAGTCCTCGTCCTCCTCCGGCTCCTCATACTCGTATACATCCTCTTCGTCCTCGTCATCCTCGCCGAAGACGGCGTCCTCCACATCCTCCAGGTCATCGCTGACAGCGTCCAGGCCGTCGTACAGCTCCTCCTGGTCCGCCTTCATATCCGCGATCTCCAGGGCGATGTCGTCCAGCACGTCGATGATGGCGGCAAGCAGCTTGCCCTCCTTCTTCTCGGTGTCCAGTTCCATGCCTTCAGCCAGGCCCTTCAGATACGCGACCTTCTCCGTAATCTCCATAACAGCAGCTCCTTTCCTTTACAAACAGCGTTGCAGTCATTCTCAGGAACAAAAGGGGGGAATACGCTTCCCCCCTTTGCCTCACTTACTCCTTGCTGCGGCCGATATACTCGCCGGTGCGGGTGTCGATCTGGATCTTGTCGCCCGTGTTGATGAACAGAGGCACCTTCACCTCAGCACCGGTCTCCAGCGTCGCGGGCTTGGTCACGTTGGTGGCGGTGTCGCCCCGCAGGCCGGGCTCGGTCTCCGTGACCTCCAGGTCCATGAAGTTGGGCACTTCCACGGTGAACACGCTGCCCTTGTAGCTCACCAGCTTGCAGACGGTGTTCTCCTTCACGAAGCGGAAGGCGTCGCCCAGCACGTCCCGGTTCAGCGGGACCATGTCGTAGGTCTCGGGATCCATAAAGTAGTACAGGTCGCCGTCGTTGTAGCTATACTCGGCATCCTTGCGCTCCACAGTGGCCTGCTCGAACTTGGCGGTGGGGTTGAAGGACTCCTCGCGGATGGCGCCGGTCATCACGTTCTTGTATTTGGTGCGCACGAAAGCCGCACCCTTGCCGGGCTTCACGTGCTGGAACTCCACCACGGTGCAAACGCTCCCGTCCTTCTCAAAAGTGACACCATTGCGGAAATCGCCGGCAGTAATCGTTGGCATAAATGATCCTCCTCTGAAATCTCAAGAAAAGCTGACCAGCCGGCCGCCTCTCTATCTCTACAAAAATTCCTCTGCTATTTTATCCTATGTTGTCCGGTAATGCAAGTATTTTTCAGGACTTTTTTTCCATTTTGCGGCGGCAGACAGCCTTAAACGGGGCCTGGAGAGCGTGGAGCACCTTCTGCCATGCCGTCACGGCGCCGCCCACCGGCTCTACCATCAGAGGCAGGACTCCGGCCCGGTTGGCGGCCAGCATATCCGTCAGCAGCTTGTCCCCCAGCATGGCGGTGCAGACCCGGTCCGCCCCAGCCCGTGCCATGGCGGCCTCCAGGCCCCTGGGACTGGGCTTTCCTGCACGGCCCTGATAAGGCACCCCCAGGTCCGCGCAGAACTCCGTCACCCGGCTGCCGGAGCGGTTGTTGGAGACGATCATGAAACCGATCCCCGCATTGCGGAGGGCGGCGATCCAGTCCCGCAGGGACTGATCCGGCCGACGGGTCTTCTTGGCGGCCAATGTAAAGTCCAGGTCGCTGAGCAGCAGGGTGATCCCCTGCTGCCGCAGCCAGTCCGGCGTGATCTCGCTGTAATGCTGGAACACCCAGCGGGGCGTCAGGGAAAACGGCATAAGCGGCTCCTTCTCTGCATAGTCTCCTTTTAGTATACCAGTCCCAACGGGATTCCACAAGGGGGAGTTCATTTTGCAGATCTATCTGGCCGTGACGCCGGCCGAGGCCCAGGAGGCCTCCCGCTTCCGCTGTTCCCTGGCCCATGTGGCCTACTGTATCGGGCCGGACTCCACGCTCCTGCGGCAGAACCTGTTGCTCCAGACCCGGGGCGGGCTATTGTCCGTCACAGACCGGGGCGCGCCCTTTATCGCCAGCCCGGAGCGGCTGTCGGCCGCCGCGCTGCGGGAGTGCGGGCGGCGGAGCTACGGCGGCGTGCTGCTGGATTTCGAGCAGCCTCCTGCGCCGGACCGGCTGGCCTTTGCGGAGACGCTGGCCCGGCGCCTGTCGCCCCGCCCCGTTTATGTGCCGGAGTCCTACGCCGCGGCGTCAGGCGCCATTCCCCTGATCTGCACCGCCATCTCCGGCGGGAACTTTGTCCAGCGCCTGCAGGAGGCCGCTGCCGGACGGGACAGGGCAGGCGGTCTGGCCCTGGATGTCCAGCGGCTGCGGATGGACTTCACCCTCCCGGCTCAAAGCGGCGAAGGCCGCCCTCTCAGCGGCCGGGAACTCCAGGATCTGCTGGACCGGGAGTCCCCCTCCGTTTTCTTCTCCCAGGACCTGTGCGCCCGGTATTTCACCTATGCCCGGGACGGCGAGACGCATTTCGTCCTCTTCGACGACGCGGACACCCTTTCCCAGAAGCTGCGGACCGGCGGGAACATGGGCTTCGCCGCCGCCTTCCTGATGTATCCGGAGGTGCAGGATCTGCTGCCCAAGCTGTTTCCCGGGCGGAGGACATAAAAAGTGCTGTACCTTTCGGCACAGCACTTTTCCTTGACAGATCAATAATAGCGCTTCTTGTTCTTGCGAGCGGCCTCAGACTTCTTGCGGCGCTTGACGCTGGGGCTCTCATAATGCTCTCTCTTCCGCACTTCCGCGATGACGCCGGCCTTGGCGCAGCTGCGCTTGAAACGCTTCAGCGCGCTGTCGATGGACTCGCCGTCCTTCACATGGATCTCAGACATCTATATTTCCCTCCCTCCGAGGTATCCGGCTTAATCCAGGATACTTTAAGGGCCATAATCTATGGCTTTAACATAAGCATTATACAAACCTTCCGGGCCGTTGTCAAGAGATTTTCCGGAAAATCAGCATTTCTCCCGGGAGATCAGTCCGCCGCTCTCCGGTACACGATGGGCACATCGTACCCGAACGTCCGCTTTCCGTTCACCTCCATGGTCTCCGCCACCTCCAGGGACTCCTGAGAGAATCGCTCATACAGGGTGAACTTCAGCACCGGGGAGAACATGCTGACGCTGCCCCCCTCCCACACGCCGTCGTGCAGCGTATAGAGGGCAGGCGTGAATTTCTCGGAGATCTCCAGATCCTCCCATTTCAGGGGCGGCAGCGTCTCATAGGTGACCGCGCCGCCGTCCGCCGCCTTGGGCAGCTGATAGGATGTCAGCTTCACCGCCTCCCCCTCCTCCGTAAAGAGGAACAGATGGGGTGAGGCGTGGGTCTTTCCCTCCGTGGTGTAATAGCTCTCCTCCAGCACAAATGCTCCCGCAAAATCCGCGGGGAGGCCGTCAATCTTGTCGTTGCACACGGTGTTGACATGCTCTGCCAGCGGCAGGGCGGGGCTGCCGCTCCGCCGCAGCTCCTCCAGCTGCCGGGTATTGTCAAACCTGCCGCACAGCAGGCGCAGGAATTCATCCAGACGGCTCATAGGTTCTCCTTTCTCAGGCAGGGCCTGAAGCGCAGGCCGGACGGGATTTCCCGTCCGGCCTTTTGGTGTGATTGGGATGAACTGGGATGCTCCCACCAGATGCATCGGCCGGTTCCCGGTCCAGCGGGGCTTCCGCATCGGAATGCAGCCGGACAGGCACAGGCCGTCCGCCCCAAGGTTGTTGCCTCCGGCAAAAACGCTTGTACGCACCGCTGGGCGCAGTCTTATTTCGCGGGCTTGACGATCAGGTTCACCAGCCGGTTCTTCACCAGGATGGTCTTGATGATCTGCATCCCTTCGGTGGCCTTCCGGACCTTCTCCACCGCCAGGGCGGCATCCACCACGGCCTTCTCCTCACTGTCGGTTGGCATGGAGATGGTGCCCTTCAGCTTGCCGTTTACCTGGACGGCCAGCTCCACTGTGGAGGCCACGGTCTTGCTCTCATCCGCCACGGGCCACTCCGCCTGGCAGCACATCTTGCCCGTCTGGGCGGCGAAGCCCAGGTTCTCCCACAGCTCCTCGGTGATGTGGGGGGCGAAGGGGTTCAGCAGCAGGAGCAGATACTTCAGGTCGCCCCGGGTGCAGCCGTTGGCGTTCAGCTCGTTCACCATGGTCATCATGGCGGCGATGGCGGTGTTCATCTTCAGACTGTCCACATCCTCTGTGACCTTCTTGATGGTCTTGTGGATGACGGCCTCGTTGGCGGGGGTCACATCATAGCTGTCGGAGGCGCTCTCCGCCAGATTCCACACCCGGTCCAGGAACCGCTTGGAGCCCTTCACCGCGTCGTTGGACCAGGTTGCGGCCTTCTCAAAGTCGCCGATGAACATGATATAGAGGCGCATGGTGTCGGCGCCGTACTGGTCCACGATGTCGTTGGGGTTCACCACGTTGCCCCGGGACTTGGACATCTTCTCGCCGCCCTCGCCCAGGATCATGCCGTGGCTTGTGCGCTTGGCATAGGGCTCCTTGGTGGGCACGGCGCCGATGTCATACAGGAACTTGTGCCAGAACCGGGAGTACAGCAGATGCAGGGTGGTGTGCTCCATGCCGCCGTTGTACCAGTCCACGGGAGACCAGTAGTCCAAGGCCTCCTTGGAGGCGAATGCCTTGTCGTTGTGGGGATCCATATACCGCAGGAAGTACCAGCTGGAGCCAGCCCACTGGGGCATGGTGTCGGTCTCCCGCTGGGCGGGGCCGCCGCACTTGGGGCAGGTGGTGTTCACCCAGTCAGTCATCTTGCTGAGGGGGCTCTCGCCGGTGTCGGTGACCTCATAGGAGTCCACCTCCGGCAGCAGCAGGGGCAGCTGCTCCTCCGGCAGGGGGACCCAGCCGCACTTGGGGCAGTTCACCAGGGGGATGGGCTCGCCCCAATAACGCTGGCGGCTGAACACCCAGTCCCGGAGCTTGAAGTTGGTCTTGGGACGGCCGATGCCCTGCTCCGTCACCCACTTCTTCATGGTGGGAATTGCCTCTTTCACGGTGAGGCCGTCCAGGAAGCCGGAGTTCACCATGATGCCGGTGTCGTCCTTCAGGGTGAAGGCCTCCTTGGTGATGTCTCCGCCCTGGACCACCTCCACGATAGGCAGGCCGAACTTGGTGGCGAACTCCCAGTCACGCTGGTCGTGGCCCGGCACGCCCATGACGATGCCGGTGCCGTAGCCCATCAGCACGTAGTCGGAGACGAACAGGGGCACGTGCTTGCCGCTGGCGGGGTTGACGGCCTCGATGCCCTCCAGCCGGACGCCGGTCTTCTCCTTGTTCAGCTCGCCCCGCTCAAAGTCGGACTTGCGGGCGGCCTCCTCGATATAGGCGGCCACAGCATCCCAGTTCTGGATCTGGTCCTTCCACTGCTGGAGATAGGGATGCTCCGGGGAGATGACCATATAGGTCACGCCGAACAGCGTGTCGCACCGGGTAGTGTAGACCGTCAGCTTGTCGCCGTTGGTGGCGGTGAAGTCCACCTCCGTGCCCTCGGACCGGCCGATCCAATTCTTCTGCTGGATCTTCACCCGCTCGATGAAGTCCAGGTCGTCCAGGTCGTCGATGAGCCGGTCGGCGTACTTGGTGATGGCCAGCATCCACTGGCTCTTCTCCTTGCGGATGACCTGGCCGCCGCAGCGTTCGCACACACCGTCCACGACCTCCTCATTGGCCAGGACGATCTTGCAGCTGGTGCACCAGTTGACGGGCATGGAGGCCTTGTAGGCCAGCCCCTTCTTGAACATCTGCAGGAAGATCCACTGGGTCCACTTGTAGTAGCTGGGGTCGGTGGTGTTCACCTCCCGGTCCCAGTCGAAGGAGTAGCCCAGCATGTGGAGCTGCTTGCGGAAGTTCTCGATGTTGTCGTGGGTCACCTTGGCGGGGTGGATGTGGTGCTGAACGGCGTAGTTCTCTGTGGGCAGGCCGAAGGCGTCATAGCCGATGGGGAACAGGACGTTGTAGCCCTGCATCCGCTTCTTCCGGCAGATGATGTCCATGGCGGTGAAGGGCCGGGCGTGGCCCACGTGGAGCCCCTGGCCGGAGGGATAGGGGAACTCGACCAGGCCGAAGAACTTCTCCCGAGTCTTGTCCCCGGTGACGGCGGTGAAGGGCTTCTCCTCCAGCCACTTCTGCTGCCACTTTTTCTCAATGCTGGCAAAATCGTATTTCATATCCTTCTCCTCATTCCTGTGAATGGATTTCTCTGTTCGATTTATTTTTGCCGCGGCGCGCCCCCGGGCGGCCTCTCTTGCTTCTACGGGGCAATTCACCTTCTGTACGTGGCAAAAATACTTTGACCCAACCGCCTTGGGTGGCGTCGCCAGTGACTGATGCCGCTGGTGAAGGCACTCTGCTGCGCAGCCGTTGGCGGCTCTGCCGCCTGACGGATGCGGTGTGCCCCCTGCGGGCAAGGAGATGTCAATCCCCTCTTCAAGCTGTAAAAGCGCCCCCGACCTTACGGTCAGGGGCGTAAAAGCTACGCGGTACCACCCTGGTTTCGCCAGCCGTTGCCGGATGGCGCTCAACGGCCCGGAGGGCCTCGGCCAGTAACGGGGCCTGCCGTCCCACCCTACTATGTCCGTTCAGGCGGGAGACTCCGGGAACAGTCATCCGCGAAGGTCCCCCACCGGCTCGCAGCAGCCGCCGGCTCTCTGAAGGCGGGACATTTCGCCTTTCTTCCCATCAATGTCGTTAACGGATTTATTCTATGTGGATTTTCCCATTTTGTCAAGGAAAAAAGCGCACAAACTTCCCAACGATCCAGAAATCTCACAAATATTCGCTCAGCCTACATATTTTCCGGGATCACAGCGCCGTCCGAGGCGTACCAAGTGACGTCGTTCGTCATGTTCTCTTCATACCACGTGTTGAAGTCCGCCTCACTGACCTCCATTCCGTTCAACTGGCAGCGGTCCACCACCTTTTCGCCCAGCGCCTCCCCCCAAAACCGGCCGTCATGGAAGGACAGCTGATAGTAGTAGCTGACGTCCGCCCCGCCGGAGCCCATATAGATGCCGCTTTTCTGGAGATCCATCAGCCAGCGGACGGAAAAGGATGTGCCGCAGACCTCTCCGCTCTCTCGGTGGAACACCAGATAATTATAGCCCCTGTCCTGGAGCAGCAGCACCAGCTCCGGCTCCTCGCCGCCTACGATGTCCGCCACCGCCAGCCGATCCAGCGTCAGTGTCTCCGGCGGGTTCTCCGCCTCGGAATCGCTCCAGTATCGGTCATGGACCGCCGCCATAAAGGCGTCAAAGGGCTCCCAGTCTCCATCCGGATAGCCGTCGTACGGCCCCGCCACCCAGCGAAAGCTCTCCTCCCCGGTCAGCACCGGCAGATACGCCCGGAAAGCCGCAAAGTCCGTCTCCGGCATGGTCTCCTCCAGCCCGGAGACATCCAGGTCCGGCAGCAGATTCGGGGACTCCGGCGCAGGATCCGCTCTCTCTTGGAAGTCAGTCGCCTCCGCATCGGCGGCAGGCACCTGGCCCTCCGCTTTCTCCGCCGGGGCAGTGCAGGCTGTCAACAGCAGCAGCGATGCCACAAGGGCGGTCATACTTCTCTTTCTCATAGCGCACCTCTCATTCTGTTTTTATCTGTGTTTTACAGGATAGGCCCGGTGCCGGGAAATTTCCCCCTCAATTCCATGACAGCTCTATTACAGATGGTAACAGAGTTCATGGGGGCGCTCACGCCCCTGCTCCGCCGGCGGCGGTCTCCCGCAGCAGCTCCTCCGCCGGCACACCGAAGAGCTTCGCCAGGGCCAGCAGGTTGGAGGTGCTGGGGTCCGCCGTGCCGGTCTCCCATTTGCTGACCGCCTGCCGGCTGACCCCCAGGGCCTCCGCCACGAACTCCTGGGTCATCTGGCAGCGCATCCGGTGGGCCTTGAGGACCTCCCCCAGGGTGCGGCAGGTCTCCGCTTTTTCCCGGCGGGCCTCCCCGCCCCGCAGGTACTTCCGCAAAGCCCGGATCAGCAGGATCAGCAGATAAATGAGCCCTGCCCAGATGGCCAGAAACAGGAGCAGCAGCGGGAGCATGATAATGGAACTGAATGCCATTGCAGTTGCCTCCTTTTGTTTTGATGGTCTCAGCATACCCGGGGCGGGCGGTTGCGTCCACCAGCTATCGCGCAACTCTGGGTTGATAAGCAGAAAAAAGCTCCGGCGGTCAGCGCCGTTGGAGCTGATGTTTCCCCTTTTCACCGGACACGGCGCCCCACAAAATCTTCGTTTTGCGTGGCACCACATTGGACTCAAATGGGCAGGCAGAGCCTGCCCATTTCATATTTTTGCCTGCGGCAAAACGCTTGGACACGCCACTTGGCGCGAAGGGCGATCAATTCTCCGTCAGCACACCGGAGAGATCCACCGGCTTGCCGTCGTGCCAAAGCCGCTCCAGCGAATAGAACTCCCGGGCCTCGGCGGAGAACACGTGGACCACCACACAGCCGTAGTCCAGCAGGACCCAGGTGCCGTCCCGGTAGCCCTCCCGGCGGAGAGGATCCTCCCCCGCCTGCTCCTTCATGGCCTTCTCCACTGCGCCGCACAGGGCGTTGATCTGGGTGTTGGAATTGCCGGTGGCAATGACGAAATAGTCCGCCAGGGTGGTCTGCTCCGTGATCTCGATGGCGGCGATGTCGCCGCCCTTTTTCTCGTCCAGGGCTTTGGCCGCAGTCAGGGCCATCTCTTTGGGTGTCATGGACTCATCCTTTCTGATCGTTTGAATCTGCGGCACACCTGCCGCTCAGGTTACAATAATAAACCCGTCATCCGGGGCCGCGGTTCCGCCGTCGGACATACCGGGGTCTACAGGAGGCGCCGTCTCACCATCAGACGGCTGGGAATCCGGCGACTCCGGGGCGGTTCCGCCGCTCTCACCTGCCGCCGGGTCTCCGCTGCCGCCCGGGAGCTGGCCGATCACCTGTCCTGTACCGGGGTCCAGGATCTGCCCGGTGCCGGGATCGATGATACCGCCGGTCTCCGGGTCGATCAGGTCTCCCGTGTCCGGATCGATGCTCCCCGTACCGGGCTCCGTGGCTCCGCCGGGATCCGTGGTCTCTCCGCCGCCGGGCGTCCCGGTCGCCCCGCCGGTCTCCGGCGCTCCGGCATCAGGGCCGGTCCCTGTGCCGGTCTCCCCCTCCGGAGGCGTCTCCTCCTCCGGCTCCTGGGGCGTCCACTGGGCCTGCCAGTGGGACCGGGGATGGGTGGCGTTGCTGTCTTCCACATGACCGGTGGAGGAGCTGACGGAGCCGTCGCTGTTCACGGTCATCATATCCAGATCGCTGCGGGTAAATACCTCGGCGTAGGGGCTCAATTTGGTGTTCACCAGCTCCAGCAGCTGGCCGGTGTTGGGCGTTACATAGGACTGTTCGGAATACCGGCCGTTGAGCTTGCTGGTGGTGGAGCTGTATGCGTAGGCGGGCGTGTTCGGCATGGTGACAAACTCCACGTTCTCCGGCTTCAGGCCATCGGTGAAGGCCGCTTTGGCAAACCACAAAATATTCTGGAGGGTCAGATCCGTCTCCACGTTCTCCCGAAACACCTCGGCAAATGCGTTGATCTTGGCGATGTTCTCGATCTTCAGCAGCTGCTCCACCATGGCGGTCAAAAATGCCTGCTGCGTCTTGATGCGGCCCAGATCGCCGTCCTTGTAGCCGTTGGCTCCGTCCCGGAACCGCAGTACCTGCATGGCGTCGTCCCCCGTGAGCAGGCGGTAGCCCGCTTTCTGGTTGATATAGAGGTTTTGCAGGGGGTCACTGTAATACATGTCCCGGGGCACATCGAACCAGACGCCGCCCATAGCGTCCACGATCTGGCCCACGGCCTCCCACTCCACAATCACCTGATAGTCCGGCTCAAAGCCCACCAGTTGGGCAATCTCCTTGTAGAGATACTGGATGCCCCGGTCTCCGCCGCCGTACCAGTTGTAAACAGAGTTGATCTTCTTGATATCCCAGGAGACATTCACCATAGTGTCCCGGGGAATGGACATCACCGTGGCCTTCTGGTTGGTCACGTCGTAGCTGGCCAGCAGCATCGTGTCCGTATTGCCGCCGCCCCCCGTGTCCCGGCCCAGGATCAGAACTGTGTAGTAGTCCTGACTCTTCCGCTCCCCGTCGCTGCGGGGGCGGGTCCCCTCGCCCCAGTCGATCTCCTCCACCGGATCGGTGGGTTCTTCCGTCTCCTGGGGCTCTGTCTTGCCGGTGTTGAGGTCCGGCCGGACGAACAGGCTCTGCCAGGCCAGGACCCCCGCCAGGGCCACAGCCAGAACTGCGGCTGCGGCGATCAGCCCCTTCTGCCCCCTGGTCAGTCCGGACCGTCTCTTTGGGGGACGTCCTTTTCCATCCATCTGGTCCGCCATGGTGCCACCCCTTTTCCGTCGTTCAGCTCACGATGATAAAGCCGTCATCCGGAGCCTCTTCTGCGGCAGCATCGCCGCCTCCATCTCCGGTGCCGGAGGCCTGGCTGTCTCCAGTGCCCGAATCGGTCGTTCCTCCGCCTGCGTCAGGCGTGCCGCCGTCCGGAGTCCCGCTTGTGCCCGTACCCGGATCGGTGGTCCCGTCGGTGCCGGTGCCGGTGGTTCCTTCTCCGGTGTCAGGTCCTGTGGTCCCGCCGCCGGTGCCGGGATCTGTCCCGCCGTCGGGCGTTGTCCCTGTTCCGGGATCCGTCGTGCCAGAGCCCGGGTCTGTGGTCCCGCCCGTCCCCGGGTCCGTGGTTCCGCCATCCGGCGTCACCGGCAGGCCGGTGTCCGGATCGATGGGATTACCGTTCTCATCCACCGTGGGCGTCTCCTCCTCCGGCTTGCTGGGCGTGGTGGGCTTCACCGGCGGCCGGGCCGCCCGGCTGTCTTCCACATGGCCGGTGGACGAGCTGATGCTGCCGTCAGAGTTGACGGACATAATGTCCAAGTCGCTGAGGGTGAATACCTCCGTATAAGGACTCAGCTTGGTGTTCACCAGCTCCAGCAGCTCATCCGCGCTGGGCACCACGTAGGATTGATAGTTGTGATAGGTGCGGCTCCAGCAGGATGCGGTCCGGTTGGGCATGGTGACAAACTCCACGTTCTCCATGCTCAGCCCACCCAGAATCGCCTGCTGGGCAAACCATAGGATATTCTGGAAGCTCAGGTCTGTCTCCACATTGTTCTGGAACACCTGGATGAACTGGTTGATCTTTGTGACGTTCTTGATCTGCAGCAGCTGGTCCACCATGGCGGTCAGAAACGCCTGCTGGGTCTTGATGCGGCCCAGATCGCCGTCCGGATAGCCGTAGCGCATGTCGTTGTCGTGGCGGTAGCGGAGCACTTGCATGGCGTCGTCCCCCGTGAGCAGGCGGTAGCCCTTCTCCTGGTGGATGTGAAGGTCCTGATAAGGATCGTCGTAGTTCATGTTCCGTGGCACGTCGAACCAGACGCCGCCCATGGCGTCCACGATCTGGCCCACGGCGTCCCACTCCACAACCACCTGATAGTCCGGCTCAAAGCCCACCAGCTGGGCGATTTCCTTGTAGAGATACTGGATCCCCCGGTCTCCGCCGCCATAGTAGTTATACACGGAGTTGATGCGCTTGATATCCCAGGAGACATTCACCATGGTATCCCGGGGAATAGACATCACCGTGGCCTTCTGGTTGGTCACGTCGTAGCTGGCCAGCAGCATCGTGTCCGTGTTGCCGCCGCCCCCCGTGTCCCGGCCCAGGATCAGGACCGTGTAATAGTCCTGACTCTTCCGTTCCCCGTCGCTGCGGGGGCGGGTCCCTTCGCCCCAGTCGATCTCCTCTTCCTGGGTCCCGCTGTCCGCATCCGCGTTCTTGTCCGGCAGATCCGGGCGAACGAACAGGCTCTGGCAGGCCACCACCGCGATCAGCACGATGGCCAGTACCACGGCTACCGCGATCAGCAGCTTCTGCTGCCGCGTCAGGCGGCTCGGTTTCTTCGGCTTCTTGGGTCTGCTCTTTTTCGGCGTCCCGCCCGCCGGATGCTTTCCGTTTTCTCTATCCACTGTCTCTCTATCCTTTCAATGCGTCCCGCGCCTCAATGGTGGCGTGGTGCACAGGGTTTCCCATTTCGGTCATCTCTTCGATGGTCATCTCCAGGCCCATCAGCAGGCCCTCGTCCAGGTCTTTATAACACACAGCGCGGAGTTTGTCTACCCCCGGAAAATTCCGGGAGGGCTCGATATAATCCGCCAGATAGATCACTTTTTCCAGCAGGGTCATGTGGGCATGGCCCGTGGTGTGCCACCAGATGGCGTTGTAGATTTCATCGTCCACACCGAACACGTCCCGGGCGATGGCCGCGCCGGTCTTGGCGTGGAGAAGCTTCAGGGCCTTCTGCTCCAGCTCGTCCAGCTGGATGCCGTACCGGCCGCACAGTTCCAGCTGCTCCTCCATGTTCAGCTTTTTTGTGCAGTCGTGCAGCAGTGCCGCTACCCGGGCCTTCTCCACATCGGCGCCGTACCGCTCCGCCAGACGGATGGCCTCCTGCTCCGTGCCCAGCACGTGGGGGATGCGCTTGTTTTTCAAATAACTCAGGGCCACCGGCCGCAGCTCCCGCAGGGGCAGGCGCTTCAAATCCGCCCGGGTGCCGTACAGTCCCTCCCGCAGGATATAGCCGTACACCGCCGGAGGCAGGAGATTCACGCCCTCTCCCTTCGCCAGCATGATTCGCAGGTCCGTGGAGGACACATCCACCACGCCGGGGATGGTGAGGGTGAAGATCCGGGCCTGGGGATATGTCCGGTACAGATAGTCCCGCTGAACGGAGAACAGCGCCTCCGTGTCCGCCTCCGTTCGGCCGAAGGTGGCGATCCCCGCCAGGGACAGAATCTTCTCCGCTTCGTGCCAGGTCTGGATGGTGAGGAACATGTCCGTGCCCATCAGCAGCCACAGCTCGTCCTCCGGGTACCGCTCCTTCAGCTGGGCCAGGGTGTCGGAGGTATAGCTCCGCCCCGTCCGCTTCAGCTCCAGATCCAGTACCTGGACCCGGTCCCCCAGGCCCAGCTGCTCCCCCGCCAGGCGGGTCATCTCAAGCCGCTGTTCCGGAGTGGGGCTGCCCGCTGGCAGCGCCTTGTGGGGTGGCTCCCGGTCCGGGACCAGCAGCAGCAGGTCCAGCTTCAGCAGCTCGAATACCGCCCGGGCCGCGGTCACATGGCCCAGGTGGGGCGGGTTGAACGTCCCGCCGTAAACGCCGATCTTCATACGCGATTCCTCTTTATGGTTCAGATTTTTCCGCCGGAAGCTCCAACTCCATCTCGTCATCCGTGGCGGTGAAGCCATACCGCTGATACAGCGGGCGGCCCATGGCGGTGGTGTGGAGAGAAACCGTCAAACAGCCCCGCTCACAGGCCGCTGCCGTGAGGAGATCCAGCATCCGCCATGCGATCCCCCGGCCTCGGAAGGCAGGATCCGTCCAGATGTTCATAATATGGCCGGACAGACCCGCGGGATTGTGATAGGAGGGCATCTCCCGGCGGAGGTCCAGGCCGCCGGTGGCGGCCAGCCGCTCTCCCGCCAGCGCCAGAAGCGCAATGTGGCTGCCGGACGCCAGGGCCTGGCGGTAGTAATCCCGGACCGCATCCGGCAGGCCATGCGGCAGCGCCGCCGTCTCCGAAAGGTGCCGGTAGGTCCGGATGGCCCGGAGGCGGCTCTCCGTCAAGAGCTCCAGATCCCCGATCCCGGCAGTGCGGAACGTCAGTTCCATCGGGCGCCTTCCCGGGTCACTGGGGGCGCTTCTTTGCCGGCTTCACCAGCTGGATGCGCTTCTCCCTGGGCTTGGAGTGGCTCTCCCGGTACAGCACGAACTTCGTGCCGATGACCTGCACCACCTCGCTGCGGGTGGCCTTGGCCAGCTCCTCCGCGGCGGTGCGGGCGTCGTAGTCGATATTGTTGTCCAGCACTCGGCCCTTGATGAGCTCCCGAGCCTCCAGTGCGTCATCCGCCTGCTTGATGAGGTTTGCCCCGATACCGTCCTTGCCCACCTGCAGGATCGTGTCGATGCTGTTTGCCAGGCCCCGCAGCTGGGCCCGCTGTTTGCTTGTCAGTTCCATGTATACTCCTTTATTCCGGGAAATGGCCCCGGTCTTTTTTATTTTTCGTCATGCCAAGTAGACTGCCGCAGCTTCTCCATAGACTCCTGGGCAATCCACTCTTCTGTATAGCCGCAGCTGCGGCAGACATACCTCTGAATTTTTGCATTTACAAAAAAACCGATGGGAAAAGAATTGTACAGCCCCGGCTCCACTGCCAGCAGGTCCGCGCTGCCGCATTTGGGGCAGCGTCCGGTCGTTTTCACCGCAGTTCCCTCCTCATCAAAGGTAGACGGTTATTTTTTCAAATAAGTTGCCAGTTTCTCCGAAAATGCCCGCAGAGCTTTTCCTCTATGGGAGATGGCGCCCTTCTCCTCTGCCGTCAGCTGGCCGAAGGTCCTGCCCTTCTCCGGCACCAGGAACACCGGGTCGTAGCCAAATCCCGCCGTCCCCATGGGGGCAAAGGCGATGGCACCGTCGCACCGGCCCTCCGCCGTCAGCTCGTCCCCGCCGGGAAAGGCGCAGGCGATGGCGCAGGCGAAGTGGGCCGCCCGGGTAGTCTGTCCCCGCATGTTCTGCAGCAGCAGGGTATACCGCCCCCGGTCGTCCAGCTCCTCCCCGCCGTAACGGGCGGAATACACGCCGGGTCCTCCGTTCAGGGCGTCCACACAGAGACCGGAGTCGTCCGCGATGGCGGGCAGCCCGCTGGCCGCGCAGATGGCCTTGGCCTTCAGCATGGCGTTTTCCACAAAGGTGGTGCCGGTCTCCTCCACGTCTACGGAGATTCCCACGTCTGCGGGGCTCACCACTTCCACCCCCAGTCCGGAGAGGATATCCGCCATCTCCTTCAGCTTGCCGGGGTTATGGGTCGCCAACACGAATTTCATACCGTCTCCTCCTTTTCCGCCGCACGGTCCAGACGCTTGTTCCGGATGGTCAGCACCAGGTCGATGGTGACCATGGTGATATCCAGGATGTAAAAAGCCGCCACATAGGTGACATTTCCACTGATGAACTTCCCCGCCAAGCCGCAGAGATAGCCCACGATGATGCACACCTCAAACCATAGGCTCTTGCCCTTTGCAGTACGGGAGCGCACGGACTTTGTGATGTTGAAGGGCCAGGACAGGCCGAAGCAGATCAGCATAATCATCTCGAATACCTGCGCCACGGAAACCATCTCCTTCTTTCAATTTGTGGTTTTATCGCTTCAAAATCTCCCGCTGGAGCTTCAGCAGCTCCCGGTTGCCCTTGGCGCACAAGCGCACCAGCTCCTGTTGCTCCTGGGGTGTGAAGGCCCGGCCCTCGCCGGTGCCCTGGAGCTCGATGATCTCCCCCAGCTCATTCATCACACAGTTCAGGTCCACCTGGGCACGGCTGTCCTCGCTGTACTGCAAATCCAGCATAAGGGTCTCCCCGACGATTCCCGCAGACACCCCGGTGACGAAATGCCGGATGGGATTGGAGGCCAGCACGCCCTCCTCCACCAGCTTCCGGCAGGCCAGAGCCAGCGCCACAAAGCCGCCGGTGACGGAGGCGGTGCGGGTTCCGCCGTCGCCCTGGAGCACGTCGCAGTCGATGGTGATGGTATGCTCCCCCAGCTTCGCCAGGTCCACGGCGGCCCGGAGGGAACGGCCCACCAGCCGCTGGATCTCTGCGCTGCGGGGCGAGAGCTTCAGCTTGGCGATGTCCCGCTTGCTGCGCTCCCGGTTGGCCCGGGGCAGCATGGAGTACTCCGCCGTCACCCAGCCGGTGCCCTCCGGCACATGGGGCGGCACCCGGTCCTCCACGCTGGCGCAGCAGAGAACCATGGTGTCGCCGCACTGGATGAGACAGCTGCCCTCCGCGAATTTTACGAAATCAGGGGTGATTTTGATCGGGCGCAGCTCGTCAAACGCCCGTCCGTCTTGTCTGGTCATGGTATGCGCTCCTTTTTATTTTCCCCGCAGAGAGGACTGGATCGCCGCGAACGCACGGTCATAGTCATCTCTGTGAACATAGATGGTGTAGGTCAGGACGCTGTCCTGTACAGCAGTCGGAGCGGCCCCCTGCTGCGGCGGGCAGCCGCGGCGTATAGGCCCCGGGTCCTGGTGCCGCTGGAGAGCCCGGCATCTGAAAGCGCCCCGCGGATCCGAAAGTACATCTGCTGCGACGACACAGAGATCAGTTTTCTCCGATTCCAAATGGTGATCCTTGTCTCTCTGCTGCCGCTCAAATAATGGCCTCCACATATTCCTTCGCGTCGAAGGCCTTCAGGTCGTCCACCCCCTCGCCCACACCGGCCAGCTTCACCGGTACGCCCAGCTCCTTGGCGATGGCGATGACGATGCCGCCCTTGGCCGTGCCATCCAGCTTCGTCAGCACGATGCCGGTGAGTCCTGCGGCCTCCTTGAACTGGCGTGCCTGGATCAGGCCGTTTTGTCCGGTGGTGGCATCCAGCACCAGCAGCGTCTCCCGTGCGGCGCCGGGGCATTCCCGGTCGATGATCTTGGAGAGCTTGGCGAGCTCCGCCATCAGGTTAGCCTTGTTGTGGAGGCGGCCGGCAGTGTCGCACAGCACCACATCCACCCCTCTTGCCTTGGCAGCCTGCAGGGCGTCGAACAGCACCGCGCCGGGGTCAGCCCCCTCGTGCTGGCGCACAAGTTCGCAGCCGGCCCGCTCCGCCCAGATCTGCAGTTGGTCCGCCGCTGCGGCCCGGAAGGTGTCCGCCGCGCAGAAGAGGACCCGCTTGCCCTCGCTTTTCAGCTGATAGCCCAGTTTGCCGATGGACGTGGTCTTGCCTACGCCGTTGACGCCGATGAACAGCACCACAGCAGGCCGGGTCGAGAGATCCAGCTCCGTGCCGCCCACGTCCATCTCCTCCGCCAGAATGTCCCGGAGGGCGGCCTTGACCGCCTCCTGGTCCTGGAGCTTCTCCTTCCGGACCCTCGTGCGGAGTTTTTCCACGGCGTCCAGCGCCGTGTCCATGCCCAGGTCCGCCAGGATCAGCGTCTCCTCCAACTCCTCGAAAAAGGCCTCGTCCGCCTCGGAGAAGCCGGAGAAGAGATTTGTGGTGATCTTTTTCAGCTTGTCAAAAAAGCCCATGGTATCCTCCCAAATCGGAAATCAGCGCCGGAGAGGCTTATCCCAGTCCAACCTGTTTCCGCAGTATTTGCAGTATTCGCCGGGAAAAAGCGGCAGATGTGCCCCGCACTCCGGGCAGCGGATCACGAACAACTGGATCGCAAGGCCCGCCGCCAGCAGCAGTCCCCCGATCACGCCCGCCTCCGGTACAAATACGGTCCTGCTGAGGAACTGCAGAACAAATCCCGGGACTAGCAGGATAACGCTCAGGATCGTCCATCTGCGCAGTGTCATGAGATCGTCCTCCCAATCGCTTCAAATCCTCTTGCGCCGGGTCGCCGTTCACTCCACTTTCTTGCCGCAGTATGGGCAGGTCTTATCCGGTCGGAGCTCCCGAACGGACTTTCCGCAGTGGGGGCAGCGCAGCAGCCACCACACCAGCCCCAGATCCAAAAGGAAAATCAGCAGCCCTGCATAGGTCATCCATCCGCCCCGGAAGATAAGGAGGCCTGCCAGCAGGCCCACCCAGATGATCAGTATCTGTTTATGCTTGCGCTTCATGGATTCCGCTCCTTATTTGATCTTCAGCTCTTTCGCCATGTCATTCAGATTGATGGTCAGGATTTTGCTCACGCCCTGCTCCTGCACGGTGGCGTTGTCGCAAGCTCCGCATCCCTCGTTCCGGCCCCCCGGCCGGAACTCACTCTCTCCGCTGCTCCTCCTTTTCCCACCGAAACCGCTTCGCTGGGTTTCGGCGGGAGCCCTGGAGCGGCGTCACCATGCTCACTTGATCTTCAGCTCTTTCGCCATGTCATTCAGATTGATGGTCAGGATCTTGCTCACGCCCTGCTCCTGCATGGTGACGCCATAGAGGACGTCGGCCTCCTCCATGGTTCCCCGGCGGTGGGTGATGACGATGAACTGGGTCCGGCCTGCCAGCGTCCGCATATAGCGGGCGTAGCGGGTGACGTTGGCGTCATCCAGGGCCGCCTCGATCTCGTCCATCACGCAGAAGGGCGTTGGATGGACTTTCAGAATGGAGAAATACAGCGCGATGGCCACAAAGGCCTTCTCGCCGCCGGACAGCAGGGAGATGGTCTTGAGGGTCTTTCCCGGCGGCTGGGCCTTGATCTCGATGCCGCAGCCCAGGATGTCCTCCTCGTCCTCCAGTTCCAATCTGGCCGTCCCTCCCCCGAAGAGCTCCTGGAAGGTGGTCTGGAAGCTCTCGGACAGCAGCTTGAACTGCTCGGCGAAAATCTTGGTCATCTCCTCCGTGATCTCGCCGATGATGTTCTGCAGCTCGCCCTTGGCCTTCTCCACATCGTTGCGCTGGTCCGTCAGGTAGGTGTAGCGGGTGTTCACCCGCTGGAACTCGTCGATGGCCCCGATGTTTGGGGTGCCCAGGGCGGTGATGTCCCGCTTCAGCTCCCCGATCCGCCGGTTGGCCTTGGGCACGCTCTCCAGCTCGATCCGCTGTGCCTGGGCGTCGGAGTGGGAGAGTTCGTAGTGTTCCCACAGCCGGTCCAGGATCTGCTTTTCCTCCATGGCGGAGGTGGCCCGCTTCTGGTCCAGTTTGGCCACCGCCCGCTCCAGGTTCAGCAGGTTCTCGTTCATCTCCTGGCCCGCCCGGTTCTTGGCAGTCCGCTCCGCCTCCAGGGCGTTCTTCTCCTCTGTGATGGCGGCCAGCCGCTGCCGGAAGGCCGCGCCCCGGCCCGCCAGCTCCTCCAGCGCCGTCTGCAATCCGGCGATCTCTTCCTCCGCGGCGGCGATGTTTCGGCGGTAGGTCTCCGCCATCTGTTCCTTCTGCTCCCGGTCACCAGAGAGATCCGCGCACAGCGCCCGCAGGTCCGCGGCGCTGCGGACTGTGGCCTCCCGTTCGGCCGCCAGGGCAGCCAGATCGCTCTTTCTGCCGCTGATCTCCTCGGCCAGGGCACCGGATTTCTCCAGCAGCTCCGATTGGCCGGAAAGAGCCGCCTCCGCCTGGGCCCGCGCGTCCGCGGCGGCGGATTCCTGTCGGTTGATCTCCACCTGGGCGGCGGCAGACCGGGCGTCGTTGTCCGTCAGCCGTCCGGCCAAGCTCTCCAGCTCGCCGGCGAGGTTCTCCACGCTCTCCTCCAGGGAGCGCAGCAGGAGATCATATTGTCCCCTGATGCCCTCCAGCCGCAGGACCTCGTCCTCTGCGTGGCGGCGCTGAGCCTCCGCGGTCTCCAGCTCGTATTGGGCGGCGGCCAGTTCCCGGGCGGTATCCTCCTCCGCCTGCTTTGCCTCCGCCAGCTTTGCCTGCATGGCAGCGGTCCGGGCGGTGAGCTGCTCCAACTCCGCGGACCGGCTCAGTACACCGGCGGACCGGCTGGTGCTGCCGCCGGTCATGGAGCCGCCCCGGTTAATGACCTGGCCGTCCAGCGTCACGATCCGGAAGGCGTTGCGGTACTTCCGGGCCATGGCGATGCCGCAGTCCAGGTCCTCTACCACCACAGTGCGGCCCAGCAGGTTGTAAACAATATTCCGGTACGCCGGGTCGAATGTCACCAGCCGGGACCCCAGGCCCACAAAACCAAATTCCTTCTCCACGCCTTTTTCATGGAGCTCGTCACCCCGGATGGCGGTGAGGGGCAGGAACGTGGCCCGTCCGGCGTCCCGCTGCTTCAGGTAGCTGATGGCGGCCTTGGCATCCTCCTCCCGGTCCACCACAATGTTCTGCAGTCCCGCCCCCAGGGCGATCTCGATGGCCAAGGAGTACCTGCCATCGGTCTTCACCAGATTGGCCACCGGGCCATGGATGCCCTGCAGGCCGCTCTGTGCGCGGCACACGAACTTGACCGCCTTGGAGAAGCCCTCGTACTCCTTCTCCATCTCTGTCAGCAGACGGCGGCGGTTTTCCAGCGCCCCCGTGTCCATGGTCAGCTGGACCCGCCGCTCCGCGGCGGCAGCGGCCTTCTTCTTCCGTTCCTCCATCCGCAGGCTGTGGCCGGCGATGATGTTGGCGGCGGCCTCCGCCTCGTCCCTGGCATCCTCCAGGGCGTGGCGGTTCTCCCGCGCCTCCTGCCGGGCGGACTGAAGCTGCTCCTCCGCGGCGGCCCTGTCTCGCTCTGCGGCCTCCCGCCGCTCCTGGATCTGCTTCTTCTCCGCGGCGGCGGCGGCCAGTTCCGCCCGCGCGTCCGCGGCGGCGGCCATGGCGAGGGCCTCCTGTGCCCGCAGGCGCTCCGCCTCGTTCTGGGCGCCGCCGGCCTGTTCCGCCATGGTCTGGGCGGTCTCCAGCAGGGCGGCCAGCGCACCGTTCAGCTCCCCGATCCGGCGGTCGATCTCCGCCACCCGGGCTTCCTGCTCCTCCGCCTGCTTCGCAAGGCCGCCGGAGCGGCTCTCCGCCTCTGCCAGCTCCGCCTCCGCCCGCTGGATGTTCTCCCGGTTGTGGGTGACGGTGCTCTCCAGCACGGCGGCGGCGGACTCCTTCTCCTTGATCTGCTCCTCCAGAACGGCGGACTCTGTCCGGACCCGCTCAGCCTCCATGTCCTTCTCCCGCATCCGCTCGCTGTACCGCTCCCCCTCGGCATAGAGGGCGTCCAGAGCGGCGCGGGCCTCGTCCCGCTGGGACTCTGCGGCGTGAAAGTCCGCCTCCAGCTTCCGGGCGCCCGCCTTCAGGGTGTCCAGGTTCTCCAGCCAGACGGAGATCTCCAGAAGGCGCAGCTCATCCCGGAGCACCAGATACTTCCTGGCCTTCTCCGCCTGCTCCCGCAGGGGCTCCACCTGAAGCTCCAGCTCGGCGATCTTGTCATTGATGCGGACCAGATTCTCCTCCGTCCGCTCCAGCTTCCGCTCCGCCTCCTCCTTCCGGTGGCGGAATTTGGAAATGCCGGCGGCCTCCTCGAAGATCTCCCGCCGCTCCCCGCTCTTGGCGGAGAGGATCTCATCAATCTTGCCCTGGCCGATGATGGAGTAGCCCTCCCGGCCCATGCCGGTGTCCAGGAACAGCTCCGTCAAGTCCTTCAGCCGGACAGACTGGCGGTTGATGTAGTATTCGCTTTCGCCGCTGCGGTAATAGCGGCGGGTGACGGACACTTCGCTCTCCTCCATGGTGGGGAAGATGTGCTCCGTGTTGTCCAGCACCAGCGTCACCTGGGCAAAGCCCACCTGGCTGCGCTTCTCCGTGCCGCCGAAAATCACGTCCTCCATCTTGGCGCCACGGAGGCCCTTGACGCTCTGTTCCCCCATCACCCACCGGATAGCGTCGGAGATGTTGGACTTGCCGGAGCCGTTGGGACCCACGATGGCGGTGATGTCCTCGCCGAAATTCAGGACCGTCTTGTCTGGAAAGGACTTAAACCCCTGGATTTCCAATGCGCGCAGATACAAACTCTCACCTCATTCGGCCTCTCAGCCAGATCACATACTATAACTAGTATAGTATAGCAAAGCCACTCCCCTATTTCAAGGAAAAATCTCCAGGTTCGGCGGCTCCAGCCGGAGCTGGGCCGTTATCCTCGAAACAGATCTCGCTTTTTCCATTTTTTCATGTTATTCTTTTGAAAAAATAACGAGTAGAGGAGGGAGTCCGTGCGAGAAAAAAGCCCCCGGCTGATCGTGACGTTTCACACCACTGCCGGGGCCATCGCCACAGAGCAGCTCTGCCGCCGCCTGGGGCTGGCGGGCAAACTGATCTCCGTTCCCCGGTGCATCACATCCGACTGCGGCATGGCCTGGTCCGCGCCGCCGGAGCTGCGGGAGCACCTGGAGACCCGGCTGCAGGAGGCCGGGATCGAGACAGCCGGTTTCTATGAGCTGCCCCTGTGACGATTTTCATCCCAGCGCCGAAGAGAGTGAGGAGTGTATTTATGAGAGAAAAGAGTTGGTTTCGGGAATACGGATTGATCTTGGCGGCGGGCGTGGCCGTGGGCATTGCCGCCCTGATCCTTACCGCCTCCGGCAACCCCAAGAACATGGGCTTCTGCATCGCCTGCTTCCTGCGGGACATCGCCGGCGCCCTGGGGCTCCACAGCGCCGCCAATGTGCAGTACATCCGGCCGGAGATCATCGGCATCGTGGTGGGGGCCGCGGCGGCAGCTCTGGCTGCCAGGGAGTTCCGGGCAAAGGCCGGGGCCTCTCCCGCCTGCCGGTTTGTGCTGGGGATGTTCGTGATGATCGGTGCTCTGGTGTTTCTGGGCTGCCCCCTGCGGATGGTCATCCGGCTGGGCGGCGGCGACCTGACTGCCGTTGCCGGGCTGGTGGGCTTCATCGCCGGGATCCTGGTGGGCGTGGTATGTTTAAAGAAGGGTTTCTCCCTGGGCCGGGCCTATCCCGTCCACATGGGCGAGGGGTTCGTCCTGTCTGGGATCCTGATGGCGCTGTTGGGGCTGCTGCTGTTGGTGCCCACCCTGCTGAAGTTCTCTGAGGCGGGCCCCGGCTCCATGCGGGCCTTCTGGGGGATCTCCCTGGCGGCCGGTCTGGTTGTGGGCGTGCTGGCCCAGCGGAGCCGGCTGTGCATGGCCGGCGGCATACGGGACGCTGTGATGCTGCGGGACTTCAAGCTCCTCTCCGGCTTCCTGGCCATCTGGGGCACGGTCACCATTGGCAATCTGGTCCTGGGATCCTACAGCCTGTCCGCACTGTCCCAGCCCATCGCCCACAGCCAGTACCTCTGGTCCGCCCTGGGCATGGCCCTGGCGGGCTGGGGTTCCATCCTGCTGGGAGGCTGCCCCCTGCGACAGTTGATTCTGGCCGGTGAGGGCAACGGCGACTCCGCCGTGACCGTCCTGGGCATGATCGTGGGCGCCGCCGTCTCCCACAACTTCGGTCTGGCCGGCGCGGCGGATTCCGTGGCGGAGGACGGCACCTATGTGGTCGGCGGCATCGGCACTGCCGGCATGGCGACGGTGGCCATCGGATTCGCGGTACTGCTGGCCATCACGGTGACCCATTTGCCGAAAACGGAGGCTGTATCGCGTGATTGAGCACACAATGTATGAAAATCGTCTATCGCCCTGTCCTGACAGGCAACCGGCGATGGCGGAAAATTTTCCCATTTTGCACAGGGAAAATCCTTGAATCTGTGCCGCATATCGCGGCGAAAGGGGAATTTGATATGGTAGATACCCGCGGATACATCTGCCCCACCCCGGTGCTGATGGTGCAGAAGGCCTTGAAGGATCGGCCCGCCATGGTGGAAGTCCTGGCGGAGGCCGGCGCAGCGGTGGAGAACATCACCCGCTTCGCCCACTCCCAGGGCTATCAGGTCAGCAAGACGGCGGACGGACCGGACTGGAAACTGACCCTGACGAAATAAAAGACAGGCGGGGAGCCCGTAGGCTCCCCGCCTGCCGTTTTTCCTGTCCCGCGGTCTGAGGTCAGGATGTCTCCCGCTTTCCTTTGGCCTCCTCGATCTGGCGGTAGAGGCACTGGAGTCCGTCAGAGAGGCCGCCCACCTGGTCGATGATGCCCAGGGACACTGCCTCCTCTCCATAGACCACGCTGCCAACGTCGGCGGCCATATCGTCCTTTTTCAGCATCAGGGCCTGGAACTTCTGAGCCGTGATCTGGCTGTGGCTGGAGACGAAGGCCACGATCCGATCCTGAAGCCGCTGGAAGTAGTTGTAGGTCTGGGGGGCGGCGATGACCGTGCCGCTCATGCGGACCGGGTGGATGGTCATGGCGGCGCTGGGGACGGCAAAGCTCCGTCGGGCAGCCACTGCCAAAGGCACGCCGATGGAATGGCTTCCTCCCAGGACGATGGAGACCGTAGGCTTTGTCATGCCGGCGATCAGCTCCGCGATGGCAAGGCCCGCCTCCACGTCGCCGCCCACGGTATTCAGCAGGAAGAGGACGCCGTTCACCTCGTCGCTCTCCTCCAGCTTGGCCAGCAGGGGCAGCACATGCTCGTACTTGGTGGTCTTGGCACCGCTGGCGGCGGTGTTGTGGCCCTCGATCTGGCCGATGATGGTCATGCAGTACACGGAGCCGTGGGGTGTTTTGGTCAGGGCGGAGCCGAAGTCCACGATCTGCTGGGCGCCGTCCTTTCCGCTCTCGTCATTTTCCTCTGTGGTGTCCGCAGGTTTGGTGCGTTCTGTCATGGTAAACCCTCCTTTTCCCCGGTATTCTCTGCAATTTTATGAAAAGTACGCGCTGGACTTTCTTTTTGCCGGTTCCTGTGATATGATAAAACATCTAAAGTATCTAATCTCCTACTCTGGCCCTTCTCAATAAGGAGATTCCTATGAAACAGCATTTTCAAATCCCCTGGGCTCAGATCCTGATTGTTTGCGCCGCTCTAGTTATGGCTTTTGGAATGGGGGGCTCTGTTCAGGTGGAGCAAGAAGCGGTGGGGCAACGGGAAGCCTTCCGACGGAGCCTGCAAATGCTGGACCAGTACCTTTGTGCCCTATCTGAGGATCTGGGTGATCCGGATATTCTTGCCCTGGAGGCTCCCTTGGAGGATGATCGCATTCAGGAAAACCTAGTCCGGGTGCGGCGGACCTCTGTTGCCCTCAAACAGGACTATGTCTCCAACGCCGGGAGAGAGACTTCCCCGCATCCCCACGTGTATCTCTATCTCTTGGCACTAGAGGAAACGCTATTGGAGAGCAATTATCTGGATCTGGAGGCACTTTCTCAGATACTGACTATCTGCCGTCCCCTGTGGGATATTGAAACTGGACTTTCCTGCAAGGAGATCATGGCCCAGCTGGAGGAAAACGTCACCTCCGGGGACTACCAGGACGCCTTGGAACTGCTGGGGATCAGCGATATGATACCAATTACCACCCAAGGAGGAACATAACTTTGGAACAGAACAAACAGCGCATTGTGGTGAAGGTGGGCACCTCCACCCTTACCCATAACTCCGGCGCGTTGGACCTTTGGAGCATGGAACATCTGGTGCGGACCCTGGCGGATCTCCAGGGCATGGGGCATGAGGTGATCCTGGTGTCCTCCGGTGCCATCGCTGTGGGCACCGCCAAGCTGGGGCTGTCCGAGCGGCCGAAGGAGCTGCGGATGAAGCAGGCAGCCGCTGCGGTGGGCCAGTGCCGGATGATGCACATTTACGACAAATTCTTCTCCGAGTACAACCGCTCCATGGCCCAGATCCTGCTGACAGGAGATGATGTGGAGGACCCGGAGCGGGCGGAGCACCTGTCCAACACCTTCTCCGCCCTGCTGGAGATGGGGGTCATCCCTGTGGTGAACGAGAATGACTCCGTCTCCTCCGCCGAGATCGAGACCGGACGCCATAAGGTCCTGGGCGATAACGACACCCTCTCTGCCATCGTGGCGGAGCTGTGCCGGGCGGATCTGCTGGTACTGCTCAGCGACATCGATGGGCTGTACGACGCGGACCCCAAGACTCACCCGGAGGCAAAGCTCCTCCACCAGGTGACGGAGCTGACGCCGGAGATCCTGGAGATGGCCGGCGGCGCCGGCAGCTGGCGGGGCACCGGCGGCATGGCCACCAAGCTCTCCGCTGCCCGCATTGCCATGGAGGCCGGGTGCGATATGGTCATCACCAACGGCAGCCGGATGGAAGACCTGTACGGCATCGCGGAGGGGAAGGACATTGGAACGCGATTTGTATCGGGGAAAACTAGGAATTGATGGATTGCACCCCCAGCGGAATGATTTGAAATTCGTCCGGATCCGCCGGACCTCTAAATTTCCAACTCCTAATTCCTCTTTCAAGAAAGGTGTGACGATATGACAGCATTACAGCAGCAGGGACAGGCGGCAAAGGCCGCCACCTACGTTCTGGCCACCGCCGGGACGGCCAGGAAAAACGCGGCGCTGAATGCCATTGCGGACGTTTTGACAGAGCGGCAGACAGAGTGGCTCTCCGCCAACGCAGAAGATGTGGCCGCCGCGAAGGAGGCGGGGATGCGCCCCGCCATGCTGGACCGGCTGACCCTGACGCCGGAACGGGTGGCAGGCATCGTGGACGGCGTGCGGCAGGTGGCTGCCCTTCCGGATCCCATCGGCAGAGTGGACAAGATGGAAACCCGGCCCAACGGCCTTATCATCGGCCGGCGGCGGGTGCCCCTGGGGGTCATCGCCATCATCTTTGAGGCCCGGCCCAACGTCACCGTAGACGCTGCGGCGCTGTGCCTGAAGTCCGGCAATGTGTGTATCCTCCGAGGCGGCAAGGAGGCCATCCGCTCCAACCGCTGTGTGGCGGAGCTGATGCGTCAGGCCCTGCGGTCCGTAGGTCTGCCGGAGGACTGCATCTCCCTGGTACAGGACACCAGCCACGAGACCGCCAATGAGCTGATGCACCTGGACGGCTATGTGGACGTGCTGATCCCCCGGGGTGGCGCCGGGCTGATCCGGGCCGTGGCCAAGGAGGCCAGCGTACCAGTGATCCGCACCGGCGAGGGCGTGTGCCACATCTATATCGACGATGAGGCAGACCTGGACATGGGTGCCAGCATCCTCTTCAATGCCAAGTGCTCCCGTCCCTCTGTGTGCAACGCCGTGGAGTGCGTGCTGGTCCACCGGGACGTGGCGGCGGACTTCTGGAAAAAGGCCCTTCCCCTTCTGGATGAGAAGGGCGTGGAGCTGCGGGCGGACCCGGAGGCCCTGGAGATCCTGGGCACCCGGGCGGTACCGGCAGAAGACAGCGACTGGGACGCCGAGTACGATGACTACATCCTGGCTGTCAAGACGGCAGGCGGCATGGATGAGGCCATCGATTTCATCAATGCCCACGGCACCCAGCACTCCGAGGCCATCATCACGAAGAACTACTTCAAGGCCCAGCACTTCCTGGACCACGTGGATGCGGCGGCGGTGTACGTCAACGCCTCCACCCGGTTCACAGACGGCGGCGAGTTCGGTCTGGGGGCGGAGATCGGCATTTCCACCCAGAAGATGCACGCCCGGGGCCCCATGGGACTGGAGGAGCTGACCAGCTGCAAGTACGTCATTTACGGTGAGGGACAGGTGCGGTAAGCGCCTGCCGGAAGTTAAAACACCAAGAGGGGATGGTCTCTATGGCGGCGATCATTCTCTCCCTGCTGGCTGCAGCGCTTCTGTCGACCGTGCTGCTCATCCCCGCCGGACACCTGAAGCAGGCGCTGGGCATCCCGTCGGCGGTCTGTTCCGCTGCGGCGATGGGGCTGTACCTGCAGATGCGCACTGTCTCCGGCGGGCCTGGTACCGGAATAGCACTGGTGCAGCTGTACCTTCCCTGCGCTGTTTACGGACTGGTGATCCTGGGCGGCGCGGCCCTGGGTCCGACAGGATGGTGCTGCGGAAAAAAGCGAAGCTGAACATCTGATTCTGATTTGAAAAAAGAGGTTGATGCACAATGGCGACATTTGGTTTTATCGGCACCGGAAATATGGGCGGCGCCCTGGCCCGGGCGGCCCGCAAGCGGCTGTCCGGCGGAGAGATCCTGTTGGCGAACCGCTCCGCCGCCAAAGCGGAGGCCCTGGCCCAGGAGCTGGACTGCCGGGCTGTGGACAATGCGGCGGTGGCCGCTGAGGCAGATTACATCTTCCTGTGCGTGAAGCCCTATATGGTGGCAGGGCTGATGGAGAAGATCGGCCCCGTGCTGGCGGCGCGGAAGGACCGGTTCGTGCTGGTGTCCATGGCGGCGGCCCTCACCATCCCCGACCTGCGGGAGCGGGGCTGCGGGGACTGGCCCCTGATCCGCATCATGCCCAATACCCCCTCTGCCATCGGGGAGGGCGTGATCTTCTACACCTGCGACGGCGTCACGGCGGAGGAGGAAGTGGCGTTCCTGGAGAACATGGCAGGCGCCGGGCGGCTGCTGCCCCTGGACGACCATCTGATGGACGCCGGCAGCGCCGTGGCCGGCTGCGGACCGGCCTTTGTGGACCTCTTCATCGAGGCCATGGCGGACGGCGGCGTGGCCTGCGGCCTCACCCGTCCCATGGCGATGGAGTGCGCCGCCCAGACGCTGATCGGCGCCGCGCGGCTGATGCTGGAGACGGGCCGCCATCCCGGTGCGCTGAAGGATGCGGTCTGTTCCCCCGGCGGCGCCACCATCCAGGGCGTCCGGGCGCTGGAGGCCGGCGGGTTCCGCAGCGCGGTGATGGAGGCGGTCATCGCCGCCTATGAGAAGAGTGCGGAGATGAAGTGAACGGTCCGTGGCCGGAGGCAGCTGCCTCCGGCCACGGCATTTTTTGTCCGCCTGCGGGACTTGCCAGCAGACGGCGAGATGTGGTATGATCGTTCTCCCATCTTTTTGACAGGAGGACATGTATGGCACGGGACATCATCTTGAATCTGGCAATCAGCCTGGATGGCTTCATTTGCGATGAGGACGGCGGCTTCGCATGGATCAGCGGCCAGGGAGATGTCCGGGCCGACACGGCGGACCACTTCGACTTCGACGGCTTCCTGGCATCCTGCGACACCATCGTTATGGGTCGAAAGGCTTATGAGGACTGCCTTAGTTCTCTGCCCGAAGCGGCGGAAAAGCGATTCCTGGTGGCCTCCCGGACACCTCGGGCGCCGGAGGGCAGGGTTGTCTTTCTCTCCGCCGATGTGGTGGCGGAAGTTCTGGCGCTGAAGGACCGGCCCGGCAAGCACATCTGGCTGTTCGGCGGTGGAGAGCTGGCCTCCGACTTCATTCGCGCCGACGCCGTAGACCGGTATATCGTCGGCATCCTGCCGGTGATCCGGGGCAAGGGCCGGCGGCTGTTTCAGGAGGGGATTCCGCCGGTGGAACTCCATCTGGACCGCTGCACGGTCTCAGACGGCATCCCTATTCTGGAGTACAGCCGGCGGGGCCGGTAAGGCAGATAGACAACAGCCGCAGGGAGCGTTCCCTGCGGCTGTTGTTTTGTGATTTGAGAAGATCTGACTTCTGTCGCTCAGGCAGCGGCGTTGGCGGCCCGGTACAGGAAGGTCACAATCTGGCCCCGCTGGCAGACGGTGTCGGGAGAGAACGTGCTGCCGTCACCGGTGCCGAGGGTGACGCCCTGGGCTACGGCCCAGTTCACCGCGGCGGCGTAGTCCGCGTCAGCGGCCACGTCGGTGAAGGAAGCGGCAGCAGCCTCGGGGCTGTCGGCGGCAACCCACATGAAGTACACCGCCATGGCGCGGGTGCAGCCCGCATAGGGATCAAAGGTCTCGCCTTCCACCAGGCCCTGCTCGCTGGCCCACTGGACGGCCTTGAAGAAGTACAGGCTGGTGTCCGTCACATCGGTATAGGCGGGTTCCGTGCTAGCAGGCTCCGGAGAACCGGCGGCGCGCCACAGGTAGGTGATGATCTGGGCACGGGTGCAGTTCTGGTAGGGAGAGAAGGTGGTGGCGGTGGTGCCGTTGGTGATGCCCTCGTCCACGGCCCACTCAATGCCGTCATAGTAGGGAGAGGTCGCCGCCACGTCGGTGAAGGCCAGGCCCTGGTCAACAGTGATGCGGCCAGCGGGCTGACCGTAGGCCTCTTCGGTGACGGTGCCCTTCAGCTCGTCGGTGATATAGTCCATGACCACCTCATCCATGGAGAGGCCCAGGTCATAGTTGACGGAGGCAGCCGCGAACGCATAGTAGGTGTCGCCGCCGGCGGCCATGAAGTCGTTGGTGGCGATGGTGTAGGTGGCGTTGGCATCAAAGGGCTCGCCGCCCACAGTCTCGATGGTGACGCGCTGGATGCTCTTGGGGCCGTAGTAGGTGGAGCCGGGATACTGCTCGCCCTGGTCATAGGCCTTGGTGGTGTCCACGGTGAACTCGATGCCGCTCACCTGGGGGAAACCGCCGATAGAGGTGGGCGTGCAGTAGGTGGAAGCCTCCAGAGCCTCCAGCAGCTCGGCGCCGGTGACTTTCACGATGGAGAGGGTGTTGCCGAAGGGCAGCACAGTGTTGATATCCTTCTTGGTGATGTCGCCGGCGGCGATGGAGGCGCGGATGCCGCCGCCGTTGGTGACAGCCGCGTCCACCTCAGTGCCCTCACGCTCGGCGCCCCAGACCAGAGCGTCGCAGATCAGGTCGCCCAGGTTGGTCTCCTCGGTACGGTTACCGGGCTCCTTCTCGCCGTTCAGGGCCACTTCGGTCTTTGCAAACACCGTGCCGTATTCCTTGTCGATCTCCGCCTGGATCTTGGCGGCGCGGGCAGCCACATCAGCATCCGTGGCGGTTAGGCTCTCCAGAGAGGTCGTTCTCGCATCAATATGCCCGGCTTCGTCGATCGTGACGACACCCACTTCCTCCAGCTTCGTTCCGGCGGAGGTCAAGACCGTACCATTGACCATGTCGGTGCCAATGGTGACCGTCACATCGCCAGCATCCGTCACGGTACCGCCCAATGCCGCCATGATGTCCTCCTGGGTGGAGTGAGAGTGGCCGTCGATGAACACGTCGATGCCGTCCACCTTCTCCAGCAGGTCGATGGAGCGGTTGCCGGTGGACTCGGCATCGATGCCCAGGTGGCCCAGGCAGATGATGTACTCGCAGCCCTCTGCCTCCAGTGCGTCCACCTGATCCTGCGCGCAGTCGAACATCTTATCGCCGGCCAGGAAGGTCACGCCCTGGATCTTGGCGGGGTGGGCCTTGGTTGCGGTCTCCGGGGTGTCCAGGCCGAACACGCCGATCTTGGTGCCGTCGGGCGCGGTGAAGACCACGTTGTCCTCAAAGGCCACCTGGCCGTTGTACAGGACATTGGCGTCCACGATGGTGAAGTCGGCGTCCGCCTCCAGATCCTTGAGGTTCTGGTAGCCGTAGTCGAACTCATGGTTGCCCATGCTGGCCACGTCGTAGTCGGCCAGGTTCATCAGCTCCACGGCGGTGGCGCCCTCAGACGTGCTGACGGTGGGATCGCCCTGGATGAAGTCACCGGCGTCCATCAGCAGGACGTAGGCGCCGCGGGCCTCGTAGGCGTCCTTCAGCGCGGCCACTTTGGCATAGCCGCTGATGGCGCCATGCACATCATTGGTGTGCAGGATGACGATGTCGCCGTCCAGATCCTGTGCCGTCTCTTCCGCCGCATTGGCGGTGACGGCCAGGGAGAACGTCATGACCACCGCCAGCAGCAGGGACAAGACTTTCTTTTTCATTCTGTTACCTCCTCTGAAAGCGCGGGAGATGACCTCCCGTGGTATGGATATAGTATAGCACATCTGGAAAAAATGGACAGAGGGGACTTCGCGGATTTTTCGAAAAAAACCACCAGAAATATCCCACGTTTTTTGTAGAAGAAGCGCAATTTTTTTCTACCCGCACTTCTGGCATTCCCTTGCGGCGGGTGTTATACTGAAAAAAAGCGTCTGCCGGAGCTTCCCGGCAGCCTGCCGCCGGGCGGCCGCATCGTGCCGCAGACACACAAGGAGGTATATTTATGACCACATTGCTCAGGGGCGGGACCATCATCACCGGTGCCGGACAGCGTCGGGCCGACCTGCTGCTGGACGGGGAGAAGATCGCCTGGGTGGGCCGGGGACCTCAAGCCGCAGACCGGGAGGTGGATGTCTCCGGCTGTTTCCTCTTCCCCGGCTTTATCGACGCCCACACCCACTTTGACCTGGATGTGGCGAACACCACCACGGCGGATGATTTCTGCACCGGCTCCCGGGCGGCCCTGCGGGGCGGCACTACTACGGTCATCGACTTCGCCTGCCCCAACAAGGGCGAGTCCCTGCACCACGGCCTGGACCTGTGGCATCAGAAGGCGGACGGCAGGACTTTCTGCGACTACGGCTTCCACATGACCATCGACGACTGGAACGAGTCCATCCGGGCAGAGCTGCCGGACATGTTCGCCCAGGGCATCTCTTCTTTCAAGATGTATCTCACCTATCCCGCCATGATGATCGGCGACCGGGACATCTACTGGGCACTGAAGGAGCTGAAGCGGCTGGGGGGCATCGCCGGCTTCCACTGCGAGAACGCCGGTGTCATTGACGGCATGATCGCCGAGCGGAAGGCCGCCGGAGAGCTCTCCCCCGCCTCCCACCCCCGCACCCGACCGCCCTATCTGGAGGCTGAGGCAGTGAGCCGCCTGCTGCGGATCGCCCAGGCAGCGGACGCGCCGGTGGTCATCGTCCACCTCACCAACCGGGAGGCCCTGCTGGAGGTGGACCACGCCCGGAAGCGGGGCCAGACCGTGTATGTGGAGACCTGTCCCCAGTACCTGCTGCTGGACGAGAGCGTGTATTTCAACGAGGACTACTCCGCCGCTGCCCGGTATGTGTGCGCGCCGCCCCTGCGGGACAAGGCCGAGCAGGAGCACCTGTGGAAGGGCCTGCGGCGGGGCGCCATCCAGACCGTGTCCACAGACCACTGCTCCTTCACCCTGGCCCAGAAGGACATGGGCCGGGAGGACTTCACCAAAATCCCAGGCGGCCTGCCCGGCGTGGAGACCCGGGGCGAGCTGCTGTACTCCTACGGCGTGGCCAAGCGGAAGATCAGCGCCGCCCAGATGTGCCGGGTGCTCAGCGAGAATCCCGCCCGGCTGTATGGTCTCTATCCCCGGAAGGGCGTGCTGCGGCCCGGCAGCGACGCGGACATCGTGGTCTACGACCCCGGCGCCAGCCATGTGATCCGAGCGGAAGACTGCGTGGCCAATGTGGACTACAACCCCTATGAAGGCTTCGTCACCGCCGGCGGCATCCGGCAGGTGTGGCTGCGGGGGCAGCTCTCCGTGGAAAACGGAAAGGTCCTGGTGGAGGCGCCGGCGGGCAAGTATATGGCCCGGGGCAAGAACTCCCTGTGAGCACTCGTCCATGAATCTCGTCATCATCGGGCGCTTCCCTGCGGCCACAGACACGCAGATCAGGGCATTCCTTCTCGCTGACCGGGAGGTTTTTATCACCGAATCGGATCTGTCCGGCCCCTTTTTGCAGAGTGCGGATGCGCTCATCCCGGAACACATCCCGATTCCCTCTTTTGGGGACAAGGCTCTGAAGCTGCGGATGATTCAAACCGGGGCCGGGTATGGCGAAGATAGAGCCGTCTGCTTTTCTGGTCAACATGGCCAAGAGGGATCGTTCACGAGGAGGTCCTGATCGAGGCTTTAAGCGACCATCAGATCGCCGGCGCTTGCCCGGATGTCTTTGAGGCAGAGCCATTTTCCCAAGCAAGCTGGCTGAGGGCGCTCCTCAACGTGATCCTCGCGCCGTACACAGCAGGGTATCCTGGCGGCGTGAAACTGCACGAAAAACAGGATTCCTTTTTCCCAGTAGCATCCGGCAGGCACGGAGCGGTGAAATGCCCGCCAACATGCTGAACCGGGACGCCTGGAAGGCGTGGAGATAAGCCCCTTCTGCAGGTGGACAGCCCATAGACGTAAAAGAGCTGTGCGTTCAACTGAAAAACAGGCGTCTGCCTCATTTGGAATGAGGCGGACGCCTGTTCTGCTTTTCATGCGTTTCTGTTACTCTTCTGCCAGTCCCTCCCACTGGACATCCACGATGGTGCCGCCGGAGAACTCAATATACTCACTCTTCAAAATATAATCCGTCTTGCCGATCCGGACCTCCTGGTCTCCCACCTTGGTGGTCATGACCTCGCCGGCAGGCGTCTCCGTGGTGGCGGTGAAGAGCAGCGTCACATGCTCCGGATCCTCGATCCACTGCCCATCGGGGCCCAGCACGTAGTAGGGCTCCATCTCCACGCGCTCAATCTGGCCGCCCACCAGAGCGCCGGAGGCCATCAGCGGAGAGGGCAGATGGGCCTGGCAGGTCTCGTACAGCTCCGTGGGCACACCCTCGCACTTAACCACATAGGTCACCTTCACCATGCCGCCGTCCTCGGCGGCGGTGCCGCCGCTGCTGCCCAGCAGCTTCCAGGCTCCAAAAGCCACCACCGCCACGATCAAAATCACGGCGATGATGTCGATGATGTTGAACTTTCCAACGCGTTTTGCTTTCTGTTCCATGGTCTCCTCCGTAAAAGGCGCGGACGCGCCTGTATTTGGCGTTTGTCGTCTGGACAATATCTGGTTCGTATTGTATAATATTTCTCGCGATTTCACAACCCCTATTTGCGGAAAGCGGAAAGAAAGGCATTCCATGAAGGTCATTCATCTCATCAGCGGCGGAGACTCCGGCGGCGCAAAAACCCATGTGCTGAGCCTGCTGCAACATCTGAATCAAACCATCACCGCCCAGCTGGTGTGCTTCCGGGACGGCCCCTTTGCCGAGGAGGCCCGCCAGATGGGCATTCCCACCATGATCTGCGGGGGCAACAACGTCTTCCGCACCCGGCGGAAGCTGGCGGCCTATATCCGGGAGGGCGGCTACGAGATCATCCACTGCCATGGCTCCCGGGCCAACATGATCGGCGCCATGCTCCGCAAGGTCACGGGACTGCCGGTGGTGACCACCGTCCACAGCGACTACCGCCTGGACTACATGGGCCGCCCCCTCAGCCATCTGACCTTCGGCACCATCAACGCCCTGGCCCTGCGGCGGCTGGATTACCGGATCGGCGTGTCCGACGCCATGGTGGACCTGCTGATCTCCCGGGGCTTCCCGGCGGACCGGTTCTACACCATCTATAACGGCATCGACTTCACGCCCCCGCCCACCCAGGGGGACCGGCTGGAGTACCTGAGGAGCCTGGGCGCAGATGTGGACGAGAACTCTGTGGTGGTAGGCATCGCCGCCCGGATGAATCCGGTGAAGGACATGGCCACCCTGGTGCGGGGCTTTGCCGCGGGCTACGCCAAGTGCCCCCGGCTGCGGCTGCTGATCGCCGGCGACGGGCCGGAGAAGGACAAGCTCACCGCCTTGGCGGCAGAGCTGGGCGTGGAGCGGCAGGTGTGCTTCGCCGGATGGATCTCCGGCGGCATGGACCGGTTTTACAGCGCCCTGGACATCAACGCCCTCACCAGCCTGTCCGAGACCTTCCCCTATGCCCTGACGGAGGGGGCCCGGTTCCATCTGGCTACCGTCTCCACCGCCGTGGGAGGCATCCCCTATCTCATCGACCAGGACGTGAACGGCTATCTCTTCCAGCCCGGCGACTGGCAAGCCCTGGGCAACGATCTGGCCGCCCTGGGCAATGACGATGAATTGCGCCGCCGCTTGGGGGAAAAGCTCTATGAAAAGGCGTCCACCCAGTTCTCTATTCAGAAGACCGTGTCCACCCAGCTGCAGATATACGCCTCCATCCTCCGCCGCCACCGGCGGCGCTCCTCCGCCCGGGACGGCGTGGTGATCTGCGGCGCCTACGGCCGGGGCAACGCAGGTGATGACGCCATTCTGGAGGCCATCCTCCAGGAGATGCGCTCCATCGACCCGGACATGCCCATCACCGTGCTCAGCAAGGATCCCAGGAGCACCCGGCTCACCTACCGGGTGCGGGCGGTGCACCGTTCCAACTTCCTGGCCTGGCACACCGCCATGTGGAACAGCCGCCTGTACATCAACGGCGGCGGCAGCCTGATCCAGGACGTGACCTCCCGCCGCTCCCTGTGGTTCTATCTGGCCAATATCCGGGCGGCAAAGCGGGCCGGCAACCGGGTACAGATGTACGGCTGCGGCATCGGCCCCGTCACCCGGGAGAGCCACCGGAGTCTGGCCGCGAAGATCATCAACAAATATGTGGATGTCATCACCCTGCGGGAGCCGGACTCTTTGGAAGAACTGCGGGCCATGGGGGTGACGGAGCCGGAGGTCCTGTTGACTGCGGACCCGGCGCTGATCCTGCAGAAGGCCCCGGACGACGAGACCGACAGCGTGCTGCTGCGCGCCGGTATCCCGCCCCACGGCAATTACCTCTGCTTTGCCCTGCGGCGGTGGAAGGGGTTTGAAGAGAAGGCCCCCCTCTTCGGCGCGGCGGCGGAATACGCCTACCGCACCTATGGCCTGACGCCGGTGTTCGTGGCGGTGGAAAAGCATCTGGACCCCGGTGCGGGCCAGCTGGCCGCCCGCGGGCTGACGATCCCCCACTATTTCCTGGACGATGCCGGCGGCGCCGGGACCATCATCGGCGCCCTCAGCCGGATGCAGGCAGTGGTGTCCATGCGGCTCCACGCGCTGATCTTCGCCGCCGGGCAGGGGATCCCCCTGGCGGGTGTTGTCTACGACCCCAAGGTCTCCGCCTTCCTGCGGTATATCGGACAGGAGCAGTTCGTGGATCTGGCAGAGCTGACCGGGCAGAATCTCTGCGCCATGATCGACCAGTGCGTGGCCCAGGCGGCCCATCCGGAGGCCCAGGCGGCCGCCGTGCGGAACCTGCAGGCCATGGAGCAGAAGAATGTGGAGGTGGCCCGCCGCCTGCTGAAGGGTTGACGGGGCCACCTGTTGGAGGAATCTATGAAAATTATGGTCTATGAGGCCCGCCCGGACGAACGGGCGGACCTGGAGAAGCAGGCGGCGCCCCACGGAGTGGAGCTGTCTGTCACAGACGCGGTGCCCACACTGGAGAACGCCTCTCTGGCCGCCGGCTGCATCGGCGTGTCCATCCTGGGCCAGGGGTGCATCGACGCGGCCCTGCTGGATGCCTATCACGCCCTCGGCATCCGGTATCTCTCCACCCGCACCATCGGATATGACCACATTGACCTGGACCACGCCCGATCCATCGGCCTGCGGGTGTGCAGCGCCAGCTATGCCCCCAACGGCGTGGCCGACTTCACCGTCATGATGATCCTCATGTGCCTGCGGCATTACAAGCAGGCTCTGTGGCGGGGGCAGGTCAACGACTTCTCTCTCACCGGCCTCCAGGGCCGCGAGATGAAGGATCTGACCATCGGCATCATCGGCACCGGCCGGATCGGCGCCCAGGTTGCCCGAAATCTCTCCGGCTTCGGCTGCCGGATTCTGGCCTATGACCTGCGGCGCAATCCGGCAGTGGAACCCCAGGTCACCTATGTGGACTTCGACACCCTGCTGGCCCAGTCGGATGTCATCACCCTCCACATGCCTCTGCTGGACTCCAACCGCCACATCATCAACCGGGAGTCCATCGCCAAAATGCGGGACGGCGTGGTAATCGTCAACTGTTCCCGCGGCGAGCTGGCGGATATCGAGGCCCTGATTGAGGGGATCGAGACGGGAAAAATCGGCGCCCTGGGTATGGACACCGTGGAGGGGGACGAGGGCATCATCCACGCCGACCACCGGGTCGACATTCTGCCCAATCGGAACTGGTTCTATCTCCATCAGTTCCGCAATGTCATCATGACCCAGCACATGGCCTTTTACACCGATGCCGCCGTGTCCAGCATGGTGGACTGCGGCATCGGCGGCATCTGTCAGATGGCCGCAGGCGAGTCCTGTCCCACTGAGCTGACAGGCCCGGTACAGTAAGCCGCTATCTCCCGCCGCGGGTCCGGCGGCGCTGGACGGAGATCGTCTCCAGCGTCTCTCCCAGCTGAACCAGCAGCGCCGCTGTCAGCTCCAGGTCCTCGTCGTTCAGCCGGGCAGCCAGAGAGACCGCCAGGGTGTTGACAGCGGTGGTCAGGGCCAGCGGATCACAGGAAAGTTCCATCATCGCATCACCGCTCTCATTCTATGCCTGAGCGGAGCCATTCATCCTGCTCCGCCGGTGTGAACACATTTTAGAAAGGGACGGCCGCCCTGTGAGCGGCCGTCCCTTTTTCCAAAATGCACGTGCTCAATCCCTCTCCGTCTCTTCCCCGCCTCCCTGCTGGAAGGGGGCCACCGGCTCACCGGCGTGATAGGCGTTGGTGCGGACATTGATATACTGGGCCTTCAGCTTGGAGTAGACGATGGTCTGGCTGGAGTACAGCCCATTGTAGCCGGAGAGCATGTAGCTGATGCCGCAGACCAGGGCAAAATACAGCAGCCCACCATCCCCGAACAGCTCCACGGACAGGAAGATGGAGGCCAGCGGGCAGTTGGTGGCCCCGCAGAACACAGCGGCCAGCCCCAGCGCCGCGGCGAAGCCAGCCGGAATCCCCAGCAGCGGCCCCGCCACACAGCCGAAGGTGGCCCCCACGAAGAAGGAGGGCACCACCTCACCGCCCTTGAACCCTGCTGAGAGCGTCACCGCGGTGAACAGAATCTTCAGCAGAAACGCCTCCGGCCGGGCAGTGCCCTGCTCCACGGCGGCGGTAATGAGATCCATGCCCGCGCCGTTGTAATCCCGGGTCCCGCAGAGGTATGTCAGGGCAATGACCGCACCGCCACCGACAAGGACGCGGAGCCAGGCATTGGGCAGGCGCTTCTTCATCTGATGCTCCGCGAAGTGCAGGGTCCGGCACAGCAGAACGGACACCAGGGCGCAGCCTACGCCCAGCACCGCCACCCGCAGCAGCATCAGCTTCTCCAGCTCCGGCGCCGCCACAGAAAAGCGGGTGGGCGCCACCCCCAACTCCACAGAAATCCAGTAGGCCACCAGGGAGGCGGTCAGACATGGAATGAACGCCACGTGGTACACCACGCCGATGCTGATGACCACGATGGCGAACACCGTGGCGGTAAGGGGTGTGCCGAACAAGGCGGAGAAAAACGCCGCCATGCCCGCCATGGTGGCGGTGCGCAGGTCCCGGTCATCCAGATTGAAAAGGTTCCCCGCATGGCGGCCGATGGTGCCGCCCATCTGGAGAGCCGCGCCCTCCCGTCCGGCGCTGCCGCCGCACAGGTGGGTGAGAATTGTCCCCAGGAAGATGGCGGGCAGCAGCCAGATGGACAGGGGCTTTCCGTGGTGTACCGCGTCGATGATGTCGTTGGTGCCCTGGCCCTCCGTCTTTGTCAGCTTGTAGAAGGCCACGATCACCAGTCCCGCCGCCGGCAGACACCACAACAGCCAGGGATGTTGCTCCCGCAGCTCTGTGGCCCGCTCCACACCGATGTGGAACAGGGAGCCCACCACGCCGCAGCAGACGCCGGTGACCAGCGCCACCGCCAGCCACTTGGCCATGGCCTGGACGTAAAGGCCCACGTGGGTGTGGCCATGCTCCTTTTCCAATCCGTTCACTTCCCTTCCCCGCCGCCGAAGGGCGGGCCGTGCTTGCAATGGAAATATTATACGGCAGGCGGCCGTTCTTTGCAACAGGCATGGTGCGCCGCGCGAAAAGGGCCGGCCCGAAAATCGGGCCGGCCCGTATTGTCAGGCAGACTCAATCACTTTGCAGCAGCCTTTTTCCTGCCCCACATCTTGTTGCCGTCCTTGTCCCATATACCAAAGCCGGAGAAGGCACAGAGGATGGAGAAGATGGGTACAATGAAGATGAACCAGCAATACGGGATATACTCCGTGCCGCAGCCCAGTACCTCCATCACATACAGCGTGGCAACGCCCCAGGGGACGATGGGTGCACTCAGGGTCCCCGCATCCTCCAGCGTCCGGGAGAGGACCCTGCGGTGGATGCCCATGCGGTCGAAGGCGTCCTCGAAGGTCTGCTCGGTGACGATGATGGCCACGGTCTGGCCGCCGGCCGTGAGGAAGTTGACGATGTAGCAGTAGATCAGAGTGACGGTCACCAGGACGCCGCGGCTCTTGATGAACTTCAGCAGCACGTCCTTGGCCAGCACGTCCAGGATGCCGGTGGCGGTGATGATGCCGCCCATGACGCTGGCTACCATGAAGGTGATCAGCAGACCGGTCATGCTGGTAATGCCGCCGCGGTTGAGCATCGGGTCCACAATGTCCACGCCGGTAGACAGTGTGAAGCCGTTGGCCGCATAGTTCATCAGCTCCACAAAGTTCACTCCCTGAAATACCATGGCGAACACGATGCTGACCACCACAGTGAGGCCCATACCCAGCAGGGCCGGCAGCTTGAACACCGACACCAGCAGCACCAGGATGGCGGGCAGGATCAGGATGGGATTGAGGTTGAAGTGCTCCGCCAGGGTGTCGCAGATCAGGTTGGCGCGAGTCGTATCCATCTCGCCGCCGCTATGCATCAGGCCGGCGGCGGTAAACAGCACCAGCGCCACCAGTGCAGCGGGAATAGTGGTGTACATCATGGACCCGATGTGGTCATACAGGGGAACCCTGCTGACACCGGAGGCCAGGTTCGTGGTGTCGGACAGAGGGGACATCTTGTCGCCGAACCAGGCACCGCAGACCACCGCAGCAATGACCAGCGGTACCGGGATGGAAGTAGTGGAGGCCACGCCCACCAGGGCGATGCCCATGGTCGCCACGCTGCCGAAGGAGGTTCCGGTGAACTCCGCCGTCAGCCCGCTGAGGACGAAGGCCAGGGGCACCAGGATTTTCGGGGAGATCAGCTTCATGCCGTAGTACATCAGGGCCGGGACCGTGCCGCCGGCCATCCAGATGCCCACCAGCATGCCCACCATGATGACGATCAAAAATGTCGGGATGCAGTCGGACACCACTCGCAGCAGCGTCCTTTCCACATCCGCCCAAGGGATATCCAGCAGGAGCGCGATTACCACGGCGATCAGGGCCGCGATGAACACGGACATAGTGGTGTCCACGCCCAGGTTGATGAGCGCCACCAGCACGGCCACGATCACCAGGAAGGAGATCACGGCGAAAGCCGGAGTTGGGGTCTTCCGCGTCTTGACTGTCTTTGTCTTATCCATTCTCGTTTCTCCCTTCTAGATTGTACGGCGGCGCGGGACCGCGCCCGCGGCGCCGCAGGAGTCCTCCGTTCAGCCCAGCAGCTCCCGGGTCAGGAATGCCAGAGCCGAGTCCATCCGGGCGGCCCGAAACGCACAGGATTTGAATCGGTGCTCCGCGCCATGGACCACCAGGAATTCCGCCCGGTCTCCATAGATCTCCTTGTACCGCTCCGAACAGTGGATGGAGGCCGTCACGTCCTCATCCCCGTGTACCAGATTCACGCGCTTGGTGAATTTGGCCGCCACGGCGTAAGGATCCAGCTCCAAGGCATCCTGATAGAAGCCCAGGCCCACCCGCAGGCCCTCGTAGTCTGCGTAGCCCTTCTCCTCGATGTCAGACACATCCACGCCGCAGAGCATCTTGTGCTTCATGTTGTAGACCACGTCCGGCGCCGGGCACCACAGGCTCAGGGCGCACACGTCCGCATCCCGCAGGCCCGCCACCATGGAGGCCACACATCCCCCCATGCTCAGGCCGTGGATCGCGATCCGGCTCTGGTCCACAAAGTCCAGACTCTTGACATAGTCCAAGATGGCAAGGCCGTCTTCCACCTCACTGGAGACAGTCATGTCCTCGAACCGCCCGTCGCTGTCGCCGCTGCCGGCAAAGTCGAACCGGACACTGGCGATCCCCCGCTCACACAGCCTGCGGGAGAGCTCCGTGTGGACGAAGTTGATCTCGTTCCGGTCGTCGCAGAAGCCGTGGAACAGGATCACAAAGGGTACTTTCCCCGGCCGCTGGTCCGGCACATGCAGCATCCCCCGCAGGGTCAGGCCGCGGCTCTCGCACTCCACATACCGTTCCATCTCTCTTCCTCCTTTCTCCGCAGGCACCGTTCCGCTGGCCGGCCCCCGCTTGGTTTCTGATCTATGCAAAGCCGCTCCGCGGCCTCACAGCTCACTCAGGCCTCCTGCCGGAAGCAGCGCCCCTCCACCCGGGCGCCCAGGCGGCTGAACAGCTCGTTGGTAATGGTGCCGGCGTTCTCCGCCAGCTCCTCTGCGTAGATGACACAGTCCCCCTGGCGGCCGATGAACACCGCCTCGTCCCCCACCCGGACATCTTCAATGCCGGTGACGTCCAGCATCAGCTGGTCCATACAGATCCGGCCGATGCCCTGGGCGTACTGTCCCCGGACGATGGCCCGCAGCTTTCCGCCGCTGAGGCAGCGGGGGATGCCGTCGGCGTAGCCGATGGAGACGGAGGCCACCTTGGTGGGCCGCTCCGCCCGGAAGATCCGGCCGTAGCTCACCGTCTCCCCGGGTCCGATCTCCCGCACAGAGGTGATCCGGGCCTTCAGGGTCATGACCGGCATGGGCTGCAGGTCCTCCCGCAGGTAGTCCGCCGGGCTGCTCTTGACGCCAAACATCAAAATGCCCAGGCGGGCGTAGTCATAGGCGTACTCCGGGTAGTTCACCGCCGCATAGCTGCTCAGAAGGTGAACCGTCCCCAGCTCCACGCCCCGGGCCTGGAGGGACTCCACCACGCTTTTGAAGATCTCCGCCTGCCGGCGGGAAAAGTCCACATGTTCCTCCTCGTCCGTGTCCGCCACGCAGAGGTGGGAGTAGATGCCGGTGACCTGCAGGACGCCGTTCTCATACACCCGCCGGATGGCGTCCAGGTCCTCCGGCAGGAATCCGATGCGGTGCATACCCGTGTCCACTGCGATATGTACCTTGAGGCGCACGCCGTTCTCCCGGCAGTAGGTCTCCAGCTGGGCGGCGTGGTCCGGGCAGGTGGCGGTCTGGGTCAGCCCGTGCTCTGCCAGCAGGTGGAAATACGCAGGGGCGCTGTATCCCAGGATCAGGATCTCCCCCTGGATGCCGGCCTCCCGCAGCTGGACCGCCTCGTCCAGCGTGGCAGTGGCAAAGTGGCGGATGCCCAGCTCCCACAGCTGGGCGGCCACCGCCCGCGCCCCGTGTCCGTAAGCGTCCGCCTTCACCACGCCCATGATCCGGCAGCCCGCTGGCAGAAGGCTCTGGTAGCGCCGGATGTTGTGGGCCAGGGCCTCCCTGTCCAATTCAATCCAAGTCCGATTCATCTATTTCCCTGCCGCTGCGGCGCGGCGCTCCCTTCCCCAAGTTCTTGACAGTCAAAAGATCGTACCAATGGCAATTTTTATCAGGATACCCGAAGTCCGCCAAAAAAGCAAGCTTTCTGCAAGTTTTTTTGTGCCCCTAAAACTTTTTACGGGCTGTCCGCCGTCCTCTCTCACAGGCGGACTCATCCCGCTTTTCCGGTTGATTCTTTCCAATTCTGTGCTATACTGGAAGAGGAAACAGACAGATGTCTGCGCGCCGATGCGAAACCCCAGAACAAAAAAGTTTGGAGGAAATGAGTATGAAATACGGACGTACCTATAATTTCTCCGCCGGACCCGCCATGATGCCGGAGGAGGTCTTGGAGGAGATCGCCGCCGAGATGATGAATTACCGGGGCAGCGGCATGTGCGTCATGGAGATGAGCCACCGCTCCAAGGTCTTTCAGCAGATCCGGGACGAGGCCGAGGCGGACCTGCGTCAGCTGATGGGCATTCCCGACAACTACAAGGTTCTGTTCGTTCAGGGCGGCGGCACCGTGCAGTTCGCCATGGTGCCCATGAATCTGATGAAGAACGGCGTGGCCTGCTATGTGGAAACCGGCAACTGGTCAAAGAAGGCCATCAAGGAGGCCCAGAAGTACGGTGAGGTGAAGATCGTCGCCTCCTCCGCGGACAAGAACTTCTCCTACATCCCTGACTGCTCCGATCTGGACATCCCCGACAACGCAGATTACGTCTATATCTGCGAGAACGAGACCATCAACGGCACCACCTATTTCCATCTGCCCAACACCAAGGGCAAGATCCTGGTGTCGGATCAGTCCTCCATGTTCCTCTCCCGTCCCTGCGATGTCACCAAGTACGGCCTGATCTGGGCGGGCGTACAGAAGAATGTGGGTCCCGCCGGCATGGCGGTGGTCATCATCCGGGAGGACCTGTTGCGGGAGGACCTGCCCCAGTTCGTGCCCACTTACATGAGTTACAAGACCCATGCGGACAATGACTCCCTGTACAACACTCCCAACTGCTGGGCCATCTACTGCTGCGGCAAGGTCTTCAAGTACCTGTTGGCAAACGGCGGACTGGAGGCCATGAACAAGCGCAACGAGGAAAAGGCCGCGGTGCTGTACGATTTCCTGGACCAGAGCAAGTTCTTCACCGGTGCTGTCCGCAAGGAGGACCGTTCCCTGATGAACGTGCCCTTCGTCACCCCCAGCAAGGAGCAGGATGCCGATGTGGTGGCCGCCTCCAAGGCCGCCGGCTTCGACAACCTGAAGGGCCACAAGAGCGTGGGCGGCCTGCGGGCGTCCATCTATAATGCCATGCCCAAGGAGGGCGTGGAGGCCCTGGTGGAGTTCCTGAAGAAGTACGAGGCAGAGCACGCGTAACGGCTTTCCATGGGGGACCTGCTCCCCCATGGAGGCCCCCCGTCAGTCTGCAGACTGGTGAACGCCGCCCAAGGCGGCTGAGTCGGGGAATTTTGGGCAGGTACACGCCCTGCGGAAAAGGATTAAAAATTCTTCTTTTGCCTCCGGCAAAAGAACTGGGGAAACCGGCGAAGCGCCGCCAGCGGTCTCGAAAGCGAGCCGATTTCGAGACCGCGGCGCGATTGGCGGCCCAAAAGGGCCGGGAATCGCAATGCCGCAACGGTGTAGCCCCCACAATTTCTACCAGCCCCCTTCCTTTTGTGCGGGTGGGAGAGCGAGTGGAACACGCCAGGCGTATCTCCACTCTTCACGCTCCACATCTTCACTCCGGTGAAGCCAGAGAGGCTTCGCCTTCCCCCTTCCTGCGATGGAGTCCGGAGCGTCAGGCAGACTGCCGTACGCGCAGCTCCTATCTCTGAACTCCACTCTCACGGAGGCGCCTGTCCCCCAATGGGCGTTTGGGTTTTCCGACATTGGCACCCCTGGGGTGTGCCGGAAATGTATGAAAAGGGGTATTATATATGGCATTAAGAGTTTTGGTTACCGATGGGATGGATGCTGGCGCAATGGAACAGCTGCGCAAGGATGGATATGAAGTCATCGAGCAGTTCTATGAGCCCGATCAGCTGGGCGCAGCCCTGCGGGACTTCGACGTGGTTATCATCCGCAGCGCCACCAAGATCAAGGAGCCGCAGATCGACGCCGCCGCAGGCAGCCGCCTGAAGCTCATCATCCGGGCCGGCGTCGGTGTAGACAACATCGCAGTCAAATACGCAGAGGAACACGGCATCCAGGTGAAGAACACGCCCCGCGCCTCCTCCAACGCGGTGGCGGAGCTGGCTCTGGCCCTGCTGTTCTCCTGTGCCCGGAACATCTCCATCGCGGGCCACACCATGCGGGAGAACAAGTGGGAGAAGAAAGCCTACTCCAAGGGCTTTGAGCTCTCCGGCAAGACTATGGGCGTCATCGGCTATGGCCGGATCGGCCAGCTGGTGGGCGCCAAGGGTCAAGCCCTGGGCATGAATGTGCTGTCCGTGGTCCACCGCAACAAGCCGGAGGGCTGCGAGTGCGAGACCATGCACTTTGTCACTATGGACGAGCTGCTCTCCCAGTCCGACATCGTCGTCCTCTGTGCCCCCAGTGGCGACAAGCCCCTGGTGGATGCGGAGTCCCTTGCGAAGATGAAGGATGGCGTGGTGATCATCAACGTCTCCCGGGGTGCCAACGTGAACGAGGCCGCCCTGCTGGACGCTCTGAACTCCGGCAAGGTCAAGGCCGCCGGTCTGGACGTGTGGCTGAGCGAGAAGGATCCCAACTGGGCCCTGGCCTCCCACCCGGCTGTCTCCTGCACGCCCCACATCGGCGCAGGCACCAAAGAAGCTCAGAAACGCATCGGCGCGGAATTGGTGGACATTGTAGAGAACTTCGGCTGATCAGTATTCCCGGTCAAACGCCCCTCCCGTGAAAACGGGAGGGGCGTTTTTCTGTGCCGTCTTTCCGATTTTTTCTTTTTCCGTAAATTGTTCCTATATTTTTATAATTTTTTAACTGCCATCTCTATTTACTTTTCAAAGTTGGCAGTGTATAATAGGGACCATACAATCGCAGAACAGAAGGTGATGGCTTGAGGCAGGCAGTTGTCCCGTCCCAGTATCTGCAGATCGCTTTGGATCTGGCTACCCGCATCGCCCAAGGTGAGTTGACGGAGGGCAGCCGGATTTACGGCCGGTCGGTGCTGGCGTCGGAGTACGGGGTATCCCCGGAGACGATCCGCAAGGCCCTGCGGCTGCTGGCGGACATGAAGGTGGTGGATGTGAAGCCCCAGAGCGGGGCCGTAGTCCTCTCCGCCGACAGCGCCCGCCGGTACATCGAAAACTTCTCCGAGGATGCGGACATCCATTCCCTGCGCCTCCAGTTGAAGGCGCTGCTGGCGGAGTCCGCCGAGGTGAACCGGCGCATGGCGGACACCGTGTCGGCCCTGGTAAAAGGGCAGGACACATTTGCTGCGGCCGGTCAGCCCCTCCCCAACTATGAGGTCCCTGTCCCCAAGGACTCTCCTCTCATCGGCAAGAGCATCGGGGAGCTGAAATTCTGGCAGTCCACCGGCGGCACCATCGTGGCCATCCGGCGGGGCCAGACGGTGATCCTCTCCCCCGGTCCCTATGCCGAACTGTACAGCGGCGACGTCATCATCCTGGTGGGAAGCCCCAGCGCCGCAGAGGCCGCCCACCGGCTAGTAACGACAAAGGAGTGAAGGCAGCGATATGATCCAGTTTGAACACGTCTCCAAGAGCTATGGCAAGACCCCGGTCCTCAAGGACCTGAATTTCACCATTCCAGACGGACAGTTCGTGGTCCTGATCGGCCCTTCCGGCTGCGGCAAGACCACCACCATGAAGATGATCAACCGCCTGCTGGAGCCCGATTCCGGCACCATCCGCATCGACGGGCAGGATATCCACTCCCAGGACAAGGTGGAGCTGCGGCGGCATATCGGCTATGTGATCCAGCAGATCGGCCTGTTCCCCAACATGACCGTGGCCCAAAACATCTGCGTGGTCCCCAAGCTGCTGAAGTACGACAAGGCCCGGTGCGATGAGATCGTCCAGGAGATGCTGCAGCTGGTCCACATGGAGCAGTCTGCCAACAAGTATCCTTCTGAGCTCTCCGGCGGCCAGCAGCAGCGCATCGGCGTGCTGCGGGCCCTGGCGGCTTCTCCCCCCATCGTGCTGATGGATGAGCCCTTCTCCGCTCTCGATCCCTTGACTCGCGAGTCCCTGCAGGACGAGGTGAAGAACCTGCAGCAGAAGCTGAACAAGACCATCGTCTTCGTCAGCCACGACATGAGCGAGGCGCTGAAGCTGGCGGACATCATCATCTTCATGGCCGCCGGAGAAATCGTCCAGATGGCCTCCCCCGAGGAGATGCTGGAGCACCCCGCCAACGATCTGGTCCGCACCTTTATGGGCAAGCACACGCCGGACACCGCCCCCTCCAAAGTAGAGAGCTTCATGCGCACCAATGTGTTCAGCGTCCGGAAGGACCGCGGCGTGCTGGAGTGCGCCGAGCGCATGGCCCGAGGCAGCGTGGACACCCTGCTGGTCACAGACGAGCAGAACCGGTACTTAGGCACCATCTCCATCGGCGACATCCGCCACTGGGGCCGGGAACTCACCAGCATCGAGCCTCTGATCCGCCAGACTGCCCGGACCGTCCGGGTGGGGGACGAGGCCAAGGAGAGCTTCGACTACCTGCTGGACTCCGGTGCCAACTACGTGGTGGTGCTGAATGCGGATGACACCATCGCCGGTATCGTCACCAAGACCAGCGTGGCCCGCAGCGTGGCGGAGAATCTGTGGGGTGATTCCAAATGATGACGCTGATCCAGGACTACGGCGCCGACCTGCTGCGGGCCATCGGACTGCACACGATATATGTGCTGATCTCCGTGGTCATCGGCTTTGCGGCGGGACTGGTGTTCGGCATCCTCCTCTCCCGAATCCCGCGGTGGCTGTCGGGCATCATCATCCCCATTCTCTCCATCTTCCAGACCATTCCCGGCCTGGTGTTCATCGGCGTGCTGTTCATCTGGTGGGGGAATATCTATCCCACGGTGATCGTGGCCCTCAGTGTGTACGCCATGTTCCCAGTGCTGAAAAACACCTACACCGGCATTCTGGAGGTAGAGCCGAAATACATCGAGGCCGCCAAGGGCTGCGGCATGTCCTCCTTCCAGACGCTGGTGCGGGTGGAGCTGCCCCTGGCCATGCCGGTCATCATCTCGGGGCTGCGGATGGCCGCCATCTACACCGTCTCCTGGGCGGTGCTGGCCTCCATGATCGGCCTGGGCGGCCTGGGCGACTTTGTGTACCGGGGCACCAGCTCCAACAACAACACGCTGATTCTCCTGGGGGCCATCCCGGCGGCCATACTGGCCGTTCTCTTCGGACTGGTCATTGACCTGCTGCAGAAAAGGGTCACGCCCCGCGGCCTGCGAAAGGAGGCGGGCAAATGAGCTGGGACCTGATTTTTCAACATCTCTTCATCGTTCTGGCGGCCAGCCTGCTGTCCATCGCCGTGGGACTGCCCTTGGGCATCTGGGCATACGTCTCCAAGACCGCCCGGCCCGTCATCCTGCGGATTGTGGACCTGCTGCAGACCATTCCCTCCCTGGCCCTTCTGGGCATCATCATGGTGGTGCTGGACCCCGGCAAGCTGACGGTCATCACCGGCATCACGCTGTACTCCCTGCTGCCCATCGTGCGGAACACCTGCTTGGGACTCCAGGAGGTGGACCCGGGTGTGAAGGAAGCCGCCCGGGGCATGGGCATGAGCAAGCCCTACCGGGTGCTGATGGTGGAGTTCCCCCTGGCCTTCCCCACGGTGTTCACCGGCATCCGCATCGCGGTGGTAAACGCCATCGGCACTGCGGTATTCGCAGCTTTCGTGGGCGGCGGCGGTCTGGGCGGCGTCATCACCCAGGCCATCCGGATCTCCGATATGTCCCTGATTCTGGCGGCCACCGGCGTCCTTATGGTCATCGCCGTGGTGCTGGACCTCATCATGAGCTGGTTCGAGGGGCAGATGCGCAAGAGCCGGGGCGGCTCCAAGAAAATGTGGATCCCGGTGGCGGCCATCGTACTGGCGTTCATCCTGCTGCTGCCCTATGGCCGCGGCGGCACCGGCGACATTCTTCTCTATGACGGCGACTACTCCGAAACCCAGCTGATGCACCACATGGTAAAGATGCTGGTGGAGGACCAGACGGACCTGACCGTCACCATTCAGGATCAGATGTCCCAGGTGAACAACTGGAACTCCCTGAAGGATGACAGCCACACCTGCGACCTGATGATCTCCTACGACGGCACGATCCTCACCACCTTTCTGGGCCAGGACACGGTGGACGTTCCGGAGGGCATGACGATCTACGACTACGTCCAGGGCGAGCTGGACAGCTACGGCCTCACCCAGCTGGAGCAGCTGGGCTTTGAAAACACCTACGCCATCGGCGTGCCCCAGGCCCTGGCGGACGAGTACGGCCTGGAGACCATCAGCGACCTCATCCCCATTGCGGACCAGCTGACCTTCGGCGCGGAGCAGGAGTTCTTCACCCTGGAGGGCAGCATGAAGTATGACCCCTTTGTGAAGTTCTACGGTCTGAATTTCCAGGACGCGGTCTCTGTGGATATGGGCCTGAAGTACTCCGCCATTGAAAACGGCAGCTTCGATGTGGCGGTGGTCTACTCCACCGACGGCCTGAACAAAAAGGTCGGGCTGAAGGTCCTGGAGGACGACCAGAGCTTCTTCCCCGACTACAACGGCGTCTTTCTGGTGCGGGACGATCTGCTGGAGAAGTACCCGGAGGTGGCGGACATTCTGAACCAACTGGCGGGCAAGATCCCCACCGAGCAGATGGCGGAGCTGACCTACCAGGTGGACGTGGAGGGCCGCACTGTGGATGAGGTGGCCCGGGAGTTCCTGGTGAGCCTGGGGCTGCTGGAGGCCTGATCCCCGCTCTCTTTCAAAACCGCTCTGGAGCGTCCGCGCTCCAGAGCGGTTTCCTTTGGAAAATTTCCACTTCTTTGCAACCGGCATCACGTTTTCTCGTCTATGTTGGTGAGAGAACCTCCGGCCGCGGGCTGGAGACAGGAGGAGGATCCCATGAATCTGCAAAAGCGGTACTTATTGATGGGCGGAGCCGTGCTGGCCATCCTGCTGACGCTGGCGGCAGGACTGCTGTTCTGGGGCCGGAGGCCCTTCCGGGGTCTGGAGGCGGCGGACATCGCCGCAGCCACCGTCCTGGTGGGCCCCCCGGATGTGACGCTGGAGCTGGATGCCGGGGAGATCGAGACCTTGGCGGATCTGCTGGCAGATGTCCGCATCACGCGGCCGGACCAGTCCTATTCGGAGTATGCCGGACAGACCGTCCTGTTCACGGTGACCATGGCTGACGGCACAGCTGCGAACGTCACGGCCTACAACCCGTTTCTGATTATCGACGGCACCGGCTGGCGCACCGCCTATGCGCCCTGCGAGGCGCTGAACCGCTTTGCCAACGAGCTGCTGCGGGAGAGAGGAGGATAACATGGAGGACACGGAGATCATCGACCTGTACTGGCAGCGGGATCAGCGGGCTATTGACGAGACCCACGGCAAATACGGCGGCTTCCTGGCGGGGATTGCCTGGAACATCCTCCGCAGTCACAGCGACGCGGAGGAGTGCGTCAACGACACGTATCTGCGCACCTGGAACGCCATTCCTCCGGCCCGCCCCTCCGCCTTCCGGGCCTGGCTGGGGCGCATCGTCCGCAACCTCTCTCTGGACCGCTGGAAGCAGAGCCGCACCGCCAAACGGGGCGGGGACGGCATGGAGGTGCTGTTGGGGGAGCTGGATGACTGTGTGCCGGAGCCCCACGGAACCGAGAAGACGATGGAGGACCAGGAAATCGCGTCGCTCATCAGCGCGTTTCTGCGGCGGCAGAGTCCGGAGAGCCGCATCATCTTCCTGCGGCGGTACTGGTACGGGCAGAGTGTGGCGGATATTGCCGCCGGAATGAACTGCGGAGAGGGGAAGGTCAAGTCCTCTCTCTTCCGCACCCGGAAGGCCCTGCGGACCTATCTGGAACAGGAGGAGGTGTTTTTGTGAAAGCGGAGCGGTTGTTTCAAATCCTGGGTCTGGTGGACGAAAGCCTCATAGAGGAGGCGGTGTCCGCCTCCTCCCCCGCCGCTGTACAGCGGCGGCCCTCATGGGTTCGGCTTTTGGCCGCGGCCGCATGTCTCGCGGTGATCTGCGCCGGGGCGTGGGGACTGTGGCAATCGAATCCGGGAGCGGGCACCGGCAGCCCCGGAGATGCCGCGCTGGCCGGTGGAGAATCCGGCGGTGACGGCCACAGCCCGGGCACTACCTTCCTGTCCTACGCCGGGCCGGTCTTTCCGCTGACCACGGCGGAAACGAACACCCGCCTGACCGCAGGGCGGACCGTCACCTGGGATTTTGCCCCCGGCTCCTATGAGGATGGATCCCCCCGACAGTGGGGGGCCCAGGTGACAGACAGCTACACGCTGACCAATCCTGCTGACGGCAGTGTGACGGTCAACGCCCTCTACCCCGTCTCCACCAGCTGGCTGGACTTTCCCGAACTGAACGCCGCTGTCACCGTGGATAGCGGGGGGACCGGTTTCTCTGTGCTCTCCGGCGGCTACGCCGGAGGCTTTCAGGACGCCGGGGAGCCGGACGGCTCCACCTGGAACCTGGCCCCGCCGGACGAATGGGCCGATTATCAGGCACTTCTGGCAGACGGAGAATACCTGTCCCGGGCGATGGAGGAAACTGCTGCCCCGGAGGTCCCGGTGACTGTATATCAGTTCACGGATTTCGCCGCGCCCCATGAGGAATACAACGCCGCTACCCAGGCGGTGACCTTTACTACCGACCCAGAAGCCACCACGGTCCTCTCCTACGGCTTCAACGGCATGAGTTGGGATGCGGACCGGGGCTGGTGCCAGTACAGCTACTTCGTTCCCGATGGTGTCCGGAGAGAGACGGAAACAAAAATCCTGATCGTCCTGGGTGATGACATTGGCGATTATGTCCTCCAGGGGTACGCCGACGGCGGCTGTGACCAGGAGATCGATGGGGTGTCCTGCACCGTCACCTGCCGGGAGACCACCTTGGCCGATGTGCTGGACCTGCTGTGCCGGGCTTATCAGGCGGAATTTGAGCAGTTCAGCCTGGGCCGCGGGCAGGAAAGCCCCTTCCGGTATCTCTCTCAGGCGCAGTACCAGGGATTGGTGTGGCAGCTGCTGGAGCAGTACGGCCTCTTCTCCGGCACCCCCAAGGACCGGTACAGCGACGGCCGGCTGGATGAGATCCTGATGGAAGCCCTGTCCCAGGAGCGGGTGCTGTACCTGTCCTTCCCCGTCACCGTCCCGGCAGGCGGCAGTGTTACTGTGGCGGCTTCTTTTTGGAAGGCACCCAGCTATGACTACGGCTGCTCTGGTTCGGAGAACGTGGGCCTCCAGGGCTATGATCTGGTGACGGCCCTGGGATCCACGCTGGAGTTCACCGGCCAGACCGCCGCCCTGGTGAACACGGACACCATTGAGATCGTCCGGCAGAACCTGGGCTTTGATCTGGAAAACGGTGTTACCCAGGTATCGCTGGATCTGGCGGAGCCTCACTACTATCTGGAAATCCGTCCTCTGGAGGGATAATCACAAAGACGCGCCTATGGAAGTTCCACAGGCGCGTCTTTGGCATCGTTCACTTCTTCCGGCCCCGTATCCAGGCCGCCAGAAGCAGCCCCGGGAGGGAGGCCGCGAGGACTCCCAGCTCCAGGATCTCCTGACCCCCTGTGCGTTCAGCAGGGGACTCTTCCTGAACGGGCAGCGAATCTGGTCCCATCTCCGCATCAGCCGCATCGGCCTGCCGTGCCTCCCAAGCTTCAAGGGAGGCCGATTTCAACACAGCAGGCGGCGGGGCATCCGCTGCCCAGGCCGGGGACGGGGAGGGCATCCGGACCTGGTCCAGCAGCTTTTCCGGCGCAGCGGGGCTCCGGTCCGGTGACGTCTCCCACTCCGGGAGAAACCCGGCGCTGGGGAACTGCCACAGGGAGCCGTCCGCCAACACCGCCAGGGTCCGGTCGCTGCAGGGGACGGCACAAACCACACCGTTCGTGATCCGCACAATGCCGTCACAGGCCTCCGTGTCATAGGGGTCCTCCGGGTCCACCAGACCGTCCCGCAGCATGGCCGGGCGGTCGCTGCCCCAGGCCCAGAGAGTTCCGTCCGCCGTCACAGCGGTACATCTGGTGAACTGCACCACATCCTCCAGCAGTTTTTCCGGCTGGCCCAGGGACTGCCACTGGACTGTATCCGACAGATTATTCTCCCAGGGCACACGCCAGAGACTGCCATCCTACCCCTGGACTAGCATGGCAGGGTCCTGAATTCCGCAGTACAGACTGCCCACAGCGGCCACATGTTCCATCAAAGGTGCCGCGGTACAGGTATCCCCGTCAAACCAGACCCGCACCAGCGTCCCATCCTCCTTCACCGCCAAATCCCCAAACAGCTGAACCACCTGGTCCAGTACCTGGGTGGGCGGATAGTAGGGATCATCCTGATGTTCCTCCAGGGACACTCCGGACCGGGCGCCCCAGGTCCACACCGTCCCGTCAGCGCACAGGGCAGAACATTCCGTCTCCCCGACTGACACGGACACCACGTCCTCCAGCAGCCGGTACGGCTCCTCCTCGCCGAAGGTCCGGCCCGCGTGGCCGCCCCAGCCCCAGAGGGTCCCATCCTCGTCAATGGCGGCGGCCGTGATAAACCCCGCGTCCACATACCGGGCATTCTCCAGCAGGACATTGGCCTCCTCCCAGGGCAGCGGGTCCTGGTCCGTGGGGCCCACCGCGCCGTGGAAGCTGTCTCCCCAGGCCAGCAGGGCGCCGTCCGCTCGGATGGCATAGTAAGTGTATCCGCTGGTGGCAATGGGTTGGCTGATTGATTCCAGCGCCGCCGCTGTACCGGCCAGCAGCATGGCCGAAAGAAGCCCGCAGGCAAGTATTTTCATATCCGCCGCCTCCTTTTTCCCACTGTACCATACAGCCTATCCAAAAAGCAAACCCCGCACCGTCCCGGCGCGGGGCTTGTCCTTTATTTCTCGATCTTCACAAATTTCTCCGCCGGGGCGTGACACAAGGGGCAGCGGAAATCCGGCGGCAGGGATTCTCCCTCATAGACATAACCGCAGACAGTGCAGCGGTAGCCGTTGATCTCTACCGTGCGGTACACGGTGGCAGTGGGCGGCGTGGCCTTGCCCCGGTCCGTATAGGCCTGGAGGGTCAGCACCCTCCCGTCTCCCAACACCTCCGCCTCTGTGGCCTGGCCCACGAAAAGGAGGAAGCTGCCGATCTCCATCTGGTCCACCACCTTGCATGCGATGCGGGAGACCATGTGCTCCTTCAGGTATGGATTGCCGTTGCTGTCGGTCTCCGCCGCCCGGCCGGCGAACTTGTCCGCCACCCGGCCGGACTTGTAGCCGAACAGGTCGATGATCTCCCCCGGCGCGTCCGCACCCAACAGGGTAACGGAGAAGCTCCCCGCCGCCTGAATGGCCTTGCAGGTCTCGTGGTCCTTGTTCACCGCCACGGTGAACTTGGGCGGGAAGGAAGAGGTCACCTGGTGGAAGGAGTTGACGATGCAGCCGTGGCGCTTGCCGTCCGCTGCCGCAGAGAGCAGACAAAGGGCGTAGTCCATCTTCTGATATGCCTTGTTGTCCATATTGATTTCCTTTCTGGCGGATCCGCCGCCGGACATCCCGCATGTTTCTCTTGATGGAATAAGTTTACCAGAAGCCGCCATTTTATGCAGTTGCATCCGCGACTGCTGCCGCGCAAAAATTTTCTTCCGTTTTCTGTGGACAAATACCGGATTTGGGCGTATACTCTCCTTAACCAGATGCCATTATCCTGATTTATATTTTCTATAAGTCTGGATAATGGCTTAAAATCTAAATAAAAGGAGTGGTTCTATGTCTGAGAGCTACGCTGGCAAGATCAACCGGAAGCTGCTGAAAAAGCGCCGCATCATCAACGCCGCCGCCGGGCGGGAGCCGTCGGACCTGGTGCTGAAGAACGCCACCTATGTCAACGTCTTCTCCAACGAGCTCTGTCATGCGGACATCGCCGTGGCAGAGGGGCTGATCGTGGGCATGGGCCAATACTCCGGCACGGTAGAGGAGGACTGCACGGGTAAAATCGTCCTGCCCGGCTTTCTGGATGCCCACATCCATCTGGAGAGCTCCCTGGTCTCTCCCAAGGAGTTCGTGAAGGCCGTGCTGCCCCACGGCACCACCACCGTCATCACCGACCCCCATGAGATCGCAAACGTCATGGGTACCGACGGCATCGAGTACATGCTCCAGGCCACGGAGGGCCTGCCGGTGGACGTGCGGTTTATGCTGCCCTCCTGTGTACCGGCCACGCCCCTGGACGAGTCCGGCGCGTCCCTGGACTACCGGGCCATCGACTCCTTCTATGACCACCCCCGGGTCCAGGGACTGGCGGAGATGATGAATTTCGTAGGCATCATCGCCGGGGACGACCAGCCGGTGGAGAAGATCGTGGCCGCCCAGGCCCACCACAAGAAGATCGACGGCCACGCGCCGGATCTGGTGGGCAACGACCTGAACGCCTACATCGCCGCCGGCGTCTATTCCGACCACGAGTGCCACGACCTGAACGACGCCATCGCCAAGCTGGAGCGGGGGCAGTTTATCATGATCCGGGAGGGCACTGCCGCCCGGAACCTGGACGCCCTTGCCCCCCTGCTGTGCGACAAATACTCCGAGCGATGCATGTTCTGCACCGACGACAAGCACCCCAACGACCTGCTGGAGAAGGGCCATATCGACTACATCGTCAAGCGGGCCATCGGCCTGGGGGTGGATCCCATCACCGCCGTGAAGGTGGCCTGCCACAACGCCGCCCGGTACTTCCTGCTGAACAACCGGGGCGCCATCGCCCCGGGCTACCTGGGGGACTTCGTCATCATCGACAACTTCCAGGACTTCAACATCGAGAGAGTCTTCAAGAAGGGCGAGCTGATGGTGGACCACGGCGTGGTGAAGGACTTCCCCGCCCCGGCCATCGACCCCTATCTCACCGAACGGGCCCACAGCACCTTCCATGTGGAGCACCTGACGGCGGAGGACTTTACGGATGCCCGGCCCCGGGGCATCATCGGCATGGTGAACGGGGAGATCACCACGGTGGACGCCGGCTACTCCGACCGGATCGACGTGGAGTATGACGTGCTGAAGATTGCCGTGGTGGAGCGCCACAAGAACACCCATCATATCGGCATCGGCTTTCTCCAGGGCTACGGTCTGAAATCCGGCGCTGTGGCCACATCCGTCTCCCACGACTCCCACAACATTATCGTGGTGGGCACCAGCGAGGACGACTGCGCCGCCGCAGCCAACCGAGTGGTGGAGCTGAACGGTGGCATCGTAGTCTGGGACCAGGGCAAGCCGGTGGCAGAAGTCCCTCTGGCCATCGCAGGCATCATGAGCGATGAGTCCCTGACATCTGTCAACGAAAAGCTGGAATTCGCCAAGGCAAAGGCCCACGAGCTGGGCGTCAATCCGGGCATTGACCCCTTCATGACCCTGAGCTTCATGGCCCTGCCGGTAATCCCCTCCCTGCGGATCACCACCCGCGGCGTGTTCGATGTCACCACGCAGAGCTACGTGTGAGGAGAGCCCATTCCGATGATTTACTTGCCCATTATCTTCTTTGAAATTTGTTCAATTCTTTGCCTCTTCGCACCTTTCACCTTTGTGTTCTGCTTGATCTCCGCCATTAAAAAGGCATCCTCCGATACGGGGAATGAACTCCTGAATGGCTTCTTTGCTGGACTGAGCCTGCTGGTGATGCTGAGTGGAGTGGTCTATCTGGTTTAAAAGCGCAAAATTAGCACTCTCGATACCAGAGTGCTAAAATTCACAGATCGTTCAAACAAATGACACACAATATCCGATTTTCCATCCTATCATAATACTTGAAAAGAAGAACAGAAGGTCTTTGAAAGGCACCTGTTCCGCCCGGCGGCATCACCCTCCATGATCCATCTGCCGTCGGTCCCAACTACGGATCATCAGGATTTGATAGGAGGAATTGATTATGTTTGAAATGAGACCTTACCGCAGAAATTCTATGAGCACCTGGAATCCCTTCTCCGAGATGGAGGAGATGGAGCGTCGCCTTTTCAACAACGACTTCTTCTCCGGCCGCGGTCTGGCGGAGTTCAAAACCGACATCACCGATGAAGGCGACTACTACGAGCTGAAGGCCGACCTGCCCGGCTTCAAGAAGGAGGACATCCAGCTGCAGCTGGACGGCGACACCCTCACCATCCAGGCCCAACGTCACTCCGAACATGAAGAGCAGGAGAAAAAGGGGAAGTACGTGTGCTGTGAGCGTTCCTACGGCGCGTACAGCCGGAGCTTCGACGTCTCCGGCATCCGGGCGGAGGGTATTACCGCCTCCTACGACAGCGGTGTGCTGACACTGAAGCTGCCCAAGAAGACAGTGGAGGTTTCCTCCAGCCGGCAGATCAGCATTGACTAAAATCAAAGCAGGAAAAGACCCGCGGTGTACGCCGCGGGTCCTTTGCTGTCCCTTTTCCGTCATATCTCCGCCTCTTCCAAGGGCAGGAAGGACCGGAAGAGATACCGGCCGTCCTCCGCCGCCTCCAGTGTCAGCTCTTTGCCTCCTCCAGTGAGGACTAGCAGCTTCCCCTCCCACCGGCCGGCCTCGCAGATGAACATGCCGGGGCCGGCGTCGCTGGTGAAGTTGTAGAAGGCGTCGGTCTCCGGCAAGTACACCAGCTCCCCGGAGCTCTCCGGCACATTCGTCAGGTCTGCCGTGGTGATGTCGGCGTGCTCCTCCAGGTACGCGTCCAGCTCCGTCCGCCGGTACCGGTGGATGGGCACCGGCATCCGGTCCAGGGAGTCCACCCCCTGGAAGGGCCAGCCCCCGGCCCCCTTCAGGGCCTGGAACTCAGCCTCGTCCTCCACCGTGCCCCCGATCCCCAGGTAGCGCAGAAACTCCACCAGGTCCAGGTCCTCCGGCCGCTCATAGTAAGAGGTGAAGAAGCTGCAGATGGAATTGACGTATGAGACGTTCTCCCGCTCCTTAAAAGGCGCGAAGGCCTCGTTCACCTGGGCGATCTCCTTCACCGTCAGGGCGTCGGCGGCCTCCGGTGTCTCCACCTGTTCCGTCTCCGAAAAATCGGCCCCGCCGTCCTCCGGTGCCGTTCCCGCCTTGCCGCAGCCGGTCAGCAGCAGGGCCAGTAGCAGCGCCCCGACGCAGGCGAATCGGCATCTACGCATACGATCCCCCCCTTTTTCTCAGCAAACCGCAAAAAATCCGGGAAATCATCGCAAAACAGCCACAAATTCCGTTGAAATCATTACAAGGGCAACGCCTCATGTTCCACGGTGATCTGGCAGCTCTTCATGGCCGCAAGCGCGGTCCGATGGCTCTCCGGGGTGACACCTGCGCAGCAGGCGGCATCCACCGCTACCTCTGCCTCCGGCAGGAACGCCTTCACCAGCAAGGCGTTGGAAATCACGCAGATGTCGGTGCAGAGGCCGATCAGCGTCACCTTTTCAATGAGTTCCTTTTCATTCTCCTCCGCCAGCAGACGCCCCAGCTCCGCGCTGCCGAAGGAGGGCTTGTCCAGAATGGCCTGTCCTGCGCTGGCAGGCCGGAGCTGCTCGACGATCTCCCAGCCCTCGGTCCCCCGGATGCAGTGGGGTACAGGCAGGTTCCGCCCCTCCCGGGTATGGAGATAGTCCGCCCCATGGGTGTCCCGGGTGAAGAAAATCCGCTCCCCCCGGCGGATGCCTGCGGCCACCCGCTCCGCCGCAGCAGGCACGATCCGCCGCGCCTCCGGTGTCCCCAGAGCGCCGGACACAAAGTCGTTCTGCATATCCACAACGATCAGGATGTTCATTATGATCTCCTCCTTTTTATCATCATAGCAGACACCGCGCCGGGCCGCAAGACCTTCCCCCGGGGGGGAAAAGAATGTTGACTTCTCTTTTCATCCGGTTTAAGATATGGAATGTCTGTCCGCCGAATTTTTCGGCGAATGTGAAAAAGAGAAGGAGAGAGAAGTTTGAGTCGCGAAAATTTCCGATCCCGGCTGGGATTCATTCTGGTAAGCGCCGGCTGCGCCATCGGCATCGGCAATGTGTGGAAATTCCCCTACGTCACCGGTGTCAACGGCGGCGGCGTATTCGTGTTGTTCTACATCATCTCCCTGGTCATCATGGGGGTTCCCATTCTGACCATGGAGCTGGCGGTGGGCCGTGCCAGCCGCAAGAGCGCCGTGCTGGGCTACAAGGCCCTGGAGCCCAAGGGCAGCCGCTGGCACATCCACGGCTGGCTGTGCGTAATCGGGTGCTGCCTGCTGATGATGTACTACACCACGGTCTCCGGCTGGATGCTGGGTTACTGCTTCAAGTTCGCCTCCGGCACCTTCAGCGGCATGCAGCCCTCTGATGTAGACACAGTCTGGACCGATATGCTGGCCAATCCCGGCGAGATGACGCTCTATATGGTAATCATCGTGCTGGCGGGCTTCATCGTGTGCAGCTTCGGCCTGCAGAAGGGGCTGGAGCGGATCAGCAAGTGGATGATGATCTGCCTGCTGGCACTGATCGTCATTCTGGCCATCAACAGCCTGACCCTGGACGGCGCTATGGAGGGCGTGAAATTCTATCTGGTGCCGGACTTTGAGCGGGCCGCGGAGGTCGGCATCGGCAATGTGATCGTGGCCGCCATGAACCAGTCCTTCTTTACCCTGAGCCTGGGCATCGCCGCCATGGAAATCTTCGGCAGCTATATGTCCGACGCCAACCGCCTGCCCGGCGAGGCCGTGCGGATCTGCTGCCTGGACACCTTTGTGGCCTTGATGTCCGGCATGATCATCTTCCCCGCCTGCTTCAGCTTTGGTCTGGAACCCGGCCAGGGACCATCCCTGATTTTTATGACCCTGCCACGGGTGTTCGTCAGCATGACCGGCGGCCGGCTGTGGGGCGCCCTGTTCTTCCTGTTCCTGACCTTCGCCAGCTTCACCACGGTGCTGGCGGTGTTCGAGAACATTATGGCCAGCTGCATGGACAACTTCGGCTGGTCCCGGAAAAAGGCCACCATCGTCTGCGGAATCTTCATCCTCTTGGCCAGCATGCCCTGTGTGCTGGGTTACAATCTCTGGTATTTCGAGGCGTCCCTGCCCAGCGGCGCCACCGGCCAGATCCTGGATATCGAGGACTTCCTGGTGAGCAATCTGCTGCTGCCCATCGGCTCCCTGATCTATCTGCTGTTCTGCGTCAGCAAGTGGGGCTGGGGCTTTGACAAGTATCTGGCGGAAGCCAACAAGGGCACCGGCCTGGGGATGTCCCCCAGGTTCAAGATCTACTTCCAGTTCATCCTGCCCATGCTGATTCTGGTGATCCTGCTGGTGGGTCTGGGCAGCTGGGGCTGGCGTGCCCTTATCTGCGCCGCTGTGGCCGTGTTCGTGTGGTTCATGGCCCGCCGCAGCTCCTCCAAATCCACCATTTGAGCGAAGTGACCTGTCAAAAGAGAGGACCGTCAAAGACGGTCCTCTCTTTTGCATCTCACGGCAGCTCCGCCTGGAACAGCCCGTGGCGGGAGCAGCAAAGGTACAGCTTCGCCCCGCCCCGCAGCTGGGGGATGCGGAACTCGCTGCCCTGTTCCGGATACAGCCGCGCCAGCAGCAGCCGGTCCGGTGTCACACAAGCGGCAAAGCGGATATAGTGCCCCTTGTCCATGGGGTGGCGGAAGGTGACATACCAGTCCTCCTCCACCTCCTGGACCGTTACGGCGTGATCCGGATCTGCGGACCGGACCTCCAGGGGCTCCAGCCGCCGGCCGCAGCAGGCAAGCTGCCCTCCCGCCGCAGCTGTCAGAATGTTGCCGCAGTCCGGGCACACGTAAAACTGTATTTTTTTTATATTTCCTCCATCCGGCGCCGCCGGAAGCAGGTCTCCGTCCAGAATTCCCTCCACGCTGACGCCAAAAATCTTCGCAAGGCGCGGCAGCATCCCCACGTCCGGGCAGCCCTGGCCCCGCTCCCACTTGCTGACGGCCTGAGCGCTGACGCCCAGCAGTTCCGCCGCCTGCCGCTGGGTCCACCCCCGCTCCAGGCGCAGGCGCCGGAGCAGCGTCCCGGTGTCTTGGTCATGCATCTCTTCTCACCTCTCCCACAGGATACCCGAAATTCCGCTGGAACGCAAGCAACGCTCCGTTGAGTCCATGAGCTCTGCAAAATGTCCCCGCACCGCTTCTCCCAGGGGCGTTTTCTTGGCGACTCCTCCGAATTTGCAGGAAGCGGGGCTTTTTCCTGCAAAATGACTTTTCATCCGGACGGTGATATGGTATATTGGGTGGGAGAAACACGGCTCCCCCGTGACACACAGGAGGTCTCTTGATATGATCACACTTCATAACAACGGCGTGTTCCTGGCGGGCGGCGTCCCCGCTGCTGCCGGCCCGGTCTCTCCGGAGGAGGGGCGGAAACGGACCATGGCCTGGTCCATTCTCCAGGCCCACAACATCTCCGGCGATCCGGAGCACCTGCAGATCCGCTTTGACGCCATGGTGTCCCACGACATCACCTATGTGGGCATTATCCAGCAGGCCCGGGCCTCCGGCATGAAGGAGTTTCCCATCCCCTATGCGCTTACCAACTGCCACAACAGCCTGTGTGCCGTGGGCGGCACTATCAATGAGGATGACCATGTCTTCGGCCTCTCTGCCGCGAAAAAGTACGGCGGTATCTACGTGCCTGCCAACCAGTCCGTCATCCACTCCTATGCAAGAGAGCAGATGGCGAAGGGCGGCACCATGATCCTGGGCTCCGATTCCCATACCCGGTACGGGGCTCTCGGCACCATGGCCGTGGGCGAGGGCGGCCCGGAGCTGGCCAAGCAACTGCTGAAGAACACCTGGGACATCAACTATCCCAAGGTGGTTCTGGTGTACCTCACCGGCGCGCCCCGCCGGGGCGTGGGGCCCCACGACGTAGCCATTGCCCTGGTGAAGGCCACCTTTGCAAGCGGCTTCGTCAATAACTGCGTTTTGGAGTTCTGCGGCCCCGGTATTGCAGCTCTCCCCATCGACTACCGCAATGGCATCGACGTGATGACCACCGAGACCACCTGCCTCTCCTCCATTTGGGAGACGGACGGCGTGACGGATGGCTTCTACCGCGCCCACCAGCGGCCGGAGGATTACCGGGAGCTGCACCCGGCGGACGGAGCCTACTACGACAAGTACATCGAGATCGACCTCTCCAAGGTCGAGCCCATGATCGCCCTGCCCTTCCACCCATCCAATGCCTGGACCATCCATGAGTTTCTGGAGAATGCCGCCGACATCCTGGCGGCTGTGGAGGCGGACGCCCAGAAGCGGTATCCTAAGGCCCATGTGAAGCTCACGGACAAAATCCGTGACGGCGGCGTCTGGGCGGATCAGGGTGTCATCGCCGGATGCGCCGGCGGCCTCTTCGACAACATTACCGAGGCGGCGGACATCCTCCGGGGCGGCTCCACCGGCAACGGGGCCTTCACTCTGGACATATACCCCACCAGTGTCCCCGTCAGTCTGGAGCTGACGAAGATCGGCGCCACGGCGGACCTGCTGGAGACCGGCGCCGTCATCAAGCCCAGTTTCTGCGGCCCCTGCTTCGGCGCGGGAGACGTGCCTGCCAACAACGGCTTGAGCCTGCGGCACACCACCCGGAACTTCCCCAACCGGGAGGGATCCAAGCCCGCGGAGGGCCAGTTCGCCGGCGTGTGCCTGATGGACGCCCGCTCCATTGCCGCCACGGCGGCCAACGGCGGCCGGATCACCGCCGCCACAGACATCGATTACACCTCCGTCCACCACGACTACCACTTCGACAAGGGCGTCTATGACCGGCGGCTGTACTACGGCTTCGGCAAGGCGGATCCCAGCGTGGAGCTGGTGATGGGCCCCAACATCACGGACTGGCCGAAGATGCAGCCCCTGGCGGAAAATCTGCTGGTGGAGCTGGCGGCGGTGCTCCACGATCCCGTCACTACCACCGACGAGCTGATCCCCTCCGGCGAGACCTCCTCCTACCGGTCCAACCCCCTGCGGCTGGCGGAGTTCACCCTGTCCCGCCGGGAGCCTGCCTACGTGGGCCGGGCCAAGGCCGTGGCGGAGATTGAGGCGGAACGGCTGGGGGGGGACGCCCCGGAGAAGCTCACCGCCATTCTGGACAAGGTGGGCGACGGCTCCGCGCTGGTGAAAACCACTCAGTTCGGCTCCTGTGTCTTTGCCAACAAGCCCGGCGACGGCTCCGCCCGGGAACAGGCGGCCTCTTGCCAGAAGGTGCTGGGGGGCTTTGCCAACATCTGCTATGAGTTCGCCACCAAGCGGTATCGCTCCAACTGCATCAACTGGGGAATCCTGCCCTTCACGCTGGACGCGGACACGTCCTTTGACTACGCCCCCGGCGACTGTGTGTTCGTCCCCGGCATCCGCCAGGCCATTGAGAACGGCATTGAGGATATCCCGGCTAGGGTCATCAGGACGGACGGCGCCGTAGAGGACCTGATGCTCCATGTGAAAGGCCTGACGGACGATGAGAAGGAAATCATTCTCGACGGATGCCTGATGAACTATTACGCCAAGCGTAATTAAAGAGGGGACTTCCTCCCCTCTTCAGATCCCCCATTTGCCTCTGCCGTTGCAGCATTATGATTCCCGGCCCTGTCTGGGCCGTCAATCGTGCCGCTGTCTCGAAACAGCCTCACTTTTCCGCCACAGGCGGCGTTTTGGCTGTTTCCCAGTGACATCGGTCACTGGAGGCACCGCCCAGGGCGGCTAGGTCAAAGCATTTTCGGCAGGCACAGAAGGGGAATTGCCCCGGAGGGGCGAGAGATGCCCCTCTGGAGGGTGCCCTGGCGAAAATGATTCAAAGTGGTCCGGCTGCGCCGGGCTCCGAAATTTCTAATGATTGGCGAGGTTGAGACCATGGATAAAATCAAGATGACCACCCCCCTGGTGGAGATGGACGGCGATGAGATGACCCGGGTTCTGTGGGCCTGGATCAAGGAAAAGCTGATCCTGCCCTTCGTGGACCTGAAAACGGAGTACTATGACCTGGGCCTGCTCCATCGGAACGAGACGCGGGACCAGGTGACCATCGACGCCGCCAACGCCACCAAGCGCCTGGGCGTGGCGGTGAAGTGCGCCACCATCACCCCCAACCGCCAGCGGATGGAGGAGTACCCCCAGCTGACGGAGATGTGGAAGAGCCCCAACGGCACCATCCGGGCGATTTTGGACGGCACCGCCTTCCGGGCGCCCATTGTCCTGCCCATGATCCACCCGGTTGTGAAGAACTGGGAGGCGCCCATCACCATCGCCCGCCACGCCTACGGCGATATGTACAAGGCTGTGGACATGGTGACCGAGGAGCCGGGCACCGCCACCCTCACCTTCAAGGGCGAGAGCGGCGCGGAGAAGACCCTCACCGTTCAGACGGTCAGCGGTCCCGCCGTGTGGCAGGGCCAGCACAACACGGAGAAGAGCATCCGTGCCTTTGCCCGCAGCTGCTTCCAGTACGCCATCAATCAGCGGCAGGACTTGTGGTTCTCCACCAAGGACACCATCTCCAAGGTCTACGACGGAGAGTTCAAACGGATCTTCGAGGAGGAGTATGAGACCACCTACAAGGTGGAGTTTGAAAGGCTGGGCCTCACCTACTTCTACACGCTCATCGATGACGCGGTGGCGCGGGTGATCCGCTCTAGGGGCGACTTCATCTGGGCGCTGAAAAACTACGACGGCGACGTGATGAGCGACATGGTGGCCACCGCCTTCGGCAGTCTTGCCATGATGACCTCCGTGCTGGTATCTCCGGATGGCACCATGGAGTTCGAGGCGTCCCACGGCACCGTCACCCGGCACTACTACAAGTACCTGAAGGGGGAGAAGACCTCCACCAACCCCATCGCCACCATCTTCGCCTGGTCCGGCGGTTTGAAGCGGCGGGGCGAGCTGGACGGTCTGCCGGAGCTGGTGCAGTTCGGCCAAGTGCTGGAGGATGCCTCCCTGGAGACGCTGAAAGACGGCGTGATGACAAAAGATCTGCTGGGGCTGGTAGAGCCCGGCTTCCAGGCCCGCGGTGTGGACAGTGAGGAATTTTTGGACGAGATCGCCAAGCGGTTGGCCGATAAATTGGCGTAAAAGGATAATATAAGCGCCCGGATGTCCCATAGGACGCCCGGGCGCTTTCATATAATTGCATATAACTCTACAAATCAGGACCTTATGAAATTCCTGCAATGGCGTCCAATTCTTCCTCTATAACTGTCCACACATCCTCCCCGTCAATCTCCACCTCAAAGTAAAATTCCAACTTCTCGCCCTCCCTCCCGGCCGTAAAGGCGGGAAAAGTCAACGCAAAGGCATAGTCCTCCGTATCGATAAACTGATCATCCGGTGTCCAGCCAGAGGCGATCACCCGAATGGTATTGTCCAGTGAATGCGGGCCCCATTCTCGGTATGTCCCCTTTACTTCGATTTGGGCCAAGACTGCAAGAAACCGGTCAATGTCCTCCGCATCCGTGATGACCGTATATCGGTCTGGGGCCGTCACCTCGATCTGATAGATCCCCCGGCCAGACAATCCTCTGCAGTTGTTTTCATATCCTTGCTGAATGACCTGACGGTTTTCCACAGGGTCAAATCCATCGCCATTGGTTTTAAAGAATTCATATCCCTTCCAAAATAGCACGACTGCCACGCATATGGCCAGGAAAATCTTTGCGCCCCGTAAGAGCCTGTGCAGTTTTTTGTTTGCTTCCCGGACCACAATGCGGACTGCTCCCCGTACCTGCCCATCGCTCTCAACCTCTGCTGTCCCCCGCTCCCCCCGCAGCAGATCCAGCACGCCCAGCCCCAAAGTATCCGCCAGAGGCTCCAGCAGGGAGATGTCCGGGAACCCGGCGCCCCGCTCCCATTTGGAGACCGCCCGGTCCGACACATGCAAGGCCGCGGCCAGCTCCTTCTGGGTCATATTCTGTTCTTTCCGGGCTGCTGCGATCAGCGCCCCGGTCTTTGTCCGATCCACACTTCATCACCTGGGGCCAGTATATCAAATCCGGCCCGCTCCCACAACAAACGCTGCGTGGAACCGCCCAGATTCCGCCGGGGCGCCGTGTCTTTCGGCAGGGTCTTTCCACCTCACGGCTGCTCTCCGCCCAGGTGTTCCCGCAGCACTCGGATCACCCGCTTCATGCCGTCCGTCAGATACTTGCTGCGGTGGCGCACCAGGAAATAGCTCCTGTGAAACCCGCCGTCCTCCACAGCCAGCTCCCGAAGGTCTCCCCGCTCCAGGTCCGTCACCACCAGAGACCGGGGCAGCAGCGTGATCCCAAGCCCCGCCCGGGCGCAGGCCAGCAGGGCAGCGGTGCTGACGCTCTCCACTACCGGCTGCGCCGTGGCGCCCGCTCCCTGCAGGCCGGCATCCACACTGTTCCGGGTGCCGCTGCCCCGCTCCCGCAACAGCAGCCGCTCTTCCGCCAGCTCCGCCAGAGTCAGGGAGTTCTTTCCCTCCAGATAGCCGGGGGCGCACACTGCCGCCAGCTCCTCACCGCACAGGGGCTCCACCAGGTAGTGGGGCGAGACGGTGACATTGTCCACTACGGCAAAATCCAGTTCGTTCTGCAGGATCATCCGCTCTGTCTCCCTGGAGTTGTGAATACTGGCCCGGACCGTGATCTCAGGCAGCGCCTCTGCCAGATGCGCCAGGATACCCGCAAGGCGAGTCTCGCCCAGCGTCACGTGGACGCCGAAGCGGCAGGCCCCCTGGGTGCCGCTCTCCCGCAGGATCTCTACCGATTCCTGAAACTGGGACAGCACGGTGTCCGCATACTGCCGCAGCGTACGCCCTGCCTCTGTCAGATAGACCCGGCGGTTCATCCGCTCGAACAGCCGCACGTTGTAAAACACCTCCAGCTCCCGGATGGCCAGGCTCACCGCCGGCTGTGCCATATTCAGCTGCTCCGCCGCCCGGGTGAAGCTCTCCTGGGCGCAGACGGCGGAAAAGATCTCGAGATGCCGCAGCGTCACTGCACTTCCCCCCTATTCATAATTATTTTATTATGCTTTTTATCTTATCATATAGATTGATGAATGTCACGAAAAAGCGTACGCTGGGGGAGAAATCCAAGAGCGCGAAAGGAGCGGTTTCCATGCCCACAGATCTGACCAAAGCCCGTCAGCTGTTCGGGACTTTTTCCAAAATCGGCGCCTTCACCTTTGGCGGAGGCTATGCCATGATCCCCCTGATCCAGCGCGAGGTGACGGAACGCCGCCGCTGGCTGGAGGACCGGGACATTCTGGACATTGTCGCCATTGCCGAGTCCACACCGGGCCCCATTGCCATCAACACCGCCACCTTCGTAGGATATCAGGTATGCGGCACCCTCGGCGCCTTCTGCGCCACGCTGGGCGTGGTGCTGCCCTCCTTCCTGGTGATCTACGCCGTCTCCTTTGTGCTGCGGCAGTTCTCGGACCTGGCGGTGGTCCAATACGCCTTCAACGGCATCCGGGCTGGCGTATTGGCCCTGCTTTTGAAGGCACTGCTGTCCATGTACCGGCAGAGCCCCAAGGGCGCTGTTTCCTATGCCGTCATGGCGGGTGCCTTTGTGCTGACGGCCTTCTGCGGCGTGGATGCGGTGCTGGTGATCCTGGCCAGCGCGACGGTGGGGCTGCTCTCCGCCCGCATGGCGAAAAGGAGGGCTGTGTGATGCTGTATCTGGAGCTGTTTTTGACCTTCTTCAAGATCGGCCTGTTCACTATCGGCGGCGGTTATGCCATGCTGTCGCTCATCCAGGCGGATGTCCAGGCCAAGGGCTGGATGACGGCGGAAGAATTGGTGAACTTCATCGCCGTCAGCGAGAGTACGCCGGGCCCCTTTGCGGTGAACGTCTCCACCTATGTGGGGGCGGAGCTGGCGGGCCTGCCCGGCGCCTTCTGCGCCACGCTGGGGGTGGTGCTGCCCTCCTTCCTCATCATCCTGCTGGTGGCCCGGTTCTACGCCGCCTTCCGCTCCAGCGCCATCGTCAGCGGCGCCATGGGCGGACTGCGTCCGGCGGTGATCGGCATGATCGGCGCCGCGGTGGTCTCGGTGGGACAGACGGTGTTTCTGCCGGAGGGATTGGCAGCGGTGACGGCGTATCCCCTGGTCTGCTCTCTGACTATCTTCGTCCTGATGGCGGTCCTGACCTACAAGAAGCTCCACCCCATCGTCATCATCCTGCTGTCCGCCCTGCTAGGTATCGTCACCGGCTACCTGCAGCCGGTGTGACTCCGGCCCGTCGCCCCGGAACAGGGCGGCGGGCCTTTTTCTTCGGCCGGACAAAAGACTTTCTAAAAGCAGGATTTCCCCTCTTGACTTGGAGTGCGCTCCAAGTGCTATCCTTTTCATAGAGGGATTCCGCCCAAGGGCGGGCCGGGGACTTCCCCACTGTGGAGGCACCTCGTCTCCCGGAGAAGGCAGTATCCCCTTCCTAAATCTGAAAAGGAGAAATCGTGATGATTTACAAGGACTTTCAGGACCTGAAGCTGTCCGCTCTGGGCATGGGCTGTATGCGCCTGCCTGTGGTGGGCGGCAACGACGCCGTGGTGGACGAGGCCGCCGCGGAGGAGATGGTGGATTGCGCCATGGCCAACGGCGTCAACTACTACGACACCGCCTGGGGGTATCACAACGGCAACTCAGAGATTGCCCTGGGTAAGGCCCTGGCCAAACATCCCCGGGAAAAATTTTACATTGCCGACAAGTTCCCCGGTTACGACCTATCCAACATGCCCAAGGTGCAGGAGATTTTTGAGGAGCAGCTGAAAAAGTGCCGGGTGGATTATTTTGATTTCTATCTCTTCCACAACGTCTGTGAGATGAACATCGACGCCTATCTGGACCCGCAGTACGGCATCCACGACTATCTGATGGAGCAGAAGCGGCGCGGCCGTATCCGCCACCTGGGCTTCTCCTGCCACGGGAACCTGCCTGTGCTGAAGCGGTTTCTGGACGCCTACGGCAAGGATATGGAGTTCTGTCAGCTGCAGCTGAACTACATCGACTGGACCTTCCAGAACGGCCGCGAAAAGGTGGAGCTGCTGGATAGCTGGCACATTCCCGTCTGGGTCATGGAGCCCCTGCGGGGCGGCCGCCTGGCCCGCCTTTCCGACGAGGAGGCCGCCCCCCTGAGGGCCATGCGCCCCGAGGAACCCATCCCGGCCTGGGCCTTCCGGTTCCTGCAGTCCATTCCCAGCGTCACCATGATTCTCTCCGGCATGTCCGACCTGGAGCAGGTGAAGGCCAACATCGCCACTTTCCAGATGGGGGTTCCCCTCAGCAGCAGGGAGATGGACCGCCTGCTGGCCCAGGCCCAGCACATGGTCAGCAAGACCGCCCTTCCCTGCACCGCCTGCCACTACTGCGTCAGCCACTGTCCTCAGGGGCTGGATATCCCCTCCCTGCTGGCGCTGTACAACGAGCATGCCTTCACCGGCGGCGGCTTCCTGGCCCCCATGGCCCTCTCTGCTCTGCCGCAGGACAAGTGGCCCAGCGCCTGCATCGGCTGCCGCAGCTGCGAGGCGGTCTGTCCTCAGCAACTGAAGATCTCCGAGGCCATGGCCGACTTTGCGTCCCGGCTGTAAAATCTGAGACAGAAGCACCCCCGCCGGGAACTCTCCGGCGGGGGTGCTCGCTCTCACGGAGTCTTGACGGTGTCCGGGAATGCGGCCCGGATGGCCTCCGGCAGACGGGCGGGGTCCAACTGTTCCCGGCCGCACCACTCCGCAAAGCGGTGGACCGCCTCTTTGTCCGGCGACAGCCCGGGGATGACGGTCAGCGCCACCGTCCGTTCCCCCTCCAGCTTCCGGACCAGAATGCCATACACACAAGAACAGTCTGGTCGGAAGCTGCGGACGCGCACCGGCGCATACCGGTAGCCGGTCATGCCGCCTGCCCTCCGGGAGCAGAGAAACGCATAGAGGTCACAGCCGTAAATCTCTGCCATGCGGACAACCATGTCGAACCTGGGCTGCGCTTTTCCCCGCTCATACTTTTGCAGTGTCCGTGTGGAAATTCCCAGGCGTTCCGCAGCCTTTTCCTGGGAAAGTCCCGCCAGTCTCCGCTCTCTCCAAAAGGGGCTCTTTTCCTGGATGTGTCTTTTTTTTTTGATATTTTTGCATAGCAAACCCTCCTTCTACGGAGGATTTTACATTATCTTCCAAATTTTTAACACGAATAAAAATTCACTTTTGGAAAAAAATTGCCGAACAATGTCGAATTTCGTCGATTTACCCAAAGAAAATACAGGCCCCGCATATTCATACGGGGCCTGTGCTCAGACAAATCCTTCCAGCTTGGCGATCCGGTACTCCAGTACGGCGAACTGTCGGCGGGTCAGCGGCTGGTCCAACATCAGGTCTCCCTCCGCATTTCCCTGCATGATGCCGTTTTCCGTCAGCCAGTCCACGGCGGCCCTGGCTTCTGCCTGGTAGTCCGTCTCTTCTTCGGTCTCCACCCAGGGGATGCCCAAATACTCCAGAATTCCCTTGGCCTCTGCCACCGCCAGCTTCTGGCGGTAGTCGGCCTGCCCCAGCAGGGCAGCCTCCTCCCGGTTGGTGTGGAAGCCGTTTTCCAGCAGGACGGCCGGGGCCTTTGTGTGCTTCAGCACATAGAGCTCCGGATCGTACACAATCGGCGTGGATCGCACGGCGATGCCCGCCGCCCGCACCTGCTCCAGGATGTCCTGAGCCGCCCGCTCCCGGTCGCCGCCGGGGCCGTAGAGATAGACGCTCCACCCTTTGGCAGAGGACCAGCCGCCCCCAGCGGCGGCATTGCTGTGAAGGCTGACGAACAGGTCCAGGTCCGGGATGCTGTTGGCGATCTCACACCGTCTGGCCAGGCTTACTGCCCCGCCGCCAGTACGGGTCATGGTCACGGAGACGCCCCGGTCTGTGAGCAGCTTCTCCAGCCGCTTCCCCAGGTCCAGGGTGAATGCATGCTCATAATAGGTCCCATCCGGACTCTTGTTGGCCAGATTGCCCGCGTCATGCCCCGGATCTAGGCAGACGCGCTTTTCTCGTTCGCTCAAATGCGTTTTCCCCCCTCTGTACAGGCTCAGGGAGCACAGGGCTCCCCTTCCAGTTTAGTGGGAGGGCGCCCGTCCTGTTCCCCCGCCGGGGTCTTTTCGGAGCAGGGCGCATATCATGGAGCAAAATCATCCGAAACAGGGAGGGGTCCCCACGCCTGCCGCTCTGATTAAACGTCTGAGCAATCTTCTCTGCGTCAAAAGTATTGTGACGCTGATCCTCACCGTTGTATTTGCCGACCTAGCCGTCACCGGCCGTATCTCCAGCCACGATTTTCTGACTGTCTTCTCCGTTGTTATCGCCTTCTATTTCGGCACGCAGAGCGAACGCCTCAGTGGACAGCTGGAGAAGGACACCGGGCAAAAATCATCCTGACCGTCATCCCAGGGCCACGTCCAGCACCATCATCACACTGAAGCCCGCGGCAAAGGCCAGCACACCGATGTGGGAGTGGCGTCCCTGGGACATCTCCGGAATCATCTCCTCCACCACCACATAAAGCATGGCCCCTGCGGCAAAGCCCAGCAGATACGGCAGGGCAGGCACCAGCAGCTCCGCCGCCAGGATCGTCACCAGGGCGCCGATGGGCTCCACAACGCCGGATAGCACGCCTCCGGCGAAGGCCCGGAGCTTCCCCTCACCCTCCGCCCGCAGGGGCATGGAGACGATGGCTCCCTCCGGGAAATTCTGGACAGCGATGCCCAGGGAAAGCGCCAGCACGCCCATAGCAGTGATCTCCGTGTCCCCTGCCAGATATCCGGCGCAGACCACGCCCACCGCCATCCCCTCCGGAATGTTGTGGAGCGTTACCGCCAGCACCATCATGGTGGTCCGGCGCAGCCGGCTGGAGGGGCCCTCCGGCTGCGCGCTGCCCCAATGCAGATGGGGAATGATATGGTCCAGCGCCAGCAGGAACAGAAAGCCGAGCCAGAGGCCTGCGGCGGCCGGTGCAAAGGACCACTTTCCCAGCTCCTCCGACCGCTCAATAGCCGGGATCAGCAGGCTCCAAACCGACGCCGCCGTCATCACCCCTGCCGCGAAGCCCGTCAGCCCCTTCTGCAGGCCGTCCGACATCGCCTTTTTCATAAAGAACACGCTCGCCGCGCCCAGGGAGGTGCCCAAGAACGGGAGCAGGAGTCCGTATAATGCTTCCATAATCCATCCTTTCTCATCTTGTGTCCGGAATCAGTATCCATGCGTTCAGAATACCGGATTCCCGCACCGGTGTCAAATTCATTTTCCCACCGGATGGCCTTTCACAAATCCGGAAAATCGCTGCCGCTCTGGACAGCAGGGAGCAAGTCTGCTATGCTTGACACAGGGGACAGGCTGCCGGATGGCTCCGTTTCCCCTCATTTCAGGCTCATTTTAGCTTGTGGGTGTACCATGGTCCCATCATCAGAGAACCATCCCGGAATAGGAGGAACGCCATGAGGGTCTCTCACCATGTAAAACGGTCGGTGTGCCTGCTGCTCTCCCTGCTTCTGCTGGCGCAGGGCATGACCCTGGGCGCAGCCGCTGTGGGCACCGATTCCGTCCCGGCGGGGACATCCGTTCTGGAGCCCGCCGCATACCCCGACAGTGAGGTCCTGGTCCTGTATGAGGACGGCAGGACCGAGGTGGTCGTCTACGAGGACGCCGCCTCCCTGGAGGAGGGGCTGCCGCAGCTGGCCCGGCAGGAGGGTGTGGCGCTGGTCCAGCCCAACTACACATACACAAGCACCGCTCTCTCCACCACAGACCCGCTGCTGGCGGAGCAGTGGGCCCTGTATAACGGCGGCAGCTTCCAACTAGAGGAGCAGGAGAACCCCTATCCGGTCTTCAATGATCCCTTTGCACTCCCCTCCGCCCCATGGCAGTGGATTGCCCCCTGGTGGATGCAGTCCGATGCATCCACCGGGAGCACCGGAACTGTGCAGGCCGCGGCCGGCGTGGACATCGGCGCGGAGGAGGCCTGGGCCCTGTACGACGGCGGAAGCCGGGATGTGGTGGTGGCCCTGGTGGACACCGGCATCGACTACACCCACGCCGATCTGGAGGGCCGCATCTGGGTGAACGAAGACGAGATCCCCGGCAACGGGGTAGACGACGACGGAAACGGCTATATCGACGATGTCTACGGCTGGAATTTCTACTCCGGCAGCAATCAGGTCTATACGGGCAGTGAGGACAGCCACGGCACCCACGGCGCGGGCACCATCGCCGCCCATGCAGACAACGACATCGGGATCGCCGGCATCGTCCGGAGCGACCACGTCAAAGTCATGGCAGTCAAGGCTCTGGGCGGGTGGGACGGCAGCGGCTCCACGGCGTCCATCATCCGGGCCATTCAGTACGCGGAGGCCAACGGAGCCCGGATCTGCAACCTGAGCCTGGGCTCTTCCAGAAACGACCCCGCGCTGTACCGCACCATCGCGGCGTCGGATATGCTGTTCGTAGTTGCAGCCGGCAACGACGGCGCCGACCTGGAGCTTGCCCCCAGCTACCCGGCCAGCTACCACTTGGATAACCTCATTACCGTGGCGAACCTCCGATACGACGGTAACCTGGATCCTACCTCCAGCTACGGCGCCTCCTCTGTGGACCTAGCCGCCCCCGGCACCCATATTTTAAGCACCACCCCCGGGAATTCATACAGTTACATGACAGGAACCTCCATGGCGGCGCCTATGGTCAGTGCTGCGGCGGCCATGCTCTGCTCCCAGTTTCCGGATGCCACGCTGGCCGACGTGAAGGACATCCTGCTATCCTCCGTCCAAAAGCTGGGCAGCCTCACCGGCCTGACGGCTACCGGCGGGATGCTAGACCTGGGTGCCGCCATGGCATCCGGGGCCGCGGCCCAGAAGGGGCGGACCTGGACGGAGCCGGACCTGGCGGCCTATACCGACAGTCCGCCCATTCTCTCCCTGTCTCTCTTCCAGTGGAGGGGGCAGCAGTATCTGACCGTTCAAGTCCAGGATCCGGACGGCGACTTCCGCTCCGCCGCTTATGCCGCCGGGACATACACGGCAGCGAATTTCCAGGGCGGCGCCGCGGGGACGCCCCTCCCCTTGAATGCGTGGGGGGCCGCCACCTTGCTGGTGCGCAATGGCGGACCTTATACCTTTTACGCGGTGGACCTGGCCGGCAATGAGACGGTCCGCACAGTGGATCTGCCCCAGAGCCCCTGAGGGCGGCCCGCCGCCAACTCCATCCCCGGTCAAAAGGACTCCGCAGGCTGTGCCTGCGGAGTCCTTTTTCCTGCTCCGGAAAAGCGGCCCCTCCATCAGTCCTTCAGAATGTCCTCCAGTTCCCTGTCCATCGTCACGGTCATGCGTGGCAGCTCATGCAGTCCCTTCCCCAAGTCGGCTGTGCCGTGTCTGGTGACCGCAGTGACCGGGAACAGCTCATGCACAAATGCCTCCGCGTCCGGCTCGGTGATGCCGAAGGGATAGGCAAAGAAGGTGACGGGCTGGCCCACCTCCTGGGCAATGCGGTCATGGCTCTTCTGAATATCCCCCAGCACCCTGGCCTCAAAGGCACTGTCCGACTCCTCCGGATCCCTTTGGATGCCGTTGATGCCGCCCGGGTCAAAGTTTCCGCCCAGATCTCCCAGATTGTGGAGCGAATAGGCATGGGACCCGATCTCTACCAGGCCGGAGTCTGCCATCTCCCGGCACATATCCCAGCTGAGGAAGTTGTCAGCGGACACGTCCTGCATATACACCATAATAGAGACCACGGCTTTCATCTGGTATGCCTGAAGCAGCGGGAAGAGCAGCTCGTAGTTGCTCCGGTATCCGTCGTCAAAGGTGATGAGAAGGGGTTTTTCCGGCAGCGGCTCTCCCCCTGCCAACTCCCGCGGCAGCACAGTGTGGTAGCCATGTTCCGTCAGCCAGCGCAGGTCCTGTTCCATACGGCTCACGGTGATGGTCATATCGTTGCACGGCTCACCGTCCTCCACGATATGGTGGTACATCAGCACCGGGAGGGCCCGGTCCGCCGGAATGGGCATCTGCCACACTCCCCTGGCATAGAGATAGACGGCTCCCGCCGTGAAGCAGAGCGCCGCTGCGGCGGCCACTCCCAGGATTCCCACCCGAATTTTTTTCATCTGTCTGTCATCTCCCATGTGTTGGCGCTGCGGCGTATACCCTTAGAAAATTCGCAAATATTATTTTATCAGATTAAGTTAAAATGTCAATTCATTAAATGAAAAGATTATCTTTGCTAGGATGTTTTAGGGTGATTACATGCCTTTGGATTATGCTGCGATTGGTGGCCGGCTGCAGGCGCGGCGAAAGGAACTGGGGATCACACAGGAGGACGCGGCGGAACGGGTCGGCATCACTGTGGTCTACCTGTCCAAAATTGAAAACGGACGGGTGCATCCGACGCTGGACCTGCTGGACAGGCTCTGCTGTGTTCTGGAATACGACCTTGCCCGAGCCTTCACCGGCGTCCAGACGACCTCTCCCGACTACGGTCAGGAGCAGGTGCTGCGGCTTTTCAACGCCTGTGCGCCGCGTGTCAAGCCTGTTGTTCTGCATCTGCTGGAGCAGCTGGCAACCTTAACGTGAGCAGAAGCGGGAAAAGTATGCGCCATGTCTGTCCCGCAAAAAAGCGGCGCCCCGGCGGAATATTCCGCCGGGGCGCCGCTCTGGTTTTTTCCAAGTCTGTGCCGGATACCCTCCATTCCCTGCGGGGTGGCGGCAAGGGACCAGCCTCCGCACACTGGCGGAGGCCAGTGTTGAAGCCGTTATGTTTCCTCGTACAGCTCAATGATGGCGTCATCCAGGGTGATGAACGCCAGCCGGACCGTATCGCTGAGGGTCTCCGGCCCGAAAATCACCTGCTGGGCCTCCTTCAGATAGGGGTCCATGTTATCCACCTTGTAGGCCACGTGGGGCTGTTTGGAAAGGATCTCCGGGAACCGGGTTCCCTCCTCAAATTTCAGGTATTCAATCTTGTAGTCGTAGGCATCCACGCTCTCATTGACCCAGAAGCCGCCCCACTCGTTGTAGACCATGTTGGGCTTTTTGTTCAGCACGGGGATCCCGATATGCATATACTCCGCTGCCATGGAAAACCTCCTGTCAGTTATCCTGGGCGGCCAACTCCTGATAGAACTGGAAGGCCTCCCGGTCAGTAAATTTCTCGTGCACGATCTTGGCCACCGCCCGGCACATGGCGGCGGGATGCTCACTCTGGAAGATGTTGCGGCCCATGTCCACGCCCCGGGCGCCGTCGGAGATGGCCCGGTAGGCCATGGTCAGGGCCTCGTCCTCCGGCAGCTTCTTGCCGCCGGCGATGACGATGGGCACGGGACAGGCGGCCACTACCTTCTCAAAGTCATCGCAGTAGTAGGTCTTGACGAAGGACGCCCCCAGCTCTGCCAGCATCCGGGTGGCCAGCAGGAAATACTGGGTGGTGCGGGCCATCTCCTTGCCCACGGCGGTGACGCCCAGAACAGGGATGCCGTACCGTTCCCCGGCGTCCACGGCGCGGCACAGGGTCTCCAGGGACCGGGCCTCGCCCGCCCCGCCGATGAAGCACTGGATGGCCACGGCGGAGGCATTCATGCGGATGGCGGCCTCCATATCGGCACCCACGCCGTTGCCGGTGCTCATGTCGTCGATGAGCACACTGGCGTCATGGGTGGCCCGGAGGCAGATGGCATTGTGGACCGTGGGGGGGATGCAGGAGCGGATGGCCCCCCGGGTGGCCATGAGCACGTCCGCGTACCGGCACAGAGGGGCGATGGTCACATCCATGCGCTCCAGGCCCGCAGTGGCCCCCATGATATAGCCGTGGTCAAAGGCCAGCATCACCGTGTTGCCGCTCTTGGGATTGAACAGGTGGGAGAGCCGATTCTTGGCTCCCCAGTCCCCGTGGCCCAGGCCCTTGGCGAAGAAGCCCTGCTCCGGGGCAGGCACGTCCAGATGGTAGTCGTGGGCGGTCTTGTTTCCGATTGCGTCTGGCATAGCGCTTACTCCTTACTGAACGCCGGGGTGTGGCAGGGGGTGTTCCACAGACGGAGCATCTCCTCGTCCCACTTGGCGATGTTCATCTGAAAGCCTGCGGCCTCCTGGACGGTGAGGATCTCACCCACCATGCTGGCCACGACCTCGATGCCCTTGGCCTTCAGGAACTCCACAGTGTCCTTGAACAGCACCAGCATCTCCATCATGGTGGTGGCGCCGCAGCCGTTAATCATCACAAAGGTCTTGTCCCCGGGCTTCAGGTCCAGGGCCTTGCACAGGGCCTCGGCCACGGTGGCCACGGTATCCTTGGAGGACATCATGGGCACCCGGACGCCACCGCCCTCGCCGTGTTGGCCGGCGCCGATCTCCATCAGGTCGGTCTCTCCCAGGTCGCCGAAGGACATGCCGTTCTGGGGATGGGTGGCATCGGTGGACTTGACGGTGATGGAGGCCATGTTGTCCGCGTAATGTTGAGCGATCTCCGCTACCTCCTCCAGAGTCTTGCCCTCCCGTGCGGCGGCCGCGGCGATGTGGTACAGCGCCACCGCGCCGGCCAGCCCCCGCTTGTTGTCCTCGCCGTTGGGGTCGTACTGGATCTCCTCGCCGGTGACCACCTGACGCACATTGAGGCCGGCCTTCCTGGCCAGCTTCATGGCCTGCTTGCCCGCCAGCTGGTCGCCGGCGTAGTTCAGGGTCAGCAGCAGCACGCCGTGGCCCTTGTCCGCCATCTTCATGGCATCAAACACCAGCTGGCCGTTGGGGGCGGCGAAGATATCCCCCACCGCCTGGATGTCCAGCATACCCTTGCCCACAAAACCGGCCTGGGCGGGCTCATGGCCGGAGCCGCCGTAGGTGACGATGGCCACCCGGTCGGCATTGGCCAGATCCTTACTGATGACCAGGTGGCCGTCCACATTCAGAATGTCCGGATAGGCCAGACCCAGGCCCACCAGCTCTTCGTCGGTGACCGTCTCCGGCGCGTTCATGAACTTCTTCATTTTCATACAGCATTCCTCCAGTGATATTTAAGTGGTGCATTGCCAATCCCGCTCCTGCGGGTGGAACAACAGGTTATTCCCGGGCCAGCCCCTGGAAGAACCAGGACATGGACACGGCGCCCGCGTCCGGGGTGCCGATGGTCTTGGTCCCGTAACTCTTGGCCCGGCCGAATTTGGAGACATACTGCTTCGTAGCCTCCGCCCCCTGGGCGGCGGCCTGGGCCGCGGCATCGAACAGCTCGTCCGCGCTGTCTCCTGTATAGGCCGCGACGGCTTCGCTGGCGGGGATCAGGGCATCCATCATAGTCTTGTCCCCCACCTTGGCGCCGGACATATCTTCCAGCTCCTCCAGGGCCTTGGCGAAGATGGCCTTGAGGCCCGCCACGTCGATCTCCTCCCCCTCTGGGGCCTCCTCCTGCAAGCCGTCCAGCCAGGTGTTCCACAGGGGGACGGCGCTGCCGCCGTTCAGGGTCATAACGGCCATGGCCGCGTCATCCAGCATGGACTGGATCCCCCCCTCGGCGGCGTCCACTGCTTCGGAGATAGCCCCGGCAATCTTCGCCATGGTCAGGCCGTGATCCGCGTCCCCAAATTTGGAATCGATCTCCGTCAGCTCCGCCTCAGCGGCGGTCACAGCGGCGCAGGCGTTTTTCAGGCGCGCCGCAAATTCAGCTCTTGTCATGTGATATTGGCCCCCTCTTTTGACAAAATAAACAAATTTTGGAAGACATCTTTATTCTAACATAGTCATTTCGCTTTTTCAAGGCGCATCGCCCCTCTTTTCTCCCGGCCAGCAGGGACTCTCCGACGGCCTTTCCACCCCGCCCTTCATTGACGGACAGGATTCCCTATTTTGTGTGTTTTGTATATGGATTTCCCATGGCGATTCTTGTAAAATACAATTGTTGAAAAATGCAACGATAGGAGAATGGTATGCCGAATCGGATCGAGATGTTTCGCCGCCTGGAGCGACAGTATTTTCGGGACAGGCTTGGCACCCTGGGCCTGCAGCAGCTGGACGGCATGATTTTGCACCTGCTGGGGCGGGAGGGCCACATGCGGCAGGAGGACCTGGCCGTCCAGCTGGCGGTGGACAAGGGTGCTGTGGCCCGGAGCCTGGCCCGTCTGGAAAAGCGCGGCCTGGTGGAGCGGCAGGTGAGCGCCCGGTGCCGCCGGGAGAAGCATGTCTCTCTGACTCCCGCGGGGGAGGGCGCATATCAGGGCGTCCAGCGGATTCTGGAGGAGTGGGGGCATGTCAAATACCAGGGCTTCACCCCTGAGGAGCGCGCCCTGAACGAGGCGTTTCTGACCCGCATTGCGGAGAATGTGATCGAATTTTGTCGAGGAGAGGGAAGTGAACATGGTTAAGAATCTGACGGAGGGCAGACCGCTGAATCTGCTGTTTTTCTTTGCCCTGCCCATGGTGGCGGGCAATCTGTTCCAGCAGCTCTACAATATGGTGGACACCGCGGTGGTGGGAAAATTTGTGGGCGAAGACGCAGTGGCGGCCGTGGGCTCCTCCTTCCCCATCGTGTTTTTGTCGGTGGCCGTGGCCTCCGGACTGTCCATGGGCTGTACGGTGGTGGTGTCCCAGCTGTTCGGTGCCGGGCGCATCCATGAGATGAAGACCACCATCTCCACCGCCATCATCTCTCTGGGCGTCCTGGGGCTCCTCATCATGGGCCTGGGAACGCTGCTGGCCGGTCCCCTGCTGCAGCTGCTGGGCACGGACCCGGATATCATGGCCGACTCCCGGACGTATCTGCAGATCTATTTCGGCGGCGCGGTCTTCCTGTTCCTCTACAACACTCTCAACGGCATCTATAACGCCCAGGGGGACAGCAAGACGCCCCTGATCTTCCTGATGATCTCCAGCCTGACAAACATCGTGCTGGACCTGCTGTTCGTTATCCGCTTCGGCATGGGCGTGGCTGGCGTGGCGTGGGCCACGCTGATCGCCCAGGGCCTCTGCGCCGTGGCCTCCCTGCTGGTGTTGCTCCGCCGGATGCGGCGGATGCCCTGCGAGCCGGAAAAACAGGGCGTGAAGCTGCCCCTCTTCCACATGGTGGCGGTGAAGCGTATCGCCCAGATCGGCCTGCCCTCCATGCTCCAGCAGTCTCTGGTGTCCCTCTCCATGATGATGATGCAGGGTCTGGTCAACTCCTTCGGCAAAGTACTGGTGGCCGGATACACTGCTGCCACGAAGATCGACTCCCTGGCCATGCTGCCCAACATGAACATCTCCAACGCCATGTCCAGCTTCACGGCCCAAAACATCGGTGCAGGCAAGTACGAGCGGGTCAAGGAGGGCCTGAAGGCCTGTCTGCTGATGGTGGCGGTATTCTCTCTGCTGATCACCGTCATCATCTTCCTCTTCGGAAACCAGCTGCTATCCCTGTTCCTGGACCCGGGGGACGCCTCGGGCGCCATGGGCTACGGTCTGGCCTATATGCACACAGTCTCCCTCTTCTATATCCTGATGGGCCTGCTGTTCGTCCCCAACGGGATGCTGCGGGGCGCGGGTGACATGGCAGCCTTCACCTTCAGCTCCATGGCCAACCTGTTCTCCCGGGTGGGCATCGCCTACGCACTGGTGTATCTCACCCCGCTGGGGGCCAACGCCATCTGGTGGTCCATCCCCGCCGGCTGGCTGATCGGCGCGGCGGTCTCCCTGCTCCGGGTCAAGAGTGGAAAGTGGATGCGCAAGGCTGTGGCCGACCGCTGACCCTCGCAGGCGGTCTATTTCAGGAATCGCAGGTGCTGTGGATATGAACAGGAAACAGAATCTGGAGGTCTTTGCGAAGACACCCGTCCGAAAGGCCGTGCTGCTGCAGATAGTCCCGGCCGTGGCCAGTCAGATGGTCACGCTGGTCTACAATCTGGCGGACACCTACTTTGTGGGGATGTTGAACGCCCCCCATGAAACCGCGGCCGTCACTGTGGCCTATCCCTCCTTTCTGATGCTGACCGCCATTTCCAACCTCTTCGGCGTGGGCGGGGCCAGCGCCATCGCCCGGGCCCTGGGCCGTCAGGACGAGGAGGGCGCCCGGCGGATCGCCGCTGTCTCTCTGGCCGGCGGCCTGCTGTCCGCCCTGCTCTTCTCCGCGGTGTTCCGACTGCTGGCCGATCCCGTGCTGCACCTGTGCGGCGCCACCGAGGCTACCTATGCTGCTGCCTACGGATACGCCAAATGGGTCGTCATACTGGGCGGCCCCTTCACCATTCTCAACACCCTCCTGGCGAATCTGGTCCGGGCGGAGGGCGGCGCCGGAGCCGCCGCCTTCGGGGTCTCCTTCGGCGGCGTCCTGAATATCCTGCTGGACCCGCTGTTCGTCCTGCCCCAGTTCCTGGGCCTGGGCGCGGTGGGCGCGGGCATGGCCACGGCCCTCTCCAACGGGGCGGCGGTGGCCTGTTTTGCCGTCTATCTGGTCCGCCGCCGGGGCGCCACCTATTTGAACCTGCTGCCGGCGAATCTGCGGTATGCCGCCCAGTACCTGCGCCCCATTCTGGCCATCGGCTTCCCCTCCGCCCTGCAGTATGCGCTGACAGTGGTGGCCACCGCTGCCCAGGCCGACTTTGTATCCCAATACCCCACAGAGGCGGTGGCGGCCCTGGGCATCGTAAAAAAACTGGACCAGCTGCCCCTGTATTTCTCCATCGGTGTCTCCAACGGACTTCTGCCGCTGCTGGCCTATAACCACGCTGCCGGGAATCACCATCGGCGTGCGCAGGCCTTCCGGATAGGGAGCCTGATGTCCTTTGGCTTCGCCGTGCTGTGTCTGGTCTGCTATGAGGCGTTTGCCACCCCCCTGGTCTCCCTGTTCATTGCCGATGCTGCGACAGTCCGCTATGGGGCCGTGTTCCTGCGGTGCATGGTGACGGCAATGCCCATGATGGCCCTGTGCTATCCCATGATCATCCAGTTCCAGGCCATGGGCAGGGCCAGGGAGTCCCTGGTCTGCTCGATCCTGCGCAAGGGTGTACTGGACATTCCGCTGCTCTATCTCATGGACGCGCTCTTTCCCCTGTACGGCTGTATGTGGGTGCAGCCCATCGTGGACGCCATCTCGCTGGCCGCAGCCCTGTGGTTTTACCGGGCCATCCAAAGGGGGAGCGCGGCGGGCGGAACGGCCCCAGCCGGGGCCTGAAACCGGCGTGAGCAAAACGGAACTGTAAGGAGGAGAACGAATCCGTGGCAAGCAAGGAGCACGATTTTTCCGTCGGCAGCATTCCCCGCAACATCATTTCGCTGGCGCTGCCCATGACGGCTGCCCAGCTCATCAACGTGCTGTACAGCGTGGTGGACCGCATCTACCTGGGGCGGCTCCCCGGGCATCTGGCTCTGACGGGCCTGGGGCTGACGCTGCCCATCATCTCCATCGTGATGGGCTTTGCCAACCTGTGCGGCACGGGGGGCGCCCCCCTGTGCTCCATCTACCGGGGCAAGGGCGAGGAGGAAGAGGCCGAGCGGATCATGGGCAACGCCTTCACCCTTCTGCTGATTTTCGGCGCCGCTGTCACAGGGGTGTTCCTGCTGTTCCGGCATCCCCTGCTCTACCTGTTCGGCGCCAGTGACGCCACCTATCCCTATGCCGAGGCGTACATGACCATCTATCTGCTGGGGACCGTCTTTGTCATGATCGGCCTGGGGATGAATCCCTTCATCACGTCTCAGGGCTTCGGCCGCACCGGGATGATGACCGTGGGCCTGGGGGCGGTGGTCAACATCGTGCTGGATCCGGTCTTCATCTTCGCCCTGGACATGGGGGTGCGGGGCGCGGCGCTGGCCACCGTAATCGCCCAGGGCTGCTCCGCCGTGTGGGTACTGAAATTCCTCACCGGGCGGAAGGCCATCCTGCGGCTCCGCCTGCGGAATCTGGCGCTGGGCGCCGGGCGGGTGAAATCCATCGTGGCCCTGGGCCTGTCCGGCTTCTTCATGAATCTCACCAACAGTCTGGTGCAGGTGGTGTGCAACGCCACGCTCCAGGCATACGGCGGCGACCTGTACGTAGGCGTGATGACCATCATCAACTCCCTGCGGGAGGTGTTCTTCATGCCGGTGCAGGGGCTCACCAACGGCGCCCAGCCGGTCACCGGGTACAACTACGGCGCCGGCCGATACAGCCGCGTCCGGAGCTCCATCCGCTTCAGCGTGGCGGTGACGGTTGGTTACGCCGCTGTCTTCTGGGCCGCCGCCATGTTGTTCCCCGGGCTTTTGATCCGGGTCTTCAACAGTGAGCCGGAGGTGGTGGCTGCCGGCATCCCCGCCCTGCGCATTTACTTCTGCCTGTTTATCCCCATGTCCCTCCAAATGGCGGGGCAGGGTGTGTTCGTGAGCCTGGGGCGCTCCAAGCAGGCGGTTTTCTTCTCTCTGCTGCGCAAAGCCATCATCAATGCGCCGCTGACGGTCGTTCTGCCTATCTGGATGGGCACCACCGGCGTATTCACAGCCGAGGCCATCTCCCAGCTGGTAGGCGGCCTGGCCTGCAGCCTCACCATGTATTTCACCGTGTACCGTCCCCTGGGCCGCCTGCCGGACCGCCCGCCGGAGAACATCTGAGACCCGGTTGCCGCGCCGTTGTTCCCTCTCTTACTCCCACAGACTCGCAAGAAAAAGCGGAGGCGCTTTTGGAGGTTTTTCCAAAAGCGCCTCCTCTGCCTGTTCCGGCCCCCTGCGCGTCTTGACAAACAGTTCCGGCCCGGCTATAATCTTCCCCGCAAGTCCCGGCCGCCCCTCTGCGGGAGGTTGGAAGATCCCGAACCTGTTAGGAGCACCGCCATATCATGAGAGCATCCTCTGCATACAGCCTCTTTGATACAGAGAGTGTCTGGGCCATCCTGATGCGGATCGCGCCTCCGGTCATGCTGGCCCAGCTGATCCAGGCCATGTACAACATCGTGGACAGCTATTTTGTGGGCCAGTTTTCCAGTGACGGCCTCACCGCCCTCTCCATCGTCTACCCTGTCCAACTGATCGTCACCGCCATCGCTGTCGGCACCGGCGTGGGCGTCAATACCCTGATGTCCCGGTACGACGGCCAGGGGAACCACCACCTAGCCGACCGGACCGCCGGAACAGGGACGGTCCTGGCGCTGATCAGTTGGCTGATCTTCGCCGTATTGAGCGGCCTGCTGATGCGCCCCTTTGCCGCGATCTCCACGGAGTCCTCCTCCGTGGCGGACCTTGCCGTGACATACGGTACCATCGTCTGCGTGGGCAGTCCGGGTGTGTTTCTGGAGAGTACCTGGAGCAAGGTCCACCAAGCCCGCGGCAACATGCGCCTGCCCATGTTGGCCCAGATCGCCGGCGCCGCGGCTAATATCGTGCTGGACCCGATTCTGATCTTCGGCCTTGGCCCGGCACCGGCGCTGGGAGTGGCCGGTGCCGCCTTTGCTACGGTGTCAGGCCAGGTGCTGGCGGCGCTCATTGTTGTCTCTGGATTCCGGAAGCCGCCCCCCATCCGGGTGTTCCGCTCCTATGCGGCCAAGATCTACCGGTTGGGATTTCCCTCCATCTTCATGCAGCTTCTGTTCACGGTCTATATCATGGCCCTGAACATGATCCTGGCCGGCTTTTCCGATGACGCCGTGACGGTCCTGGGCCTGTATTACAAGGTGCAGTCCTTCTTCTTCATCCCCCTCTCCGGACTTCAGACCTGCATCGTCCCCCTGCTGAGCTATACATACGCCAAGGGTGCCTACGGCCGCTGCCGCCGGGTGGTGAAGAACTCCGTCCTGCTGGCCATGTCCTTCATGCTGGTGGGGATCGCCTGCTTCGAGCTGATCCCGGAACAGCTGCTGCGCATTTTCACCGCGGAGCCCGCGGTCCTGGAGATCGGCGTCCAAGCCTTCCACATCATCGGCATCAGCTTTCTGCCCGCCGTGCCCTCCCTGATCCTGCCGGTCTTTTTCCAGGCCATCGGGGCGGCGCTGCCCAGCGTCCTGCTCTCCCTGACCAGGCAGATCTTCTGCCTGATTCCCGTATTCTGGCTCTTCTCCAGGATCGATCTGGCCTACACGTGGCTGGCCTTTCCCATTGCGGAAGTCGTGACCGGAACGCTGGGCCTGTGCTTCTATCTCCACCGCATCCACATCTGGGACCGCTGCAAGGGCGCGGCCCCGAAACCCGAACGCAAAGGAGCGACTGCCATGAAACTCATCACCGCCATCGTCAACAGACGGGACACCAGCGAGGTCTGCGCCGCCCTGACAGACGCCGGCTTTTACTTCACCCGCATGGCCTCCACCGGTGGTTTTCTCACCGGCGGCAACTCCACACTGCTGATCGGCACAGAGGAGGACCGGGTGCCCCAGGCCATCGCCATCATCCGCCAGAACTGCTCCCGCCGGACGGAGAAGATCTCCTCCAACGTGCAGCTGGCCACGCCCTCTGCGGCCTATCCCACGGAGGTGACCGTAGGCGGTGCCACGCTGTTCGTCTCCGATGTGACGCAGTTTGAAAAGATCTGAGCCGCCCGCCACATCCGGCGGCCGGGCACAAGCAGGACGAAGCGATCCCCCTCAGTGTGTGCACTGAGGGGGATCGCTTTTTGCATCAAGATCGATCAGGCAGGGGCAAACGCCGCGCCCGGAGACGCGGCCACAGTCCCATCCTCCCGTACGGCCACATATTCGATCATCTCGCCGCTGTCCCTGCGCAGCCGGTCCACCAGAACGCCGCCCTCCTCTTCCCCCAGGATGAAAAAGGCAGTGGAGAGCAGGTCTGTGTAAACGGGCCGCGAGGACAGGATGGAGACGCTCTTCAGTGTCAGCGGCATGGGGTACCCGGTCCGCGGGTCCAGCAGATGGTGGTACACGGTCCCATTCTTCTGGAAGCTGTGCTCATACCAGGAGGATGTGGCGATGCCCGCGTCCTGGAGCTGCACCGTCCCAAACACCGAGCCGGTGTTGTCCGGGTCCCGGATCGCCACCTTCCACGGCCGGGTCCCGCCCTGCGCGTCCTGGTGCGCGCCGATCACAAACAGGTTCCCGCCGTAGTCCAGCACGGCCTGCCGGACGCCGCCCTGCCGCAGGCGGTCCACGGTCAGACCCAGGGCGAAGCCCTTCCCGGCTGCGCCCGGATCCAAACCGATTCCAGAAAGATCAAACGTCACGGTCCGCGTATTCCGGTCCAGGCGGACGTGCTGATAGCCCACCCGGTCCAGCACCGCCCGGATGCGCTCCGCAGAGGGGATCCGGGGCGTCTGGGACAGAAAATCCCACAGCTTTACCACCGGCCCCACCGTGGGGTCGAATGCTCCGCCGGACAGGCGGCAGATCTCCAGGTTCTGCTCCAGGAAGGTGTACAGGGTCTCAGAGACCGGCACAGCCTCGCCGGGCCGGATGTCCCGGCAGAGCCTGGAAAGCTCTGAGTCGGGATCGAACATGCTGAGGGTGCGCTCCAGCCCGTGGGCCTCCTCCTCGCACTGCTCCAGCAGTTGCTCCCCGTCCTCCGGGATTTCCGCCGCGATGCGGCAGAGGGTGTCGTACGCCAAAAATGCGCGGGTATGCTCCATAACGGTTTTCCTTTCCGGTTCTTGTCTTTACTGGAAAACGCCGTCCTTGCGCATCTCCTCCAGGACAACCTTGGCCATCCGCAGGTAGTTGATGAACGCAGGATACATCGGCCGGTTCTTGGGATCCATATCCAGATGCGCATGGTCTGGGTTGGGATTGTCCCAGATCATGCCCATATCCCGTCCGGCGGCGTGGGGCAGGCCGGTCAGATCCAGCATGTTCTGGGTGGCGCAGACCTTCAGGTTCAGGTTGTCCATCTGGGTGCGGAAGCCCACCAGGAAGGCGTGGCGGTCCCAGCCGGAGGGGAACGGATCCTCATAGGTGGGGCAGTCGTATTTGGACTGGCGGTAGTACTTCTTCAGCTCGGGGTGGACGATGTCCTCCTCGTTGTCTGCGAAGATCTCGTCAAAGCGGCAGGAGCGGATCCTGCCGTTCTCCACCACCACCTTCAGCCAGCCGGTGAGGCCGTAGCCATAGTCCTCGGAATAGCTGTACAGCTTCTTGGAGGAGGGCTCGTCCAGCTCCTTGTCCAGCTTGGCCGCGAAGGTCAGCAGCTTCTTCACGCTGCCGGAGGCGCTGGCCACCAGATCGAAGTCTCCGCTCAGGCTCTGTTTCTCCAGCATCTGCTGCTCCACGTACTGCATGCCCATGGTCAGCACGGAGCCGGCCTTCTGCATCCGGGGCTTCGTGTACTGCCAGAAGCTGTAGCTGGAGCGGCGCTTGGAGATGCCCTGGTACAGGTGGTTGTAATAGGAGGGGGCCGTGATCTCATTGAGCTCCACAAAGATCAGCTTGCCGTCGGCCTTCACCGCCTCCACAATGCCCAGGTGACCCGGATCGGCGGGAAACTCCCCCTCTACGCCGGGATAGTAGGGCGGGAACCGTTCCTCGATCCGATAGTAGTCGCCCTTCAACATCCCCTTGGGGGGCTGGACGGACCAGACCGGCTTCTTTCCTGCGTTATCCATGTTCGTTCCTCCTTACTTCACGGCGCCGTCCTTGACCATCTCGTCGTGGACGATCTTGGCCAGGCGCAGATAGTTGTTCCACACGGGAGAGCGGGGCCGGGTGACGGAGCGGGCGGTGGCGTCGCTGTTGGAGACGAGAGCCACATCGTCCTTGTGTGGCTTGTCCCACACCACGCCCATGTCCGGGCCCTCCACGCAGGGCAGTCCGGTGATATCGAACATATCCTGTGTTTCGCAGACCTTCTTGTTGATGGCATCGGACTGGTCCTTGAAGCACACCAGCCAGGCGTGGCGGTCCCAGCCGGAGGGGAACGGGTCCTCATAGGTAGTGGAGAAATACTTGGACTGACGGTAGAACTGCTTCAGGTCGTCGTAGACGATGTCCTTGGTGTGATCGGCGAAGATCTCATCGTAGAAGCACCTGACGATCTTGCCGTCCTCCACCACCACCTGGAGCCAGCCGGTGATACCGTAGCCGTAATCCTCGGTGTAGCCGTAGTACCGCTGCTTCTTGTGGTTGGAGTCCTTCCGCTGAGCGGACACGTCGTTCTTCAGGCCGATCATGTTCTTCATGGAGAAGGAGGCACCGGTCAGTAGGTCATAGTCAGCGTCCAGGTCCTGCTTTTCCAGGATCTGGTCCTCCACATATTTGAAGCCGTTGGCCAGCACCCGCCCATAGGCCACGCTGCGGCGCTTGTCATGGAAGTCCTGGAAGAACTGGAACTCCGTGCGGCGCTTGCTGACATTCTGGAAGTGGCGGACATAGTAGTTGCCCATGGTAGTCTCGTTGAACTCGGCGAAGGCGATCTTGCCGTCGTCGTCAAACACCACGTCCAGCTCGCCCTTGTGGCCGGGGTCGCCCCAGCGGCCGCTGTACCGCAGCTCGGCGTGATAGTAATCGCCCTTGACCAGGCCCTTGTACTGGGGCTGCGCCGTCCAGTCGATCAGCTCGCTCTCGTTGTCCTCATGCCAGGGGCCCAGCCCCAGCCATCTCGTCTTGTCAGTCATGTCAAATCCTCCTTATGATTCTGTCCGTCACTTGGACGGGGTTTGCTCTTCCAGGGCGCCGGCCCGGCAGCAGGCGCAGAAGTGGCCGCTGCCGAAGTCCCGCAGCGCCAGGTCCCGGCCGGTGCAGCCCTCCCGGGCGTACAGGCAACGTTTGGCAAAGCGGCAGCCCGGCTCCGGGTCAATGGGGCTTTGAAGCTCGCCGATGAGCTTCACCCGCTGCATTTTCTGCCGGCTGCTGGGGATGGGAATGGCAGACAGCAGAGCCTGGGAATAGGGATGCAGTGGCTGGCGGAACAGCTCCGCGGAATCCGCTGTCTCCACCAACTGGCCCAGGTACATCACCGCGATCTTATCGGAGAAGAACTTCACCACCGACAAGTCATGGGTGATAAAGAGATAGGTCAGGTGGAACTCCGCCTGCAGATCCTTCAGCAGGTTCAGGACCTGGGCCTGGATGGACACGTCCAGCGAGGACACCGGCTCGTCGCAGACGATGAACTGGGGCTGCAGGGACAGCGCCCGGGCGATGCCCACCCGCTGGCGGCGGCCGCCGTCCAGCTCGTGGGGATAGGCGTTGAACAGCCGGGCGGAGAGGCCCACCACGTCCATCAGCCGGGAAACCTCCTTATCCAGCTCCGCACGGCTTTGGGCCTTTGCGTGAATCCGCAGCGGTTCCCCGATGATCTCCCCAATGGACATCCGGGGGTTCAGGGAGGAGAACGGGTCCTGGAAGATGATCTGCAGATCCTTGCGCAGGTCGTGAAGCTGCTTCTTATTCATCTTGCAGATGTCCTGTCCGTTGAACAGGATCTCGCCGCTGGTGGACTGGTGCAGGCCTAGGATCAGCCGTCCGATGGTGGACTTGCCGCAGCCGGACTCCCCCACCAGGCCCAGCGTCTCGCCTCTCCGAATGGAAAAGTTGACGCCGTCCACCGCATGAAGGGTGCCGGTGGGGCTTTTGAAATACTTCTTCAGGTCCCGGACTTCCAGGATGATATCCTTATCTGCCATGTCGCACCTCCTCCATCAGTTCGGGGGATTCGAAAACGCCCTGGTGGGCTAGGCAGCGCACCATCTGGGTGCCGCCGACGCCGGTCATCTCCGGCTTGCGGGTACGGCAGGCCCCCGTTGCGTAGGGGCACCGGGGTGCAAAGGCGCAGCCCTCCGGCAGCTCCGTGGGGTCCGGCATCTGGCCCTGGATGGGCTTGAGCTTCTCCGCCGTCTCATCCAGAGACGGGATGGAGCCGAAGAGGCCGATGGTGTAGGGATGATGGGGGTGGTCAAACACCTCCGCGATGGTGCCGCTCTCTACGATCTCACCGGCATACATGATAGCCACCCGGTCGCAGACCTGGGCCACGACGCCCAGGTCGTGGGTAATCAGCAGCAGGGAGGTACGGAGCTTTTCCTTCAGCTCGTTCATCAGTTCCAGCACCTGGGCCTGGATGGTCACGTCCAGGGCGGTGGTGGGCTCGTCCGCCAGAATCAGCTCCGGCGAGCAGGCGATGCTCATGGCGATGACCACCCGCTGCTTCATGCCGCCGGAAAACTGGTGGGGATACTCGTCATAGCGGGCCCGGGGGATGCCCACCATCTCCAGCATATCGCCGGCCTTTCTCCGGCCCTCCTCCTTGCTGCACTTTTCATGCTGGTGGATGACCTCCGCGATCTGATCGCCCACGGAGTAGACCGGGTTCAGGCTGGTCATAGGGTCCTGGAAAATCACCGAGATCTTGCTGCCGCGGATCTCCCGCAGACGGGCGGGCTTGGCCTGGAGCATATCCTCGCCCTCGAACCAGATCTCGCCGCCCATGATCTTTCCCGGCGGGTCCGCGATGAGCCGCAGGACCGACAGGGCCGTGGTGGTCTTGCCGGCGCCGGTCTCGCCCACCAGACCCAGGCTCTCGCCCTTTCCGATGGTCAGGTCCAGGCCGTTGACGGCGTAGACCACGTCCTCGTCGGTGTGGTACTCCACCCGCAGGCCGCGGATATCCAGCAGGGCCTCCGGGGCCTGCGCGGAGGGAATGGGCTCCGTCTCTGGCAAAGCGGTCTTGTGCTGCTTGTTCTCTTCCATGTGGCGTCCTCCCTCCTCAGTTCTTCAGCTTGGGGTCCAGGGCATCCCGCAGGCCGTCTCCCAGCAGGTTCAGGGAGAGGATGGTCAACATGATGGCAAAGCCCGGGAACGCGCACACCCACCAGGCCGCCCGGAAATACTGCCGGCCGGTGCTGACCATAGAACCCCACTCCGGCGTGGGCGGGCTGATGCCCAGGCCGATGAAGCTGAGGCTGGCGATAGCCAGGATGGACCCGGCGATGGACAGCGTGGCCTGCACAATGATGGGGGCCATGCAGTTGGGCAGGATGTGCTTGAGGATGATGCGCTTGTCGCTGGCGCCGATGGCGCGGGCCGCCTCGATGTACTCCTCGTTCTTGATGGTCAGAACGGCGGAGCGGACGATCCGGGCAAAGGGCGGGATGTTGGAGATGCTGATGGCCAGCATCATATTCGTGACGCTGGTGCCCATGGCGGACACCAGGGCGATGGACAGCAGGATGCTGGGGATCGCCAGGAAGATGTCCATGACACGCATGATGACATCGTCTACCCGGCGGCTGCCGTAACCGGCAATGGCCCCCAGCAGGCCGCCCACCACTGTGGCAATGGCGATGGTGGCAAAGGCCACCGGCAGGGAGATCCGGGCGCCGTGGACGATCCGGGCCAGGATGTCGCGGCCCACCTCGTCGGTGCCCAGCCAGTGCTCGACGGAGGGGGGCTGGAGCTTCAGGGATGCGTTCTGCTGAATCACCAGCGTCTCGTAGTCAAAAAACACATCGGCAAAGACGGCGAAGAAGATGATGACGGCCAGAATGATGAGTCCCAGAACGGCCATCTTGTTTTTCTTCAGGCGGCGCCATACTGCGGCGGCCTGGGACTTTTTCTTGTTCTTGTTTTTCACTTTCCCAGTCATCCGCATCACCTCTTTGCCGTTTTGTACTGGGCCCGGATTCTGGGGTCCAGGAATGCGTACAGGATATCAATGCACAGATTGATGATGGTGAACATCGTGGCCAGCACCAATACGCAGGCCACCACCACGGGCGTGTCCTTCAGGCCGATGCAGTCCACCAGCAGCCGGCCGATGCCGGGCCAGGAGAACACCGTCTCCACCAGCACTGCGCCGCCCAGAGAGAAGCCGAATTGCAGTCCCACTGTGGTGACAATGGGTATCATGGCGTTGCGCAGAGCGTGGCGGATGGTGATGACGCTCTCTTTCAGGCCCTTTGCCCGTGCGGTGCGGATGTAGTCCTGCCGGATCGTCTCCAGCATGGAGGAGCGGGTCATGCGGGTGATCATCGCCAGGGAGTTGGCGCTGAGGGTGACGGCCGGCAGCACCAGAGCGCCCCAGGTCTCAAAGTTGGAGGATGGGAACCACCCCAGCCCCGCTGCGAAGATCACGATCAGCATCAGCCCCAGCCAGAAGTTCGGCATGGAGACGCCGAACAGAGCGCCCACCATGGAGATGTTGTCCACCGCCGAATACTGATGGGTGGCGGAGATCACGCCCAGGGGAATTCCGATCAGAATGGCAAAAAGCATGGCGCAGGCCGACAGCAGGATGGTATTGGGCAGCCGGGCGGCGATCTCCGCCGCCACCGGGTTGCCGGTGCTGTATGAGGTACCGAAGTCACCGTGGACCGCGTTGATGATAAACCGGCCGTACTGGACCAGGAAGGGATCATCCAGGCCCAGCTCCTCCTGCATGGCGGCGTAGGATTCCTCGGAGTAGTTGTCGCCCAGCATCATCTGCACCGGGTCGCCGGGGGTGAAGCTCAGGATCGTATAGACGATGAAGCTGACACCCAGCAGCACCGGAATCAGCATGAGCAGCCGTTTGAGAATAAAACGGTACATCTGTCACTCTCCTTTTCCATAACGCAAATTCGCGCAAGCGGACGGCGGCTTTTGCCGCCGCCCGCTCACTGGAATGCCTGAATGCGCTTATTCAAAATAGGTGCCGTTGATGTAGTGGGACTTGCCCGGATACAGGCCGAATCCCTTCACATTGGACTGCATACCGGCGTTCAGGTGCTCCACCGCCATGGGGACCAGGGGCGCGGCCTCCGCCACTTTGCCCTGGATCTCCGCATACAGCTCCATGGCGTGCTCGGTGTCGGTGGTGGTGCTGGCCTCATCGATCAAGGCGTCCACCTCAGGCGTGGTCCAGAAGCAGCGGTTGCCGGAGGGCCCCAGAGCCTCCGTGTGGTACATGGACCGCAGCATGGAGTCGGGGTCAATGGAGGTCTTGGACATGATGAACATATCATGGGCGCCGTTGCCGGTCTCAGACTGGAACTGTCCGCTCTCCAGGGTCTTGACCTCGGCGTTGATCCCCACCTGGCGCAGCTGCTCCTGAATGACCACGGCGGAGTCCCGCATCACCTGGGTATCGGAACACCAGAGAGTGGTGGAGAAGCCGTCAGGATAGCCGGCCTCGGCCAGCAGCTCCTTGGCCTTCTCCACGTTGCAGGAGTAGTCGGAGCAGTCGGAGACGTAGCCGTCCACACTGGGGGGCAGCATGGTGTAGTTGGCGGGTGTGGCCTCGCCGCTGAATACCAGGTCGATGTAGCCCTGGGGGTCCAGCGCGTAGGCGACGGCCTGCCGGACCTTCTCGTTGTCAAAGGGCGCCTTCTGCACGTTCATGCCCACATACCACACGGTGGTGCTGGGGGAGGTGAGGGTGGTGACGGACTCATTGCCCGCCAGGCTCTCCAGGTCGGTGATGCCCAGGTCATAGGCCAGGTCCACCTCGCCGGTCTCCAGGCCAATGGTGCGGTTCAGCGCCTCGGGAATCGTGCGGAAGATGACGCGCTTGACGGCCGGAGCGCCGCCCCAGTAGTCCTCAAAGGCCTCCAGGACCACGTCGCCGCCCAGCTCCCAGGAGACGAACTTGAAGGGGCCGGTGCCCACGGGGTTCTTGTTGAACTCCTCCGCGCTGGTGTCCGCGCTCTTGCAGATGATGGAGGCCGCGTCCAGGCTCAGGCGGTACAGCAGCGCGTTGAAGGGCGCGGAGGTCTTGATGGTGACGGTGTAGTCGTCGTCACAGGTGATGCTCTCGATGATGAGGTAGTTGTAATTCACGCCGGGGTTTGCGATGCAGCGCTCCAGGCTGTACTTGACATCCTCGGAGGTCATCTCCTCCCCGTTGTGGAACTTGACGCCCTGGCGCAGATGGAACACGGTGGTGGTATCGTCGATAACCTCCCAGCTCTCCGCCAGGCCCGGCACTAGGTTCATGTCGTTGTCCATCATCACCAGACGGTCAAACATCTGGGTGGTGACACGATAGGTCCCGATGGAGGCCTGCACCATGGGGTCCATGTAGGTGGGGGACTCTGGGATAGCAACGATCAGGGTATCCTTGGCGCCATCGTCGGAACCGTCCGTGGTCGTCGAGCTGGAACCGGTGGGGCCACAGCCGGCCAGCATCCCGCAGAGCAGGAACATTGCGGTGAACAGTGCGAAAACTCTCTTCTTCATCGTACTCCTCCTGACGTGGTGGTGATATATTTCTGAAACCGCCCCCGGCGGTCACATTCCTGATTGTGTGCTCAGCGCAGGCCGTCGGCCGCCAGAGCATCCTCCATCCGCCTCGCCAGCTCCAGATAGTTGTCCCATTCCTTCGCTCGCTTAGGCTCCTCCGTGAAGGGGAGTCCGGTCAGGTCGGTGAGGCTCTGGGTCTCCAGCACCCGGGCGCTGAGCAGGTCGAAGATGCTGTTGAACCCGGCCCCGATAGTGGAGATGTAGTCCGGGCAGTGGTATTTGGACTGCCGGTAATAGGGCTTGAGCTCCGGGTCCTCAATCTCCTCCTGCCGGTCGGCAAAGATCTCGTCGTAGGCGCAGGAGATGATCTTTCCCGCCTCCAGCACGATCTGCAAGCGCCCGGTGACGCCGGGCTCCACCGCCTGGGACAGGCCGTAATACACCTGGCCGGAGGGCTTGTCCAGCCGCCCCGCGATCTCCTCTGCCAGTGGGAGCATAGACCGCTTGATGCTGTTGGAGGCGCCGGTGAGCAGGTCAAACTCGCCTGTGAGGCGGTTCTCCGCCACCATCTGCTCTTCCAGATGGGTCAGACCGTTTACCAGCACCACGCCGGACTTGGCGGTCCGCTCCTTGGTGGCCTGCAGAAAGCCGTAGTCGGACAGCCGCTTGGAAACGCCCTGGTACCGTCTGATGTAATAGGTGGGGTTGTTAATCTCGTTGAACTCCACCATCTGCAGGGTTCCGTCCCGCCGGACCACTTCCAGAATGCCGTGATACCCCTTGTCCCCTGGGAAATGCGGGGCAAACCAATTCTCAGCCCGGTAATAGTCTCCCTTTACCAGCCCCATAGGTGGCTGCACCGTCCAGAACAGCCGGTCCAGCACGTCAACGGACTTTTCGCGCTTCTTCTCTGCCATGCCTCTCTTCCTTTCCCTCATTTTGATCCGCATTCCACCGCCGGGTGCGGATCTTGTATTCTTTGAAAATTGGCGCTATAATGATTGATAAAATCTGAACGCCCCTCTGACCGGGCGCCTTTGTTTTGCCTGTTACGATTATAACATGCTCCCCTGGCTGTCGGATTATAGGGGATTTTGTTAAGCCTTCGCTATTTGGGATTAGGTCCCTCCGCCGTTTTGAGAAAGAGAGCGCGACATGAACACAGAACACCTCGTCTATATCCTGGAGGCGTACAAGTGCGGCTCCGTCAACAAAGCCGCCCGAAACTGCTATATCTCCCAGTCCCATCTCAGCACCATCATCAAGAACGTGGAACAGGAGATCGGCTATCCCCTGTTTCACAGGACGGCCAACGGCATCACCGCTACGCCGGAGGGACTGATTTTCATGAGCCACGCTGAGAAGATCGTCACCGAGCGCAATAATATCCAGAAGATCCCGCAATCCATGTCCGAGAGCGACAGCCTCTCCATCATTTGCGCCCGCTCCGCCTTTGTGCTCCAGTGTTTCTTTGATTACAAAAACTGCTTCCCCAACCTGAACAGGACCCACGACAAATTTCTGGAGGCCGGCCTCCGGGAAAATCTGAAAAACGTCGTGGCCCAGAACTGCAGGCTGGGCATCCTGGTGCTGTTCGAGCAGGTCATCCCCAAGTACATGGATCTGGCGGACCAGTACAATCTGGAGATGACGGTCCTCCAGCGCTCCATTCCCGTCACCGCGCTGATGTCCAAGTCCCATCCACTGGCCAACTCTTCCCGTGTCTCGCTCAAGGATCTCACAGGGTATCCCTTCATCGCCGACGCGCACATCGATCCGGACGATACGCTGGACGTGCTGGGACTCCAGAGCCACACAGACCTGCTGTACATCTGCGACCGCGGCACGATCTTCGACGCGGTCCGCAAAGGCAATTACATCGCCATCGGCATCAGCATTCCGGAGGAGGATGCCCGGCGGATGAACTGCGTCTGCTGTCCCATCGCGGATGGCGCTCCCATGGCCGTGGCCCTGCTGCATTCCCGGACATTTACGCTCCGCCCCAGAGAGAAGCACTTCATTCGCTATCTGACTGACCGCCTGCACAAGCGCTATTCCGGATAAACGGCGTGCCGCCTCCCACAGGGCAGTTTGTCCGCATCGGCGTGTGTCCCTGTTGGTGCGATGGCTCCAAACATTGCCGACAGCGTGTGCAGGAACGCCTTTTGCACGCATCTTGCCGCAAAGATTTAAAACCCCCAGGAACTGCTGCGCAGCGGTCCCTGGGGGTTTTAAATAGCGGCTGACTTCATTCTCGTTATATCCAATGCCGTGGGCTCAATTGGGTAATTTCCCGTATGTTTTTTCAATCAGAGTCCTGCAAGGGGAATAAAAGGCGTCTGCCAGGAGACAGCCGCCGCAATCTGCCGTCGCGGACCGCTGTTCCGCCTGTTTCAAGGGCTTCTGCGGCTGCTGGCACCGCTGCTGTGAGCGGTTCTCCGCAGACTCACGGCTTCTTTGTGCGCGGGAGCAGAGCGCCTCCCTGCCGGTCAAGGGCCCGGGAGCCGTGCCCGCGGCAGACAGCTGCTCCCGGCCTCAGCCTCTCCGGCTCGTTTTCAAAAAATTCATGAACCGTTCACGAGGCAAACATAGATGAGGCCATCCGGGAGTAGTATACTTCCAAAAGTATAGACGAGATCGTCTGTAAAATCCTCAGGCAGTAGCCGCCGCGGGTTGCAAACCTGACGGCGTGTGTCCGGTCCCATACCGGCGCGGAATTGGTCGGACGTCAAAATGGCCTGTCCGTCCGGACGTTTTCCCGCTGCCCGCCCGGGTGTCTCCCTGGTTCCGGGTTTTGGCAGGGCCGGGGGTTTTGGATCAGGCAGAAGGAGGATATGCAGCATGACGCAGAAAGAGCGCCAGGAACGCAGCAGAAAAGAGATTTATCAGGCCGCCCTGGAGGAGTTCGGGACCTACGGCTACGACAAGGTCAACATGGAGCGGATCTGTGGGAACCACGGGATCTCCAAGGGCATGATGTACCACTACTACTCCAATAAGGACGAGTTGTTTTTACTGTGCGTCGAACGCACCTTCCAGGAGCTCAGGGCCCATGTGGAACGGGATATGGCCCATCTGTCAGGGGAGGATACGGCAGCCGCAGTCAAAGATTTCTTCATGATCCGGGAGTGCTTTTTCCAGCTTCATCCCCAGCAAAAGCTCGTTTTTGAAAGCGCCATGCTCCGTCCGCCCAAACATCTGGCCGCGCAAATTCAGGCCCTGCGCGCACCGATGCGGCGCTTGAATCAGGAATTTATCGAGGGGCTCATAGACAAAATGCCGCTGCGGCCGGATTTGAAGCCTGAAATGGTGACCCGCTATTTGGAAACCATCGAGTCTCTTTTCCAGAATATGATTGTGAGTTATCAGGGCGGACATCCCGCGCAGGATTTCCATGCCATGCTGGAAACCGCAGGCGAACTGCTGAATATGGTCCTATTTGGGATTCTTCGCCACGCAGATCCGGCATGATCTCCGGTTCGGTGGATAACGTGATCTCTGCCGCGGGACTCCCCTATCTCTTTGGAATGCGGCTGCTGTACCCGGGCTTCAGCAAACTTGTCAGCTCCTTTAATCTGAAGCGGCCGGAGGGACCAGGCCGGGGCCGGTGCACCGCCTTGGTTCTTCTATTGCCAGCGGGCGGATTTTTCCCGGTCTGCGCCCCTCTCCGGGCCGTCCGCACCTCAGCATCCTCAGCGGGAGCCTGCTGATCTTTCAGGATGCGGCCTCGATCCTGCGCGCCTGCTTCTCCGGCCGGTTCTGGCGGCAAAACAGCAATTGATGATACCACAAGGAGGATTTATATGCTGAAATTACTTCGTAACCTACGGCGGCAGGAGTGGGCCATGGCCGCCGTGTGCGCAGTGCTCATCCTGGGGCAGATTTATTTCGATCTGGCGCTGCCCGACTACATGAGCAGCCTGACCGTTCTGATTAAAACGCCGGGGAGCACCCTGTCGGACATCCTGCATACCGGCCTGGAAATGCTGGGCTGCACCCTGGCCAGCGCGGTGCTGTGCGTCATCTGCGGCTATCTGACTGCCAAGGTGGCTGCCGGGTTCAGCTTTTCCATCCGGGAGGCGGTGTTTCATAAGATCGCAGACTTCGGCCAACAGGAGATGATGACCTTCTCCGTCCCCAGCCTCATCAACCGCACCACCAACGACATCACCCAGGTGCAGATGCTGACGGCCATGGGCCTGCAGATCCTAATCAAGTCCCCCGTCATGGCAGTGTGGGCCATCATCAAAATCGTGGGCAAGAGTTGGACCCTCTCCGCTATCACCGCCGGATTTGTGGCCGCCCTGCTGGTGATGATGGCGGTCATCATCGGCGTGGTGGTGCCCCGGTTCCGCCGGGTGCAAAAGCTCACCGACCATATCAACCTGGTGGCCCGGGAGAACTTGAACGGTATCAATGTTGTCCACGCCTACAACGCTGAGGACTACCAGAACGCCAAGTTCTGGAAGGGCAACGAGGAACTGATGCGCACGCAGTTGTTCAACCAGCGGGCCTTTGCCCTCCTGATGCCCGGCGTCACCCTGGCCATGAACGCATTGTCTCTAGTGATCTACTGGGTGGGTGCCTCCATCGTGAACGCCGTCCCTGCTGCGGACACCGCCGCACGGCTGGCCGCCTTCAGCGACATCGTGGTGTTCGGCACCTACGCCACCTACGTCATCATGTCCATTATGATGATGGTCATGATTATCATGATGCTCCCGGCGGCCCAGGTGTCCGCCCAGCGGATCAATGAGGTGTTGGAGACCCGGAACAGCCTGACTCAGGGCGCCCGCATCGATGCCCTGGAAACCGGTACTGTGGAGTTCCGGGACGTCTCCTTCCACTATCCCTCCTCGGACAAGAATGTCCTGGAGCACATCACCTTCCAGGCCAAGCGGGGGGAGACCGTGGCCTTTATCGGCGCCACCGGCAGCGGCAAGACCACTCTGGTCAGCCTGGCCGCCCGGTTCTATGATGCCACGGAGGGCACTGTGCTGGTGGACGGGGTGGACGTTCGGGACTACACCTTCGACGCCCTGTATGACCGCATCGGCTATGTAACTCAGAAGGCCATCCTGTTCTCCGGAGACGTCCGCGGCAACGTGCTGTTCGGCGCCAGCCGGGGCAAGGATTCCGATGCGGACGTTCAAAAGGCTCTGGAGCTGGCCCAGGCCAGCGAGTTTGTGGACAGGATGCCCGGAGGCATCCATGCCCCCATCGCCGAGGGAGGCACCAACGTATCCGGCGGCCAGAAGCAGCGGCTCTCCATCGCCCGGGCCCTGGCGAGGCGCCCGGAGATCCTGGTGTTCGACGACTCCTTCTCCGCCCTGGACTACCGGACGGATACCAGGCTCCGTGCCGGCCTGGACCGGGAGCTAAAGGATACCACTCGACTGATCGTGGCTCAACGGATCGGCACCATCCGGAACGCGGACAAGATCATCGTTCTGGACGAGGGGAGGATGGTGGGGATGGGTACCCACGAGGAACTGATGCAGACCTGCCCGATCTACCAGGAGATCGCCCGGTCCCAGCTCTCCCAGGAAGAGCTGGGGGCTTAAGGAGGAAACCAAGATGCCAAAGATGATGCAGAACAGAATGTGCGCGCCGGGAAAGAGCAGGCGCGGCATCGGCGGTGTGCTCAGAGAACTGTTCACCTATTCCAACAAATTGAAAGCGCCCTCTGTTGCGGCCTTTTGCTTCGCCGTGGCCGGCGCAGTGCTGACCATCATCGGCCCCAGCCTGCTCAGTCGGATCACGGACCTCATCTCCGACGCCCTGGACGGGGAGATCGATCTGGCCGCCATCGGCCGCACCGGCGTAATCCTGCTGGTGATCTACGGCTTCAGTGCCGTCTTTACCTATGTGGAGCACTTCATCATGGCTACGGTCACCCTGGAGCTGTCCCGGGATATGCGGCAGGACCTGTCCCGAAAAATCAACCGGGTGCCCATGAGCTACTTCAGCAAGGTGTCTTATGGTGACATCCTCAGCCGCATCACTAACGACGTAAGTACTCTGCAGCAGGCCCTGGCCAACAGCCTGCCCTCCATGATCAGCGCAGTGGCCCAATTCCTCGGCTGTCTGGTGATGATGTTTGTCACTGAGTGGCGTATGGCGCTGGCAGCCATTGCCGTCACGGCACTGGGCTTCCTCATCATGGCTGCGGTGATGCTCCGGTCCCAGAAGTACTTCACCGCCCGGCAGGAGAACCTGAGCACCCTGAACGGCTATATTGAGGAGATGTACTCCGGCCACGACGTGGTGCGCCTCTCCCGGGCCAACGAGCAGGTAAAAGGGACCTTCGGCGGGATGAATGCCGTTCTGTACGACGCAGAGTGGCGCAGCCAGTTCCTCTCCGGCATCATGCAGCCCCTGATGACTATCATCGGCAACCTGGGCTATGTGGCGGTCTGCGTCCTGGGTTCCGCCCTGGCCATGAGCGGAGAGATCTCCTTCGGCGTCATTGTTGCGTTCATCCTCTATGTGCGGCTGTTCACCTCTCCCCTGAGCACCCTGGCCCAAGGCATGACCCAGATGCAGACGGCGGCAGCCGCCGGCGACCACGTCTTCGACTTTCTCCACGAGAAAGAGCTGCCCGATGAGACCGGCAAGCGCGCCGAACTCTCTCCTGTGCAGGGCGAAGTCGAATTTGAACACGTCCGATTCAGCTATCCGAATCATCCGGATAAGATCATCATCAAGGACTTCTCTGCCCATATTCAGCCGGGGCAGAAGGTGGCTATTGTGGGTCCCACCGGAGCGGGCAAGACCACGATGGTCAATCTGCTGATGCGCTTCTTTGAGATCAACAGCGGAAACATCAAAATCGACGGCGTGCCCACCTCTGAAATGACCCGGGAGGGCGTCCACGACCTGTTCAGCATGGTACTCCAGGACACCTGGCTGTTTGAGGGGACTGTCCGGGAAAATCTGGTCTACAACAAGACCGGGGTCACGGACCAGCAGCTGGAGGAGGCCTGCCGGGCCTGCGGCATCTATCACTTCATCGAAACCCTGCCCCACGGCTTTGATACCGTGCTGGATGACAGCATTGCCATTTCCTCCGGGCAGAAGCAGCTGCTCACCATCGCCCGGGCCATGATTCAGGGCAATCCCATGCTGATTCTGGACGAGGCCACCTCCTCGGTGGATACCCGCACAGAGCTCATCACCCAGCAGGCCATGGACCGGCTGACGGAGCACCGCACCAGCTTTGTCATCGCCCACCGGCTGTCCACCATCAAAAACGCCGACCTGATTCTGGTGCTGAAGGACGGCGATATCATCGAGCAAGGCACGCACAAGGAACTCCTGGCCAAAGGCGGCTTCTACGCTGACCTGTACAACAGCCAGTTTGAAAAGGCCTCGTGATCCCAGGAAGAGGGGGGGGCGGCTGTGATTTGGACAGTATGGAAAATCAGACTCCGCCGTGCTGAAGCGAAAAGAACAGCTCCCGCTTTTCAAGCCATTCGTTTGAAAAGCGGGAGCTGTTTCCCTTTCCGGAGAGCCTGGTTTGCTTTGGAGGCAGGGCTCCTTCCACCCGGGCCCGCCAATGATCGGCATTGCGGCAGGAGCCCCCGTCCATCCCTCCCAGGATTTGTCAAATCCGTTCCAGCTTCGCCCGGAAGGATATCTTTCGGGGCGTCTCCATCTCATCGAACTGTACCACATGAGCACCCTTGTCCATGTCCACATCCAGCACCGTACCGGAGCCGAACAGAATATGCTTCACCCGCTGCCCCACGGAGAATGCCATGTTCCCGTCGGTCTCCGGCAGATAGGTCTGGCTGTGGCCGATATAGTCCCGGGCCGCCCGGATCAAGCCCTCCTCCGGCGGCCGGGTGAAGGCCAGGAGATTGCGGTCGATGTCCAGAAGAAAGCGGGAGGGATACCGGGGGGTGCCGTCGAAGTTCCGTCCGTCTGCCTCGGAGAGGTACAGTCCCTTCTCCGCCCGTGTCAGCGCCACAAACGCCAGCCGCCGCTCCTCCTCCATGGCCTGCTGCGTCCGCACCTTCCGGGAGGGGAAGATCCCCTCATTCATGCCGCAGAGGAACACATAGGGAAATTCCAGGCCCTTGGCGGCGTGAACGGTCATCAGCCTCACCTTGTCTCCCTGCTCCGCCGTGTCGGCATTGGTGAACAGAGCCACATGGGCCAGATAGTGCTCCAGGGTGACCTCCTCCCCGCAGGTGGTCTCGTACTCATATACCGACTGCTTCAGCTCCGCCAGATTGTCCAGCCGTTCCTGGCTGCCCTCGGTGCGGAGCATCTTCTCGTAGCCGCTCTCATTGAGGAGGGCCGAAAGCACCTCGGACACCGGTCTCCCCCCATATCCGGCGGCAAAGGACTCTATCAGGCCGACAAACCTTCCGGCGCCTGTTCCTTTGAAAAGTGGGTCCTCCAGATTGTCCTGCAGCGCCTGATACAGGGAGCGGCCCTGCCTCTCTGCGTACTCCTGCAAAAATGCCATCCGCCGCTTCCCAAGATTCCGCTTGGGGACGTTGACGATCCGCCGGAAGGAAAGGTCGTCCTTGTAGGCAATCATCCGCAAGTACGAGAGGGCGTCCTTGATTTCCATACGGTCAAAGAACTGGACGCCGCTGTAAATCGTATAGGGGATCTTCTCTCCCAGCAGGACTTCCTCCACCGCCCGGGTCACATAGTGGGCCCGGTAGAGCACCGTCATGTCCCGGTATGGCGTGCCCGCCTCGTGAAGCTCCTTCATCTCCCCCGCTATCCATTCGGCCTCCGCCTCCTGGGTCTGCGCGAAGTGGCAGATGACCGGACTGCCGGAGGGCAGCGTGGGCTGCAATTCCTTTTTGATACGAGTCCGGTTCTTGTCGATCAGGGAATTCGCGGCAGAGAGAATCTCCGGCGCAGAGCGGTAGTTCTCCATCATTAGAATCGTTTTTGTCCCCGGAAACTTCTTGTCAAAGTCCAGCAGGTACTTCACGTCGGCGCCCCGCCAGGTGTAGATGGTCTGGTCCGGGTCTCCCACGATGAAGAGGTTCTTGTGGTAACCACACAGAACCTCCATCAGCTCGTACTGAAGCTGGTCGATATCCTGGAACTCGTCGATCATGATGTACTCCAGCCGCTGCTGCCACTTGAGCCGAATGCCAGGATGCTGCTGGAAAATATACAGGGAGAACTTGATCAGGTCGTTATAATCCAGTCCGAAACACTTCTTCTCCTGATACAGATAGCCGTAGAAAATGATGTCTGCCGGGGTGTCCGCCTGGTCATACTTCTCCTTCAGCGTGTCCAGAGGCATGGCGATCATATCCAGATAGTAGTCCGGACGCTTGAACAGCTTCTGCATCTCGACCATGTCCCGGGCTGCGGAGAAGGTCATATCCCGCAGCGTCAATCCCCGCTCCTCGTAGATGATTTGGAGCATAGCGTCGATGTCCGCGTTGTCCAGCACCAGAAAGCTTTTGGGATACTGGACGGCGTAGCTGTCCTCCTGGAGCACGGAGACGCAGAAACCGTGGAAGGTGTTGATATAGCCCGTGTCACTGTCGCCGGTGAGGATGTGGATGCGCTGGCGCATCTCATTTGCGGATTTGTTGGTGAAGGTGACGCAGAGGATATTTCCCGGCAGGATGCCCAGCTCGTTCACCAGAAAGGCAAAACGATGGGAGAGCGCCCTTGTCTTGCCGGAGCCGGCTCCGGCAATGACACGGACAAATCCTTCGGTTTCGGTCACAGCCTGGCGCTGGGCAGCGTTGAGGCCGGAGAGCAAATCGGTCATCGTGGCGTCCTCCCTGTCGAACATCTGTTTCTTCCATTATATCAGAACCCGCAGATGTTCTCAACCTCTTCTGAAAAATCCATCAGATCTCCTATGGCTGAGGGTTGGCATACGAAGAACAGGGAAGAAGGATGCAGACATTCAAATTAACCGCAGGTATAGGGAATCCTTGTGCCGCAAATCACACTTATTTCAGGCCAAGTTCACAAATCATATCTTCTGCCTTAGAAAATTCTTTTTTGGACCATATTTCAGTGGCATAACAGGGATTTGACCTCTATCATTTCAATGTTTTGTACTTTGCCGGCAGCATAAGTGCTTAATACAAGAAAGTATGAACCCCTTGCAATGCAAGGGGTTCATACTTAAAATAACCCTGCCTGACCCAAAATAACGCCAAGCATTCGCCCAAATCAGGCAGGGTCATTCATTTTGGCGCAGCGGGAGGGATTCGAACCCTCGTGCGATTGCTCGCAAACTGATTTCGAGGGGAATAGTGAATAAAATATCGCCTCATAAGTCTGTATTTTGCAATTTTTTCTTACTAAAATATGCTCCCTTGGCAGAAGAATCTCATTTCTTCCCACCAAGGGAGTTTTTCTTTTTATAGAGCTTCAGATGCGGTCAGGCACCATTTAGGCACCATGTTATTGCTTGGTATAAATACCATCGTACTCTAGGTCAATAGCCGGGTATATTCCGATTTGACTGACCTCAACAGTGGCTTCTCCGCTATTTTCGTCCCTTGCTAATGTGAAATAAAGAGTTTTTTCCTCTTCGTAAGAAGCAAAATATGCCCCATTTCCATATGTACCTATACTAGCTATACCTGAAAAAGAATCCGTGTGCCCATCCCCGTAGGTATGCTCCATAGAAACAGAAAGCGAAGTATCGTCAATTTTCTCAATCGTCAAAATTTTTGTACCATCTTCGCCTCCATTATTACAGAAATATGTTCCATCCCAGTTCAAATCAGGTAAGATTTCAATT